>Ga0302349_1001958_pt1 | contig 14099 bp, 16 predicted proteins | sample PhyAR1_FD_202176 | JGI IMG/M metagenome (GOLD analysis project Ga0302349, IMG submission 202176) | Leaf surface microbial communities from alfalfa plants in UC Gill Tract Community Farm, Albany, California, United States - DLSL A.R1... | ecosystem: Host-associated > Plants > Phyllosphere >...
CACACTGCCGCTTACGACAGCATGATCGCCAACTACTTCGGTAGCCTGGTGCCCGCCTATCACGGCGAGAGCAAAGAACCAGCTGGCCGCTTCCCACGCACCCTTAACCTGAACTTCATTAAGAAGCAGGATATGCGCTACGGTGAGAACAGCCACCAGCACGCCGCCTTCTATATAGAAGAAGAAATTAAAGAAGCCTCGGTTGCCACCGCCACCCAGGTTCAGGGCAAGGCGCTCTCTTATAACAACATTGCCGATACCGATGCGGCTCTGGAATGTGTGAAAGAGTTCAACGAACCGGCCTGTGTGATCGTCAAACACGCTAACCCGTGTGGCGTGGCGGTAAGCAGTTCCATTCTGGACGCTTACGATCGCGCTTATAAAACCGACCCTACCTCCGCATTCGGCGGCATCATTGCGTTTAACCGCGAGCTGGATGCCGATACCGCGCAGGCAATTATCTCCCGTCAGTTTGTCGAAGTGATCATCGCACCATCTGCATCAGAAGAAGCCCTGAAAATCACCGCAGCAAAACAAAACGTGCGTGTACTGATTTGTGGCGAGTGGGCCGGGCGTGTTTCAGGTCTGGATTTCAAACGCGTGAACGGTGGCCTGCTGGTTCAGGATCGCGATCTGGGCATGGTGACCGAGGGCGAACTGCGCGTAGTAACCAAACGTCAGCCGACTGAGCAGGAACTGCGTGATGCGCTGTTCTGCTGGAAGGTCGCCAAGTTCGTCAAATCCAACGCCATTGTTTATGCGAAAGAGAATATGACCATCGGCATAGGCGCGGGCCAGATGAGCCGCGTCTATTCAGCGAAAATCGCCGGGATCAAAGCCGCGGATGAGGGCCTGGAAGTGAAAGGCTCCGCGATGGCGTCTGACGCCTTCTTCCCGTTCCGCGATGGCATTGACGCGGCGGCGGCAGTTGGCGTGAGCTGCGTGATCCAGCCGGGCGGTTCCATTCGTGATGATGAAGTGATTGCCGCCGCTGACGAACACGGCATTGCGATGATCTTCACCGACATGCGCCACTTCCGCCATTAATTCCCGGAGCAGACAATGAAAGTATTAGTGATTGGTAACGGCGGGCGCGAGCATGCGCTGGCATGGAAAGCGGCGCAGTCTTCGCTGGTTGAAACCGTTTTTGTCGCGCCGGGTAACGCCGGGACAGCACTTGAGCCTGTCCTGCAAAACGTGGCGATCGGCGCGACTGATATTCCGGCCCTGCTGAGCTTTGCGCAGAACGAGAAGATCGACCTGACGATTGTTGGCCCGGAAGCGCCGTTGGTGATTGGCGTGGTTGATGCGTTTCGTGCAGCCGGGCTGACCATTTTTGGTCCGACACAGGGTGCTGCACAACTGGAAGGCTCCAAATCCTTCACCAAAGATTTCCTTGCGCGTCACAACATTCCGACCGCCGAGTACCAGAACTTTACCGAAGTCGAGCCTGCGCTGGCGTATCTGCGTGAGAAAGGCGCGCCAATCGTGATCAAAGCTGACGGTCTGGCGGCAGGTAAAGGCGTGATCGTCGCGATGACCCTTGAAGAAGCCGAAGCCGCGGTTAACGACATGCTGGCAGGCAACGCTTTTGGCGACGCGGGGCACCGCATCGTGATCGAAGAGTTTCTGGACGGCGAGGAAGCCAGCTTCATCGTTATGGTTGACGGCGAACATGTGCTGCCGATGGCCACCAGCCAGGATCACAAACGCGTCGGTGATGCCGATACCGGCCCGAACACCGGGGGCATGGGCGCTTACTCCCCTGCGCCAGTGGTGACGGATGAAGTCCATCAGCGCACCATGGAGCGGGTCATCTGGCCAACCGTGCGTGGGATGGCGGCGGAAGGTAATATCTATACCGGTTTTCTGTACGCAGGCCTGATGATCGACAAGCAGGGCAACCCGAAAGTCATTGAGTTCAACTGTCGTTTCGGCGATCCGGAAACCCAGCCGATTATGCTGCGTATGAAATCGGATCTGGTGGCGCTGTGTCTGGCGGCCTGTAACGGCACCCTGGATGAACAGACTTCCGAGTGGGACGAGCGGGCCTCACTGGGTGTCGTCATTGCCGCAGGCGGTTATCCTGGCGACTACCGTACCGGGGATGTGATCCACGGTCTGCCGTTAGAAGAGATTGGCGGGAAGGTGTTCCACGCCGGGACAAAGCTGTCAGATGACGAACGTGTGCTGACCAGCGGCGGGCGCGTGCTGTGCGCAACGGCGTTAGGTCATACCGTTGCCGAAGCGCAGAAAAACGCTTATGCACTGATGGCGGATATTCACTGGGACGGCAGTTTTAGTCGCCGGGATATCGGGTATCGTGCGATTGCGCGGGAGCAGGGAGAGTAATTTTCCCCTCACCCTAACCCTCTCCCCCTGGGAGAGGGGACAAATCGTGCCACACCTCTTCCTGAGGGCGAGGGGACAAAAACCTCCCTCTCCCGGCTGCGGTGCGGCTTTTCTCCCTCTCCTGGGGGAGAGGGCCGGGGTGAGGGCGTCAACACACCGTCAGAACGTTTTTTCCTTCGGCTGCCACGTGCAATAATCCTCATTCGCCACCAGCAGTAGCTGCGCACCGTCTTTAGCTTCCAGCCATGCCACACTCACCTCTAATGATGAATGTCTCTGTCGCCGTTCAATGTGGTTTAACGCCTGCGCATCAAAATCCGGGCTGACCGTTGTGCCTTCACAGGTGGTAACCGAACGATCGGCATGCCAGCGGCCCTGGTGCAGTACCACCTGCCCCTGACGCAGCGCATCGCTGGTCTGGCGGATTTGGTCGGCACGATAGCGATACAGCGCGATCTGGTCACTGGAAAGCTGCTGCTTCTGACCATTCACTTCCCGCTGCATAAAGCTGAGTTCGCCGTGGTCATCAAAACGCACGCGAATATGTTCCGGCGGTTTGCCGTAGATGTTAAGTTCGATCAGAACGAGATCGTCGCCCTGCCAGCGGTATTCGCTGGTTGAGGTTTCCCCGCTGCGCCACGGGCTGAATGCAGAAAGAAGGTGAACTTCACCTTCTGAATCTTTGCGCCAGAGTCGTACCGCACCCTGATCGCCTGCGTATCCGCTGGCGGTAAAAGGTGGTGGTGACGCATCGTGACTACAGGCTGCCAGCAACAGCGCACCTGCCAGCGTCAGCGCCCGACGCCAGAAAGACAAAAGGGGCACGAATGCCCCTCTGTTAAAACTGTTCGCTGTCACGCGGTCTTATTTAACTGCGTCTTTCAGCGCTTTACCAGAAACAAATGCCGGCACGTTGGCTGCGGCGATTTTGATTTCTTTACCGGTCTGCGGGTTGCGGCCAGTGCGCTCAGCGCGGTGGTTCACTTTGAAGGTACCGAAACCAACCAGTTGTACAGCATCGCCTTCTTTCAGAGACTCAGTAATAGCAGCCAGGGTGGATTCCAGAGCAGCTTTCGCCTGCACTTTAGACAGATCAGCCTTGTCCGCAATTACATCAATCAGTTGAGTCTTGTTCATAAGTTATCCTTACAATGTGTTTATCGCTTGCTAAGCATCGAGTGCGACGGAAATGCCAAAAAAGCGCCCTCCTGCATACACGCACCGATAGCCACTTTTTTTCGCCCCCCAAATGTAGACCAGACGGGGGGCTAATGGGAAGCCTTGCAGTATGACAAATCAGGCGTTAAATCACGTTTTCTTGTCTCATTGCTGCAAATTTATACCGATATTGCTCTCACCCGCCTCGCGCAGGTCCGCACGGAGACCTTTGATCAGTTCCAGGTCGCGCTCTTCACAGTCGGCCAGCAGACGGAAAATCTCCCACTGAATGTCCCATTCTTGCTCAACAGCCGGGTTCAGTTTCAGCTCTTCATCGGTCATTTCCCGACCAGCCTGCGTCATTTCCAGCATCGCTACCGTAGTGATAGACGTCTTACTGACTTCAATGGCATGTTCCAGCGTGTCGCCGCTTAACAGCGAATGCAGCATGTCACTCAACGCCACACAGGCATCGATGGCCGGGTAAACGCCATACATATCGTAATCGTCCGCTGAGGGGATCGCTTCTTCCAGCTTTTCCAGTTGGCTGTCGAAATTGATCTTCGCGTCTTTTACCGTCAGCATTTCCCAGACGAGATCGACCATACGGCGATAGAGCTGCGCATCACCAAAGCCGGTTTGCTGGCAGAACATGGCGTAGTTCGGATACATCCGCTCGCAAAGACAGGCCATAAAAGTGACGTGCTGCCAGCTTTCCAGCTTCTCCAGCCGCAGGTGAATCGGGTTTTGTAACATGATGAGTTCTCAATATCGGAAATTAGCCGCAGTGTACCTGAATCAGGGGTGAATTTCCTGCCAGCGCAGAAACGCCGGACGACGCGAGGCGACGGCATCCGCCCAGCGCGTTGGCTCCGGTAAACGGTAGCCTTTCGTACAGCGCTGCACCCAGGCCAGCGCACTGTCCTGACTGACCCGATGGCCGGTGGCGATAAACAGCGGGTTACAGCGCGCTTTGCTGCGCCATACCCACGCCAGATCCTCGCCTTTATCACGCAGTGGCGCCAGCGCGCCTGGTTCGTCTGACAGCGGCTCAAACTTACCGCACAGGCGTTTTTTCGCTACGCCAATGGTCGGTACATCGACCAGCAGGCCAAAATGACTGGCCACGCCCAGACGACGCGGATGCGAAATGCCATGCCCGTCGACGAACAGCAGATCGGGTTTTTGCGACAGCATATCCCACGCCGCCAGCAGCGCAGGATATTCGCGAAACGACAGGAAACCGGGAATATAGGGCATGGTGGTGGCGATACGCGCGATCTGATATTCAACCAGTTCAAGTTCCGGATACGTCAGCAGCACCATCGCCGCGCGGGTCACTTCACCGCCCTGCTCAAATCCTACGTCTGCCCCGCCGATTAGCCTCGGCGGATCGGTAATAAAACGATCTTCCCGGCATACCGAGGAAGCCAGTTTCAGTTGTTGTGCGCGTAATGACGCCAGATCCATACCTGCTCCTTATTGATGATAGGGCTGTGAAAGACGGTGAACCGCCTCCACAAAGGCACCTGCATGCTCCGGAGGAACATCCTGATGGATACCGTGACCGAGGTTAAACACGTGGCCTTCCCCCTGACCAAAGCCAGCCAGGATAGTCGCCACTTCCTCTTCAATGCGTGCAGGCTGTGCATAAAGCATGGACGGGTCCATGTTGCCCTGCAACGCGACTTTGTGTCCCACGCGACGACGCGCGTCGGCAATATCGATAGTCCAGTCGAGACCGAGCGCATCGCAGCCGGTTTCCGCCATCGCCTCCAGCCACTGACCGCCGCCTTTGGTAAACAGCGTCACCGGCACGCGGCGGCCTTCGTTTTCACGCAGCAGGCCATCGACAATCTTGTGCATGTAGTAGAGAGAGAATTGCTGATAATCGCGCCCGGTCAGCACGCCGCCCCAGGTGTCGAAAATCATCACCGACTGGGCACCCGCGCGGATCTGCGCGTTAAGATAGAGCGTAACGCTTTTCGCCAGCGTATCGAGCAGCGCATGTAAAGTCAGCGGCTCGGCGTACATCATCTTTTTGATCAGGGTGAAGGCCTTGCTGCTGCCGCCTTCCACCATATAGGTCGCCAGTGTCCAGGGGCTGCCGGAGAAGCCAATCAGCGGCACTTCACCTTTCAGTTCGCGGCGAATAGTACGCACCGCGTTCATCACGTAACCCAGTTCATCTTCCGGATCCGGTACCGGCAGTTTATCGACATCGGCTTTACAGGTAATGGGCGAGGTGAAACGCGGGCCTTCGCCAGCCTCAAAATAGAGACCCAGACCCATCGCATCAGGAATGGTCAGAATGTCCGAAAAAAGGATCGCCGCATCAAGCGGGAAACGGCGCAGCGGTTGCAGGGTGACTTCGCACGCCAGCTCCGCGTTTTTACACAGCGACATAAAGTCCCCGGCTTGCGCGCGGGTGGCTTTGTACTCCGGTAAATAGCGGCCAGCCTGTCTCATCATCCATACCGGGGTGACATCAACCGGCAGGCGCTGGAGCGCGCGCAGGTAACGATCGTTTTTCAGTTCGGTCATTTTGCAGTTCCTCAATGCGTCAGACCGTCATTGTAACATGTCACTCATACTCTGCCCGACACAAAGCCACGGTGTCCTCGATCAAACGGCGTGCGACGGTGCCCGGCGGCGGTAACAGCGGCAGCGCATCATAGCGATACCAGCCGGCGTCCAGCAGTTCGTTAGGATCGATATTAATTTCACCGCTGTCATACTCAGCCATAAAGGCGGTCATCAGCGATTGCGGGAACGGCCAGGGTTGTGAAGTAACGTAGCGCAGGTTTTTCACGCGGATCGCGCTCTCTTCCATAACTTCGCGGGCCACCGTCTGCTCCAGCGTCTCGCCGACTTCGACAAAACCGGCCAGTACGGTGTAGATGCCGTTGCGATGGCGCGTGTGCTGGGCGAGCAGGATTTTATCTTCCCGACGAATAGCGACAATGATGCACGGCGCGATTTGCGGGTAATAACGTTCACGGCAGTTGCCGCACAGCATCGCCCATTCGCTTTTGCTGGTGTGCATGGTATGCCCGCAGTAGCCGCAGAACTGGTGTGAGCGGTAAAACTCGGCCAACTGCACGCCGCGCCCGGCGAGCTGGAACAGACCGACATCCTGATCCATCAGTTGCCGGACGGACGACATGTCGTGACGGCGATTCTGGCGCACCAGCCAGACGGGCTCTCCCTGCCATTCGCCGATAGTCAGACCGCGCTGGCCCACAAGATCGAAATTTCCTGCCTCACCATGTGGTAATTCTCCGGCGGGCAGCCATAATTTTTGTTCATGACTGATGATCCACCAGCCTTGATCGGTTAATTCAATCACACGTTCCATAATCTGTTGCACTACCTTAGCGACACTGGCATGTTGGTAACATCATTTTTACAAATTTTGGGTAAGTATTTTTTAATCTTAATATTTCGGAGTTGATCATGCTAAACCAGCTACAAAGCCTGACAGAGCGAGTGGGAGGAAGTAATAAACTTGTCGACCATTGGTTACATGTGCGTAAGCACCTGCTTGTCTCCTATTACGATCTGGTCGGCATGAAGCCTGGCAGAGAATCCTTTACCGAGCTCGATGAAAAAGCGCTGGATGATTTCTGTCATAGCCTGGTCGATTATCTTTCCGCCGGTCACTTTAGTATTTATGAACGGATTATCAGTGAAATGGAAGGGACCAGCCCACTTTTCGCCGCCACGCAGATCTATCCTCTGCTGGAAGCGAACACGCAGCAGATCATGAATTACTATGATACCAGCCTGGAAAACGCCATTGATGACAGCAACTGCATTGAGTTCCAGAACGCCCTGTCCGGCATTGGCGAAGCGCTGGCACAACGCTTTACCCTGGAAGATCAACTGATTGTTCTGGCCTTTGATTTCAATCTGGCGGAGAGCGCCAATGACGCAAGCGAGATGGCTCGTCCTGCTTGAGTTCTGCGAAAGTAACGCGTAATTTATTTCCACTGCCCTATATAACTACACAAAGCATTTAAGTTGCATCCAGGCGGCAAGCCTGAAGGATGCAGTGTAGAGGGGTTATTTCTTGTCGGAGTGCCGCGTACGAAAGTACCGGCTGAGACCGTTAATTCGGGATCCGCGGAACCTGATCAGGTTAGTACCTGCGAAGGGAACAAGAGTTCATCTGCACGGCATCGCTGTATTCGGCGATCGCCCTCTTGCTTCGATCCGTCGTTCTGACAAGCCACGTCCTTAACGTTATGGAATGAGCTATGTCTGCAACTAAACCTACCCGTCGCGAACAACGCGAACACGCCCAGCGCTTTATCGATACCCTGGAAGGCACTGCCTTTCCCGGCTCCCGACGCATCTACATTCAGGGATCACAGGCGGATATTCGTGTACCAATGCGCGAAATCCAGCTTAGCCCGACCCCTGTCGGCGGCACAAAAGACGCGCCACGTTTTGAAGAAAACGAGGCGATCCCGGTCTATGACACCTCCGGCCCGTACGGCGATCCCGACATCGCCATTAACGTGCAGCAGGGGCTGGCGAAGCTGCGAACTTCATGGATTGCCGCCCGCCGTGCCACCGCAAACCAGTGTGTGACCCAGTTGCACTACGCCCGTAAGGGGATAGTGACGCCGGAGATGGAATTTATCGCCATTCGCGAAAACATGGGCCGCGAGCGCATCCGCGCTGACGTCCTGCGCCACCAGCACCCGGGCGAAGGCTTTGGCGCACGCCTGCCGGAAAACATCACGCCTGAATTTGTGCGTGATGAAGTGGCCGCCGGACGCGCCATTATTCCCGCCAATATTAATCATCCGGAATCCGAGCCGATGATCATTGGCCGCAACTTCCTGGTAAAAGTTAACGCCAATATCGGTAATTCGGCGGTGAGCTCGTCTGTCGAAGAGGAAGTGGAAAAGCTGGTGTGGGCGACGCGCTGGGGCGCTGACACGGTAATGGATCTCTCCACTGGCCGTAATATTCATGAAACCCGCGAATGGATCCTGCGTAACAGTCCGGTCCCCATCGGCACAGTGCCCGTCTACCAGGCGCTGGAGAAGGTCAACGGCATTGCCGAAAACCTAAGCTGGGAGGTATTCCGCGAAACGCTGCTGGAGCAGGCGGAACAGGGCGTCGATTACTTTACCATTCACGCCGGTGTGCTGCTGCGCTATGTGCCGATGACGGCAAAACGTCTGACGGGCATCGTCTCGCGCGGTGGCTCGATTATGGCCAAATGGTGCCTGTCCCACCATCGGGAAAACTTCCTGTACGAACGTTTCCGCGACATCTGCGAAATCTGCGCGGCCTATGACGTCTCCCTGTCTCTGGGCGACGGCCTGCGTCCCGGCTCTGTTCAGGATGCCAACGACGAGGCCCAGTTTGCCGAGCTGCATACGCTGGGCGAGCTGACGAAAATCGCCTGGGAATATGACGTGCAGGTGATGATCGAAGGCCCGGGCCATGTGCCGATGCATATGATCCGCCGCAATATGACCGAACAGCTGGAGCACTGTCACGAAGCGCCGTTCTACACCCTCGGCCCGCTGACGACCGATATTGCGCCCGGCTACGACCATTTCACGTCCGGTATTGGCGCGGCGATGATCGGCTGGTTTGGCTGCGCGATGCTCTGCTATGTGACGCCAAAAGAGCACCTCGGCCTGCCAAACAAAGAGGACGTTAAGCAGGGATTAATCACCTATAAGATCGCTGCTCACGCCGCCGATTTAGCCAAAGGCCATCCGGGGGCGCAGATCCGCGATAACGCCATGTCAAAAGCGCGCTTTGAATTCCGCTGGGAAGACCAGTTTAACCTGGCGCTCGATCCCTTCACCGCCCGCGCTTACCACGATGAGACGCTGCCGCAGGAGTCCGGCAAAGTGGCGCACTTCTGCTCGATGTGCGGCCCGAAATTCTGCTCGATGAAAATCAGTCAGGAAGTGCGCGACTTCGCGGCACAGCAGGCGGTTGATGCCGGCATGGCGGATAAATCCAACGACTTCCGCGCCCGGGGTGGCGAAATCTATCTCAAGCAGGAGGAGGTGTAATGTACCAGCCTGATTTTCCGCCGGTGCCCTTCCGGCTCGGGCTTTATCCGGTGGTCGACAGCGTGGTCTGGATCGAGCGTCTGCTCGGCGCCGGGGTGCGGACGCTGCAACTGCGCATCAAAGATAAGCGCGACGATGAGGTTGAAGCCGATGTCATCGCCGCTATCGCCCTGGGTCGCCGCTACCAGGCGCGACTGTTTATCAACGATTACTGGCGGCTGGCGATCAAACATGACGCATACGGCGTGCATCTGGGGCAGGAGGATTTGCAGGGTACCGATTTGCAGGCGATCCGCGCGGCGGGTTTACGCCTTGGGGTATCGACCCACGACGATATGGAAATTGACGTCGCGCTGGCGGCGAAACCGTCCTATATCGCCCTTGGCCATGTCTTCCCGACGCAAACCAAGCAGATGCCCTCTGCCCCGCAGGGGCTGACACAGCTGGCGCGGCATATTGCCCGGCTGGCGGATTATCCGACGGTGGCCATCGGCGGCATCAGCCTTGAACGCGCACCCGACGTGCTGGCAACCGGCGTGGGCAGCATCGCGGTGGTCAGCGCTATTACCGCGACTGATGACTGGCAGGCGGCAACACGGCAGTTGCTGGATCTGGTGGGGGTGGGTGATGAATGACAACGATTTCATGCGCTACAGTCGCCAGATCTTGCTGGAAGACATCGCCATCGACGGACAACAAAAGCTGCTCGCCAGCCGGGTACTGATTATCGGGCTTGGCGGCCTGGGTTCTCCGGCAGCGCTGTATCTGGCGGCAGCCGGTGTCGGGACGCTGGTGCTTGCCGATGACGATGCGGTGCATCTCAGTAATCTGCAACGGCAGATCCTGTTCACCATGGACGATATTGCCCGACCAAAATCACAGGCTGCGGCACAGCGCTTACAGCAACTCAATCCGGACATTGACCTGATCGCCCTGAATCAGCGTCTGGCGGGGGATCTGCTACATCAGGAAGTTGCCCGCGCCGATGTGGTGCTGGATTGCAGCGATAACATGACCACCCGGCAGGCGATCAACGCCGCCTGCGTGGCGAGCAATACACCGCTCATCAGCGCCAGCGCCGTGGGCTTTGGCGGGCAGTTAATGGTGCTGACGCCGCCGTGGGCGCAGGGTTGCTATCGCTGCCTGTGGCCGGACGATGCAGAGCCGGAGCGCAACTGCCGCACTGCTGGCGTCATCGGGCCGGTGGTGGGCGTGATGGGCAGCCTGCAGGCGCTGGAAGCCATCAAGCTGTTAACCGGCATGGAGCCTGCCCGGGGCGAGCTACGCCTGTTCGATGCCCGCAGCCATCACTGGCGCACCATCGCCCTTCAGCGATCGGTAAGCTGCCCGACATGCGGAGGCCGCCATGCGCATTCTGTTTAATGATGAGCCGATGCAGTGCGCCGACGCGCTGACCGTCAGCGCCCTGCTGACGCAGCTTAATCAGCTCACGCCGGGCGTGGCGCTGGCGCTCAATCAGCATATCCTCCCGCGGGATCGCTGGGATCAACAATTGTTGCAGGATGGCGATCGGATCCTGCTTTTCCAGGTCATCGCCGGAGGCTGATATGTTACGCATTGCTGATAAAACCTTTGATTCCCATCTTTTTACCGGTACGGGGAAATTCGCCTCCCCGGCACTGATGACAGAAGCGATCCGCGCCTCCGGTAGCCAGCTGGTTACCCTGGCGATGAAGCGCGTCGATTTGCGCCAGCGCAGTGATGATCTACTGGCACCGCTGCTGGCAGCCGGCGTCACGCTGCTGCCCAATACTTCAGGCGCAAAGAACGCCGAAGAAGCCGTGTTTGCCGCCCAGCTGGCAAGGGAAGCGCTCGGTACACACTGGCTGAAGCTGGAGATCCATCCGGATCCGCGGTGGCTTTTGCCCGATCCCATCGAAACCCTGAAAGCGGCAGAGATACTGGTGAAGCAGGGTTTTACCGTGCTGCCCTATTGCAGCGCCGATCCGGTGTTATGCAAACGGCTGGAGGAAGCGGGCTGCGCGGCGGTGATGCCGTTGGGCGCCCCCATCGGCTCCAATCAGGGGCTGGAAACCCGCGCGATGCTGGAAATTATCATCGCCCAGGCAGGCGTGCCCGTGGTGGTGGATGCCGGGATTGGCGCGCCCAGTCACGCAGCACAGGCGCTGGAAATGGGCGCGGATGCGGTGCTGGTGAATACCGCCATTGCAGTGGCCGACGATCCGGTCAAGATGGCCTGTGCTTTCCGCCTCGCAGTGGAAGCAGGCGTGCTGGCACATGCCGCTGTGCCGGGTGTTCGTCAGTCTTTCGCGCAGGCCACCAGCCCGCTGACCGGTTTTCTGGAGGCGCAGCCATGAACACCTTTACCGATCGCTGGCGGCAATTGAACTGGGATGACATCCGGCTGCGTATTCACAGCAAAACCGCCCGGGATGTCGAACAGGCGCTCGCGGGCACGCACCCAACGCGCGAAGACATGATGGCGCTGCTCTCCCCCGCCGCCAGCGCGTATCTGGAGCCGCTGGCACAACGTTCGCAGCAGCTGACCCGTCAACGTTTTGGCAACACGGTCAGCTTTTACGTGCCGTTGTACCTGTCAAACCTCTGCGCTAACGACTGCACCTACTGTGGCTTTTCGATGAGCAACCGTATTAAGCGCAAGACGCTCGATGACGATGAGATCGCCCGGGAGTGCGCCGCCATCCGCCAGATGGGCTTTGAGCACATTTTGCTGGTGACCGGCGAGCATGAAAAGAAAACCGGTATGGACTATTTCCGCCAGCAGATCCCGGCTATACGCCGCCAGTTCGCCTCACTGCACATGGAAGTGCAGCCGCTGTCGCAGGCAGAGTATGCGGAGCTGAAAACCCTCGGTCTTGATGGCGTGATGGTGTATCAGGAAACCTATCACGAGGGTATTTATGCGCAGCACCATCTGAAGGGCAAGAAGCAGGATTTCTTCTGGCGGCTGGAAACCCCCGACCGGCTGGGTCGCGCGGGCATTGATAAAATCGGGCTTGGCGCATTGATCGGTTTGTCTGATGACTGGCGTGTGGATTGCTTTATGGTGGCAGAGCATCTGCTATGGCTGCAAAAACAGTACTGGCAAAGCCGCTACTCGATCTCGTTTCCGCGTCTGCGCCCCTGCACCGGGGGCATTGAGCCCGCCTCCATTATGGATGAGCGTCAACTGGTGCAAGCCCTGTGCGCGTTTCGCCTGTTCGCGCCGGAAGTGGAACTGTCGTTATCGACGCGGGAATCGCCGTGGTTCCGCGACAATGTGATCCCGCTGGCGGTAAACAATGTGAGTGCGTTTTCGAAAACGCAGCCCGGCGGCTATGCGGATGACCATCCGGAACTGGAGCAGTTCGCGCCCCATGACGGGCGTCGACCCGACGAGGTGGCAAGCGCACTGATGCGTCGTGGGTTGCAACCGGTATGGAAAGACTGGGACAGCTGGCTGGGGCGCAATCTGTAACCGGTTTCACCCTTCGTGGCTTTCTTTGTGATGCCCGACACACAATCATCGCAAAGCGGTTGTTGATCCCGGGGTGCGGGATAATTATCAGTTATCCCATCTACATCGAGGCTAACTATGAAAAACATCGTTTTATGCTGTGCTGCAGGTATGTCCACCAGCATGTTGGTTCAACGTATGAAAGATGCGGCGCAGAAAAAAGGCGTCGAGGTGACTATCAAAGCCGTGCCGGTGGCAGAGTTCAAAGACAATATCGCGGCCGCAGATATTGTGCTGCTGGGGCCACAGGTGAAATACGAGCTGGCCAAACTCCAGGCGCAGGCTGAGCCGCTGGGCAAAAAAGTCGCCGTTATCGATATGATGGATTACGGCATGATGAAAGGTGATGTCGTACTGGAAAAAGCCCTTAAGCTGCTGGAGTGATCGCATGGAAGATTTGGAAACTATCATCATGGAATTGCTGGTTAACGCAGGCGCAGCACGCAGCGAAGCGTTAACGGCACTGCAGCTGGCAAGAAAAGGTGATTTCGCAGGGGCAGAAGCCGCGATGACGGAATCGCGGGAATATGTTAAGCACGCGCATAAAATCCAGACGCAACTGATTGGTCTTGATGAAGGTGAAGGCAAACTGCCAGTAAATCTGATCACCGTGCATTCACAGGATCATCTGATGAACGCGATGGTGATTCAGGATCTGGCAGGTGACATGATTGAGCTGTATCGCCGTCTACCGCCGTTGAATTAATTCCTGTTTTAAACGCAAAAAAAAACCCGCCGAAGCGGGTTTTTTATTATCGGGCTCTCAACGATTACTCGTTGTCAGAACCGCCCAGGCCTGCGTTCAGCAGTTCTGCCAGGCTGGCAGACGCATCTTCAGCAGTTACCTGCGGTGCAGCCGGGATTTCACCCGCAGCACGGCGGCGCATACGATCCTGATGGTACGCGTAACCGGTACCAGCCGGGATCAGACGACCCACGATAACGTTCTCTTTCAGACCGCGCAGTTCGTCGCGTTTGCCCGCAACGGCTGCTTCGGTAAGCACACGAGTGGTCTCCTGGAACGATGCCGCGGAGATGAA
>Ga0302349_1001960_pt1 | contig 14085 bp, 13 predicted proteins | sample PhyAR1_FD_202176 | JGI IMG/M metagenome (GOLD analysis project Ga0302349, IMG submission 202176) | Leaf surface microbial communities from alfalfa plants in UC Gill Tract Community Farm, Albany, California, United States - DLSL A.R1... | ecosystem: Host-associated > Plants > Phyllosphere >...
CTGTCCATGCTGCCGGAGATCAAGTCCTCCTCCGAGGTCTACGGGCACGGCCGCAAGCAGGGCGTCCTCGTCGACGCCCCGATCGCGGGCATCCTCGGCGACCAGCAGGCGGCGACCTTCGGCCAGGCCTGCTTCGAGATCGGCCAGGCCAAGAACACCTACGGCACGGGCAACTTCATGCTCATCAACACCGGCGAGGAGCTGGTGCGCAGCGAGAACGGCCTGCTGACGACGGTCTGCTACAAGATCGGCGACAACAAGCCGATCTACGCCCTCGAGGGCTCCGTCGCCGTGACCGGTTCGCTCGTGCAGTGGGTGCGCGACAACCTGGGTCTGATCAAGGACGCCCCGGAGATCGAGGACCTCGCCAAGCAGGTCGACGACAACGGCGGCTGCTACGTGGTGCCGGCGTTCTCGGGCCTGTTCGCCCCGTACTGGAAGTCCGATGCGCGCGGCGCGATCGTGGGCCTGACCCGCTACATCACGAAGAACCACATCGCCCGGGCGACGCTGGAGGCGACCGCCTTCCAGTCCGCCGAGCTGCTCGAGGCCATGAACGCCGACTCCGGCGTCGACCTCACCGAGCTCAAGGTCGACGGCGGCATGGTCATGAACGAGACGCTCATGCAGTTCCAGGCGGACATCCTGGGCGTCCCGGTCGTGCGGCCCAAGGTCATCGAGACCACCGCGCTCGGTGCGGCCTACGCCGCCGGCATCGCGGTCGGCTTCTGGAACGGCGAGCAGGACGTCATCGACAACTGGGCCGAGGACAAGCGCTGGGAGCCGAACATGGACGAGGAGACCCGCGCGCGGTCCCTGCGCCTGTGGAAGAAGGCCGTCGAGCGCACCTTCGACTGGGTCGACGAGGACACCGAGGCGGCGACCGCCTGATCGGGCCCGCTCCGGTCGGAGGCGCCCCGAGGAACGAGGGGTGCCGCAGGCCGGTGCGGGACTGATCGGGCATGACCAGCATCGCCTGATCGGGCCCGCTCCGGCGGGAGGCCGGCGGCACGGATCCTGAGAGGTCCGGGCCGCCGGCCTTCCGGTGTCCTGCGGCCGATGGCCGTGCCCGCCATGGCCGGCTCATCGCGCGGTCGGATCTCGGAGCGTGTCAGGCGGCGCCGACCCCGCCGTCGCCGGCGGCGGCGTGCTCCTCGGCGAGGCGCACGGCGGCCCGCACGAGCGCCGCGACCGTGCGGGAGCGGCTGTGCGGGGGCCAGGCGAGGACGGTCGTGACCGCGGGGGCGTCGGGCACCGGCACGCAGGCCAGCGCGGGGTCGAGCTGGGTGCGTACCGAGGCGGGGAGGACCACGGCGGCCCGTCCCATGCGGATCAGCTGCATCAGCTGGACGTGATCGGTGAACGTCGGCCCGGGCCCCGGGTCATGACCGCCGTCGCCGCGGGGGAACCGTGCCAGCGGGAGGTCCTCCAGGGCGGACGCCTCGGCGAGGCTCAGCTCGGGCGCCGCGGCGGCAGGGTGCCGGCGGGGCAGGACGAGCACCTGCGGCTCGATGAGGATCTCCTCGTAGTCCAGCCCGTCCACGGAGTCGAAGGGCCGGTGCAGCAGGGCGAGGTCCGCCCGGCCGTCGCGCAGCATCTGCTCCTGCTCGCCGATGCCGCACAGCAGCACGTCGACGTCCTCGGCTCGGGCGCCGTCGGCCGCCGCGTAGCGGTCCAGGAGATCGGTCAGCAGGTCGACCGAGGCGCCCGCCTTGGTGGCCAGCGCGACGGAGGGCCGCTCGGCGAGGGCGCGTGCGGTGCGTCGGGTGCGGCGTTCGGCGGCCTCGAGCGCCGTCAGCGCGCTGCTCGCCTCCTCCCGCAGCACACGGCCGGCGGGCGTCAGCGCGACGGACCGGCTGGTGCGCTCGAACAGCTGCACGTCCAGCTGCGTCTCGAGCCGCCGGATCGCGCGGGACAGCGGCGGCTGGGCGATCCCCAGGCGGCCGGCCGCGCGCCCGAAGTGCAGCTCCTCCGCCACGGCGAGGAAGTACCTCAGTTCGCGGGTCTCCAGCATGTCGCCCCCACATCGTTGCGTCACGGGTATTGATCATACCCGGATCGGTCTTGGACGTGCCGGGTGGAGCCAGCCTAGCCTCATCGTATGACCGAGAAGAGAACAGCGCTCGTGACCGGCGCGAACAAGGGAATCGGATTCGAGACGGCCCGTGGCCTGGGCGCATTGGGCTGGACGATCGGTGTGGGAGCCCGGGACGATCAGCGGCGGCGGGAGGCCGTCGCCCGGCTGCAGGACGAGGGAGTGGATGCCTTCGAGGTGCCGCTCGACGTCACTGATACCGAGAGCGTCATGCACGCCGCGGAGATCGTCGAGCGGCAGGGTGGCGGGCTCGACGTGCTCGTGAACAACGCCGGCATCGTCGGGGATCTCGACCAGATGCCGACGTCGGTGGATCTGGACGTCCTCACGGGGGTGCTGGACACCAACGTGCTGGGCGTCATCCGGGTCACCAATGCGATGCTGCCGATGCTGCGGCGCTCGCCGGCACCGCGGATCGTGAACGTCTCCAGCAGCGCCGGATCCCTCGCCCGCCAGCGGGACCCTCGGGAGAACACCGGACCGATCGCCGTCGCCTACTCGCCGTCGAAGACGCTGCTGAACGCGGTGACGGTGCAGTACGCCCGGGAGCTCGAGGGCAGCGGAATCCTCATCAACGCCGTCTGCCCCGGCTTCGTCGCGACCGACCTCAACGGGCACCGCGGCACGAAGACCCCGCAGGAGGGGGCGGTCAGCTCGATCCGGGCCGCGACGCTGCCCGACGACGGCCCCACCGGCACGTTCTTCGACGTCGACGGGGTGGTGCCGTGGTGATCCCGATGTGCCCGTGAACGCCGATGTGCCCGGGCAGCGGAGCGCTGCAGGGGTGGAGGTCCGGTCCTGCGGACGCCGGGCATCCGCCGACAGTCAGTCCCGCTTCCATATCGGGCCGTCGGATGGACGCGGGACTGACTGTCTGCGCACTCGCGGGGCTGTTCGCCCGCGCGCAGGCGGACGCGAGGGGACGAACGCGGGTGACGGCGCGGGCGGGATCGGGGCGTTCTGCGGGGGACGGGTCCGGGCCAGGCGGGGGGCGGGTCGTTCGGCGCGGTCAGGCCGCGGCGAAGCGGTCGGGGGTGAACTCGGCCAGGAGCGGGTGCCGGCGGCCGGTGACGACCTCGTGGGCGACGGTCTCCCCGGCGATCAGCGCGAGGGTCGCACCCGAGTGGGTGAAGGCGACCGAGCAGCCCGGCAGCGCGGAGACCGTGCCGAGCACCGGCTCACCATCGGCCGGGATGGGCTTGCGTCCCGCCGCCCAGCGGGCGGCGCGCAGCCGGGTTCCCGGCGCGAACAGGCGCGATGCCTCCGCGAGGAGCTCCTCGACGACCGCCTCGTCGACGGTGCAGCGGCCGTCCTCGTGCTCGAGGATCCGGTCCACGTACCAGTCGTGGTCCACGCAGAAGGTGCCGCCGGGGTTCGGGCGCACCGCCGCCCGCGGGGTGTTCAGGACGGGCGCGCGCACATCGGCCGGCTCGGTGGTCACGAGCATCGACAGCGGGGAGCCGTCGGGGATCTCCACCCCGGCCTGCGCCATCACGGCCGATGTCCCCGCGCCGCAGGCGACGACCACGGCATCGGCCCGCAGCTCCGTGCCGGTGGCGTCGCGCACGCCGACCGCCCGGCCGTCCTCCACGATCAGGGCGCACTCGCCGAGGCCGGTGCGGATCTCCCCGCCGCGCCCGCGCAGCTCGGCGGCGAGGTGCTCGACGAGGTGGGGGAGGGACACCCAGCCCTCGCCGGGGTTGCGGATCGAGGCGGTGGGGGCGGCCTCGGCATCCAGGTCCGGGAACGTGCGGGCGACGTCCTCGCGGGTCAGCAGCTGCGAGGCGTACCCGCGGTCGACCTCGACGTCGTGGCGGGCGCGGGTCTCCGCGGCGCCGCCAGGACCATCGGCCGTCCACCACAGTCCGCCGGGGAATCGCAGCCAGTCGCGGGAGGGATCGGCGGCGAACAGGGTGCGGTAGCGGTCGATGCCGCACAGGCGCAGCGCGTGATAGGCGGCGCTGCGGTCCCCGGCCGAGTTCAGCCAGGACAGCGAGCGGCCGGAGGCGCCGTCGCACAGCGCGCCGGAGGTGGCGAGGGTGACCGCCACGCCCGCCCGGGCGAGATGGGTCGCGGCCGAGGTGCCCAGGGCGCCGCCGCCGAGGACGACGGCGGTGCACGGCGCCCCGGTCACGAGAACACCGTGCGCCGGCCGGCGTGCGCCGCCTCGATGATCCGCAGCACCTCCACGGAATCGGCGGGGTCCACGGGCAGCGGTCCGCCGGTGCGCAGGGCGACCGCGAGCTCGCGGTAGTAGCGGCCGTAGTCGCCGGTGCCGGGCGGGGTCGGAGTGGTGCCCTCGCCGGTGCTGATCCGCCCGCGCTCGGCCTCGGACTCGACCCCGAAGCCGGGCGCATCGGGCTGGACGCCGGAGCGCAGCGCGGCCTCCTGCGGGTCCTTGCCCTCGGTGCGCCAGGCGCCGCGGTCGCCGCTGATCAGGAAGCGCGGCCCCTCGATCGCGGAGAGGCTGGTCATCGTCAGGTACGAGGCGGCGCCGGAGGCGTGGGTGAGGATCAGGTGCGCGACGTCGTCGGGGCCGCCGAGCACGCAGCGGACATCGGCCAGCATCTCGGTGACGGGTCCCTGCAGCTGCACGGCCTGGTCGATGAGGTGCGCCCCGAGGTCGAAGAGGATCCCGCCGCCGGCCGCGGCCGAGGTGTGCGCCTTCCAGCCGCGCCCGCCGGCCGGCTTCCAGCCCTCGAAGCGGGACTCCAGGGTGTGCACGGTGCCGAGCGCGCCGTCCTCGAGCAGGCCGCGCAGGGTCAGGTAGTCCGCGTCGTAGCGGCGGTTCTGATAGACGGAGAGCCGGCGTCCCTGCTCGGCGGCGAGCGCGATGAGCGCCTCGCCCTCGGCGCTGGTGGGGGTGAAGGGCTTGTCGACGACCACGTCGAGGCCGGCCCGCAGGGCGGCGGAGGCGTGCTCGACATGCGCCGAGGGCGGCGAGCAGACGATCACCAGGTCGAGGTCCGCGGCGTGGTCGACGACCTCGAGCGGATCGGCGATGATCCGCACGCCGGGATGGTCCTCGCGGGCCTGGGCCGCGCGCTCCGCGTTCGAGGTCGCGACGACGGCGACCTCGTAGACCGGGTCGTGCCGCAGGAACGCCCCGTGGAAGATGCGCCCGGACAGCCCGTAGCCGAGGATCGCGGTGCGGATCGGGGCCGTGTCCCGCGGGGCGGACGACGGGGCGGAGGGGTCGGGCGTCATGGGGCTCTCCTGGTGGGTCGGGGCGGCATCCCGGGATGCCTGCGCTCAGGTGCTCAGGCTTCCACAGCCGATGCCGCCCCGCCACACGGGGCCCGGTCAGCCGCGGCCGCGCCCCGGCCGGCCGTCGGCCTTCCCGGCCACGTCGATGTCGCCCATCACGATGCCGCGGCCGTTGGTCGCGATGTAGACGCGGCCGAACACGTCCGGGTCGCCGGTGATGGCGAAGCCGGTGCGGCCCCACTGGTGCTCGTCGTCGTTGATGCGCGTCCATCCGGCCCCGCCGTCGATCGAGCGGAAGATGCCGCGCACCCCGTCGCGCTCGCCGGAGACGTAGACCGCGGGCGTGCTCGCCCCGGGCGCCGCCTTGCCGAAGCCGATCGCATCGGCCGCGTCGAAGCCGGGCAGCGCGCTCCAGGTGTCCCCGCCGTCGCGGGAGCGGAACAGGCCGTACGGCTCGCCCTCGGCGCCTCCGGCGAGCCAGACCTCGCCCTCGACCCCGGGCACGGCGGCGAAGCGCACCTCGCCCTGGACGGGCAGGGCGGCCGATGCTCCGGGGGCATCGTCCGCGCCGGCCCCGGCGCTCGGGGCGAAGCTCGCCCCGCCGTCGTGGGAGGTGAGGAACGTGCCCTCGCTCCAGGCGTACACCCGCTGCGGGTCGACCCGGTCGGCCTCCACGCGTGCCGCGCCGGAGATCCCGGCGGAGGTCGTCCAGGTGGCCCCGTCATCGGTGCTGACCTGCACGCCGATGCCGGGGGCGGACCACACGATCCGGCCGCCGTCCGCCGTGACGGCCAGCAGGCCCGGGCCCTGCGCCCCTTCGACCGGGGAACCGGCGGTCCAGCTGCCGCCGGCGTCGCGGGAGACGGCCACGCGGTGCACGCCGGAGCCGTCGGTGCCCGCTCGCGCGAGCACCTCCGGTGCGGCGCCGGCCGCATCGACGCTGGTGGAGCCGCCCATGTACGGGTCGGTGATCATGCCGGGGACCGTGTCGACGTCCTCGTGGACGAAGCCGCCCAGGTCCAGCATCGCCGAGAGCACGTCGACCTCGCCCTCCGGGGCGACGAGGTCCTGGATCGCGGTCTCCTCGATGCCCTGCGCCTGGGCGCTGATCCGCACGGTGCCGCCCTCCTCGTCCCAGGCGGTGAGGTTCTCTGTGCGGTAGATCGTCGCCCCCGTGCCGTACATGGCCTCGTCGGGGTCGTGGGGGTTGATCTCGAAGGACTCCGCCATCCAGCCGAGCTTCGGCGAGGGCTCCGCCCCGGCGACGGGCTCGGAGGGCTGCGCCCCGAAGGTCAGCCACGGGGCGCGGGAGATGTCCTGGGTGTAGCGGCGTTCCAGGACGCTCTCGCCGTCCTGCCCGGTCGTGTAGTCCCAGATCGGGGTCCAGGTCTCGCCGCGGTCGGTGCTGCGGAAGATGAGGATGTCCGGCCACCACTGGATCTGCGTGGTCACCATGAGGGTGTCGGGGTCGGAGGCGTCCACGCTCAGCCCGGAGAAGCCGAAGTCCCCGCCGGCGGGGCGCTGGGTCGGGGTGATGTCGCTCCAGGTTCCGTCGTCGATCGAGTAGCGCCATACCTCGCCGTCGGAGCCGTCGTAGGGGCCGGCCGTGTTCGAGGTGGTGAGGTACAGGCTGCCGCTGGCCTCGTCGATGACGCCCTTGTGGGGGAGGAAGCCGGTGGGGGCGCCGGGGACGGGGGCCCAGGTCTCGCCGCCGTCGTCGGAGCGGTACAGGATGTCCTCGGTGTCGGCGACGGCGGTGAAGATCGTCCGCGAGCCCTCGCCGGCGACGGCGCCGCGGGTGTCGAAGGCCGTCCACAGCACGCCCACGTTCTGCGTCTCGTAGCTCCACTCGCTGCCGGGCACCGGCACGAAGTCCCCGGCGTTGGGGAAGGACTCGACCTCCGCCCAGGTGACGCCCGCGTCGGTGGACCGCCACAGGCCGTTGCCTCCCTCGGCGCCGAAGTACAGGGTGTCGGGGTCCATCGGGTCGATCTGCAGGCGCTCGCCGATGCCGCGCCCGGGCATGTTCCCGCCCACCTTGAACGGCAGCTCGGTCGCCTGCCAGGTCTCGCCGTGGTCCTCCGAGCGCAGGATCGCGCCGTGGTCCGGGTCCCACTCGTTGGTGTACATCCCCACCGCCGCGTAGACCCGCTCGGTGCGCACGGGATCGGTGGCCAGGCTGAGGACGCCGTTGCGGTTCCAGTCCTCCCAGCCCACATGGTCCAGCAGCGGCACCCAGCGGTCGGCCCCGCGGCCCAGGCGGTAGGCCCCGCCGATGTCGGTGCGCGCGTACACCAGCCCCTCCTCGGTGGGGTTGTAGATGATGCCGGGGACGAAGCCGCCGCCCTCGATCTGGACGTTCCCCCAGGTGTAGCCCGCGGCGGCGGGACGCGAGGGCGCAGGGTCGCGAGGGCCCGGCCGCAGCGGAGCGGTGAGGCCGGAGGTCGTCGCCGGGGTCGCTGCGGCGGGGCGGGCGCCGGGTGCATCGGCCGCGGCGGGCAGGCCTGCCAGGCACATCGGCAGGAGCGCCGAGGCCGCGAGGATCGAAGCGCTTCGCTTCGGGGCAGAGGGGAGGGATCGGTGCACCACGCACTCCTTCGTGAGGGAACATCTCCAGGTCATGGCCGCCCCGATGAGGAATCAGGGCCGATGGGGCCTGCAGCGGCAGGCGGCCGACCACCGGTCCACGTCCACTGTGACCCGGGTGACACGGGACACTAGTCGAAGCGCTTCGCCTGCGCCAGGGGTCCGCGGACCCCAGGTAGGGTCCGGGCATGGTCGCGCACCCCGCCCTCATCCCCGCCTCCTACGTCTACCTGCGCCGGCGCGGCGAGGACGGCCGGGTCGAGGTGCTGCTCCAGCAGCGCGCGAACACCGGCTATCGCGACGGGCACTGGGTGTCCGGCGCTGCCGGGCACGTGGACCTCGGCGAGGCCGCCCGGCACGCCGCCGTGCGCGAGGCCCGCGAGGAGCTGGGGGTGCGGATCGCCCCGGAGGACCTCGTCCTGCTGACCGTCATGCAGCGCACCGACGGCACCGACGCCCCGATCGAGCAGCGGGTGGACTGGTTCTGGTCCGCGGACCGCTGGGAGGGCGAGCCCCGCATCGTCGAGCCCCACAAGTGCTCGGGCCTGGACTGGTTCGCGCTGGATGCGCTGCCCGCGCCGATGCCGGACTACGAGCGCCACGTGATCGCCGCGCTCGGCGGCGCCCCGCTCGACCTCGACTCGACCTGGCGGCACCGCGCGGAGCCCTGAGCCGCCGATGGCAGACTGGACCTCCGCCCGGCGGCCGCGCCCGCCCCGCATCCCCGCCGACCCCGTGCCCCCGCCTGGAGAGCCCATGCCGCTGCCCCTCGAGTCCCTGCGCGCCCTGCCGAAGGTCGTGCTCCACGATCATCTCGACGGCGGGCTGCGCCCGCAGACCGTGCTGGACCTGTGCCGTGAGCAGGGGATCCTCCCGCCCTCGGCCGATGCTCCCGCCCGGTCCGGTCACCCGACGGAGTCTCCCACCGGCACCGGCAGCGAGACCGAGGGTGCGGTGGACGCGGTCGCCCGCTGGTTCGCCGAGTCCGCCGATTCCGGCTCCCTCGAGCGGTACCTCGCGACGTTCTCCCGCACCCTCGAGCTCATGCAGACCGCCCCGGCGCTGCGGCGCATCGCGCGGGAGTTCGTGGAGGACATGGTCGCCGACGGCGTGGTCTACGCCGAGACCCGCTGGGCGCCGATGCAGCACCTGGCGGGCGGGCTCACCCTCGCCGAGGCGGTCGACGCGGTCCAGGCCGGGCTCGAGGAGGGCATGGCCGCCGCGCGCGCCGCGGGCCGGCCGATCCTCGTGGGACAGCTGCTGTGCTTCCTGCGGCACCTGGCGCCGATGCCGGAGCTCGTCGACGTCGCCGCCGCCCGGCGCGCGCAGGGCGTGTGGGGCGTGGACCTCGCCGGCCCCGAGCTCGGCTTCCCCGCCGCCCCGTTCCGGGAGCAGTTCGCCCGGGCTCGGCAGGCCGGGCTGCGGGTGACGGTCCATGCCGGGGAGGCCGATGGCCTCGCCTCGATCCGTGATGCCCTGGACTGCGGCGCCGAGCGGCTGGGCCACGGCGTGCGGCTGGTCGAGGACCTCTCGGCGGACGGGCGGCCGGGGCCGATCGCGGCCCGGGTGCGGGAGGGCGGGATCTGCCTCGAGGTCTGCCCCAGCTCCAACCTGCAGACGGGGGCGGCGGAGTCGATGGCCGCGCATCCCGCCGACGCCCTGCTGCGCGCCGGGATCCCGCTGTCGATCAGCTCCGACAACCGCCTCATGAGCCGGACCTCCACCAGCCGCGAGCTCGCCCAGCTCGCCGAGGCCTTCGACTGGACCCTGGAGGACGTCCGTTGCACGGTCCTGACCGGCCTCGACGCAGGGTTCGGCCCGGAGGCCGGGCGGCGCGCTCTGCGGGAGGACGTCATCGTCCCTGCGTTCGCCGTCGCCGCGACGGACCCGCAGCTCCCGTCGGGTCCTCGGGGAGCGCGGCCGCGGTCCTGAGGTCGGCGGCGGCCGACCGGCGGCTGGTCAGGAGCGGCGTCTCGTGAGGTGCACGGTGACCGTGTCCCCGGTCGTCCGGCCGATGCGCCGCCGCAGGGCGGCGGAGATCGGCAGCTTGTGGGTCCCGTCCCCGAGCGCCATGAAGGAGCTCTCGAAGGGTTCTCCGTCGACCGTCCCGCTGACCTTGACCAGGCCGCGCGTGCCGAAGAGCTCCGCCGAGCCGTCCATCCGGACGTAGGTCCATCCGCCCTTCGCCCCGCTCGTGATCAGCGGGGCGCGGAAGGTGAGGTCCAGCGGTCCGGGGGTCGTCGCATCATCCATGTCGTGCATCCTCTCCGAGTTCCCTGCGTCCTGGCGCCGACGACGCTCAGGGCAGGAGTCCGATGATCAGGGCGATGAGGAGCAGCTTCATCAGCCAGTCCCCGGCGTGCAGCAGAGCGGTCGGGACGGGGACCCGATCCCAGATGACCGATCCGCTCAGCAGGACGGCGGGGAACACGACCCAGAGCACCACGGCGAGCAGCAGGGACCGGGGCAGGTCGGTCATCCCCGCGAGCACGGCCACCCCGGCGAACCCGCCTGCCAGCACGGCGGTGCGCAGGAGCTCCGCGACGACGCGCCGCGGTCCGGGAGCGCCGCGCTCGATCGCGCGCCCCGCCGTGGCCCGCTGCTCCCACGGGGTCAGCAGCATGTAGTACACCGAGCTGAGGATGAACGCCGCCACCGTGGCGACAGAGACTGCGATGCCGATCATGTCCCGCTCCTTCGATTTCAGTACGTGTCAGTACGCTATACCCGCTTTTGCGTACTGTCTAGTACTATTCGAGGATGAGCTCCCCGCACGACCTCTCCGCCGCCCCCCGGCGCCGCGGGCGCCCCGGAGGGCTGGCCGGCCCGGCACTCCTCGCGGCTGCGCGCGAGGTCTTCCTCCGCGACGGGTACGCGGCCACCACGATGGACGCGGTCGCGAAGGCGGCGAGGATCTCGAAGCAGACCCTGTACCGCCAGCACGCCTCCAAAGAGGAGCTGTTCGCCGCCGTCGTCGCGGACTGGGTGGATCGCGGGCGGGACGCCCTGCGCGCGCCCCTCGACGCCCTCCGGGAGACCGACGATCCGCGCACCGCGCTGACCGACCTGGCCGACGTGCTCCACGCCGGGGTGCTCAGCCCGGCAGTCGTGGGGATGCGCGGCCTGGTCATCGCGGAGGCCGGGCGCCAGCCCGCACTCGCCGCGGACTACCTCCGGCGCAGCTGGGACCGCAACGAGGCCCTCCTCGCCGACGCGCTCGAGCAGCTGTCCGCACGCGGCCTCCTCGACATCGAGGCACCCCTGGTCGCGGCCCGGCAGTTCACCTGGCTCGTCCTCGGCTCCCCGCTCGACCGGATCACGCTCACGGCCGGCATCGCGCGCCTCACGCCGGAGCAGCTCTCGGAGATCGCCCGTGAGGCCGTCGAGACCTTCCTCGCGCGGTTCTCCCCGCCCTCCGGCGCTCCGTCGGGCTCCCCGGGGGACGCGGCGTGAACCGGCGGCGCGCTCAGGCCGGGAGGGCGGCCTCGATCGCGGCGATGACCTCGGGGGCGTCGGGCGGGGTGCTCGGCCGGAAGCGGGTGATGGCCCCATCGGCCGTGACGAGGAACTTCTCGAAGTTCCAGGCGACGGGGCCGGCGGTGCCCTCGGAGTCCGGGGTCTGCGTGAGCGCCCGGTAGAGCGGGTGCGCGTCCTCGCCGTTCACCTCGATCTTGTCGAGGATCGGGAAGGAGACGCCCCAGGTGGTCGAGCAGTACTCGAGGATCTCCTCGATGCTGCCGGGCTCCTGGCCCATGAACTGGTTGCAGGGGAAGCCCAGCACCGTCAGCCCTCGCGGGCCGTAGTCGCGCTGCAGCTGCTCGAGCTGCGCGTACTGCGGCGTGAGGCCGCACTGCGAGGCGACGTTGACGATCAGGACCGGCCCGCCGGCGTAGTCCTGCAGGGTCCGCGCCGCGCCCTGCGCGTCGGCGAACTCGATGCTGGTCAGGTCGGTGCTCTCGCTCATCGGTGCTCTCCCCTCGTGCCGCCGTGCGGCGCGCTCTCGTGTGCGCCCAGACTACGGCTGCCGGTGTGCGCGGCGGCCGGGCGCGGGCGGAGCCGGTCCGGTGCCGGCCGCTGTCGTCAGGCGCCGACGGCCTCGGCCCGGTAGGCGCTCGGTCGGACGCCGTGCTCCCGGTGGAACGCCGTGCTCAGCGCGAAGGCGCTCGAGTAGCCGACCTGCCGGGCGATCGTCTCGAGGGTGTCCTCGCCCTCGCGCAGCATGTCCGCGGCCAGGCACAGCCGCCACCCGGTGAGGTAGGCGATGGGGGACTCCCCGAGCAGGTCGCGGAAGCGACGGGCGAAGGCGGCGCGGGAGACCTGCGCCCGGTCCGCGAGGGACGCCACCGTGTGCGGCAGCTCCGGACTGCCGTGGATCTCCTCCAGTGCGGGCCCGACCACCGGATCCGCCGCCGCGGAGAACCAGGCCGGTGCCGCGGCGCCGTCCGGCGCGTCCTCCGGGTGGGCGAGCCCGTCGCGCAGCGCCCCGATGAGCACCAGGTCCAGCAGGCGGTCCAGCACGGCCTGCTGCCCGGGCTCGTCACGGCACAGCTCCTCCTCCAGCAGGTCCATGGGCGCGCGGCTCTGGCGTTCCGCCGGCACCACCAGTACGCGTGGCAGTCCGCCCAGCAGGCGCCGCGTGAGCCGCCCCGTCGCGGCGAACGACCCCGTGAACAGGGCGTGCTCGGCATCCAGGCGGTCCCCGCAGGCGCGGGTCCCCAGCCCGATCTCGCTCTCGGGCAGCCGCGCGCCGTGCGCATCGGTGCACGATCCATCGGCCAGGCACACGTACCGGGGTGGCGCGGAGGAGTCCGGATCGCTGGTCACCGAGAACGCGCGCGGCCCGGTGACGACGGCGAGGTCCCGCGGGGCCAGGAGCCGCGGCGGGCCGTCCCCGGTCTCGAGCCAGGCGCTGCCGCGCAGCATCGTCACCACGGTCATGGTCGCGCCCTCGTCCAGGCGGATCCGCCACGGCGGGGCGAGCAGGTTCGTGCCCAGCAGCGCACCCGAGGCACGGATGCGCTCGACCAGTCGGGTCAGAGCGTCCATGCCCCCAGCGTAGACGCTCGCGCATCGCCGCGAGATTCTGCGATATTCAGCGTCTCGCATCGTGCTGGTTGGCTGGAGAGCATGACGACGACGACCACCCCCTCGACCCCCGGATCAGCTCCTTCCTCCCACCGCACCCCGGCGCTCCTCGCGCATCCTCCGACCCCCGGCACCTCGCTGTGGGTGCACGCGCACCCGCAGGAAGGGTCCTTCAACGACCAGCTGTTCCGCGCCGGCACGGCGGCGCTCGCCCGTCGCGGCGAGGTGCTCCGCAGCGACCTGTACCGGCAGGGCTTCGACCCGGTGCTGCGCACGCAGGACGCCGGCGACCACGCGGCCGAGGCCGGGAACCTGGCCTCCCGGATCGCGCAGGCCCATGCCGCCGGCCAGATCCCCGAGCCCGTGCGGGAGGAGCAGCGCAAGCTCGCCGCCGCCGAGCTGCTGGTCCTCCAGTTCCCGCTGTGGTGGTACGGCACGCCCGCCATCCTCAAGGGGTGGCTGGACCGCGTGCTCACCGAGGGCTTCGCCTACGGCGACATGGACCCGGAGCTGGCGGTGCCGCGGCGCTACGGGGACGGCGGCCTCGCCGGCCGACGGGCGCTGGTGGTGGTCACGGCGGGGGAGGACCCCGCCTCCATCGGACCGCGAGGGATCAGCGGGGACATCGAGTCGCTGCTGTTCCCGCTCACCCACGGCACGCTCTGGTACGTGGGCATCGAGGTGCTGGACATCCACCTGGTGACCGATGCCGACGTCCTCGGGGCCGACGGCGTCGCGCACGAGATCGACCGGCTGCAGGAGCGCCTGGCCGGGATCGACGCCGAGCGGCCGGTCCCCTTCCGATCCCTGCGCGAAGGCGACTACCGGGGCACCCGCGCGCTGCGCGAGGACCTGCTGCCCGGGCGCGTCGATCTCGGGATCCATCGGCAGCTCGCCCGCTGAGCAGCGACCCTCCGGACCCGCGAGGGTGCCGAGGGATCCGCGCGATGCGGCGCACCGCCCTGCTCCGGCCCCGACCGCCGGCGCGGGGCGGTGCTACCCTTCCGGACCATGAGGCGCATGCAGCGATTTCCCGACCCCCGGCCGATGACGGCCGCGGGGTCCTGATGCTGCGCTGAGCAGGCGCCGGGTCCGCGCAGGCACGGCCGGGG
>Ga0302349_1001962_pt1 | contig 14079 bp, 12 predicted proteins | sample PhyAR1_FD_202176 | JGI IMG/M metagenome (GOLD analysis project Ga0302349, IMG submission 202176) | Leaf surface microbial communities from alfalfa plants in UC Gill Tract Community Farm, Albany, California, United States - DLSL A.R1... | ecosystem: Host-associated > Plants > Phyllosphere >...
CCTGGCCCATTCTGGCGCTTCGTGGGTTGAAAGTGTGACACTAATCACTCTTAATCATGCAACACATGAATAATTACGCGGAAAAGATTTAAATACATCACGCAAACGAATAAGATTTGGCCGTTCGCAGCGCTGTCAACGCGCTTTACATTTATCGACACAGGCCAGACATGACTAACAGCAATCGCATCAAGCTCACATGGATCAGCTTCTTCTCCTATGCCCTCACTGGCGCACTGGTAATTGTCACCGGGATGGTGATGGGGAATATCGCAGAGTATTTCAATCTGCCGGTTTCCAGCATGAGTAACACGTTCACCTTCCTGAACGCCGGGATCTTAATCTCCATTTTCCTTAACGCCTGGTTAATGGAAATCGTCCCTCTGAAAACGCAGTTGCGCTTCGGCTTTGTGCTGATGGTGCTGGCCATGGCCGGGCTGATGCTCACCCACAGCCTGGCGCTGTTCTCCGCCGCCATGTTCGTGCTGGGCCTGGTCAGTGGGATCACCATGTCCATCGGGACGTTCCTCGTGACCCAGATGTATGAAGGCCGCCAGCGCGGTTCTCGTCTGCTGTTTACCGACTCCTTCTTCAGCATGGCCGGGATGATTTTCCCGATGGTCGCCGCGTACCTGCTGGCGCGCAGCATTGAATGGTACTGGGTGTATGCCTGCATTGGCCTGGTTTACGTGGCGATTTTCATTCTGACCATTGGCTGCGAATTCCCGGCGCTGGGCAAACATGCCGCCGCGAGCGACAAGCCGGTTGAGAAAGAAAAATGGGGCGTGGGCGTGCTGTTCCTGTCCATCGCAGCGCTGTGCTACATCCTTGGTCAACTGGGCTTCATCTCCTGGGTGCCGGAATATGCCAAAGGTCTGGGCATGGATGTTGAGTCGCAGGGCAAGCTGGTGAGCAACTTCTGGATGTCATACATGATCGGCATGTGGGCGTTCAGCGTTATCCTGCGCTTCTTCGACCTGCAACGCATTCTGATGGTGCTGGCGGGTATGGCAACGGTGCTGATGTATCTGTTCATCACCAGCGGCCCGGAATATCTGTCATGGTGCATTCTGGCGCTGGGCTTCTTCTCCAGTGCTATCTACACCACCATCATTACCCTGGGCTCCCAGCAAACCAAAGTGGCCTCGCCGAAGCTGGTTAACTTTATCCTGACCTGCGGCACCGTGGGCACCATGCTGACCTTCGTGGTCACCGGTCCCATCGTTGCAAGCAGCGGCCCGCGAGCCGCGCTGATGACCGCCAACGGCCTTTACGCCGTGGTGTTCGTGATGTGCGTCGCGCTCGGCTTTGTGACCCGCCACCGTCAGCACGGTGCAGCGGCGTCCGCACACTGATTGTCCTGCCCCTTTCCGTCAGGAAAGGGGCGCTTTGCCAAAGCTAATCTCTTCCCCGCCGTTATCCATTTGCACCCAGGTCTGCGCCAGTTGTGTGGTGGCGATGATCCTCCCCTGACGAATTGACCAGCGCACCGGCACCTGTCGGCGCAGCGCATCAAAACCACTCTTCGCAGGCAGAATAATCATGTTCGCCGGATTGCCCGTTTTAATGCCGTAATCCGTCAGGCCAAACGTGCGGGCGCTGTTATGGGTGATCAGATTTAAACCTTCGTCAATTTGCTGATAGCCCATCATCTGGCAGACGTGCAGCCCCATATGCAGCACCTGCAACATATTCCCCGTTCCGAGCGGATACCACGGATCGAACACATCGTCATGCCCAAAGCAGACGTTAATGCCCGCCTCCAGTAACTCTTTCACCCGCGTAATGCCGCGCCGCTTCGGGTAATCATCAAAGCGCCCCTGCAAATGAATATTGACCAGCGGGTTAGCGACAAAGTTGATGCCGGACAGCTTCAGCAGGCGAAAGAGACGCGAGGTGTATGCGCCATTGTAAGAATGCATCGCCGTGGTGTGGCTGGCGGTGACGCGCGCGCCCATGTTGTACTGGTGCGCCAGCGCAGCGACGGTTTCGACAAAGCGCGACTGCTCGTCATCGATTTCATCGCAGTGAATATCCAGCGGGCGATCGTATTTTTGCGCCAGCCGGAAAGCGATGTGCAGCGACTCGACGCCATACTCGCGGGTAAATTCAAAATGCGGGATCGCTCCGACCACATCCGCGCCCAGCCGCAGCGCCTCGTCCAGCAGGGCCTCGCCGTCGGGATAAGAGAGAATGCCCTCCTGAGGGAAGGCGACAATTTGCAGATCGATCCATGGCGCAACCTCAGCTTTCACCTCCAGCATCGCTTTTAGCGCGGTCAGCCCAGGATCGGAGACGTCCACATGAGTACGCACAAACTGGATGCCGTTCGCCATCTGCCACTTCAGGGTTTGCCACGCGCGGGCTTTTACGTCCTCATGACTGAGCAGGGCTTTGCGCTCGGCCCAGCGCTCAATGCCTTCAAACAGCGTGCCCGACTGATTCCAGTTCGGCTCGCCCGCCGTTTGGGTGGTATCCAGATGGATATGCGGTTCGATAAACGGCGGGAGCGCCAGCCCGCCGTGAGCGTTCAGCACTTCATAGCTTTCATTTTGCGCCTCACCCATCGGCGTGATGGCCCCAAAACGCCCCTTCTCAATCGCAATTTGCCAGCGTCCTTCCAGGCCTGCTAACCGAACGTTTTGCACTACCCACAGTGGTGTCGATGTCATGCCTTTTTCCTCAAAAGTGACCCTGAACTTTAGGAGTAGGTGATTCTCACAAAAACCCCCTCTTTTTGTACAGAAATTCCGCAACCATGAAAAGTGAGACATTTCCAAGACTTATAAAAACTTCGTGAAATCAATCATCTACTCATTAAGGAGTATGCAGAGGCTAAATTGATTTGCATCAATAAGTGCGGGTGCTGAATCGTTAAGGTAGGCAGTAATAGAAAAGAAATCGAGGCAAAAATGAGCAAAGTCAAACTCGCTATTATCGGTAACGGCATGGTCGGTCACCGTTTTATTGAGGATCTCCTCGATAAAGCCGATGCCGCACAGTTCGACATTACCGTGTTTTGCGAAGAACCCCGCAAAGCATACGATCGCGTCCACCTCTCCTCATACTTCTCTCACCACACCGCTGAAGAGCTGTCGCTGGTGCGCGAAGGCTTTTACGAGAAGCACGGCGTTAAGGTGCTGGTCGGCGAACGCGCCATCACCATTAACCGTCAGGAAAAGGTGATCCACTCAAGCGCTGGCCGTACCGTGTTTTACGACAAACTGATCATGGCGACCGGCTCTTATCCGTGGATCCCGCCGATCAAAGGCTCTGAAACTCAGGATTGCTTCGTTTACCGTACCATTGAAGATTTGAACGCCATTGAAGCCTGTGCCCGCCGTAGCAAACGCGGTGCGGTTGTCGGTGGTGGTCTGCTCGGCCTCGAAGCCGCAGGCGCGCTGAAAAACTTAGGCGTTGAAACCCACGTTATCGAATTCGCGCCAATGCTGATGGCTGAACAACTCGATCAGATGGGTGGCGAGCAACTGCGCCGCAAGATCGAAAGCATGGGCGTGCGCGTCCACACCAGCAAAAACACCAAAGAGATCGTGCAGGAAGGCGTTGAAGGCCGCAAAACCATGCGCTTTGCCGACGGTACCGATCTTGAAATCGACTTTATCGTCTTCTCTACCGGTATCCGCCCACGCGACAAACTGGCAACCCAGTGCGGTCTGGCAGTGGCACAGCGCGGCGGGATCGTGATTAACGATTCCTGCCAGACGTCCGACCCGGATATCTATGCGATTGGCGAATGCGCCAGCTGGGACAACCGCGTGTATGGCCTGGTCGCACCGGGTTATAAAATGGCGCAGGTGACCGTTGACCATATCCTCGGCAAAGAAAACGCCTTCACCGGTGCGGATCTCAGCGCCAAGTTGAAACTGCTCGGTGTGGACGTGGGCGGGATTGGCGATGCGCATGGCCGCACGCCGGGCGCACGCAGCTACGTCTACCTTGATGAAAGCAAAGAAGTTTACAAACGTCTTATCGTCAGCCCGGATAACAAACTCCTGCTCGGCGCGGTCCTGGTGGGCGACACCAGCGATTTCGGCAACCTGCAACAGCTCGTGCTGAACGCCATTGAACTGCCGGAAAACCCGGACGCGCTGATCCTGCCCGCCCACGCAGGCAGCGGCAAACCGTCGATCGGCGTGGATAAACTGCCGGACAGCGCGCAAATCTGCTCCTGCTTCGACGTAACCAAAGGCATGTTGATCTCTGCCATCAACAAGGGCTGCCACACCGTTGCAGCGCTGAAAGCGGAAACCAAAGCCGGTACTGGCTGCGGCGGCTGTATTCCGCTGGTGACTCAGGTGCTGAACGCTGAACTGGCGAAACAGGGCATCGAAGTTAACAACAACCTGTGCGAACACTTCGCGTTTTCTCGCCAGGAGCTTTACCACCTGATCCGCGTGGAAGGCATTAAATCCTTCGACGAACTGCTGAACAAATACGGTAAAGGCTACGGCTGCGAAGTGTGTAAACCGACCGTCGGTTCACTGCTGGCCTCCTGCTGGAACGAATATGTGCTGAAACCGCAGCACACGCCGCTGCAGGATACCAACGACAACTTCCTGGCAAACATTCAGAAAGATGGCACCTACTCGGTGATCCCACGCTCTGCGGGCGGTGAAATCACCCCGGAAGGGCTGATGGAAGTGGGCCGTATCGCCCGTGAATTTAACCTCTACACTAAAATCACCGGTTCTCAGCGTATCGGCCTGTTCGGGGCGCAGAAAGACGACCTGCCGGAAATCTGGCGTCAGTTGATTAACGCAGGCTTTGAAACCGGTCACGCGTATGCCAAAGCGCTGCGTATGGCGAAAACCTGTGTCGGTTCCACCTGGTGCCGTTACGGTGTGGGCGACAGCGTTGGTTTCGGCGTTGAGCTGGAAAACCGCTACAAAGGCATCCGTACGCCGCACAAAATGAAGTTTGGCGTCTCTGGCTGTACCCGTGAATGTGCCGAAGCGCAGGGTAAAGATGTGGGCATCATCGCCACTGAAAAAGGCTGGAACCTGTATGTGTGCGGTAACGGCGGGATGAAACCACGCCACGCCGACCTGCTGGCTGCCGATCTCGACCGCGAAACGCTGTTGCAGTACCTCGATCGCTTTATGATGTTCTACATCCGCACTGCCGACAAACTGACCCGTACCGCCTCCTGGCTCGATAACCTGGAAGGTGGGATTGATTACCTGAAGAGCGTCATCATCGACGACAAACTGGGTCTGAACAGCCAGCTTGAAGCAGAGATGAAACGTCTGCGCGATGCGGTGATTTGCGAGTGGACCGAAACCGTCAACGATCCGCAGGCGCAGGTGCGCTTCAAACACTTTATCAACAGCCCGCAGCGCGATCCGAACGTGCAAACCGTCCCGGAACGCCAGCAACACCGCCCGGCAACGCCGTATGAACGCATTCCGGTCACCTTAGTGGAGGAAACCGTATGAGCCAGTGGAACACGATTTGCGACCTCGCTGACATCATCCCGCAGACCGGCGTGTGTGCGCTGGTCAACGACCAGCAGGTAGCGATTTTCCGCCCGCGCCAGGACGAGCAGGTTTTTGCCATCAGCAATATCGACCCGTTTTTCCAGGCCAGCGTGCTGTCCCGTGGTTTGATTGCGGAACACAACGGCGAGCTGTGGGTTGCCAGCCCGTTGAAAAAACAGCGCTTCCGCCTGAGTGATGGCCTGTGCATGGAAGATGCCAGCCACTCAGTCGCGCATTTTGACGCGCGGGTGAAAGACGGGCTGGTACAGATTAAAGCGTAATTTTTTACCCCTCACCCCGACCCTCTCCCACAGGGAGAGGGGGAAAACCGGGTAACACCGACATCGGACTGTCCCCTCTCCTGGACGAGAAAACGGGCACCGGACGGTTCCCTCTCCCTCAGGGAGAGGGTTAGGGTGAGGGTGTTTTCTTAACCTTATTTCTTATTTTTAAACTTCATTGGGATAATCAACATGTACACAGACACTATTAACAAGTGTGCGGCTAACGCTGCGCGCATTGCTCGGCTCTCGTCGCAAAATCCACTGGGCTTCTGGGTCAGTTCCGCCATGGCGGGGGCGTATGTCGGCCTCGGCATCATTCTGATCTTCACCCTCGGCAACCTGCTTGAACCCGCCGTGCGTCCGCTGGTGATGGGTGCCACCTTTGGTATCGCGTTAACGCTGGTCATCATCGCCGGGTCTGAACTCTTCACCGGACACACTATGTTTCTGACCTTCGGTGTGAAAGCCGGCACCATCAGCCAGGGCCAGATGTGGGCGATTCTCCCGCAAACCTGGATGGGTAACCTGCTGGGTTCCGTGTTTGTCGCTCTGCTGTATAACTGGGGTGGTGGTAGCCTGCTGCCGCTCGATACCAGCCTTGTGCACACGGCAGCGCTGGCCAAAACCACCGCACCCGCGATGGTACTGTTCTTCAAAGGCGCGCTCTGTAACTGGCTGGTTTGTCTGGCGATCTGGATGGCAGTGCGTACCGAAGGCGCGGCAAAATTCCTCGCAATCTGGTGGTGCCTGCTGGCGTTTATCGCTTCCGGCTACGAGCACTCCGTCGCCAATATGACCCTGTTCGCCCTCTCCTGGTTTGGTCATCACAGCGACGCGTACACCCTCTCCGGTATTGGCCACAACCTGCTGTGGGTCACGCTCGGGAATACTTTATCTGGCGTCGTATTTATGGGGCTGGGTTATTGGTATGCTACTCCTCGTGCTGAGCGTCCGGCTCCCGCAAAAGCGGCGTTGGGCGAAACCGTAAGCCAATAAAAATAATGAGGTAATGTCGTGCACCATCTTCCCATCTTTTGTCAATTACGCGGTCGTGACTGCCTGCTGGTCGGTGGTGGCGATGTCGCAGAACGTAAAGCCCGATTACTGATGGAAGCCGGTGCGCGGCTCACCGTCAACGCCCTCGCCTTTGACCCACAATTTACCGTCTGGGCAAACGAAGGGATGTTGACGCTGGTGGAGGGGGCGTTTGATGAAACGCTGCTCGACACCACCTGGCTGGTGATTGCCGCCACGGATAATGAAACGGTCAACCAGCAGGTGAGCGACGCGGCGGAAGCCCGCCGTATCTTCTGTAACGTGGTGGATGCCCCGCAGGAAGCCAGCTTTATTATGCCGTCGATTATCGACCGCTCACCGCTGATGGTCGCCGTGTCGTCAGGCGGCACGTCCCCGGTTCTCGCGCGCCTGCTGCGTGAAAAACTCGAAGCGGTTCTGCCTCAACATCTGGGTCAGCTCGCGGCGTTCGCCGGTAAATTGCGCAGCCGGGTGAAAACCCATTTTGCCAGCGTCGGCGAGCGTCGCCGCTTCTGGGAAAAATTGTTCGTCAACGATCGTCTGGCACAATCCCTGGCCAATAATGATGACAAAGCCGTTAACGCCATCACCGAACAACTGCTCAACGAGCCGCTGGATAAGCGCGGTGAAGTGGTGCTGGTTGGCGCGGGGCCAGGCGATGCCGGACTGTTAACATTAAAGGGTCTGCAACAAATTCAGCAGGCGGATGTGGTGGTGTATGACCGCCTGGTCTCCGATGACATTATGAATCTGGTGCGCCGCGACGCCGATCGGATATTTGTCGGCAAACGTGCGGGCTACCACTGCGTGCCGCAGGAAGAAATTAACCAGATATTGCTGCGCGCGGCGCAATCCGGTAAACGCGTGGTGCGTCTGAAAGGCGGCGACCCGTTTATCTTCGGGCGCGGTGGCGAAGAACTGGAAACGCTGTGTCACGCGGGCATTCCGTTCTCCGTGGTGCCGGGCATTACTGCGGCGTCAGGCTGTTCCGCCTATTCCGGCATTCCGCTGACCCATCGCGATTACGCCCAGAGCGTGCGACTGATCACCGGGCATCTCAAAACCGGTGGTGAACTGGACTGGGAAAATCTGGCGGTAGAGAAACAAACGCTGGTGTTCTATATGGGGCTAAATCAGGCGGCCACCATTCAGGCACAGCTTATCGCGCACGGGATGCCGACTGATATGCCGGTCGCGCTGGTAGAAAACGGCACTTCGATTAAGCAACGCGTGGTGAATGGCGCGCTCAGTGAATTAGGTGAACTGGCTACGCAGGTCGAAAGCCCGGCGCTGATTATCGTGGGTCGCGTGGTCAGTCTGCGTGACAAACTGAACTGGTTCTCGAATTACTAAATAAAAAAGCCAGATGCTGAGCATCTGGCTTTTTTTATGACTGACCATTACGGCCTGCCGACAAATCCAATAGCTTTGTAGACCGCTTTCAGCGTTTCGGACGCCTGCGCGCTGGCTTTTTCTGCGCCTTCTTTCATGATTTTTTGCAGGAATGCTTCGTCATTACGATAGCGATGATAACGCTCCTGCAACTCAGTCAGCATGCCGGAAACGGCGTCTGCGACTTCACCTTTCAGATGGCCGTACATTTTGCCTTCAAAGTGCGCTTCCAGCTCAGAAATGCTCTGACCGGTGACGCCAGAAAGAATATCCAGCAGGTTAGACACGCCCGCCTTCTCTTTCACATCGTAACGCACGACCGCAGGCTCGTCGGAGTCGGTTACGGCGCGCTTGATCTTCTTAACCACCGATTTCGGATCTTCCAGCAGGCCGATCACGTTGTTGCGGTTATCGTCAGACTTGGACATTTTCTTGGTCGGTTCGAGCAGAGACATCACGCGCGCACCGGATTTCGGAATAAACGGCTCAGGCACTTTAAACACATCGCCGTAAATGGCGTTAAAGCGCTGAGCGATATCACGGCTTAGTTCAAGGTGCTGTTTCTGATCTTCGCCTACCGGAACCTGATTGGTCTGATACAGCAGGATGTCGGCAGCCATCAGCACCGGGTAGTCGAACAGACCCGCGTTGATGTTTTCTGCGTAACGCGCTGATTTGTCTTTGAACTGCGTCATGCGGCTCAGTTCACCAAAATAGGTGTAGCAGTTCAGCGCCCAGCCGAGCTGTGCGTGCTCCGGCACGTGAGACTGAACAAAGATCGTGCTCTTTTCAGGATCGATGCCGCACGCCAGATACAGCGCCAGGGTGTCGAGCGTCGCGTTATAGAGCTTTTCCGGGTCCTGACGCGCGGTAATGGCATGCAGGTCAACGATGCAATAGATGCAATGGTAGTCATCCTGCATGTTTACCCACTGACGCAGCGCACCCATATAGTTGCCAATGGTCAGTTCACCTGAGGGCTGTGCGCCGCTAAAGACGATGGGCTTAGTCATTTTTTTGTTCCTGATTTTCACTATGCGAAAGCCCGAAAATGGGCAATAAGTCTTTGAAATTATCGAACACGTGGTCCGGCTCGCTTAACGCAATGGCTTCACCATAGTTGTAGCCATAGGTCAGACCGACAGAGCAGCAGCCTGCGGCGCGAGCAGCCAGAATATCATTGCGGGAATCGCCCACAAAGAGCAGTGCCTGGGGTTCGATGCCTAATCTTTCAGCCACCAGCAGTAGCGGTTCCGGATGCGGTTTTTTGTTCTCAACGTCATCGCCGCCGATCACCACGCTAAAGTAGTGAGCGATATTCAGCGATTCCAGAATGGGAGCCACAAACGGCGTGGGCTTATTCGTCACCAGCGCCAGCGGCAAACCCTGTGAATGCAGGGCGGCCAGCGTCTGCTCAACGTCAGGAAACAGGAAACTGCCCTCTGTCACCACATCGGCATAATAGCGATCGAAGAGTTTACGCAGCATGCGCTGCTGTTCGTCTTCCGGGATATCCGCATGATCGACCGCCGGTTTGCCCACGCTTGCGCGCTGGGATGCCCGCTCCTGTCGCGACCAGCTCAGAGCACGCTGCATCATGACATCGGCACCGTTGCCAATCCACGTCACTACACGCTCTTCACCTGCCTGGGGTAATTCCAGCGCATAGAGCGCCATATCAACCGCGTGGGTTAAACCGGGTGCGCTGTCGACCAGCGTGCCATCAAGATCAAACGCCACGCCACGGATTGTCTGCATTTTATTCATGACTTACCTTTGCCAGTTCAGCGCGCATATCATCAATGACTTTTTTATAGTCTGGCTGATCGAAAATCGCGGAGCCCGCCACAAACATATCGGCACCGGCTGCGGCGATTTCGCCAATATTGCTCGCCTTCACTCCGCCGTCCACTTCGAGGCGAATGTCATAACCGGACTCATCAATACGACGGCGCACTTCACGCAGTTTATCCAGCGTGTGCGGAAGGAAAGACTGGCCGCCGAAACCTGGGTTAACGGACATCAGCAAGATCACATCCAGCTTGTCCATCACATAGTCCAGATAGCTCAGCGATGTAGCCGGATTAAACACCAGGCCCGCTTTACAGCCGTTCTCTTTGATCAGTTGCAGCGTGCGATCGACATGCTCAGAGGCTTCAGGATGAAACGTAATAATGCTGGCACCGGCGGCCGCAAAATCCGGCACCAGGCGGTCTACCGGTTTCACCATTAAATGCACATCGATGGGGGCAGTAATGCCGTAATTGCGCAGCGCTTTTAGCACCATCGGCCCGATAGTCAGGTTCGGCACATAGTGGTTATCCATCACGTCAAAGTGCACGACATCGCCACCGGCAGCCAGCGCTTTCTCGGTGTCTTCACCCAGGCGGGCAAAATCAGCCGACAGAATGGAAGGGGCAATTAAATACTGTTTCATCCGCATCTCCTTGAGAAGTTTAGCGGCGGGCGAAACGGCTCATGGGCGATACAGAGCCAGCAGTTCGTCCACCTTTTTACGTGTGCCGCCGTTGCTGCTAATGCTGCGTCGTACTTTTACCAAATGCCACTCAGCCTGGCTGTACCATTCACGGGTTAATGAGGTGTCGTGATTAGAAATGAGCACCGGGATCCGATCATTCTTCAGACTTTCAGCAAGCGCGGCAAGATGCGCCTGCTGTTCAAGGCTAAAGCTGTTGGTGTGGTAGGCAGTGAAATTGGCGGTCGCAGACAGCGGCGCATAGGGCGGATCGCAATAGACCACCGTGTCTTTGTCTGCGCGCGCCATGCTGTCGGCATAAGATTCACAGAAGAAGAAAGCGTTTTGCGCTTTTTCAGCAAAGTGGTACAGCTCATCTTCCGGGAAATAAGGCTTCTTATAACGACCAAAAGGAACGTTGAATTCACCACGTAAATTGTAGCGACACAGGCCGTTATAGCCGTGGCGGTTGAGGTATAAAAACAGCACGGCGCGACGCAATGGCTCGCGGCACTGATTAAACTCTTCCCGCAGTTGGTAATAGACTTCCGCCTGATTCGTTTCCGGGACGAACAGCGCGCGCGCGCACTGCACATACTCATCGGTACGTGTTTTTACGATGTCGTAAAGACTGATCAGGTCGCTGTTGATATCGGCGAGGATATAACGAGAAAAGTCGGTATTGAGAAATACCGACCCGGCTCCCACAAAGGGTTCAATAAGACACTCGCCTTCAGGCAAGTGCTTCTTGATATCATCAAGCAGGGGGTACTTGCCCCCAGCCCATTTTAGAAAAGCGCGATTCTTTTTCATGCTGACTGACTAATTACACCTTCTCCGGCTGTGGAAAAAGCTCCGACAGCATACTGCGCTTTTATCATTATTTAAGATCGGCCTGCACCTGGTGCAACGGCTTCGCCCATGGGTTTTTCGCCTGAACATCAGCGGGCAGCGTGGACACAGCGCGTTTAGCTTCATCTTTCGACGCGTAAACACCGGTGACCAGGACATACCAGGGCTGACCGTTACGGGAGGTCTGATAAACCACAAAGTTTTTCAGATTCTCTTTTTTAGCCCATGCATTCAGGTTGTTATAGTTGGATGAACTGCTCAACTGCAACGTGTAGTGGCTTGCTGGTGCTGATTTTAACGAACCCACGTTACCTGTCGAGCTGCCGCCAGACGCTGCGGGAGCGGTAGCCGCAGGCGCGCTCGCTGCCGGTTTAGCCGGTGCGCTGGTCGTGGCTTTTGGTTGCGTGACGGTCGGCGCAGGCGTTTGCGTTTTCACCGGGGCGCTTGCTACCGTTTCGCTACGCTTCGGTTGCGTCGGTACTGCTTTCGGTTCAGCACGCGGCGTTTGCGGTTTCGGCTCAATCACAGCCTGTTTGCGTTCGGTCGTGGTGCGCGGCGCGGTATGACGCGTGGTTTCTGCCGGTTCTGCAGGCTTCGCACTGCCGTTACGCAGCGGCGCGACGGTTGCCGGTTCAGTCGGTAATGTGGAGTTCACCGCCACATTATTAAGCTGATTCTGGCTTTCCGGCTGTGTCAGCGCGTTATTGAGATCGCCCTGCACTTCTACGCGCTGTTGACCTTCTGGCGTAGCAGGTGCCTGAGCTTCGGTTGGGGTCGATGAAATCGGCGGCAGCGTCACATCACGGGAAGCACCCGCCGTCTGTTCAGCAGAGGTGGTGCCCGGCGCAGGCTGAGTCGCGTTAGCCTGATCGGCAGCACTGCCAGCATTACCGGTATTACCGGTATTACCAGCATTACCCGACAGGTCGATGTTCTTTTCTGTAGAAGCCGTTTGCTCATCGGTGTTTTTGCTCACGGGCGCTTTCAGCGCAGAGCCAATACCAATAATGAGCACGATCAGCACCAGGATCCCGAGGCCAATCATCATGTACTGACGGGAGGCGGGTTTAGCGGCTGCGGCTTTTTTACGTTTGCGGGGACGGCGCTCTTCGCGCTCCTCATCCATTGAGTCAACGTCGTCATCTTCATACTCTTCGTCTTCACGCGGCTTGCGGGCGCGCGCCGGACGACGGTCGTCAGCATCCAGATCGACATCATCAAAATTGATCTGCGGCTCGCTATCGCGGTCAGAAGATTGACGAGAACGACCAGTACGACGATCGCTGGGATCGGGTTTCAGCTCGTCTTCTGGTTTGAATTCATCCATTTAACACCCCACTCATAGGCTAGTGCGACCACTTATGCTATGCACATCGCCCGAAGTTAAAACGCCACGGCAGGCCGTGGCCAGACCTTTCTAATTGAACGCTTACTGGCAATCAGCAATGGCGCTAAGAACCACGTCATGCGGAACGCCGCCGCGAACTTCGCTCTTGCCAATGGCAAGCGGGAGCACTAAGCGCATCTCGCCCGCCAGGACTTTTTTGTCTCGCATCATGTGAGGCAGGAACGCCTCACAGGACATCTCTTGCGGGCCACTGACCGGCAGACCTGCACGCTTGAGTAAAGTGATAATACGTTGTGTATCGGCTTTATCGAACTGACCAAGACGCTCTGAAACGTGCGCGGCCATGACCATACCTGCCGCTACCGCTTCGCCATGAAGCCAGTTGCCGTAGCCCATTTCCGCTTCGATAGCATGGCCAAAAGTATGTCCAAGGTTCAGTAAAGCACGTAAGCCCGTTTCGCGCTCGTCAGCCGCCACAACTTCGGCTTTTAGCTCACAGCAGCGGCGAATACAGTACGCCATCGCCGGGCCGTCGAGTCGCAGCAGGGCATCAAGATTTTCCTCAAGCCAGCAAAAGAACTCGCCGTCCAGAATGATGCCATATTTTATGACCTCAGCCAGACCTGAAGAGAGTTCACGTGCCGGAAGCGTAGACAGACAGTCGAGATCCACCACCACCGAAGCGGGCTGGTAGAACGCACCAATCATATTTTTGCCAAGAGGATGGTTGACGGCAGTTTTGCCCCCAACAGAGGAATCTACCTGCGAAAGAAGCGTGGTAGGCACCTGAATAAAGCGTACCCCGCGCTGATAGCTGGCGGCGGCGAATCCCGTAAGATCGCCAACCACACCGCCACCTAACGCGACGAGCGTTGTGTCACGCCCGTGAGGTTTTTGCAGTAAGGCTGTGAAGACTGTATCCAGCACCGTCAGGCTTTTATATTGTTCGCCGTCAGGCAGAACAACGCTATCTACGTTAATCCCCGCCTTTTCAAGAACCTGGCGGACTTTATCGAGATACAGCGGAGCCAGTGTCTCGTTAGTGACCAGCATGACCTGGTCGCCGGACTTCAACGGCAAGAAGGAAGCTGGATCGTTAAACAAGCCAGCCGCGATGGTGATAGGGTAACTACGTTCCCCAAGAGTGACGGTGATCCTCTCCATGACGCGACATCCAACTTAGTTGCTTAAACC
>Ga0302349_1001972_pt1 | contig 14030 bp, 10 predicted proteins | sample PhyAR1_FD_202176 | JGI IMG/M metagenome (GOLD analysis project Ga0302349, IMG submission 202176) | Leaf surface microbial communities from alfalfa plants in UC Gill Tract Community Farm, Albany, California, United States - DLSL A.R1... | ecosystem: Host-associated > Plants > Phyllosphere >...
TGAACGTCTTCGCCATCGCCAGCAAAGTTGCGGTATTCCGCGAGCGACTGGGTGCCCAGCTCAATCCTGTCCATTAAAAAAATCACTTTATCGGCATCTTTGGATTGTGCAATCAACTGCGCCGATTTAAAGCTGGTCATGGTTTTACCCGAACCTGTGGTATGCCATACGTAACCCCCGAGGCGATCGGGATTATTGGCCGCGCTACCCAGTTGTTGCCAGTTGGTTTTGGCCACTTTGTCAGATATCGCATTAGCAGCGTAATACTGATAACTTCGCATTACCTTAAGCACGCCGTCGGTATCGTCGGCGACGGTATAAAAGCCAATCAACTGGTGCGCCATAGGGATGGAAAGCAAGGTAGAGGCGATGTCTTTCCAGTGGTTCATGGGTTCGTTATTAAAATCGGCCCAGTTAAATTGATAGTCGGGGTTAAACTTGCCGTCGAGCCCAGGATTGGCAAAGTATTTTGTCTCATTAGGTTCCATTGCCACATAGACCTGGATAAGCGAAAGTAAGCCGCTAAATACACCCTCTTTGCTGTACTTCTCAATTTGGTTCACTGCCTGGCTAACCGGAATGCCGCTGCGCTTTAGCTCTACATGGATCACCGGCATACCGTTAATCAGTAGCAGCACATCACCGCGTCTGTCGTTACGCAAAGGGCTACTGCGTTCAAATTTAGGCTGCTGCACTATTTGGTAACGGCTTTGGCCAGCGGCAATTTCCTGGCGATCATATATTTTTAAGCTGACTTCTTTGCCTATATGCAAGGTATCGGCTGGGTTATCGCGCTTAATCGCCACGGTTTTACCGTTAATTAAACCGTTGAGTTTGAGCGGGGTTTTAAGCTCTTTGATTTGCTCAATAATTTGCTGCATTTCAGTCGCGGTAAGCGGGACATCGTTTAAACGATCCCGCTGGCGATTGTTTTCAAACAAAATGTTTGCCCAGTTTTGCAGTAAATCCGCTTCGGTTTTGTTTTTGAGTATCTCTGTTTCCCAGCCTTTATGGGTCAGTACTTCAATAAAGGCCTGCTCAAATTTCGCTTCGGTTTTAAAGGTAATCATGATGGCGCTCCCTGTTAGACAAACATTTTACTTAAGCAGGCCTGCTTGATATTGTTAAGTTTGGCGATTTGTTGTTGGTGCTGGTTGATCAGGTTGTCGAGTTTCTGGAAAAAGCTACCGATGGCAGTTTGTTCCTCTAAGCTAGGCATAAGAATTTTCATGCGCCCAAGTTGCTTACCTGAAATTTCTAAAAAAGTGGAGCCAGATGCATGTTTAAGCGCAAACTCTTTGATTTGTTTGCCGGCTGAATAGATGAAATAGGGTGAAAATCCTTCTTTAACAATAAATGATTGAAAACCTTGATTAGTTGCACCAGGTTTAGCAAGAATTGCCATGTCGCCTATGCCTGCTCTACTAGTAAAGAGAATCGTATTACCAGCGGGAAGTATCTTTGCAGAAGAACTTTTCAGACCTAGAGCGGTAATTTTTTTCTGACTACCTCCAGCATATACATTGTTTCCAATTTCAGTAGGTGAATACCAATCAATATCACCGTCCCAAAATTCAGAAATTGACGTGCTGGGTGTACCGCCCCCTATAATTTCAGCGACATCAGTACCTAGCCCTTTCTCCTCCCACTTCTCACTAAACCCCTTAAAGCGGATTTCTGGTATAGTTTCGCCTTGTTTGGGGAACATTTTTTCCAGCATGGCTTTTTTGAAGTTGCTGAGTTTATCATGCTTTTGTTGGTGTTGGTTGATAAGCGAGTCGAGTTTCTGGAAGTAGTTGCCGATGGCGGTTTGTTCTTCATTTGTAGGAATTGCTACGACCTGACTTTTAACAATATCGGAATTAAGGTTAACCTGGCTTCCGGGCTGGCCAAATTGTTGCCACTTTGCTTCAAAGGATTTTAACCATTGATACATAAACTCAAGTTCAAAAAGTGGTTTTTTGAATATTAAGAAACCATCGTGAACTCCTGTTTCAACATAGTTAACTACAGGTTTACCAACACTCGCTGCTATGCTTAACAGCAGATGTTTCTCATGTAATACACGAGTTTTTTCTTGGCCAAGTTTTGAAATTCTCTGCTCTAAATAATGAATCCTGCCATCTTGCTCGGTCACATCTCTAATACGTAACCAACCAACACTTGATTGACTATCGAACCATTTAGGATCTTCAATCGGGCGAGGACTGGCGCCACGAACAATTTCAGCTAATTCACCTAATACCTTCTCCTCCCATTCCCCGCTAAACACTTCAAAGCGAATCTCTGGAGTATTGCTATTCACACTCATCTTATTCGCCCTTTAGTAAGCTGGTGAGTTCAGTCAAGCCCTGCATATCAAACTCATTACCTGTGAGCTCGCCCATAATATCCGCCAGTTCTTGCTCTGTGGTTTTTATCTCATTTGCCACTTGCGAATAGGTGACGGCATATTTATCAGCAAGGGCTTGTATCTGGCTGGTAAGCTGGCTAATCACGGCGGTTGGCATGGCTGCGAGTTCGGTGCTTAATGGCGCAATCCATTTAAGATGCAGCAGATTATTCACTTGTTCAGTGTTTAAGGCTTCGATAGTTTTTTTGGTTTTTAAGTGCAGGGCAGTGACGGCATCTTTGACCGTTTTTTTCAGGGATTTTTCTTCGTCGATTAATTTGTTTGCACGAATGATTTTGGCTTCATAGCTTTCTTCTGCCAATTTAACTTTGCTGTCTTTTTGTTCTTTCATGAAGGCCTTAGCGGCTTTGCTTAACTCGGTATTGGCAAAGCCGTCTTTGCTCTCTTTTACCGTATCTTGTTCTTTTTCTTCTTCAGTCAGGGATTCTAAAATTTCTTCAAGCGTGCTGGCGATTTCCGCCAAGCGAGTTTCTTTAACTGCCAGAGCCTGTAAGTCATCACTTAAGTAAGTTTGTTGCACTAAATCAAAGGGCAGTATGTGGCCTTTCCAGCCGTCTTGTACTTCGGTGTCTTTACCGTCTTTCTTCTTGATTACGATATTAGGGTCAACTTGTCTGGTGGCGGCAAAGCCTTCGGTTTGCATCATTTCTAAATCGGCGCTGATGATTTGCCATTGGTTGTTTAGAAATTGGTAAGCCTGGTATTTGTCGATTAAGGCAATCGGGGCTAGGCGAGCAAATAGCTCGGTAGTTAATACCGTTTCTTGTTGGTTACGCTGTACGTTTTGCCAGTTTTGTATTAACTGGGTGTTTAGCTGTTCATCAAAGCCATTGAAGGCCTGGCTGTAGGCGCTGATAAACGCTGATACTTGCGGGTGCTCACTGATGCTGGCGTTGACGTCTTGTTTGTCAATGGCCAGCTCACTGTAAGCGGGGGATTTTGGCGTAAACAGAGTACCGCGCAATAGCGGGAAAGCTTGCCAAAAAAGGTGTAGCCCGGCAATTTCGCTGTTGGGAATGCCGCCGAGCATGGTGGCGTGTAAATCCCAGCTTTGCGCCGCTGCAGAAGAATCCACATAGCGCGGTAGATTTAGGTTGTAGCCGTTGTCGCGCAGGGTTTGTTTGCTCACAAGTTGCGAGAACTTGTCGATACTTTCACGGTTAATCACCGCATCAGTAATGCGCTTGATATCACTGGCTTGAAGTTTATTGTTTTTGCCTTCTTTCATAAAGTGCCTAGAGGCATCGACCACCAATACATCAGTGTTTTGGCGTTTTTGCTTGAGTACCAAAATCACCGTAGGAATGCCGGTACCAAAAAAGATATTGGCCGGTAAACCGATAACCGTATCAATGTGATTCTGCTCAATGAGTTGCTTGCGAATTTCACCTTCTTCACCGCCACGGAACAAGACACCATGGGGCAGTACAATAGCCATAATGCCATCGGGTTTTAGGTGGTAGAGGTCGTGCAGCAAAAAAGCAAAATCGGCTTTGGTTTTAGGTGCCAGGCCAAAACGTGAATAGCGTGGATCGCTGTCTTTAAAGCTTGGGTCCCAGTTTTGTGAATAAGGCGGGTTGGACACCACTGCATCGACATGCAGGGTGTAGTATGAGCCTTGAGGATCGCTTTCATCAAAATACGGCCAATCATCTTCCAGGGTGTCGCCATTACGGGTTTTAATGTTGCTGGCCTTAATACCGCGCATGATGAGGTTCATACGGGTTAGGTTGTAGGTGTTGGCTTTTAACTCTTGAGCGTAATAGGTGATGCTGTCTTTGTTTTTAGCATATTTTTCGAACGCCTCACCGATATTGATCAGCAACGAACCCGAGCCGGAAGTGGGGTCGTAAATTTTAATAGTATCTTTGTGTTTTAACTCATGGGCGATGATGTTTGACATGAGTACCGAGACTTCATGAGGCGTGTAAAACTCACCGGCTTTTTTACCAGCATTGGCGGCAAATTTTTCAATCAGGTATTCGTAAATGTAACCCAGGACGTCATACCCTTGATTACTGTTCATGGGGATGCTTTTGATCAGGTGCAGTAGATCGCTGATGGCTTTGGTGCGTTTGCCAGCACTTTCACCCAGTTTGCTTAAACCTGTTTCTAAGGTGGTAAAAATGCCTTCAAACAGTTTTTTGTATGTTGGCGAAATCAAACGGCTAAAGGCGGAGAGCGCATCACGCACGTTAGATTCAGCAAATTCGGATGTTGGATCAATCCATGTAGAAAACAGATTATCGTAGGCTATAAAGTAGCCCAGGTTGTCTTGCACGTATTTAACGGTGTCGGCGTCTTCTTCATTGAGGGCTTTGATGTCTTCGGGCGTCATACCCTGTCTGGTGACAAACTGCACCAGCTGGTCGCTTAGGTATTTGTAGAAGATGAAACCGAGTATGTAATCTTTGTATTCGTTGGCTTCAATTTTAGAACGCATCTGGTTGGCTGATTCCCAGATTTTTGCCGCAAGCTGCTGTTTATTCACTATAAGTCCTGTTTAAATCGATTCTTTTTTGAAAAGGCTACTCTAGGGTTTGATTGTACGTTTGATAAAAGCTTCTTGCTAGTAGCAAGGCTTTCGAGTCTGGGCTAGTGAGGTGCATGCAGTGTCAATTCATGTTAGGGAAAGTCATCTTCAGCTTCTATGTTTTGGACTTGCCCACATCATTCTCTCCCCACGCTTTGCTGTTATCTGGTATGGCACAACCCATAATTTTAAAGTTTCTGAAAAAGCAAAGTGCCGCTGTATCGGTTGGTTAAAGTCATCGTGCGCAGGGTAGATCAGGTACATTTCACCAGTTCCATCAAGATATTTTTGGCCGTAGGCAAACATTTGATAGAAGTCGGCTTGTGCTAGTCCGTAGAGTGATTTTTTTTGCTGGCTGCTATTCACCAGCTTCCATTTTGTATCCATCACCATTTTGGTTTGAACCGGCTGGCGCGATTGAATCAACAAATCTGGGCGAAGTTTAAAGCATTCGTTAAGCCCATGCTTCACAAGGGAATAAGTGGCAGCCTGTGGTTTAACTTTAAGGTGAGGAGGAAGTTCGTAGGGGAGGGTTTGTGCAACAAAGGATTCAAATAGCGCTTCCATAGGGAATAGGAGTGAAATTGCATTGGTGTTTCCTTGCAAGGTACTCGGACTCATTCCTGTCAGGATCAACTGCGCCCAGGCCATTGGCTCGCTGTAATGAGCCATACCACGCTCGAGGCGTAGGCTGTTTATATCGCTTTCAATATCCCGACTCAGTGGAATACCGTCGAAAGCAAAGCGCAGTTCGTAAAGCCAGCGTTGATTCTCAGATGAAAGCTTCAGGCTAAGTAGCTTATCTAGCGCGGAGTGTAAGAGCCGATTGGCTGAACAATCCGGCATGTAGTCATCATAATCGACACAAAATTTATGACGATTCACCACGTTATGCCGCAACTGCGCGGAAAGCATCAGCTTGCCCTTCATAAAAGACAGATTACCTTGCTTGCTCACATAGTCTGATCGTAAACCTTGTTTAAGCAATTGGCTGACGCTTTGCAAAAACTGGCTGATAAAAATCTCGAGCAAAGGCATGCGCTGTGCTTGAAGAATGGCCTGCTGGGTTTGAATATGTCGAAACCCTGGTAGATGGCTTAGCATCGTAAGCAATATTTCTCGCGCACTCGCAGCTGTGAGGTTTTTGCCAACCTTGGGTAGTATCTCAAGTTGGAAACCGTGAGGTGTTGAAAGCATCCCCGCGTAGTTTTGCACCTGAAGCAATTTAAAACCTGAGCGGGAGGTGAGTTTTAGAAACTGGCTTCCTTGAATACTTGTTAGGCTAAGTTCTTCTAAATAATCAAAGACCTGTTGAGGGACCAGCTTTGCACCAACTGAAGCCGCTTTCCCACCCCCTAGCAGGTCATATTCAAAAACAGAGATCACTTCACCCATGGTTTAAAGCCTGCTCATCAAGAGTGGTCTGCTGTGGCTGATAAATAGCGCGGTAAGCCTGTGGCATATTCCAGATCTCTTCATCAAATGCTTCGAGCTCGTAAGCTGTTGATTGCTGATCATGGCGTCGTAAAGAATGATTGTTACCAAAAAGCGTATCCAGATCGTCGGTTTTCTCAATCACGAATTGCAGGCTGTCGTCTTGTTTCTGGTTGTCTGCCAGCACCAGCCTGATCTTGTTCCAGTCATCGAAAAAGTATTCCTGTAACAGCGGAATGATCTTATTCTGGAATGCGATCTTCAATTGTTTAAACGCAGCTTCTTCATCACCGGCATCGAGTGCATTTTTTACCGGCATAAAGAACGCATGCCCTAGCGTATGTTCACGATCGTAAAGTGCTTCGATGCGGCTGTTGAGTTTCTCTAACAACGACTCGAGTTCTATGCCTTTCACCTTACTTCCACTCAGCAAAGAGAGATCAGGCATCATCTCGATAAAGTCAAAGCGACGGCGCAAAGCCGTGTCCATCAGAGCTAAAGAACGATCCGCAGTGTTCATGGCTCCGATGATGTCGACATTGCCAGGTACACTGAAGTGATCACCGCTATAAGACAGTTGCAGGCTCATTGCATTGGACATACCTGCACGCTTGTCTACTTCAATGAGCGAAATCAGCTCGCCAAAGATCTTGGAGATGTTGCCGCGATTGATCTCATCAATGAAAATGGCGTAGCGATGTGCTGGATCGGCATTGGCACGCTGACACAGACGCATAAAGATACCCGGCTCAATAGGGTAAGAGATATTGCCACTCTCATCAGAGCGAGCGCGGATACCCTCAATAAATTCTTCATAGCCGTAAGATTGGTGGAAAGTAACCACCGCAAATCTCTGGATGGATTCGGCAGATTTAGGGCCGCTTTTAAGTTCGGCGTAGAGTTCTACCAAATCCTCCACTTGCTCGAGCTGTGAATCAACTAGCAACCATTCGCTATTATCTGTTTTGTTAAATACGGTAGGTTCACGACGATTCTTATAATCAACGGTTAACGACTCGGGAACGGTATAGGATTGCAAAGCAGCCCAGGCAGTATTCGATAAATTGCCATTACGACCATTTAATAATGCCTTACGTTGAAACCACGTATGCTCAATAATTTGGCGAACTTTTGCTCGTTTACAAAGATCGAGCAGTACCAGGGTTATGACTTGCATCCAGTTCAACGATTCAAGGCGAGAATCCAGCCAGGCATCACGATCGGCCGGTACAGCATGAGAAGTGTACTCTTTCATCCTTTGCTGCAACGTTAAGGTCTTCCCAGTTCCTGGTGGACCAAAGTAAATCACGTTAGTTGGTGAGTGTGAGAGGGGCTTAATTTCGGTGAGCTCACTACTGGTTGTTAATGTGATGCTGGATAGTCTCTCCTGTTTCTGCTCATTATCGCGCTCGCGTAATAATTCATAGAGATGCCAAATAGCCATATTCACGTAATAGGGATCTGCATTGGGAGAATGTGCGTGTATGGCTTGCTTCAATTCATGGTTTTTCTGCAACCAATTACCGTTCAGAGCCAAACCGAGGTGGAATTTCTTATTCAGAAAATCTGCCGCTTTAGTAAACGCATTCTCATCTACTGTACTGGTGCAGGTTCCTGGCGAAAACGCGGCAAAGACACGATTTCTCAAACTCCAATACATACGCTTCAGAAGCCCTGTATCTTTGGCCTGCTTTAGAGCATCGCCAACATATTGGTAGGTCGCTACATCCGGTTGCTGACGAATACGCTCGGTTAGTTCTCTAAGCAATGGAAGGCTCTGCTGATATTCCGCTAAAGACGGAACACCCTGGCTAATACTGGCAATACCGTTGCCACGTTCATACCAAAGCCGTTTGACCAAATCATCCGTTCCAGGCTTAGTAAAAGTTGAGGTTTGCTGTAGCAAGGTCGTAAATTCGCGGTATCGCTGATCCCACTTAGAAGCTGCGTAATCTTTATCTTTCGCCAGGGTACCAATTAATTCACTGATCGTCAGCTTGCCTGCTTCGACACTATCTACAAGAGTCATCATGACTTTTCCTCTGCTGTGACATTGCTTATTCTTTGACTAAGATGATGCGTTCTAACTGCATTGTATTAATCCCTGGGGCGGGCTTGCATACCTCCCTAAGACTTTTTCTCGATAAGGTATATGGATTTGTAGTATTCCTTTCGCTGCGGGAAGGTCGGTATTTCTTCCCCTCTCGAATCCCTTACAGCATCTCATGACCACTAGGCGTTGCCAAACTCCTGCTGATACCCTTCTTCTTTCACAGCCCTATTCTGTAAATAATCCTCAGTATCACGCCCCCATTCCCTGATCAAAACGAATCTTCAATATCTGACCACATTTATCATCGGGATGAATGGGGTTCATTTAATCTGTGAGGCTTATGGCACAGGATACACTGAAATAGTTATCCAGCTTTACATCGAAATGCTGAATCCCTTATGCCTCTCAGGCCTTAAACACCTGCGTCTGATGCCACTCAATAAACTGATCAGCAGGCCACAGCATTTTATCTTTAGGCAGATGAAGTCTTTGCCCCTCAAGTGACCAGAAAAGCTGCTCCACCATCGGACTACGGTTGATTCCACCTGATATCTGAATCCTGAGATCTTCATCAATGCCGATGGCACCCTTGTCGAATGCAGAGTGGTGTACGGAGCAGAGCGCCAGCCCGTTATTAACTTCACAAGGTCCGCCATATTGCTTCCAGCGTATATGCGCAGCCTCGAGTCCGACTAGCGCGCCATCCAGTCGCAGGTCATATCCGCAAATGGCACATTGAGAGTGATAAGCCCGCAATATCAAATCGCGAAAACGTGGATCGCGTGCTCTCATCAGCGTAATTAAATCAAAACCCAACAGTTCGGCCAGCTTTATCTGCAGGCTTTCCGGAAAGCGATCAGTCAGAATCTGCTGTGCCAGTTTATCGATTAAGGCTGGATTTTTTTGCAGAGTCTGGTAACTCTCCTCATCAAACCCACCGGCAACCTGATTCTCAATTAATTCTCGTTTTGTCGGCTGGATGTTGCCTTTACGTGGTTTGCAACTCTCGCTGTTTTCCAGCGTCCAGAACCCATCAGTCCTTAAGCGCCAGAAAGGCATATTCGGGTAGTAATCCCGTCTTTTAGGACCAAACTCGATCAGTAATCGGGTTAACGGTTCGTGAATTTCATTGCCGTAATCAAATAGTCGGGAATGACCTTTCCTGTATTGAGATAAGACGTAGAGGAGCAAAAGAGGCTTGTGCGGTGCACATTGGTCACCTTTGCGCCATACAGCGACATCGGAAATAGCGGCTTGTAGCGTTTTACCTGAGGTCATAATCGAGGGTAAGCAGTGAAAAATTATTGCGATCATGCTCTTAAAAACGAGGATGTTCAATGGGCGTACCTCAGTCACTCAGCGTGCTGCATATGTTTTCAACCGTACCGGGTTTGGGTATAAGTCAGGTACCTGATCCGCGAACGCTGGAGCGCGCATCCATCTCAAAATTCAATCGGCCAGATAAGGTTGGGGTGCCGCCAGACGCGGCGTTAGTCAAAGTGTCTGAGCTAAAGCACAAGTTCAGAATGTGCCCGAATAAATGAACATCCACAGCCGGACGTCATCATAGCGGCTGGCCGATAAAGACAAGCCTGTCAGAATACAGGCACGACGTTGCGTCAGACTCTTTGTCTGACACCTTACTTTTATTACTTACCGCTACTGGCCTGTCGCAGGCCCATCCGCCACAGTTTCCTGAACCGGCTACCATGAAAGTTTACTGTAAATATTATTGGTTCGAATGACATGCCCTTGCTTAATTTCGAAATATGATAATCAGCATAATCACTCCTCGATCTTTCCCTGAAAAATCATTTACACAAACGCTCTTATATGGAGTGTTTGTCTCGGGTAAAGATAATGAAAGTAACATTGCCTTCAGAATGTTAAACAAAAGCGATATAATTATAACAATCTTATAATAATCATTGTAAATCTTTACCCCTTTTGTCCTCATTAATTTTCCAATGGGTCTGACTTCCACTATAAAGGTTGGAAAATCGCCTGTAGCATTATCAATCAACTAGCCTGAATAAGGGATGATTATGGCTTTACATGGAAAGTTTGTAATTAATGATGCTTACTACTCACCCTTATTCTTTCCGGGCGTGGGAACGTTCTTAGCGTTCTCTGGCAATGGCGCTTACCGCAATCGTGGAGCCTGTGGAATGATTTCCGGAGAGGGGCCTGTACCAGCAGGTAAATACTGGATTGTTGATCGCCCTCAGGGAGGGCTCAAATCACAATTAAATGCCGGTGTCAGGGATATTTATAACCACTTTGCCAGCGGCGCTACGTTCAGGCATTCCGAATGGTTCGCAATATGGCGGGATGATTGGACGATCGATGATTACACATGGGTAGAGAACGTCAAGCGAGGTAACTTTCGTTTGCATCCGGGCGCACTATCCGAAGGATGTATTACGCTTCCGCATGACTCTGATTATGCCATGTTACGTAACGCATTACTGAGAACGCAAAAGATAGCGGTTCCTTGTATGAAGCAACTAATGGCCTACGGAACGATTGAGGTAATTGCCAATGGCAAAACATGCCCTTAATCTTTTTATCAAAATAGCGCTGTTTAATGCAATTATGCTGATCGTGGCTAAAGTTGTTCCCTATGATGGTTTAGTTGATGCAATTACGGCATTATTTGATTTTCAAAGCGCAGAGAGGTTTACCCATTTCATTCTGGGTGAGCCTGATCCGGAGCCCTGGGAAGCGTTACAGTTTTACTTTAGTCTCTTAATAAACACACTGATCGGTGTTCCTGTCATGAGCGCGGCTCTCACTGTTTTCAAGAGCATCAGGCATAAAACCAGATCGGTTTTCCTGGTTAAAGAGTGGGCTTTTTCAACATTACGCCGATTAGCAAAGATATTCGCGTTCACATTTATTTTTTGGATACTGTTCCGCTGCCTGCCTTATCACGTTTTTTTACCAGATGAAGAGATGTTTTCAGCATTTACTCTGGCGACGTTGGTAGTCTTAAACCTGCTATTGACGATTGCCTGCTACAGCTTAATTAAAAAGAAAATGACATTCAAAAGGAGTTTGTAAAATGCCTGTTCCCGCGTATATGTGGCTCAAAGATGACGGCGGTGCTGACATCAAAGGTTCAGTTGATGTTCAGGAACGTGAAGGAAGTATTGAAATTGTCGGTTTTAGTCATGGCCTGAACATTCCGGTAGACAGTGCTAACGGTAAAATTACCGGTAAGCGCTCGCACTCGCCAATGATGATTGAAAAAGAATTCGATAGTGCCAGCCCTTATCTTTACAAGGCTGTCGCAACAGGACAGACGCTGAAAAGCGCCGAAATTCGCTGGTATCGGATTAATTATGCGGGACAGGAAGAGTGCTATTTTATTATGACCATTGAGGGCGTAAAAATTACTGGCATCAATCCGGGAATGCCAAATACCAAAATGACCGGTAATTTACAGGTTAACCATATGGAATCTGTTTCCCTGATGTACGACAAAATCACCTGGCGTTATGTTGATGGCAATGTGCAGTACACAGATGACTGGAATGTACGGACCTGAAGAATGTTGATTACAGATGATTAAGCTCACTTTTAGCGCTGAAGTATCCGGCAAGACTTGAAGGGTTGTAATGAGACGTTCAATTACAACCTCTCAGAACCAGAACAAGCATTAACGATTGTTTTACCCGTCAACTCTCTGGATTACCTAAAAAATCTTTCGCACAGGCTTATAGGAATTTTGTAACGTATACGCCACAAGTACCAAACGGAACCTGGTTTTATGTAGGGTATCCAACCATAACGTCTCAGAATACTGTTTGTTATTTTCTGTGAAACCATGGCAGAACACTTATGGCTCATTAGGTTATTTCAATCACATAACGAAATGCAATGGGAAATTATGGTGGATGAAATTAATTTCCGCATTATCCAGAACTAATAGCGGATTTTAATCATTCAATAATGAGAAATTGAAACGATTAATCATATCCGAGGCTGAGCTGGATATGTAATTGGATGTGTGAGAAGTCGAAGAACTGATGGATGAGTTTTTCAGCGAGTATTCATTTTCAACTGCCTGTCTGGAGCAATAATAGTGTTTCTGGCAGGGCCAGTACCCGTTACAAAAGCATGTCTGGTCGTGTTCTCTGACACTTCGTATGTCGATTGAATCAGCTCCAGAGGGTTGTAGGCGGTTTAGCTAATTTCGTTATCCCGAAATTCCTATGCTCATTTGCATCCTAAACGCTGATCTCTCAACCGTAGCGCTTTTACCAATCATTCAGTTGCTAACCCGCTCCTCACAGAACCAGCTTTAAAAGCCCCATTCCTCTCAGCATTTGAAACAGGTTCCAGATCTGACCATTGCGGGTTGCTTGCATCAGCAAAGGCTGGAGAATAACGGCATGACTCACGCCCGGACCCGGAGCTCATCATGAACAGTACCGTCTATGACGCTTTCCGCTGCCTGGAGCTGCTCGCTTCAGCGAGCCGGCCTCAAGGCATTCGCGAAATGGGACGTGAACTGGCGCTCGACTCGGCCAAAATAACGCGCCTGATGAAAACGCTGCTGGCGCTGGATATGGTGCATCGCGATGCGCGGCGCAAATACACCCTTGGCATCGGTATCCATCGTCTCTCGGCCTACGCTATCCATAATTCAGCGTTTTATAATGCGGTGATCGGCATTCTGGAAGAGAGCGGAAATCCGGCTATTTCTATTGTTATCGGCGTCCTGAGCGGCACCAATGTGGTCTATATCATCCATACACGCGGAGGAGAAAGCATTGCCCGTGCTATCGGGAATTATCAATCCTATCCGGTGCATGACTCGGTGATTGGCATCAAATTATTATCAGCCATGAGTGATGAGGAAATTATCAGTCAAATCGGTATTCATGATTATCGGCTACTTAAAAATGATATCGAACAGGCACGCCGCCATCAGGTGTTCGCGAAAGCCTATGGTCAGCATGATTATCGACTGGCATGTAATATTCCCGGCATGCCAGCGGCCATCGCCTTATCTAATATCAACAGTGAAAAGATGGACGTTGAGATGTTAAGTTTGTACCTGATATCTGCCGCGAAAAAAATCAGTGGCGAACCACTGACTATTCTAAATCAATAGTTTACAGCGCTTCGCCGTTTCGGCAACCGACTGTCCTGGCCGGTATAACGACGAACCTATCCCGACACTGTCATAATGAACCAGATAGTCAGCCGCATTATCAACCGTTATCCCGCCGACCGCTGAAAACCGGACCGGCTGAGAGAGCGGGCCTTTGATCAGTTGCGGATAATTAATCGGCAATGCGCAGGCCGGAAATATTTTCATCACCGCCACACCCAGTTCGGCAGCAAGGAAAATTTCGCTGGCGCTAAACACTCCGGCATACACCGCTAATCTCTGCCTTTTCGCTTCGGCTATCACCTGCGGATCAAGATTGGGTGTAAGAATAAACCGGGCTCCGGCGGCAAGGCTTTCATCGACCTGGCGGCTATTCACTACCGTTCCTGCGCCAATATTCAGGCGGGGACCGAAGTGCTTAACCGCTCCCTGAATACTGGATTGCCAGTCAGGCGAGTTAGTGGTGATTTCAACC
>Ga0302349_1001973_pt1 | contig 14022 bp, 13 predicted proteins | sample PhyAR1_FD_202176 | JGI IMG/M metagenome (GOLD analysis project Ga0302349, IMG submission 202176) | Leaf surface microbial communities from alfalfa plants in UC Gill Tract Community Farm, Albany, California, United States - DLSL A.R1... | ecosystem: Host-associated > Plants > Phyllosphere >...
TGGTCGAAGACGGCGAGGCCGACGGCCGCATGACGTGCGCGGGCGATGCTCACGGCGGTGTCCGCGACCGTGGTCGCGGACAGGCCGTCAATCGTCACGGTGGAGAGCTCATCGACAACGAAATGGCCCTGGACGATGCCTCGCTTCCGTGCGGCTCCGCGGTGCCCGACAAGCACGTGCACGAATCCCGGTGTGCCGACGAATGGCATGCCGAGAAGCGCCGCCGCCGATTCGAACGCGAAGATCGCGCCCGGGTGTTGCCGGCCGACCGCATGGACCTTGGCGAGGTATCGATCCCATGCGCGTAGCGAACGCCAGTCTTGAGCCTCGACGTAAACACCGGGAACGAGACGGACGGTGTCGTGCGACCTCACGTATCGATCGAACGAGGGGCCGAATTCCTGGCGCACGAGCAGCTCGATCGGACAGGGCCTGATTGGCGGGCGGCGAGGCGCGAGCGTGTTCATGCATCGAGGGTGCCTCAGGCCGTGGGCGCGTGTCCTCGGTCGCGACGCAATGGGGGAAAACACGCGCCAATCTCACGCTGTGGACACGTTGCCACCCGCGACACCGGGTCCCCGGGCCGGCGCCGGTCTCATCCGATTCGCCACACCTCATCAAGTCTCCGGCGAATCATCCGTCGACGCCGGATGATTCGCCGGAGACTTGATGAGCGGTCGGGTAAGGGATGAAAAGTCCGCCGAGAGTTGAATATCTTGTTATAGTTGGAATAGAATAACTACATGCTCATTCGGATCGACCCCACTCGCGAGGAGCCCGTCTTCGCGCAGATCGCCGCGTCGATCCGCGGCGACGTCGCGGAGGGGCGCGTTGTCGCGGGGGAGCGCCTGCCGCCCGCGAAGCAGGTCGCCGCGTCGCTCGGTGTGAGCCACCACACGGTGCTCCACGCCTATCAGGAGCTGCGCGACGAGGGGCTCGTCGACATGCGCCCCGGGCGCGGGGCGATCGTCACCCAGACCGCCGCCTCGGCGGCCGAGCTGCACGATGACATCCGCGCTCTCGTGGAGCGCGCGGCCGAGCGCGGCATCTCGCCCGACATGCTCGCGAGCCTCATTCGTGGGATCCCGCACCACTAGTTCTCAGGAGGAGAAGGCGATGACCGAACACCTGATCACGGCCCGAAAGAAGGCTCGGCGCGCGTTCGCCGTTCTCTGCCTCTGGATCCCGCTCGCGGTCTTCGCGGTGATCGCGGTCGTGCAGCTGGCCCTGATGCCGGTACTGCCAGAGACCGTGGCGACGCACTGGGGCGGATCCGGCGTCGCGGACGGTTTCGGGCCGGCCTGGACCTACCCGGCGATGACCATCGGAATCGGCGGCGGGCTCACCGCGCTGATCGCCGGACTCGCCCTTTTCGAGGTGAAAAGCGAGACCCAGCGCACGCAATACCGATTCCTCGGTGCGGTGATCGGTGCGGAAACGGGTCTGCTCGGCACCATGATGCTCGGCCTCGTCATCGTGCAGGTCGGCCTCAGCGACGCCGCCGATGCCCCGAACTCCTACTGGGTGATGGCACTGGGGCTTGTCGTCGCCGCCGCAATGGGTGTCGTCTACTTCCTCGTGCTCGAGGAGCCGCCGGCTGCGGACGCGGGCGAACGCGACGTCGCCCCTCTCGCGCTCGGTGATCTCGAACAGGCGGTGTGGATCCGTTCAGCACGCATGTCCCGAACAGCGGCCTGGGTGCTGGGCTCGCTGCTCGGCCTCACGACGCTCGGCATGCTCGTGATCTGCTTCGTCGAGATGCGCGATCCGTCGGGTGCATCGTGGGCGGTATGGGGAACGCTCGCGCTCATGCTCGTCGTGACGGTCCTCTCGCTGACGATGGTGCGTTTCGACGTGCGCGTCGATGCCAACGGCCTCACGGCGCGCGCGCCGATCGGTTGGCCCCGGGTGCATACCCCGGCGTCGCAGATCACCTCGGCGAGAGTCGTCGAGGTGAGCCCGATGGCCGAGTTCGGCGGCTGGGGATGGCGCATCGGCGCGAGCGGCACGGGCATCGTGCTGCGCGCCGGGGAAGGGATCCGCATCGGACGCAAGGGCAAGAGCGACCTCACCATTACGGTCGACGATGCAGAGACCGCCGTCGCACTCCTCCGCCGCACGATCGAGCGCACCGGCTGACGCCGTCCGCGCCCGCCGAGGCCTCAACGCGAGCGCGAGGCTCGTGGCACAATCGAGCCCATGACGCTCATCCACTCCGCACGCCTCGTCACCTCGGGAACCGTGACCGAGGAGGCGTGGGTGAGGTTCGAGGGCGACGCGGTCGCCGAGATCGGATCCGGCCCCGGGTGGCCCGCGGACGCCGACGTCATCGACGCCGCCGGGGGGATCCTCACCCCGGGCTTCGTCGACATCCACTCGCACGGCGGCGGAACGGCATCGTACGACGGCGACGCGGGGCAGATCGCCCGCGCGATGGCGGCGCACCACGCGCACGGCACGACGCGCACGGTGCTCTCGCTCGTGACCGCGACGCAGGAGACCCTGCGCGCGCAGCTCGGGCTCATCGCCGAGCTGGCGGGGGAGAACCCCCTGATTCTCGGCTCTCATCTCGAGGGCCCCTATCTCGATCACGGGCACAAGGGCGCGCACGCGTCCGAGCTGCTCGCGGATCCGCGACCCGAGGACATCGACGCTCTCGTCGAGGCCGCGCGGGGGACGCTCGTGCAGATCACGATGGCTCCCGAGAAGCCCGGGGCGATGGCGGCGATACCGCGCCTGGTCGGCGCGGGGGTCCGCGTCGCGGTCGGGCACACCGCGGCCGGCTACGCCGAGGCGCTCGCGGCCTTCGACGCAGGCGCGTCGATCCTCACCCACACCTTCAACGCGATGGCGGGGATTCATCATCGCGCCCCCGGGCCGATCGGCGCGGCACTCGCGCGCGATCACGTCACGCTCGAGCTCATCAACGACGGCGTGCACGTGCATCCCGCCGTCGCCGAGATGCTGTGGCGCGCCGCCGACGGCCGTGTCGCCCTGATCACCGACGCGATGGCGGCGGCCGGCGCCGCCGACGGCGATTACATGCTGGGATCCTTGGCCGTGCGCGTCGAGAACGGCACGGCGCGCCTCCGCGATGGCGACAGCATCGCCGGCTCCACGCTCACCCTCGACGCGGCCCTGCGTCAGAGCGTCGACGTGTGCGGCATCCCCCTCGCCGAGGCCGTCGACGCCCTCACGCGCGTGCCCGCCGACGCGATCGGCCGAGCCGACCTCGGCCGGCTCGACGTCGGATCCGCGGCGGACGCCGTGCTGCTCTCGCCCGAGCTCGAGGTGGAGCGCGTCTGGGGTGCGGGGAACGTGTTGTTCACCCGAGCCGCATAGACTGGGTTGAGGGTCTCACGGCCCGCCTATGGCAACCTCTGAAGGAGCACATTCGTGGCACAGATCGAAGCAGTTGGCGCACGCGAGATTCTCGACTCGCGCGGTAACCCCACCGTCGAGGTCGAGGTTCTCCTCGACGACGACACCGTGCAGCGTGCAGCCGTTCCCTCGGGCGCCTCGACCGGCGCGTTCGAGGCCTACGAGCTCCGCGACGGCGACAAGGCCCGCTACGGCGGCAAGGGCGTCACGAAGGCCGTCGAGGCCGTCATCGACGAGCTCGGTCCGGCGATCGCCGGCATCGATGCCGCCGACCAGCGCCTCGTCGACCAGACCCTGATCGAGGTCGACGGCACGCCGAACAAGAAGCGCGTCGGCGCGAACGCCATCCTCGGCGTCAGCCTCGCCGTTGCGAAGGCCGCCGCGGACAGCGCCGGCCTGCCGCTCTACCGCTACGTCGGCGGCGCGAACGCGCACGTCCTGCCCGTCCCCGCGCTGAACGTCATCAACGGTGGCGAGCACGCCGACAACGGCATCGACATGCAGGAGTTCTTCCTCGTTCCCCACGGCGCCGACTCGTTCGCCGAGTCGCTGCGCTGGGGTGCCGAGACCTACCACGTGCTGAAGAAGGAGCTGCTCCAGGGCGGTTTCGCGACGGGCCTCGGCGACGAGGGTGGCTTCGCGCCCGACCTGCCCAGCAACCGTGCCGCGCTCGACTTCCTGATGGCCGCCATCGAGAAGGCCGGCTTCACGCCCGGCAAGGACATCGCCGTCGGCCTCGACGTCGCGTCGACCGAGTTCTTCTCGGATGGCACCTACAAGTTCGAGGGCAAGGAGTGGACCGCCGAGCAGCTCACGGGCTACTACGAGGAGCTCCTCGCGAACTTCCCGCTCGTCACGATCGAGGACGCCCTCGCCGAGGACGACTGGGAGGGCTGGGCGGCCCTGACCGAGCGCATCGGAAACAAGGTCCAGCTCGTCGGCGACGACCTGTTCGTCACGAACCCCGAGCGCCTCAAGCGCGGCATCGAGGCAGGCGTCGCCAACTCGCTGCTCGTCAAGGTCAACCAGATCGGCACGCTCACGGAGACGCTCGACGCGGTGTCGATGGCGCAGAGCGCGAACTACACGGCCATGATGTCGCACCGTTCGGGCGAGACCGAGGACGTCACGATCGCCGACCTCGCGGTCGCCGTGAATTGCGGTCAGATCAAGTCCGGCGCGCCCGCGCGCAGCGACCGCGTGGCGAAGTACAATCAGCTTCTGCGCATCGAGGAGGAGCTGGGCGACGCGGCGACGTTCGCGGGCCGCGGCGCCTACCCCCGTTTCCAGGGCTAAGTAGCGCATCAGCATCACGGGAGGGAGTCGCAATGGCACGAAAGGCTGCGGCTCCCTCTTCGTCTGCCCGGCGCCGGCAGCGCCGGTACCCGACGCCGCGCGAGTGGCTCGGCGGGATTCAGCTGTCGGGCTTCGCCGCGATCCTGCTGGCGCTCGTCGTGTTCGGCGCGCTCGTGCTGGTGCCGACCGTGGGCGACTACGTCGACATGCGCCAGCAGGTCGCGCAGGCGCAGCAGGGCGTCGAGGTCACGGCCGAGGAGATCGCGCAGCTTCAGCTCGAGCGCGATCAATGGCACGACCCCGCCTTCATTCAGAGCGAGGCGCGCGAGCGCCTGTTCTACATGAACCCCGGAGAGATCGTCTATCTCATTCAGGACGACCTTCCCGAGAGCGACGCGGCGGAGCCGGACGTCGTCGCCGCGGAGGCCGAGGAGTCGGAGAGCGACTGGATGGGATCCATGCTGCGCACGGTCGTCGGTGCCGGCCTCGCGGAGCAGGCCACCGTGCCCGCGAACTGAATCCCAGCTAACCCCGGTAGCCTCGCAGGGTGACTACTCCTCCCTTCGCCCCCGTACTCGACTCGGAGATCCGCGTCGTCAGCAGTCAGCTCGGCCGCGAGGCGCGGGGCATCGTCGGCATCGCCGCGCGGTGCGTGTGCGGCAACCCCACGGTCGTGGCCACGGCGCCGCGGCTGCCGCAGGGCACCCCGTTCCCCACGTTCTACTACCTCACGCACCCCGCCGCGACGGCGGAGATGTCGCGTCTGGAGGCGGGACAGGTCATGGTCGAGTTCACGGAGCTCCTCGACAACGACGAGGCCGTGCGGCAGCAGTACGAGCGGGCGCACGAGGCCTTCCTCGCCGATCGCGCCCAGTTCGGCGACGTACCGGAGGTCGCCGGCATCTCCTCGGGCGGCATGCCGACCCGGGTGAAGTGCCTGCATGCCCTCGCCGGGCACGCGCTTGCGGCAGGCCCCGGCGTGAACCCGATCGGAGACCTCGCTCTGGAACGCTCCGCGTGGTCGCCGCAGCGATGCGAGTGCCAGGACCCGGGCGCCGCCCTCAAGGACGACGCGGCCTGAGCATGCGCGGGGGTGCACGTCTGATGCGCGCGACGCTCGTCGCGCTGCTCGCGATGGGCGCTCTCGCGGCGACACCGGGTGCCGCCATGGCCGTCGACGAGACGCCGTCGCCGGAGCCGACGTCGACCCAGACGCCGAGCCCCACGCCCACGCCGACCCCCACTCCGGATCCGATTCGCACCTCCGAGTACTGGCTCGAAGAGCTGGGCATCGTCGACGCGTGGGAGACCACGCGCGGTGAGGGCGTCACGATCGCCGTGATCGACAGCGGCATCGCCGCGGACATCGAGGAACTCGAGGGCGCCGTCGCGGGCGGCGCCGACTTCTCCGGCGTCGGCAGCGACGATGGACGCACGCCGCTCGGCGCGGACGCGCACACCCGCAGCCACGGCACCTGGGTCGCGTCCCTCGCCGCCGCTCGCGGCACCGGAGAGGACACCGGCATGATCGGCGTGGCCCCGGAGGCGAAGCTCCTGTCGCTCTCGATCGGCTTCGGATCCGTCAGCGAGGTGCCCTTCTCGGAGCAGGTCGCCGACGCGATCATCTGGTCGGTCGATCACGGCGCCGACGTCATCAACCTCTCCTTCACGACGAACCAGACCGCGTGGGACGAATCCTGGGATCGCGCCTTCCAGTACGCGTTCGATCACGACGCGGTCGTCGTCGTCGCGGCCGGCAACCGCGATGGCGGCACGACGATGATCGGCGCCCCCGCGACGATTCCCGAGGTGCTGGTGGTCGGCGGCGTCGACCAGGACGGAAAGGCCAGCCGCGGCGCCTCGACGCAGGGTGGCACGATCGCCGTCTCGGCCCCGAGCGAGGCGCTCCTCGGCATCGGCCCCGCGGGAGACGTGGACTCGTGGCGCGGCACGAGCGGATCCGCCCCGATCGTCGCCGGGATCGCCGCGCTTGTGCGCGCGGCCCATCCCGACCTCGACGCCGACAACGTCATCAACCGGATCGTCTCGACCGCCCGCCATGCGCCGGAGCAACAGGGAGAGCGCGACCCCATCTACGGTTTCGGCATTATCGACGCCGAGGCCGCCGTGACCGAGCGGGTGCCCCTCGTGGCGGAGAGCCCCGTGACCGACGTGACCCTCGAGGAGTGGGTGCGCATCAACCGCGGCGGTGACGACCCGGGAGAGGTCGGGACCGGCCCGACGCCGACCCCCGAGCCGGTGAACCTTCCCGCCCTCCCGCCGCTGGATCCGCCCGCGGAGGCCGCGAACCCTTACCTTCCCTCGCCCGAGAGTCTCCGCGAGGTCACCCTGCCGCTCATGGCAGTGACGGCCGCTGGTATCCTTGTCTTGCTCGGCGTCGTCGCTGTGTCCCGGCGCTTCCGCTCGAACCGTGATTCTCACGGCTCGAGTTCCTGACACAACCCCAAGGAGAATTTTTTCCCGTGCCTAAGATCCTCATCGTCGGCGGCGGTTACGCAGGTTTCTACACTGCGTGGAAGCTCGAGAAGCACCTTCGCACGAACGAAGCCGAGGTCGTCCTCGTCGACCCGCTGTCGTACATGGCCTACCTGCCGTTCCTTCCCGAGGTCGCCGCCGGTGCGATCGAGCCGCGTCACGCCGTGGTCTCGCACCGTCGTCACCTGAAGAAGACCAAGATCGTGAACGCGAAGGTCACGAAGATCGACCACGCGAACAAGACCGCGACGATCAGCCCCGAGGGTGGCGAGAGCTGGGAGTACGCGTACGACGAGATCGTCGTCACGGCGGGTTCGATCTCGCGCACCTTCCCGATCCCGGGCATCGCGGAGAACGCGATCGGCATGAAGTCGATCGAAGAGGCCGTCGCCGTGCGCGACACCCTCATCCGCAACTTCGAGCGCGCCGCGAGCCTTCCGAAGGACAGCGAACTGCGCAAGCGCCTGCTGACCGTCGTGGTCGTGGGTGGCGGTTTCGCCGGCATCGAGACCTTCGCGGAGCTCCGCTCGTCGGCGAACGCGCTCCTGAGCAAGTTCCCCGAGATCTCCTTCGACGAGACGGAGTTCCACCTCATCGAGGCCATGGGGCGCATCATGCCCGAGGTCTCGCTCGAGACGAGCCACAAGGTTCTCGCCGACCTGGCACAGCGCGGCGCTCACGTGCACCTCGACACCCAGGTCGCCGACGCGACCGATGGCATCGTGCGCACCAAGGTCAAGAACGGGGCCGGCGACATGGTCGACGGCCCCGTGTACCCGACCGACATCATCGTCTGGACCGCGGGCGTCATGGCGAACCCGAAGGTCGTCAACGGTTCCGACCTGCCGCGCGAGCCGCGCGGACGCATCTCCACGCAGGCCGACCTGCGCGTCGTCGACGCCGACGGCAACGTCGTGCCCGGAGCCTGGGCCGCCGGCGACATCGCCGCCGTTCCCGACAAGACCGGTGGTCTGCCCGACGGCACCTGCGTGCCGAACGCCCAGCACGCGGTTCGCCAGGCCAAGCGCCTCGCGAAGAACCTCGTCGCCGTCCTCCGCGGCGAGAGCACCGTGGACTATTACCACAAGAACCTCGGCGCGGTCGCGGGCCTCGGCCTCGGACACGGCGCGTTCCAGTCGGGCAAGTTCGCCCTGACGGGCTTCTTCGCCTGGGTCGCCCACCGCGGATACCACGGGCTTGCGATGCCGACGTGGGAGCGCAAGTGGCGCGTTCTGTGGGGCTGGTACCACAACTTCTTCCTCGGCCGTGACCAGGTGCAGCTCTCCAAGGTTCAGGAGCCGCGGGCGTTCTTCGAGGAGTACGCCTCGCGCCCGAAGCCGCCGCAGGACTGAGCCTGTCGAAGGGCGCTCCTCGCGACGAGGGGCGCCCTTCGCGCATTTCCCCCTATAGCCCAATTGGCAGAGGCAGCGGACTTAAAATCCGCGAAGTGTGGGTTCGAGTCCCACTGGGGGGACGAGCGGCGCCGCGGTCTCGTGCGCGCGTCGCGTTTAACAGGTGAGGGTGCGTCGCGTCAAGACGAAAGCCTCTTCTCCGAATACCGACTTACATGGGTCTTCCCAGTACAGAAGCGGTAACGGAGAGGAAGAACGATGACGCAGAACTATGGCGAGACGGCCTCGTCGGCGGCGGCGACGGACTCACCGTCGGGCAAGGCCGACGCGGCCAAGCAGGAAGCCGCGGAGGTTGCGAGCACGGCGCGCGAAGAGGCGGGCGACGTCCTCGGCACGGCTCAGGAGGAAGCGACGAACGTCGCTCACGAGGCGCGGGCGCAGGCCAAGGAGGTCTACGCGCAGACCCGCCAGGAGCTGATGGATCAGGCGGCCCAGCAGCAGCGACGGGTCGCGGAGGGCTTGCACGCGATCGGCGACGAACTGCAGTCGATGGCGCGCGGCGCGGAGAACCCTGGCATCGGAGCGGACCTCGTGGGTCAGGCGTCGACGCGCGTATCGGACGCATCCGAGTGGCTCTCGCAGCGCGATCCGGGAGGGCTCGTCAACGAGGTGAAGGCCTTCGCGCGACGCAAGCCCGGCGTCTTCATCGGCGGCGCGCTCGTGGCCGGTGTGCTCGCGGGGCGCCTGACGCGCTCGCTCGCGGAGTCGGCCTCCGAGCACGGCGCCGACGACGGCAGCCCGCGCGCCGGATCCCCCGACGGGGTGGCCACGCGCCCGACACCGCCGGTGCCGCCCGCGACGACCGTCCCGCCGCAGGCCCCCGTCGTCCCGCCGACGACGGCGGCGCCCGGCGTCCCGGGAGCGGCAGCGGGCCTCGACGAACCGACGCCCGTCTACGACAGCTCGCGCGCCGCGTCGCCGGCCGTGGATCCCGCGATCGTCCGAGGGGAGCGCGCCGATGACCGATGAGCCCACGCCGTCCGAGCAGAAGGCGGCGACGACGTCCCTCGGCGACCTCCTCGGCGAGGTCACCAAGGACCTCTCCGTGCTGATGCGCCAGGAGATCGCCCTCGCGAAGGCAGAGCTGAAGGAGTCGGCCACCCGCGCCGGCACAGGCGCGGGGATGGTCGGAACCGCCGGATACGCGGTGCTGATGGCCGTGTTCTTCCTCTCGGTGGCGCTCTGGTGGGCGCTCGGAGAGCTCGTCGGCCTCGGCTGGTCCGCCGTGATCGTGGCGGCGGTATGGCTCGTGATCGCCGTCGTCCTGTTCGTCGCCGGTCGCGCACAGATCAAGAAAGTGAAGGGTGCCCCGCGCACCATCGAGTCGCTCGGGAAGATCCCGGAGGCACTGAAAAGGAATGAGGAGAACCGATGACCGATTCGCCAGAGGCGATCCGCGCCGAGATCGAGCGCTCACGCCGTGAACTCAGCCAGGACACCGACGCCCTCGTCGACAAGGTGACGCCCTCGAAGATCGCGCACCGGCAGACGGAGCGCGTGAAGGGTGCCTTCTCGTCGGTCAAGGACCGCGTGATGGGCGCCGCCGACAGCGTCGCCGAATCGGCGCACGATGCGGGATCCGCCGTCGCGGACGGCGTGTCGAACGCCGGCCACCGAACGGCCGCGAAGGCCGAGGGCAACCCGCTGGCCGTGGGCCTGATGGCCTTCGGCGCGGGGCTTCTCGTCTCCTCGCTCCTGCCGGCCTCGGAGAAGGAGAAGAGGCTCGCCGAAGACGTTAAGGAGAAGGCGCAGCCGCTCGTTGATGAGACGAAGGAGATCGCGCGCGATATCGGCGCGGACCTGAAGGAGCCGGTGTCCGAGGCAGCCGCGGCCGTGAAGGACGCGGCGAGCGAGGGGGCGGCGCACGTTCAGGCCGATGCGCAGAGCGCCGCGCACGCGGTGCGCGACCGCGCGGGCGAGGCACGAGACAACGTCTCGGACGCGTGACCGATTGATGACGCAGCCGGGGACGACGGGCGCCACCGTCGTCCCCGGCCCACGAAGGGCAGGAAGATGGAAGCGCAGAAAGCACCGACGAGCGAGCACTCGGCCAAACCCGACGCGTTGCGGGAGATCCGGAGACCCTCGTGGAAGTACGTCCTGAAGAGAAGCGTGCGCGAGTTCGTGCGCGACGAGTGTCCCAACCTTGCCGCCGGGCTGACCTATTATTCGGTGCTCGCCCTGTTTCCCGCACTCATCGCCGTCTTCTCGCTTCTCGGGGTGATCGGCCAGGGCCAGGAAGCGGCCGACGCCGTGCTCGGGATCGTCGATGAGGCCGCTCCCGGCGGTATGGCCGACACCCTTCGCGCGCCCATCGAGGAGCTCGCGAGCTCTCAACTGGCCGGCTTCGCCCTCATCAGCGGTCTCGTGGTGGCGGTATGGTCGGCCTCCGGATACGTGGGGGCCTTCGCCCGGGCGCTGAACCGCGTGTGGGAGATCGACGAGGGGCGGCCGGTGTGGAAACTCAAGCCGGCGCAGCTCGCGATCACGCTCGGAGTGATCGTGCTGCTCGCGGCCGCCCTCGTGATCCTCATCGTCTCGGGCCCGGTCGCGCAGGCGATCGGGAGCGCCATCGGGGCGGGCGAGATCGCCGTGACGGTGTGGTCGATCGCGAAATGGCCCGTGCTGGCGATCATCGTGGTGGTCGTGGTCGCGCTGCTGTACTACTTCACCCCGAACGCCAAACAGCCGAAGTTCCGCTGGATCAGCGCCGGCGCGATCCTCGCGATCGTCGTTCTCGCCCTGGCGACGGTGGGATTCGGCTTCTACGTCGCGAACTTCTCCCGCTACGAGCGCACATATGGCTCCCTCGCCGGAGTCATCGTGTTCCTCCTGTGGCTCTGGATCGCCAACATGGCGCTCCTGGCGGGCGCCGAGTTCGACGCCGAGCTCGAACGCGGGCGAGAACTGCAGGGCGGTCTCGCCGCCGAGCAGCGGATCCAGCTCCCGCCGCGAGATGACACGAAGATCCGAAAGGACGCGCTGAAGGAGGCCGAAGAGGTGCAGCAGGCTCGGCGCCTCCGTGCCACCGGCGGACGCAGCGACTGACGCGGCGTCGCCCGGCGCTCGCGCAGGACGGCGGGTGATACTTGACCCATGACGACGGACTTCGCGCGCGAGAGGCGCCCCGTCGCCGCACCGCTCCTTCCGCCCCGCGAGGGGATCACCGCGGCGAAGCTCCGTGCGCCCGGCGGTTCCCAGACTCACGCGGCTCAGCACGAGCCGGTTCCGGCGACGGTCGGGGAGTGGCTCGAGCGGGTCGTCATCCCGCGTCTGTCGTCGAGCGAGGAGGCTCTCGCGGAGATCACGGCGGAACAGTTCGTCGGCGCCGGCGAACTCACCGACCAGCATCGCCGGAGGGTCTCGCTGAGCGACCCCGTCATCCCCGGGGGCTTCTACGCCTTCCACAAGCCCTTTCCCCCGGAAGCACGGATCCCCTTCGAGATCCGTGTCGTGCACGAGGACGAGGAACTGATCGTGGTCGACAAGCCGCACTTCCTCGCATCCACCCCGAACGGTTCATTCGTGCGCGAGTGCGTGATGACGAGGCTCCGCGTCGAGCGCGGCGAAGACAACATCGTCGCGATCCACCGCCTCGACCGCGTCACGGGCGGTCTGCTCGCGCTCTCGCGACGTCCCGCCACCCGGGGCGCATATCAGAAGCTCTTCCAGGAGAAGCGGATCCGCAAGACCTACCGCGCTCTCGCCCACCTCCCCGACCGGTGGCGGGACGGGGATCCGCTGCCCCTGGGCCTGGAGGACGGCCGCCCGCGCGAGCGGTGGAGTCGCCTGCGCAAGGTCTCGGGCGAGCGCGCGGTCCGCGAGGTCGCCGGCGAGCCCAACGCACACACGACCATCAGGCTGCTCGCGGCGCGCGACGGGGTGGGCGAGTTCGAGCTCGTCCCGCACACCGGCAAGACCCATCAGCTGCGCGTGCACATGAACGGTCTCGGCATGCCGCTCCTCGGCGACCCGGTGTATCCGCGCGACCTCGAACCGGATCCCTACGACTTCTCGAACCCCCTGCGGCTGATCGCGACGACGCTCGAGTTCACGGATCCGTTAACCGGACAGCCGCGGCGTTTCGCGTCGCGCATGTCGTTCGAAAACCACGAACGGGGCCGCCCGGAGGCGACCCCGTTCGCAGCGCGCGATCAGTGACCCATGGGCGCCGGGGCGCCCTCCTGGTCGTCGGCCGGCTTCACGATGAAGAAGGACAACACGACCGTGACGGCCGCGACGGCGGCGCCGATCAGGAACGCGAGGTTGGCGCCGTTCGCGCCGGCGATCGACGCGGACACCCCATCGGCCGTGCCTGCGTGGAGCGTCGCCGAGTAGATCCCGATGAGGAGCGCCGTTCCGGCGCCTCCGGCAACCTGCTGGACCGTGTTGAGCGCGGCCGACCCGTGCGAGTAGAGGTAGCGCTGAAGCGACCCGAGCGACGACGAGAACAGCGGCGTGAAGGAGCTCGCGAGTCCCACCGACATCATGATCTGGGTCGCGGTGATCACGAGAACGGGCGTGTCCGGTGAGATGAACGAGAACACCAGGAGCGCCGCGGTCACCAGGATCGTGCCCGGGATCAGCAGAACCTTCGGACCGAACGAGTCGTAGATCCGGCCCATGATGGGGCCGAGAACACCCATCAGAACGGCTCCGGGCAGCAGAACGAGGCCCGTCGCGGTGGGCTCGAGCCCGATCACGGTCTGCAGAACCAGCGGCAGCATCGTGAGCGTGCCGAACATCGCGAAGGCGATCACGCCCATGATGATGACGGCGATCGTGTAGTTCTTCGACTGGAACACGCGCATGTCGAGCAGCGCGTCGTCCTTCTTCTGCAGCGACAGCTGCCGCCACACGAACAGCGCGAGCGCGACGATGCCGGCAACGAGGATGACGATCGACAGCGAGCCGAGACCCGCCGACGCGCCCTCGCCGCCGCTGAGCTGGCTCAGCCCGAACACGATGCCGCCGAATCCGATCGCGCTGAGGATGATCGACAGCACGTCGATCGGCGCGTGGGTGGTCTCGCCGAGGTTCGTCATCCACTTCAGACCGACGAGCAGCGCGACGATGGCGAAGGGCAGGACGATCGCGAAGATCGTGCGCCAACCGAAGTGTTCGATGACGAAGCCCGACAGCGTCGGGCCGATCGCGGGCGCGAGGGAGATGACGAGGCCGACGCGGCCCATCATGCGGCCGCGTGAGTGCGCGGGCACGACGTTCATCATCGTCGTCATCAGCAGCGGCATCATGATGCCGGTGCCGCCCGCCTGAACGATGCGGCCGAGCAGCAGCGTCGTGAAGCCGGGGGCCACGAGGCAGATGAGCGTGCCGAGCGTGAATGCCGAGATCGCCGCGAGGAAGATCTGCCGCGTCGTGAAGCGCTGGAGGAGGAAGCCGGTCGTCGGGATGACGACGGCCATCGTGAGCATGA
>Ga0302349_1001976_pt1 | contig 14003 bp, 11 predicted proteins | sample PhyAR1_FD_202176 | JGI IMG/M metagenome (GOLD analysis project Ga0302349, IMG submission 202176) | Leaf surface microbial communities from alfalfa plants in UC Gill Tract Community Farm, Albany, California, United States - DLSL A.R1... | ecosystem: Host-associated > Plants > Phyllosphere >...
GGGAGAGGGAGAAAGGCAGGTTCCTGCTCGCTCCATTCCCTCTCCCAGGGGAGAGTGAGAAAGGCGAGTCGCTGCTCGATCCATTCCCTCTCCCTTAGGGAGAGGGTTAGGGTGAGGGGATCAGCCCACGCGTTACGAATACTTCCTGGTGCGCCGGGTCGGCGCGGTATTAGCCGGATCGTCCGGCCAGACGTGTTTGGGGTAACGCCCTTTCATCTCTTTTTGTACTTCACGGTACGCGCCCTGCCAGAAGGCGCTGAGATCGCGGGTGATTTGCAGCGGTCGTCGCGCAGGCGATAACAGCTCCAGCACCAGCGGTACGCGTCCGTCGGCAATAACAGGTGTCGTCGCTTCACCGAACATCTCCTGCATTCTCACCGCCAGAACCGGGGCGTTGTCTTCGTGGTAACGGATAGCAATCCGGCTTTCCGTCGGCACAGTGTAATGCTCCGGCAACGCACTATCCAGCCGTTGCCGTAATGGCCACGTCAGTAAATTTTGCAACGCCCGGCTGACGTTGAGCGCTTTGAGCGCCCGCAGCGAGTGGACGCCGTGCATTTCGGGAAGTAACCATAGCTCAAGCGCAGCCAAAAGCGAGGCGTCATCAACCGCAGGCCACTCCACTTCCGGCAGCCATTTTGCCGCACAGTGCAGACGCAGCCGTAGCTGCTCTGCTTCCGGCGTCCAGTTCAGCACCTGTAAGCCTTTATCACGAATGCCGTTAAGCATCGCCTGATGCAGTTCTTCTTCTGACGGTTTTGCCAGCGGTTTAACGCTGACCGTCAACTGGCCAATCTGCGTGCGGCGAAACGCTTTCAGCGTACCCTGCACGTCATCCCATTCCACAGAATCACTTTGCCGCAATAGCGCCGGTTTACGGGCGATAAGCGCGTCAATATCCAGCGCCAGCGCCTGCAAAATCCGCGCATCCGGGGTGTTACTACCCTGAAGCAAGAGCGGTGCGATCAGCCACTCGTGGCGGCCCAGCGCGTCGTCACGGTCGAGCATCACGCCCATGCCGTTCGCCAGTTGGTAGCGCCCTTCCAGCCCGCGCCTGCGGGCAATGCGATCGGCAAAAGCAGTGGCGAGTAAGCCTGGGATCAGGGCGCTGTCCGCCTCGCCTGCCCGTGCATTCAAACGTTTTGCCAGTTGCTGGCTGCGGCGCTGCCAGTGCGGCTGCATGCGGGAAAACGCCACGCTTAAATCGGTGTTGGCCCCGCGCGGCGGCTCTTCCAGGATCGCCGCCAGCCGGGTCGCGGTGGCGATTTCATCTGCGTTTTGCGCCGCGACGAGCATCGCACTCAGACGCGGATCGGCCCCCAGTTGCGCCATTTTCTGCCCGCGCGCGCTCAGACGATCCCCGTCAAGCGCGCCCAACTGGGTTAATAAACTTTTTGCCGCCGCCAGATTCACCGCTGGTGGCGCATCAAGAAACGCCAGCTGTGCGGGATCCTGGCAGCCCCACTGTAAAAGCTCCAACAGCAGCCCGGACAGATCGCTTTGCAGGATTTCCGGCTCGCTTTGCGCTGCCGCCCGCTCCGCCTGATCTTTTGCCAGCAGATGCACGCAGATCCCCGGTTCCAGTCGCCCGGCGCGGCCCGCGCGCTGGGTCATGGAGGCCTGGCTGATGCGCTGGGTAATAAGCCGCGTCAGCCCGGTGCGCGGATCAAACCGCGCGGTGCGCTCCTGGGCGCAGTCCACCACCAGCCGGATGCCTTCAATAGTGAGACTGGTTTCCGCAATGTTGGTCGCCAGCACCACTTTACGTTTGCCTTCTGGTGCAGGCAGGATCGCTTTTCGCTGCTCGTTAAGCGGCAATGCGCCATACAGCGGGCAGAGCAGCACATCTGTGCCGACGCGCGCCGCCAGATGCTCCTGCACCCGCAGGATTTCGCCCACGCCCGGCAGAAACAGCAGCAGCGATCCGTGCTCGGCGCGCAGCAGTTCCGCCGTCGCCATGGCGACCGCTTCCTCAAAACGTTGATGCGCCGGTAGCGGCTGATAGCGTCGCTCAACCGGGAAGGCGCGTCCTTCAGAGGTAATGACCGGGGCGTCAGGCAACAGGCGCGAGAGGCGGTCGTTGTCGAGCGTCGCGGACATAATCAGCAGGGTGAGATCGTCCCGCAGCCCGGATTGCACATCAAGCAGCAGCGCCAGGGCCAGATCCGCCTGCAGGCTGCGCTCATGGAATTCATCGAGGATCACAAGGCTGACGCCGGTGAGTTCGGGATCGCGCTGGATCATCCGCGTCAGTATCCCTTCGGTGACCACCTCCAGCCGGGTGTGCGGCCCGACGCAGGTTTCGGCGCGCATCCGGTAGCCCACCGTTTCGCCGGGTTTTTCATTTATTAATTCAGCCAGCCGTTGAGCGACGTTGCGGGCGGCAAGACGGCGCGGCTCCAGCAGTAAAATACGCCCGCTGATCCCGCCCTGCCTGAGAATTTCCAGCGGCAGCCAGGTGGATTTCCCCGCGCCCGTGGGGGCGGTGAGTAACACCTGGGGGGCGCGTTTTAGCGCGGCGAGAAGGTCGGGCAGTACGGCGGCAACCGGCAAAGAGGACACAAAGACTCCAGTGGGCTAACTTTCATTTCATCGACGTGCATTGTAGCATCGCCGGAAATCATTACCGAGTATCGCTTATGTCAGACGCAAAAAGGCTGTTTTTCGCAGTCGACATTCCCGCCGCCATTCAGCAGGAAGTGATCCACTGGCGCGCCGCGCAGTTTGCCCCGGACGCCGGACGCCCGATTGCCGCAGCAAATCTGCACCTGACGCTGGCATTTTTAGGTGACGTCAGCGAGGAAAAACAACGTGCGCTGTGCGAGCTGGCCGGGCGCATCCGCCAGCCGGGGTTTACGCTGACCCTTGACGATGCCGGGCAGTGGCTACGCTCGCGGGTGGTCTGGCTCGGTACGCGTCAGCCGCCGCGCGGACTGCTGCAACTGGCGAATCTGCTGCGCTCGCAGGCCGCCCGCAGCGGCTGTTATCAAAGCCCGCAGCCTTTTCACCCGCATATTACGCTGCTGCGCGACGCCGGGCAGGCGGTGAAGATCCCGCCGCCGGGCTTTCGCTGGTCGTTTACCGTTAACGAATTTGTGCTGTACGAATCGCAGTTTATTCAGGGACGCACGCGCTACACGCCACTGAAGCGCTGGACGCTCAGCGAATAAGGAAGAACAGATGCAGTTTTCTCCACCGCTCCAATCCGCCCTTTTAATTCAACGCTATAAACGCTTTCTCGCTGATGTGGTAACTCCTACCGGTGAAACGCTCACTTTGCATTGTCCAAATACCGGAGCAATGACCGGTTGTGCCACGCCAGGAGACACCGTCTGGTATTCCACATCAGAAAATCCTAAACGCAAATATGCGCACACCTGGGAATTAACGCAAACGCAGCAGGGAGCGATAATTTGTGTAAATACCTTACGCGCAAATATATTAGCGAAAGAAGCAATAATTGAACAACGCCTGCCGGGACTTACCGGTTATAGCTCGTTGAAAAGTGAAGTGAAATATGGCGATGAGCAAAGTCGCATTGATTTTCTGCTCCAGGCAGAAGGATGCCGCAACTGCTATATTGAAGTGAAATCAGTCACGCTCGCTGAAAACGAGCAGGGCTATTTTCCTGATGCAGTCACGCTTCGCGGGCAAAAACATCTGCGGGAGTTAATGAGCGTGGCGGCTTCAGGCGATCGGGCCGTGCTGCTGTTTGCTATTTTGCATTCAGCCATTGAACGTTTTTCTCCAGCACGCCATATTGATGCTAAATACGCACAGCTTTTAAAGGAAGCTCAGCGAAAGGGGGTAGAAATTCTGGCTTACAAAGCGGAACTTTCTGCCGAAAATATGACTCTGAGGATGCCGTTACCTATTGTAATTTAACGGGCCGCGGCTGACTAAAAAGTGTTCTGGTCTACGTGCGCAAATACGCTTTTCCTCACAGGGTTGTCAAGTGTTACGTTTAGATAATTGCTATCCGGAAAAGCATCTGCTATTTATAGCGGCCTGATTTTTCCCCCGAACACGGGGATCGATAGTGCGTGTTAAGGAGAAGCAACATGCAAGAAGGGCAAAACCGTAAAACATCGTCCCTGAGTATTCTCGCCATTGCTGGCGTGGAGCCTTATCAGGAGAAGCCGGGCGAAGAGTATATGAACGAAGCCCAGCTGGCGCACTTCAAGCAGATTCTTGAAGCGTGGCGTAATCAACTTAGGGATGAAGTCGATCGCACCGTCACCCATATGCAGGACGAAGCTGCAAACTTCCCGGATCCGGTCGATCGTGCCGCTCAGGAAGAAGAATTCAGCCTCGAACTGCGTAACCGTGACCGCGAGCGTAAACTGATTAAAAAGATCGAAAAAACACTGAAAAAAGTGGAAGACGAAGATTTCGGTTTCTGTGAGTCATGCGGTGTGGAGATTGGGATTCGTCGCCTTGAAGCGCGTCCGACTGCCGATCTGTGCATTGACTGCAAAACACTGGCAGAAATCCGCGAAAAACAGATGGCGGGTTAACCCTCCAGCGCTTTCGTTCTGTTCCCTCTGGCGGGAGTCTCTCCCGCCTTGTTTTTTTGCCAGCCGCCATGTCTGAATCACACTATATTGGGCGCTTTGCGCCATCACCTTCCGGTGAACTCCATTTTGGATCGCTGATTGCCGCGCTCGGCAGCTATCTTCAGGCTCGCGCCCATGCCGGAACCTGGCTTGTACGTATTGAAGATATCGATCCCCCGCGTGAAGTCCCTGGTGCCGCCAGCACCATTCTGCGTCAACTTGAACATTACGGCCTGCAATGGGACGGCGAGGTGCTGTGGCAGTCGCAGCGTCACGACGCGTATCGTGAGGTATTGCATACCTTGCAGCAGCAGGATCTTTGCTACTACTGCACCTGCACCCGTGCACGCATTCAGAGCATCGGCGGTATCTACGACGGTCATTGCCGCACGCTGCACCTTGGCCCGGAAAACGCCGCGCTGCGTCTGCGTCAGCACCATCCTGTCACCCGGTTTGATGACCTGCTTAACGGCACTGTCGTTGCCGATGCCGCGACCGCGCAGGAAGATTTTATTATTCATCGTCGTGATGGGTTATTTGCCTATAATCTGGCGGTCGTCGTGGACGATCATTTCCAGGGGGTTAATGAAATCGTGCGCGGTGCCGATTTAATTGAACCGACCGTGCGGCAAATTTCGCTGTATCAGCAGTTGGGCTGGCAGGCTCCGCGTTACATCCACCTGCCGCTGGCGCGCAATGCCGGGGGTGAAAAGCTCTCCAAGCAGAATCACGCGCCGCCGTTGCCGGAAGGCGATGTGCGTCCCATACTTATCAGTGCTTTACAATTTTTAAATCAGGATGTAACAAGTGAATGGCAGGATCTTTCTGTAGACGCCCTGCTCCAGCATGCGGTAAAAAACTGGCACCTTCAGAGCGTGCCGAAAACAGCCAGCAGTAATCCGGCATTCTCAAATGCCCTGCGCTGAGCTATGATTAGCCGCTATTTTTTTGTCCTGAAGACTGACACAACCGAGGTGCACTATTTTTACCCGAGTCGCTAATTTTTGCCGCAAGGTGCTAAGCCGCGAGGAGAGCATGGCCGAAGAAGTCATCGCCCAACCACGTATGACGGTTATCCCGCGTGAGCAGCACACGATTTCCCGCAAAGATATCAGTGAAAATGCCCTCAAGGTTCTCTACCGCCTGAATAAAGCGGGCTATGAAGCATACCTTGTTGGCGGCGGGGTGCGCGATCTTCTGCTGGGCAATAAGCCAAAAGATTTTGACGTCACGACCAACGCCACGCCGGATCAGGTTCGTAAGCTGTTCCGCAACTGCCGTCTGGTAGGCCGTCGTTTCCGCCTTGCACATGTGATGTTCGGTCCTGAAATCATCGAGGTTGCCACTTTCCGTGGTCATCACGACGATCAGCAACCGTCCGATCGCACCACCTCCCAGCGCGGCCAGAACGGTATGCTGCTGCGTGACAACATTTTCGGTTCCATAGAAGAAGACGCTCAGCGCCGCGATTTCACCATCAACAGCCTTTATTACAGCGTGGCTGATTTTACGGTGCGTGATTACGTGGGTGGGATGCGCGATCTGGAAGACGGTGTGATCCGCCTGATTGGGACTCCGGAAACGCGCTACCGCGAAGATCCGGTGCGTATGCTGCGCGCGGTGCGTTTTGCTGCCAAGCTGCGTATGACCATCAGCCCGGAAACCGCCGAGCCGATCCCGCGTCTGGCAACCCTGATTAACGACGTGCCGCCCGCGCGCCTGTTTGAAGAGTCGCTCAAACTGTTACAGGCAGGCTACGGGTATGAAACCTATAAGCTGCTGCGCGAATGCAGCCTGTTCCAGCCGCTGTTCCCGACCATCACCCGTTACTTCACCGAAGGTGGCGATACGCCGATGGAGCGCATCATCGACCAGGTGCTGAAGAATACCGATAACCGCATTCACAACGACATGCGCGTTAACCCGGCCTTCCTGTTTGCCACTATGCTGTGGTATCCGCAACTGGAAACCGCGCAGCGTATTGCTCAGGAAAGTGGGCTGACCTATCACGATGCGTTTGCGCTGGCTATGAATGATGTGCTGGACGAAGCGTGCCGCACGCTGGCAATTCCTAAACGTATTACGTCGCTGGTACGTGACATCTGGCAGTTGCAGTTGCGTATGTCGCGCCGTCAGGGTAAACGCGCATGGAAGCTGATGGAGCATCCTAAATTCCGCGCTGCGTACGATCTGCTGGCGCTGCGTGCCGAAGCCGAAAACAACCACGAGTTGCAACGTCTGGCGCAGTGGTGGGGTGAATTCCAGGTTTCCGCGCCACCGGCTCAGAAAGGGATGCTGGACGTGCTGGATGAAGAACCGGAACGCCGCCGTCATCGTCGCCCGCGTAAACGCGCTCCGCGCCGTGAGAGCAACGCGTAACAGCCTAATCGTCCTGTATTTTTCCTTTCTTATTTCGCCAGGTAATATTAACGTTACCTGGCGCATTTAAATCCCCTGCAAAACAAAATAAAACCTTACATTCTATATTGAGATGTAATCTTTTGAAATAATCGCCTGTCACACACCTTGTTAGAATTATTTATTTTTGCATGAAAAATTTTTAAAAGAGCACAGGAATCATTATAAATATATTATATTTAATAAATAATTCAACAAGCTAAGAAATTCACAAAATAAAAATAAAAAACCATCAATCAATCACTTACAAACAAAATCACTTTTTCCATCGAAAATAAAACATAAGAAAATCCGCATCAAAACTGTTTCAAAACGCATACTATAATCCTCGTCTATATATAATGATTTGACATTCAGCCCTCCTATTTCACATTTTTTTCCTCGTCACCTATGATGATTACGCTTCATTCGGATGAATGGATTATAAAGTTTTATTCATATTTTCTATTATAAGGATATTCCTGTGAAACATGTCTCTCATGCTGTACTCATTGCCATACTCACAGTGTCCGCAAACTCTGCTTTTGCGGCCAAAGAAAGCGGTAAAATTACGTTTAACGGTCAGGTTACGGAAGCAACCTGTAAAGTATCAGTCATTGATAAGGGTAATAATAACAGCAGCGGCGAAAAAACTTACGACAAAGACGGCACCATTATTTTGCCGACCACGCTTAAGTCAACGCTTACCACTTTAAATACATCTCAACCCGGCGCTGGCCCGGAAAAATTCCAGATTAAAGTGGACTGTACAGGTAATAGTGTCGATGATGAAACGGATGTCACCCTGGCACTTTCTTCCCCTGTTCAGGATACTCAGGGAACGCTGAAAAACACCTATCAGGGTAATGCCGTTGCCGCCGAAAACGTTAGCATCGCTATTCATCGTGCGGATACTGAAACAACGCAGGTTGCTGTCGGCTCAACACTGCTTGCCTCTAAATTCAAAGACGAAATGGCACTCTTTGATATGCAGGCCTCTTATATTCTGGCGCAAGGAACAACAGATCCGAAAGATGCCAAAGCGGGGGTCGTTGATACCATGACGCAGTACACCGTTGAATATCAGTAATTATTATTTTTTAAATTAACTCGTGGATAACAAACTGAAAAAGTTTGTTATCCATTCCAGCCTCTTTAATCACGATATTATTATGTATTTAAAATCACACTTAAAATTTCTAGGATTTGCCCTGGCGGGCATGTTTATTTGCCAGCAGACTCAGGCAGAAATCGTTATTGCCACCACGCGCATTATTTATAAAGAAAACAGTAAAAACGTTGATGTCCGGATTGAAAACCGGGGAAGAAGTCCGCTGTTGCTTCAGACCTGGATGGATACCGGCGATAAGAATGAGGACCCCAGCAAAATTGTGGTGCCCTTCACCATCACGCCGCCTATTTCGCGTCTCGATCCCAAACGCGGGCAGACCGTCACCTTTGTCTACACGGGAAGTCAGGCGCTGCCTAAAGATCGCGAAAGCGTCTTCTGGTTTAACGCGCTGGAGGTTCCGCCTAAGCCCTCCGACGCGCAGCGCCAGGACGCCAGCATCCTGCAAATGGCCTTCAGAACGCGCATTAAATTCTTCTGGCGACCGGAAGGCATTGGCGGTGATCTGGCATCTGCCAGCGCCATTGAAAAAATAAAATGGTCAGTTGTCAGAGAAAACGGAAAAGCAGGCGTGCAGGCCGCAAATAACAGCCCGTTCCATGTTTCATATTCTTCCGCAACGCTCACCGTACAGGGGAAAAAATATGATGTGAAGGTGGATATGGTGCGTCCATTTAGCCAGAGCACGTTCTCCGTTGAAGGTTTAAATACGATCCCGTCCGGCTCGCGCCTCGATTATAACGCGATAAATGACTATGGCGGATTAATAAAAGGTCACGCCGTATTATAAAAGGATAATTTCATACCATGCGAGTAAAAAGGATTTCACTCACCGCAGGGTTAAACAAAACATTACTGGCCGTCACGCTTTCATCGATTATTCATTCCTCCGTTTATGCTGCCAGTGATGATGCTGAAAAAATCGTTTTCGATAATGGATTTTTAATGGGCAGCCAGTCCGCGGGCCTGGATCTTAGCCGCTATGCCGAGGGCAACCCGGCCCAGGCAGGCACCTTTCAGGTAAAAGTCTGGGTTAATGACGAACCCATGGGCCAGATGGACATTACCTTTATTGATATTGATGGCAAAAGCGCCCAGCCCTGCCTGACGACGAAAAATATGGCGCAGTTTTATATTCGCCTGCCGGGTAACGCCCTTGATGAAGATTTTATTTTGAAAAAACAATCTGACGCAGAAGAGAACTGTCTGGATCTGGCGGCCATGATCCCGGAGGCCCGCATACATTTTGACAGCAGCGATCGTCAGTTGAAAATCACCGTCCCGCAGGCCTGGCAATTAAAAAAATACCGCAATTATGTCGATCCCTCGCTGTGGGAGAACGGCATTAATGCGGCCATGCTTTCTTATAATGCTAACGCCTGGCGCAGCGAATACGATCAGCAAAATAGCACCAGCTATTATGCCAGTCTGGTCATGGGCGCAAATCTGGGCGCGTGGCGTTTGCGCAGCAACGGTTCCTGGTCCGCCACCGACAGCGATGCCGGCAAGTTTGAATTTCAGAACCGCTATTTGCAGCGGGATTTTCCCTCTCTTCGCTCGCAACTGGTGCTGGGTGAAACCTGGACCACGGGTGAAACCTTCGATTCCATCAATATTAAAGGCGCGCGTTTTTACAGCGACTCGCGGATGCTGCCCCCTACCCTGAGCAATTACGCGCCGGTTGTGCGCGGCGTCGCGTACAGCAATGCGAAAGTCACTATCAGTCAGGGCGGCTATACCATTTATGAAACGACCGTACCGCCCGGCCCGTTTGCCCTCGACGATTTTGCCCCCTCCGGCTACGGCAACGATATTTACGTGACCATCGAAGAAGCGGACGGCTCGAAAAAATCATTCAGCATTCCCTATAACAGCGTGGCGCAAATGATGCGTCCGGGCGTCGCACGCTGGGATCTGGCAGCCGGGCGGGTCAGTAATGACGATCTGCACGAGGAACCCAACGTCGTGCAGGGCGCGGTTTACTACGGCCTGAACAACTATTTCACCGGCTATACGGGGATACAGGCGACCGACAATCATTACCTGGCGGGTATGCTTGGCCTTGGGATCAACACGCCAGTGGGCGCATTTTCTGTGGATGTCACCCACTCGCGCACCGACATCCCCAATGATTCGACCTACAGCGGGCAGAGCTACCGCCTCTCCTGGTCAACGATGATCCCGGAAACCAGCACGTCGATTTCGCTTGCGGCCTACCGCTACTCAACGCGCAATTATCTGGGACTGAACGACGCCGTGCGGCTGATCGACAAGGCAAACCACCCGGACACGGACGATGAGCAAAACATCAGTAATTACCAGCGCCTGCGCAACCGCTTTAACATCAATATCAGCCAGCCGTTAGGCAGTGACGATAACGCCTGGGGATCGCTTTACGCCAATGCCTCCTGGTCCGATTACTGGGGAGAGGACGGCACCTCGCATGATTACTCGCTCGGCTATAACAACACCTGGAACGAGGTCAGCTACAGCGTCAACATGATGCGCAGCTATGACATGTGGGGCGAAAGCAACGACAGCATCAGCCTGAGCGTCAGCATCCCCTTCAGCATATTCAGTCATAACCAGGAAACCGTGCGATCCGGCTTCCGCTCGGTGGAAGTGACCGCAGGCAGCGATCTCAATGGCACCCACCAGATGATGCTCAGCAGCAGTGGAAACACCGAAAACGGTGAGTGGAGCTACGGCCTGAACACCAGCTACAACGTGGCGAAAGAAGGCGAAGATCTCTCCACCACCGGCGGGTTCCTCTCATGGGAATCACCGGTTGGCACCCTGGCGGGATCGGCAACCGCCTCCAGTAACCATTCGCGCCAGTACTCTCTCAGCACCGACGGTGGCTTTGTGCTGCACAGCGGCGGCCTGACCTTCAGTAACAACAGTTTTAACGATGCGGATACGCTGGCTGTGATTAAAGCGCCGGGGGCGAAAGGCGCGCGTATCAGTTCCGGCAGCAATCAGATTGACCGCTGGGGCTACGGCGTCGCGTCCTCGCTCTCGCCCTACCGCGAAAACAGCGTGTCGATTAACACCTTTTCAATGGAAAACGACATCGAGCTGAAAAACACCAGCGGCATGGTCATCCCCCGCCAGGGCTCCGTCATGCTGCTCAACTTCGAAACCGATGAAGGCCGCTCCGCCGTCATCAACATCGCCCGCAGTGATAACCAGCCGCTTCCTTTCAGCGCCGAAGTGTATGACGAAAAACAGACGCACATCGGCAATGTCGGCCAGGGCGGTCAGGCTTTCGTGCGCGGCATAAAAGAGGCGGGCACGCTAACCATTCGCTGGGGTGATGCGGCAAACGAGCGCTGCGTGGCGAATTATCAGATCCCCGCAGACCCGCTCAAAGTGAACAAGTCGATCATTCTGAGCCACGTTGTGTGCCAGATGGCGGGAGGAGCGTAAATGAGAGGACTTACCTGCGTGCTGGCGACCCTCTGCCTGCTGGCGGCCCCCCCGGCGCTGGCCGGGAAAGAGGAAAAAACCATAGGCGTCGACAGCATCGATATCTATTACACCGCCAACGTCATTATGCCCACCTGCACGGTGGTCATCGAAGGCCCGCAGATCATCGATAACGGTGGCGATAAGTACACGCTGACGCTGGGCAACGCCCAGGGTGAAACGACGCTGAACGCGATAAAAAGCGGGCTGGCAAAAAGCGATTTCAAACTGATCCTGCGTGACGACGCCCGCCAGCAGTGCAGCAGCAATCTTAACGACGTGGGGATTACCCTCACCACCCCCAATACGCTAAACAGCGCGGGCGAACTGGTGCTCAACCGCATCACCGACAGCAGCGGCGCGGCCAATATCGCCGTGGGGTTTTACCTGCGTGATGACGCCAGTAAAACCTGGCTGAAATTTAACACCCAACCCGACACCTTCCGCTACAGCCTGACGGAAATCAGTAACGGCGTCTGGCTGACGGCGCAACTGGCAGAAACGGCGGCGAATCAGGGCGGGAAAGGCAAATTTGCCGCGCAGGTGGTGTTCAATTTTGATTATCGATAACCGGAGGGAAAGATGAACAACGTCAAAGGATGGCCCTTCGTTTCGCTGCTTTTCGGCCTGGCGCTGCAGGGCTACGCCTGTAACAGCGCGGCGAATACCAGTGCCACCCTGGATATTAACAGCACCATTACTGGTGGCACCTGCCAGGTGAGCGTCAGCAATGGCGGGCTGATCCAGCTTGATACCGCCCCGACCCACGAGCTGGAAAACATCCGGCCAGATGAGTACGCGCCAGGCGGCCACGACTTTTCTCTCACCATTGTGAATTGCGATGTCGATCTGCAACAACCGGGCAATGGCACGCTGGCGATTCGCTTTACGCCCGCCGTCGGCGCATTCGTGGGCGATACGCAGCAGGTGTTGCCGAATGAAACCTCCCCGGCGCAGGGCGGCGCAAAAAATGTCGGTTTTGCGGTCTTCACCGCCAGCGATCCGGCCGCCATGCGCAACGTTGAGCAGGCGAACGGCGGTGGTTCCAGCGTCGCCTACCCGGTGAATAACGCCAGTTTGCTGAACAGCACTTATCCCTTTTACGTCCGCTACCAGAAAATTAAGGCGGCAGAAGCCATGTCCGGCGGTCTGGTTTACAGCCAGGCGCTGATCGAGGTGTCCTATGACTAATCCCCTGAAACGAAAATTATCCCCCCTCAGCCGTCATATCACGGCAGCACTCGTCCTGGCGTTATGCGGGCAGAGCGCGCAAGCCGAATATATTCAATTTGGTGATGCAACTGATGCAGGCGGGACGAATGCTGTTTATATAAAATTCCTGCAGATCCCCGCCGGTGAACAGGCCAGCAGTTACGCTATTATTCTGCCGCATGGCACAGGTGACAAGCCGCAACTTGTGGAAGCGTTTGATCTCCAGCCCGTGATGGTCAACTCAGGTGCCTATATTTACTGCAAAAATGGCAATAATACGGTGAAAAACGCCTCGGTCACCTATGTTTCAGATGACCTGTCTGATAGCCAGAAAACCCCGTATACCGGTGATGACAGTGAACCCCTGCTGAAAACAACCATCCCTGGGCTTTTTTTCAGTCTGAGCATGTCAGACCCTTCAACCTCGGTATTTACCAATCCCCGACAAATTTACTATTTTCCCTTTTCAAAGGGCGCGTTGTTATGGAGCGTAAGGGAAGACAATACTGGCTGTGGTACCTATTTCACGGGCGACCAAAAGCTCGGTGATTTCACTATTAGATCGAGATTACGTTTTTATGTTAACAACAAGTTCAACCCCTATCTCGGCAATAGCCAGCAGCTTACAGGTCTTTTTGACACCACCTTGCAGCTTCAGCCGGGGACTCAATATGGTTCAGCAAAGCTCACATTTAGTTTTCAGGGTTTTACAGTTTCTGCGCCGACCTGCCTTTCGTCAGTGGTGACCTCATCGGAGTCTGGCGCACTGACGCCAATGGATGCCACCGGCACCGCGTACAGCATTGCGTTAGGGGACTACTCCCCTTCCGATGTCCGCAATGAAAAGACGAAAAAGGTTCCCTTTACGATCCAGCTTTCCGGCTGTACGGCGGTCAATCAACTGGAAGTCGCGGTCGATGGCACCACCAGCCCCGGGACAAATTACTTCGCCAACAAGAGTACCGGAACGGGTGCAGCGCAAAACGTGGCGGTCAGACTCAACGAACTCTCATCGTCTCCTGGCAACGAAGTGCCGTTTTTTCCGGGCCGGAGATTTACCCTGCAAGGTGCACCCGGCGCGCTGGGGCCGTCGCTCATCAACCGCTATAACCACAACGTGATTATTGGCACGGGGATGCCGGGCAGTTTTAACATCGATTTTAATTCCCAACTGGTGGCGGCTGATGCCAGCAAAGCGGTGGGACCGGGAACATTCACGGCAAAAAGTACCATTCTGTTCA
>Ga0302349_1001985_pt1 | contig 13973 bp, 10 predicted proteins | sample PhyAR1_FD_202176 | JGI IMG/M metagenome (GOLD analysis project Ga0302349, IMG submission 202176) | Leaf surface microbial communities from alfalfa plants in UC Gill Tract Community Farm, Albany, California, United States - DLSL A.R1... | ecosystem: Host-associated > Plants > Phyllosphere >...
AAAAAATGTGCCATTTGGCGTAAATGTTCCGCTTCCTGTGCCATAGCTGGTTCAAGCGTCATCTGCGGTATCACCAAACGCCCTTGCTCTGGATGATTAAACGGGGAATCCAACGCGACAAAACGATCACCCGCCTTTTCATTTAATCCAGAGAGCTCGCTGATTCGGTTAAAGCTATTTAGGGATCGCAACGTGGCTGAAGTAACGATGGCATGAGGGATTTTGCGCCACAGCATTTTCTCAAGCTGATCGCAAACACGGATCCCAACACAGTGCATATAGATGTGCTGCACATTATCGAATACGTCACGCGTGAGCCATTTCGAGATCGGCGCATTGGAGGCCTTCTCCATTGCCGCCAAACGCCACAGTTTCGTCATCGCTTCTAAATAGCTGAAACTACGGCTCATCTGCAAAATAGCCTTGTGCAATCGCATAATGTCGTGACTGCCGGTTTTCTCCTGCAAATCATTCATCATGAATTCAGCCAAACCGCGCAGCCCGTCCGTCAATTTATATAAACGGACGGCAATATCGACCATCGGCTCAGGCAATACGCCCATTTCAAAACGATAGTTTGGCTCACTGCTGCCTACGGGAAGTAATGACGCCGCCATGCGGTCAAAATCCGTGGTTAACTGCCGCATCTCTTCACAATGAGCTTTTAAGCGCTCGCTATCCATCAGCTTCGGGCGATTTTTGGGGCTATACTGTGCACCGCACTGCTCAATGTGCCGTGCGATCCCTTCCACCTGACTGTTGACAAAAATGGCCGTAATCTCGCCATCGATTTCTAGCGCATCGCGCGCCACATCGGGTAAATGATGACCTTCATCTAGCACCAACAGCAAATCTTTGGCATTAGGGAGAACTGACTCATTTTCTAACGCGGCCATGACTAACGCATGATTTGCAACCACCACATCAGCGCTCTCAATTTCGCGACGGGCAATAAAGAAGGGACATTCACGAAAATACATGCAGTTGCGCGCCAAGCAGTTGGCACGATCGGTGCTTAGTTTCGCCCACAGCGCATCATCAATATTCTCATCAAGATGATCGCGCAGCCCATCCCAACGATAACCGCTAAGCTGCTTGCTGATTTTTTGACATAGCGCTTTTTCTTCCGCACTGCTGGGCTGTAAATCATCTTCGATAAACAGTTTAAGGTCCCCCTGCATACCTTCAGCACTCGCCATCGCGGCCAAATTACGCGGGCAGATATAGCGGCCACGGCCAAAAGCCGCAGTAAACTTTAAATCGGGGATGATTTTGCGCAGCAGAGGAAGATCTTTACTATAAATCTGATCCTGCAAGGCAACGTTTGCCGTGCTCACCACCAAAGGTTTCTCTTGATCGCGGCTAATCGCAATCCCAGGGATCAGATACGACAGCGTTTTACCAACCCCCGTTGGCGCTTCAATGGCCAAATGGCGTGCGTCATCACCGGCTAGCGTTTTCGCGACTTCCGCAATCATCGTGCGCTGCTGAGGACGTGGGATAAAATCAGGGATATGCTCAGAAAGGGCTTTATACCATTGAGTAATTTGATTTTTAGTTGCGGAAGAAAGCGCCATTGATACTCGATACAGAAAGAAACAGAGGCCTATTTTCTCATATTCATCATCAAAAATCAGCCTGATATTCTGGCATGTACGGGGAATAGTAGTTGATAATAATGTTTACATGAAAAGATTAAAGCCAAGAAATATTAGGAGCATTCTTAACAAATAATATGATTTGGACTACGAATATTCAGCAGAATAATTACGCTTCGTTGAAGGGGCTTAACAGCACAAATAACTTAAAAATCGGTCGATATTAAAATCGGGTCGAAAGCGCAGCAGCATTTTACCATAACGAATATTTATGGTTATGTAAACCCCAATTACGGCATTAATCTGCATTTAGGGGTTGTCTCATCATCTCATTATGTTAGGGTATTAAACGATTTCGCTCATAATATTTGGATTATTTGATTTAAATAATCTGTGAACTATTTCTCATTATATATAGGACACTCTATTATTGCATGACTATTAAAATAGAAATTAAGAACCTTTATAAAATATTCGGAGAACATCCCGACCGCGCATTTAAACTTATTGAATCAGGTCTGCATAAAGACCAAATATTTGAAAAAACAGGTCTGACCGTTGGCGTTAAAAATGCCAGTCTGGCCATTGAAGAAGGCGAGATATTTGTCATCATGGGACTCTCAGGTTCCGGCAAGTCCACCATGGTACGCCTTCTCAATCGTCTGATTAAACCGACCCGTGGCCAAGTCATGATTGACGGCGAAGATATTGCACAGGTCTCAGAAGAGAAACTGCGTAATATTCGACGTAGTAAAATCAGTATGGTTTTTCAATCATTTGCACTCATGCCTCATTTGAACGTGCTCGATAACACCGCCTTTGGGCTGGAGCTATCGGGTGTGCCTCAGGCTGAGCGCCACCAGAAAGCCTTAGATGCCTTACGTCAGGTCGGATTAGAAAATCATGCCAATTCATATCCCGATGAATTATCCGGGGGTATGCGCCAGCGCGTTGGTTTGGCTCGCGCCATGGCAATTAACCCTGATATTTTATTAATGGATGAAGCATTCTCCGCATTAGACCCTTTAATTCGTACGGAGATGCAGGATGAGCTAATTAGGCTTCAGTCCCAGCAACAAAGAACCATTGTATTTATTTCACATGACTTAGATGAAGCTATGCGTATTGGTGACCGTATTGCCATTATGCAAGGCGGTGAAGTTATACAGGTGGGAACACCTGAAGAAATATTGAATAATCCCGCTAATGATTATGTTAAGACTTTCTTCAAAGGTGTTGATATTAGCCAAGTCTTTAGTGCGAAAGATATTGCTCGCCGGAGACATCTTTCATTGATTCGAAAAACGCCAGGATTCGGGCCTCGTGCTGCATTAAAATTATTGCAGGATGAAGATCATGATTATGGCTATGTAGTAGAACGAGGCCAAAAATATATTGGTATTGTTTCTGTTGAATCATTAAAACAAGCGCTCTCTCAAGGTCAGTCTTTAGATTCTGCCCTGCTGTCAGCTCCCGAAGCCGTTGATGCAGATACCTCGCTCAACGAATTAATTTCGCAGGTTGCCCAATCACCTTGTGGTGTTCCGGTGACGTCCGCTGACGGTATTTTTATCGGCATTATCAATAAAGGCACGCTATTACAAGCATTAGACAAAGAGGGCCCTAACCAATGAGTGACGCAACGAGTAATCCATGGGCAACAGAACCCGCAGAATCAGCCGCCAGCGCATCATCCGCATCGCAAGGCGCAGACGCATGGTCTTCATCACCGGCCACGACTGATGCCGCAAGTAACCATGCAGCCCAAGGCAGCGACTGGCTCAGCAGCGCCCCCGCGCCCGAGTCAGAGCACTTTAATCTGATGGATCCGTTCCATCATACCTGGGTGCCCTTCGACACGTGGGTCACGCATGGCATCGACTGGTTGGTCAGCCACGGCCGCCCTGTTTTTCAAGGCATTCGCATGCCGGTGGACTTCGTCCTCAGCGGATTTCAAAACATCTTGCTGGGCATGCCCGCACCTATCGCGATTTTGGTCTTCGCCTTAATTGCATGGCAATGCGCCGGCTTTGGTATGGGGGCTGCAACCCTGATAGGCCTCATCGCCATCGGTGCAATTGGCGCATGGTCGCAGGCAATGGTGACGCTTGCATTGGTGCTGACATCACTGTTTTTCTGCATGCTCATCGGCCTGCCCTTAGGGATTTGGCTGGCACGCAGCAAAGGCGCGGCCCGTATAATTAGACCGTTACTGGATGCCATGCAAACCACGCCAGCGTTCGTCTATTTGGTGCCTATCGTGATGCTGTTTGGTATCGGTAATGTTCCGGGCGTCGTCGTCACCATTATCTTTGCGCTGCCGCCGATCGTACGTCTAACCAGCTTAGGTATTCAGCAGGTTCCGGCTGATTTGATTGAGGCCGCTGAGTCCTTCGGTTCAAGCCCGCGCCAGATGCTGTTTAAAGTGCAGCTACCGCTGGCAATGCCCACCATTATGGCCGGTGTTAACCAGACTCTGATGCTCGCGCTGTCAATGGTGGTTATCGCCTCGATGATTGCGGTGGGTGGTTTAGGCCAAATGGTACTGCGCGGTATCGGCCGACTCGATATGGGTCTGGCCTCCATTGGCGGGGTGGGCATCGTAATTCTGGCGATTATTCTCGACCGCTTAACCCAGTCCGTTGGCCGCGATCGTCGCAGCCGTGGTGCGCAGGGTTGGTATATGAGTGGCCCAATAGGCTTAGTCGCGCGTATTTTTGTTAAACGTGGCTAACGCTTCTTAGCCTCCCTCTTGTCGGGGGAGGCGCATATCAAACTTCTATTCGGATCCTTTGATCGTTTAAGAGGCTACGGATAAACCTATTTCCCAACTATACCCTGCATAGCTGGCATTACGCCGGAAATAACAGGGATAAAACAAACAGGAATATTCATGACATCACAAACAAAACAACATAACCAAACTCAACAACGTATCGCATCCATGCTTGCCGTCACTGCTTTGGCGTTCGGCACACTTTCCCTCTCCTTCTCCACTCAGGCAGCAGAATTGCCGGGCAAAGGCGTGTCTGTACAGCCAATTCAGAGCAGTATTGCCGAAGAGACTTTCCAGACCCAACTGGTGAGCAAGGCTTTAGCAAAACTTGGCTATGACGTTCAGCCAACCAAAGAAGTGGATTACAACGTGGCGTACACCTCCGTTGCCGCCGGTGATGCCACCTTCCTTGCAGTAAATTGGGATCAGCTTCACTCTGATATGTACAACGGAGCAGGCGGTGATAAAAAATTCTATCGTGAAGGCCAGTACGTAACGGGGGCGGCGCAGGGATATTTGATCGATAAGAAAACCGCCGATCAATATCACATCACCAATATTGAGCAGTTAAAAGATCCCAAAATTGCCAAGCTATTTGATACCAACAACGACGGCAAAGCCGATCTAGCCGGTTGTACGCCGGGCTGGGGATGTGAAGCGTCTATCAACTATCAGCTCAAAGCCTATGGTTTGAATGATACGGTTGAACATAACCAAGGTAATTATTCCGCGCTGATTGCTGACACCATGACCCGCTTTAAAGAAGGCAAACCAGTGTTTTACTACACATGGACGCCGTATTGGGTCAGTGACGTACTCAAACCGGGACGCGATGTTGTGTGGCTACAGGTACCGTTCTCAGCCTTACCGGGCAGCCTGAAAGATGTTGATACTAAGCTGCCAAACGGCGCTAACTACGGTTTCCCAGTTAACAATATGCAGATCGTGGCTAACAAAACCTTCGCCGAGAAAAACCCCGCGGCGGCAAAACTGTTTGCTGAAATGAAGTTGCCAATTGCTGACGTCAATGCGCAAAACCTGCGTATGCATCAGGGTGAAAACTCAGAAGCGGATATTGAGCGCCATGTAAACGGCTGGATTAAAGCCCATCAGGCCACATTTGATGGTTGGATCGATGCTGCGAAGCAGGCAGCGAATAAGTCATAACGTTAAGCCATAACATATAGTTATCCCCCCTATCAGGGGGGATAACAAAAATTACTTTCTCAAAACCATACCGATCAAGTCTTTCAGCTCATCAAGCTGTTTCGCCAGTTCAATGTTCAGCCAAACATAACCATAGATGGGTGCTTCAATATTTTCAGCTGCTTTGGCGTTTTCCATTAAAGCTTTAAGCTCGCCGGATACCGCGACCATTTCAGGTAGATCGCTCAAATTCTCTTCAATACTTCCACTAAGTAGCGCACTGGAAAGCGCATTCAGCGTATTAACCGACAGCTTTTGAAATTCACGCAGCTTTGTCGCATTCAACATAATGAAATGACTTTCGCGGGTTGCCCAGTAAGCATCGGTCAGAAGTTCAAGCGTGGAAACTAAATTGCGGCTCATCACCTGAATAGCATCAAATACATCTTTATTGATGCGAGTTTCACGCACACAAGGTGAAATCAGCGTACGTATTTTGACGAGTTCATTTAGGATCTGCTGGTGCTTATTGGTTAAATGAGGCCGTTCAAGCACATTCGGAGAAATATGCGCGCTGTAAAAGCTGCTCATGTTTTTAAGCTCTTTGCTCATCATTAGCCGCCAGTGAACAAACGCCTTTTGGGTGAATATCGACGTAAAAAGCAATGCTAATAGCGAACCGATAATCACATCTCCGCTTCGCCATAAGGCGGTATTCATGTCACCGGGGCCTGCACCGCAAACCACGGCCAACGTAATCCCAATCAAAAGCCCCATATAAGGCCGTTTGCCTAATGCCAGCACGCCGCACACAAACATCACGACCGCACACCACACCAACATCAGCGGCATGGAAAAAACTTCAAGATAAAGTGCAACCAAACCCGATGCCGCACCAAAAACCGTTCCCATAATGCGCTGCAGCGCACGGGTAATCACGTTTCCCCAAAACGAAATCGGCCCCATGACCACCACCATCGTGATTAGCGGCCACGTAGCTTCGGGGACGTGCAATAAGCGAATCGCCAAGAAGGTGATGACAAACGCAATCGCCATACGGATACCGTGGATGGCTTTGTAGTGACCATAAATCACATGTTCGAGGGGGGAAATTGCTCTATTGAGACGCACAGCGAATACCTTAAGGATAACAACGCATGAAAGTACCTATCTTTGCTAAGTGTACTCAATATCGTAAAAATAATTAAACAACAAACGCCGTTTAGCCAAACCGGATAAATAATTAATGCGATGTTCTCCGCGTGTTTTGTCCCAGCCTTTGGGTTTCGTCAATTTCGCGGTTACACTAGTCGCTACTTTGTTTTCTGATAAGAGATGTTATTTTGAGCAAGGCCGCGCCCACGTTCCTCATCCACGACTATGCGTACCCTCACTCAACTAACTGAATTAATTATCCTTTATAAAATACTATAAATATTTGGTACTCATTTCTGTACACAATGTTTTATCGATACATTTGGAATGTTTACAAGTGAGGGTTTGAAATGGCTGTAGAAAATCGCAAGTCCGAGTTGGGCGCTATGCCAGAACTAACAGAATTTGACGTTACTCACCTAGCAATGGCTGATCTAGTATTTCTGAATGCATCATTCAAAGATATGGCTTCTGGAGTAGCTGGATGGACTACTGTTGAGTTCCCAGACCAGAAGATAGTGATGAGGCGGGATAAGGCTGAGGAGCTGATGAAGGCACTCAAGAGAGCGATTGATTATGTTGATGCAGGGATAGAACATCCGAGCTCGCGGTTCTTGGATGACGACTGATTGCTGATCGGTTGTCCAGCGCTGGAAGAATTAACATATCTAATGTTGCGAGCTTATTCAGTATCATCTCAATATCAGTTTTGCCTTCATGACGGCAAACATAATTATTAGCTTATCATTTGATAAGGTATTTATAATACAACTTCGGAATAGAACTTATGTCATCAGAAGCGGTAAAAAAACAAAAATTACTGCGCATCGGTTTTTACACTAGCTCAGATGGGAGTAAAAAAGGCGATCGTCCACAAGCAGCCAATGCCTTTGGTGCCCTATATGAAAAATGCACATCTGAACTCAATAGCTCACACCGCGTAGAATTTGATGACAAAAAGTTAAAAATCACCTTCTTAGAGAAAAACACTGAGAATAATTATTATTTTGGCTTTATGTCGTGCTCAAGAAATGGAGCACACCTTGCCTATATTGGTGATGAGGATTGGATAGAGGAAAAAATCCCACTAACTTCAAAAAAATACCTAGTTGAACGCACTTACTTTTTGTACTACGAGCAGGCAGATTTACTAGTGCTCACACAAAACAATTTAGGACCAAAACCTAAAGATCTAGGATTTATACTATTCAATTCATCTGATGGCCTATGTCCTGTTGCTTTCGAAGCCATCTGGAGAAAAGAAAGCGTTAAAGAACTGCTTGAAACCGGTTCAACTTTACGCTCTTGCGACTTGGTTATGGCGATTCCGAGAAATTTTAATGCGACGAACTATGACCTCACCGGGACGTTTTCTAAGCAATTAATGGCAATGATCGCTGGTTCTGGTTCTGCTCATATTCACGTAAAGCTGAGAGGACAAGCTCCAATCAAAGGGACTGAACTCGAGTGGTTATCACAGGACGTTAAGGCCAGTATAAAGGAACTCATGGAACGCTTCACCCCCGGTAGTGGTGGAGTCGACATGCAGAAAGTTGATGTAGTAGAAAAAGGGAATAGAAGAAAGAAAAGCCTTATAGATCAAGTCCTAATATCTTCAAAAATGATAAAAGCTCAATCGGATGGATACCCCGAAGATACAGATGTCCGTAGCGCCATGATTCAAGCAAAGATTGAAAATTCTAACTATTTAGTCCAGTATGATATATCACATAAGCCTAAAAGTTAGAGAGAACGGAGGCGCCAGATGAAGCAATTATTTGCTTTTATTTTTAAAGGTATCCTTGCTGCTATTTTAACTTATATTGGCTTGCGAGTTTTCAAGTCGATGGATCATGGCACGATAGTTTCCGCAGCTGGGGTGCTATCCACAGTCGCAGGGATACTTTTTGGCTTTGTATTAGCTGCAGTATCTATATTTTCAAGTGCAAATTCTGATGATGGGATCATTGATGCTTTAAAAAGAAATAAGGTGCTACCAAACCTAATCAATAAGCTTCTTGATACCGGCATTACATTAATACTCGCGTGTATATTCCCGCTTATTGCAATGTTTTTGCCTAACACACCAGAGGTCACATCGTTTGATTTTGTTTTCATATTGATAGGCCTAGCCTATTTATTGATATCAATGCTAACTTTTTACCTATGCTGGAGAAAGTTAAGCTGGATATTTCCACACATGTAACTTTTATTATAGCTTCGCTACAATGCGGAGCTTTTTTTACGATACACCTAACCCATCCCCGTACAATCCGCGCCTGATCATGACTATCTGAAGTTCCGATGAAAAGCTGCCGATAGATGAAATTGCCCCCCACTCCGGCTAATATACCAAGATACCGTCTACAGGTTTTCAAGGGATAGAGCATTCATAATGCCCCATCAACGAAATTAATAAGGGAATCATCATGAAAAGAGAGGCGCTGTTTAAATATGCTCACGAGCACTATAAATCTGAACCGGAGTATCTATGGAAAAAATTCCCATGTTATGCAGTTCTGCGCCATCAAGATGGTAAAAAGTGGTTCGCTATAGTCATGAATGTATCAGGCTCTAAACTTGGCCTTAAAACTGATGATGAAGTCGACGTTCTTGAGGTTAAAATCAGGCCAGAACACATTGGGTCTCTACGACAAAAAGAGGGTATATTACCTGCTTACCACATGAATAAAGAGCATTGGGTAAGTATCGTACTCTCAGGTCCGTTATCACCAAAAGAGATTCACGACCTATTGGCCGAAAGTTATGAGCTGACCTCAAATTGATCGCAGGATTAATGATATACATGCACTTATAAACGTGTGTATATCATTTGATCCGCGCCTGACAATAACCATTTGAATCACTTAAACGCATTAGCGATCCACTGGTATTGTCACTGCGCCGGTCTCTTGCATACGGGCCGGCGCAAGCCAGATTACTCTTCTGCGATTTGTTCTTGTTCCATTTCTTCCTGTGCTGCCCCTTGTGCCATATTCCAGATTGAGTCCTGCGGCATCTCTACGCGAACTGAAACGAATTGGTCAGATGGAATATCAATGAGATCTCCTTCTTCATATCCCTCTTTTATATTTCTGGCAAACGCAGGAGCATCAGGATAGGTGCGGTGATAGGTTTTAACCAAAATAGAGCCATCGGCTTCAACATCATAATCCAGCCACAACAAACGCTGCCCATTGCGATCGGTTGGGACTTCAAAACCACCACCTATACCGCCCCAAGCGCCATCAGAATTCATCCCTAGCACGCCTGAGATTCGATAGATACCAACACCTTCACGCTTAACGCTAGCGCCTTCTGACTCTGCATTAACGTCAAAACTCCCATCATGAAATATTTTGATTATCGGTGATGCCTTTTTGATAAAACCATTACTATCGACTGTCGTGTTTCCATTTGTATATATCGTATTCCATGACGACCATAGACCCGCTTGCCCATTCTGTCGGCCTCGAATTGCTCCCATTCCAGATGCATCAACTTGCATTTGCCAAGCGAGGCTCGAACTGTTACGGACGCAATGAAGCAATGCTGCATATGGGGCATAATGATCTACCGAGGAAGCTCCCGCCCCGCTATAAACACCATTAGCAACCGGTGAGCCAGCCCATGATGAGCCACCAGGAAAGCTAGCTGCTCCCACTCCTCCCCATCCAAACACACCATTTAAGGCGAGTTTGGAAGTCGATGTATCCGCGATAGATTCAATAACATCAAGTAATGATGATTTACCTAGTTCTAGATTTTTACGAGCAAGTGTTTTATTTTCAATATCAGACAGATTTTTATCTTTTCCTAACTTTCCATTTAGATCGGTTGTTATCCCTCCCCAAACCGGCCCTGTATATGAACTTCCATCAGGGAGTCTAACGGTAGCCGTTCCTGTACCACTAAACACCTGCTGCCAATTCTGTTTGTCGTAATTCAGTCCACGCAGAGCCTGTGCTGTTTCTGCTGCAAGTTGTGCAGTAATTGCGTTCATTGTATCTCGCGGTACCGCTGACCATGCTGCACCCGCTTGAGTTGGACCGTCATAGTTTTTTAGCAGCGTGACGCCAGTGGCGCTATTTACGGTTTTAACCGGCAGAGTATAGGTAACACCACCCACGACAGCGACGATAAAGTCGCCTGCCTTTAAATCTGTTGTAAACGCCGTTCCCGTACCTGATACTGCTGCAGAGTTATTTGTTAAGGTTATTGTTCCGGCTGACATAATGACCTCTAAATTTATGAAATAAAAAACCCGCACTTGGCGGGCTTATAGTTTTTTTGGGGTTTAGACGTTGTGGTACAAAGTGGCATCAAGTATTGGGCATGGGAGTGGATAGTTGGCAATATTTGGCGTGGCGCCGCCGGTATTCAGCCTGGTGTACTGATTTCGCGTTGAACGGCCAGAGCCAACATTGCTACCATTTATCGTGAATCCTCGAATAGGTATAGTCCAAAGTCCATTGTTAATAGCGTCATAACCGCAGCGCCCTAACGGTATCATTGGCTTATCTACGCCAGTATCGACGGTACCCGTTCCGATATTTTTCGTTGTTACCTTTGAAAATGGAATATGTGCACTGCTATATACTAGCCTCCCTGACTTATTCCAAATTGCCAGTCCATATTTTGGCAAAGTCAGATTGGGGACTTCGCCGAACGCCGTGAGGTAAAGAGTAGTGGCTGCCGTTGATGAAATAGTTTTATCGGCATGATTCATCTCAACCACCGCCGATGGATTACTCCACCATCCAAATACCGCATCTCCGGATCCCGCTATATCCGATACATTAATCGTCGCATTGGCTGCAATAGAACGAACAGCATTGGCGCGAACATAGCCAAGTTTAGTCGTGTCTGTTATTGCTTGTGGCGATGCACCACCAAAGAAAGCAATGCCGTATGCATCGGTATTTTTAGGAAACGCGGTTATTTGATACACACTGATAGAGAGCGGCACCTCCTGATAACCAGGAATATTAAGTTTATGATTGAAATGGATTGTTAGATTTGCGCCACTACGAGAAAAACCAATTGCACTAATAAAATCGACACCAACATACGGTGGAGGGGCCTCTATAGCCGCGGTTGATACATTGTATATAACCACTATTTCTGCTGATGCAGCCACTTCACCTAGTACATTAAATGTCATTGATTTAGCATCTGAATAGTCAAGACCAAACTCAATCTTTGTGACGAAAGACATCATACCATTCGCCACATCAGCAACATTGAACATTTTACCTGTATTAGGGTTTTTTACATTTAGTCCGTATGCCATATTCACCCCAAAATAAAAGGTGGCCTAAGCCACCCGTGGCCATTACCAAACACCCGTTATTCTTCCGAATTGCACTTGGACAACACCATTACCATCTCTAACCGTTATGGTTTCATTGGTCTGCTTCATTGAACCTTGTCCGGCTGTGCTGCCATAGTTAACAAAGGTCCCGCCTTTATCCAGTCGCCATCCAGAGATACCTTCAACATAATTTGATGATTGTATGTAATTGCCTATCTTTTCATTTGTTACGCTAAGATCTGCGATAAGCGCATCGCGAATAAAAACCTGACCATTTTTAACAAAGAATGCAGCCTGATAGTTACCCGGATCACTTCCTGAATAGATGCCAAACTGATCAGCAGCAAAAACAACAGTCGATTTGTAGCTAGAGCCACTTGGCTCAATACTCATGCCAAATCCCGTGTTGTACATTACATTGTTGCGTTTAATCCCAAGGTTTAGCGTATACGATGCCTTGCCATTTCCATTATCATCAACCTCTGCAGTGAGTTTCTGGCTCACCTGAGCCTTGAGCTCGCCATATTGCGCCTGAACGATATCCTGAAGCTCTGCTAGCGAACCTTCAACTGTCGCAATAGAAGTCTTAATGGTGATGACATCAGCCCTAACCTCACCATATTGCTGCCACTGATGTTCAACCGTTGAATTATTAGCTAGTGCATTTTGTAAGATACCTTCCAGATTGGTATCAACACCATTTTGCACATTCTGAAAAGCATCTGACTCACGCACCGCCTCATCAACTAAGTCGAAGAGATCGCCAGTATCCATAGAGCACAGCGCTGGAACCTCGATAAAAGCCGATGTACCGAACGCATTTATTGTTCTGATATACCAATAATAGGTATGTTCAGCTTTCAACTCATGGCTAGTCCATATCGTTCCCATACCTGCACGCGTAGCATTTCCCTCAACTGTCTCAGTATTGGCATTCGCAAGGCGAGTTTCGCCTGACGTCCAAAAGTCAAATTGAGTGGAAACATTAACAAGCGCAGAAAGACGAGGAACTAACGTAACTGAGAAATACCCCTGACTAATATCTACTTTTGATGGCGGTGGCGGCGCTTCAATATTAAATTCTAACAGCGCTTCAGGTGACTCCGCGCCCATTTGGTTAACGGCAATAACGTGGGCTGTGTAGGTATCCTTCGGTAATCCAGTGAGTCGAGTAAAACTCCCCGGAACCTGAACGGACATTATCATTTTCCCCTTACTGCGGATAATGACCTTGTTATAGACAAACTGGCCAATGTTTTGCCAAGACAAAACGCCTTGCACAACCTGACCGATCTCCTCAACCGTATATTTCAGGTTTTGTGGCTGCGCAACACCACCAGTGGGAAGATCAGTAAACGGCGGCCTTTCAATAGGCTTGCCAATCGCATCACCCCATACATCAGCGGTTTCCTGCTTCAGCGTCAACTGTACGCCATTCTGGATACCAAACTTCCAATCGGTTACCCGCATTTCAGTGTTGATAATCCCAAGTGATGGCAAGTTAACTGTTACATACATGCCAGGGCGATAACGGTAACCACTCAGATTCATGGTTATATTCATCGTCCTAGAGATCCGCGTACGCTTAAGCTTAATATCGGCCAGTCGTTGCGCTTGAAACTCTGATGTAACAAAGCGAAGTTTTAAATCCTGAGATATTTCTACCCCGTCCTCTACCACCCAGTCAGAAACAGATACCGTGGGGAAATCAACCTCTGTGTATTTTTGCTCTGGGTCGATAAACGTCCCTTTGATGGTGTTAACTTTCTCTGACTGAGAAACCTCTGGCATGATTTCTAAGTCACCAGCCAACTGACTTTCTGTGATCACCTCGGTAGCTGGACCATAGTATGCCCCAACGATAATGCCATGTTTGCCGGCGATATAAGTCACCTCACCGGCACATGTTTTAATCATCTCTTCAAGGATGCTAGCTTTATTTTCGCTAAGGTCGAATTCCCCATTCAGTCGGTAACGCCTATCC
>Ga0302349_1001988_pt1 | contig 13961 bp, 12 predicted proteins | sample PhyAR1_FD_202176 | JGI IMG/M metagenome (GOLD analysis project Ga0302349, IMG submission 202176) | Leaf surface microbial communities from alfalfa plants in UC Gill Tract Community Farm, Albany, California, United States - DLSL A.R1... | ecosystem: Host-associated > Plants > Phyllosphere >...
TGGTGTTCGATACCGGCGGCCGCGGCGCGACCACCACCTTCGTCGAGCGCGGTTTGGGCGACGTGCTGATCAGCTTCGAGTCCGAAGTGAACAACATCCGCAAGCAATACGGTGAAGACAAGTACGACGTGATCGTGCCGCCGGTCGATATTCTGGCGGAGTTCCCGGTGGCCTGGGTCGACAAAAACGTCGCGCGCAACGGCACCGAACAGGCGGCCAAAGCCTATCTGAACTATCTCTACAGCCCGGCGGCGCAGCAGGTGATCACCAGTTTCTACTACCGCGTGTATGACCAGAAAGCGATGGCGGCGGCCAAGGGGCAATTCCCGGACACCCAACTGTTCCGCGTGGAAGATCAATTCGGCGGCTGGCCGCAGGTGATGAAAACCCACTTCGCCACCGGCGGCGAGCTGGATCAGCTGTTAGCGGCAGGGCGCAAGTAAATGTTGGCGTTGTCGTCCAGTAAGCGGGTGCTGCCCGGATTTGGCCTCAGCCTTGGCAGCAGCCTGTTTTATACCTGTTTGATCCTGCTGTTGCCGCTCACCGCGCTGGTGATGCAGCTGGCACAGATGAGCCTGGCGCAATACTGGGAAGTGATTTCCAACCCGCAGGTGGTGGCGGCGTATAAAGTGACGCTGCTGGCGGCCGGCGTCGCCAGCCTGTTCAACGCGGTGTTCGGCATGCTGATGGCCTGGATCCTGACGCGCTACCGTTTTCCCGGCCGTGCGCTGCTGGATGGCCTGATCGATCTGCCGTTCGCACTGCCGACCGCAGTGGCCGGCCTGACGCTGGCGGGGCTGTTTTCCACCACCGGCTGGTACGGTCAGTGGCTGGCGCACTTCGACATCAAGGTCACCTTTACCTGGCTTGGGATCGCGGTAGCGATGGCGTTCACCAGCCTGCCGTTTGTGGTGCGCACCGTGCAGCCGGTGCTGGAGGAGCTAGGGCCGGAGTACGAAGAGGCGGCCGAGACGCTGGGCGCTACGCGCTGGCAGAGTTTCCGCCGCGTGGTGTTGCCCGAGGTGGCACCGGCATTGCTGGCCGGCACCGCCATCTCCTTTACCCGCAGCCTGGGCGAGTTCGGCGCGGTGATTTTCATCGCCGGCAACATCGCCTGGAAGACGGAAGTGACCTCGCTGATGATTTTCGTGCGTTTGCAGGAGTTCGATTATCCGGCGGCCAGCGCCATCGCCTCGGTGATCCTGGCGGCGTCGCTGCTGCTGCTGTTCAGCATTAACGTATTGCAAAGCCGCTTCGGCAGACGTTTGGGAGGAGGGCACTGATGGCTGATGTTTCCGCCTTCAACGGCGCCGAGCGCCCGCGCGTCAACTGGGGCAAGTGGACGCTGATCGCCATCGGCACGCTGTTCTCGGTGCTGCTGCTGGTGGTGCCGATGATATCGATTTTCGCCGAGGCCTTCTCCAAAGGATTCGGCGCGATGTGGAGCAACTTGCTCGATCCGGACATGCTGCACGCCATTTGGCTGACGGTCTTGATCGCGCTGATCACCGTGCCGTTCAACCTGGTGTTCGGCACGTTGCTGGCGTGGCTGGTGACGCGCTTCACCTTCCCCGGCCGCCAGCTGTTGCTGACGCTGATCGATATCCCGTTCGCCGTTTCACCGGTGGTGGCGGGGCTGATTTACCTGCTGTTTTACGGCAGCAACGGCCTGCTGGGCGGCTGGCTGGATGCGCATAACATCCAGATCATGTTCTCCTGGCCGGGCATGGTGCTGGTGACCATTTTCGTCACCTGCCCCTTCGTGGTGCGCGAGCTGGTGCCGATGATGCTCAGCCAGGGCAGCCAGGAAGACGAGGCCGCGATTCTGCTGGGGGCGTCCGGCTGGCAGATGTTCCGCCGCGTGACGCTGCCCAACATTCGCTGGGCGCTGCTGTATGGCGTGGTGCTGACCAACGCGCGCGCCATCGGCGAGTTCGGCGCGGTGTCGGTGGTGTCCGGTTCGATTCGCGGCGAAACCTACAGCCTGCCGCTGCAGGTCGAGCTGTTGCAGCAGGATTACAACACCGTCGGCTCCTTTACCGCCGCTGCCCTGTTGACCCTGATGGCGATCGTTACCCTATTTTTGAAGAGCGCGCTGCAGTGGCGTCTGGAACGTCAAAACGCGCGTCTCGAGCGGGAGGAAAATCATGAGCATTGAGATTAACGGCATCAACAAGTCCTTCGGTCGCACCAAGGTATTGAACGATATCTCGCTCGATATTGCTTCCGGCGAGATGGTGGCGCTGCTCGGGCCGTCTGGTTCCGGCAAGACCACGCTGCTGCGCATCATCGCCGGGCTGGAAAGCCAGAGCGGCGGCAAGCTGGGCTTCCACGGCACCGACGTCAGCCATATGCACGCGCGCGACAGGCGCGTGGGTTTCGTGTTTCAGCACTATGCACTGTTCCGCCACATGACGGTGTTCGACAACATCGCCTTCGGCCTGACCGTGTTGCCGCGCCGCGAGCGCCCGAACGCCGCGGCGATCAAACAGAAAGTCACCCAGCTGCTGGAAATGGTACAGCTGGGCCACCTGGCTACCCGCTATCCGTCGCAGCTGTCCGGCGGACAGAAACAGCGCGTGGCGCTGGCGCGCGCCCTGGCGGTGGAGCCGCAAATTCTGCTGCTGGACGAACCATTTGGCGCGCTGGATGCACAGGTGCGCAAAGAGCTGCGCCGCTGGCTGCGTCAACTGCACGAAGAGCTGAAGTTCACCAGCGTGTTCGTCACCCACGATCAGGAAGAGGCGATGGAAGTGGCCGACCGCATCGTGGTGATGAGCCAGGGCAATATCGAACAGGTCGGGTCGCCGGTCGACATCATGCGCGAACCGGCGAGCCGCTTTGTGCTGGAATTCATGGGGGAAGTGAACCGCCTGAACGGCGAAATTCGCGGCTCCCAGCTGTTCGTCGGCGCGCATCAGTGGCCGTTGTCGTTCCAGCCGATGCACCAGGGCAGCGTCGATCTGTTCCTGCGCCCGTGGGAAATGGAAGTGGCGACCGAAAGCAGCGAACGTTGCCCGCTGCCGGTTCAGGTGCTGGAAGTCAGTCCGCGCGGCCATTTCTGGCAGTTGACGGTGCAGCCGATCGGCTGGCACCAGGAACCGATCAGCGTGGTGCTGCCGGAAGGCAACGCCACGCCGGTGCGCGGCGGCCGTTATTACGTCGGCAGCCTCAATGCGCGGCTGTATGCCGGCGATCAACTGCTGCAACCTGTTGCGTTAGCCAAAAGCGCCTGATAGGTTTTAGCAGCCCTTTATTCAAGGCAACCCCAGGGTTGCCTTTTTACTTTACGCACACCAACACACAGGCAAAGATCGTGACAACGCTCGAACAATGCATCGGGAATACCCCGCTGGTAAAACTGCAACGGCTGGCCGCCCAGGCGGGCAGCGAGGTATGGGTCAAACTGGAAGGCAACAATCCGGCGGGATCGGTGAAGGATCGCGCTGCGTTGGCGATGATCCAGCAGGCGGAGCTGCGCGGTGAGATCAGGCCCGGCGACGTGCTGATTGAGGCCACCAGCGGCAACACCGGCATTGCGCTGGCGATGATCGCTGCATTGAAAGGCTATACGCTGAAGCTGCTGATGCCGGAGAACATGAGCCTGGAGCGGCAGGCGGCGATGCGCGCCTACGGCGCCGAGCTGATCCTGGTCAGCCGTGAGCAGGGCATGGAAGGGGCGCGCGATCTGGCGCTGGAGATGCAGCGTCAGGGGCAGGGCAAGGTACTGGATCAGTTCAACAACCTGGACAATCCCTACGCCCATTTCACTACCACCGGCCCGGAGATTTGGCGCCAAACCGAAGGGCGCATCACGCATTTCGTTTCCAGCATGGGCACCACCGGCACCATTACCGGCGTGGGCGGTTACCTGAAAAGCCAGAATCCGCAGGTGCAGATCATCGGCCTGCAGCCGGCGGAGGGCAGCAGCATCCCCGGCATTCGCCGCTGGGCGCCCGCTTACCTGCCGGGTATTTTCCGCCCGGAGCTGGTGGATCAGGTGCTGGATATCGAACAGGGCGATGCCGAGCAGACCATGCGCCAGCTGGCGCAGCGTGAAGGCATCTTCTGCGGCGTCAGCTCCGGTGGCGCGGTGGTCGGCGCCTTGCGCGTCGCCGCGGCTCACCCCGGCAGCGTGGTGGTGGCGATCGTCTGCGATCGCGGCGATCGCTACCTTTCAACTGGCGTGTTCGGCTGAGCGCGCCCTCCCGGCGGTGTGTTCCGTCGGGAAAACCTTTCCTCCTTTCCTTTCGACAGACGGCAGCCCCGCTTGCGGCGGCTACCGCTTGCCCGTGCGCCAATGCCATGACTGAAGTAGAGAAATCGCGCGGCAGCGACCACAATAACGGTGGCGAGACGCCAAGAGCGATGTGTAAGGATTGAGTAAAACCGGCTGCGAACCGGCGAAATTGGCGGGAAAATAACGAAAATCGGTGAAGGAGCAAGGCATGAAAATTTTACTGGTCGACGATGACCTGGAGCTTGGCACCATGCTGAGTGAATACCTGACAGGCGAAGGTTTCGACGCCACGCTGGTGCTGACCGGCAAGGCGGGGGTAGAGGGTGCGCTGTCGGGCGACTATACCGCGATGATCCTCGACATCATGCTGCCGGATATGAGCGGCATCGACGTGCTGCGCGACGTGCGCAAAAAGAGCCGGCTGCCGATCATCATGCTGACCGCCAAAGGTGACAACATCGATCGGGTGATTGGTCTGGAGATGGGCGCCGACGATTACATGCCCAAACCCTGCTATCCGCGCGAATTGGTGGCGCGTTTGCGCGCGGTGCTGCGCCGTTTCGAAGAACGGCCGCAAGAAGCGGACGACGAGGCCGCCATCAGCGTTGGCGAGCTGACGTTAAACCCTTCAACCCGCAGCAGCGAATGGCGCGGCAAGGCGTTCGATCTGACCGCTTCGGAATTCAATCTGTTGGAGCTGTTGCTGCGCGCGCCGGACCGTGTGGTGTCGAAGGACGAATTGTCCGAGAAGGGGCTGGGGCGCCCGCGTGAAGCCTATGACCGCAGCGTGGATGTGCATATCAGCAATATCCGCCAGAAGCTGAGCGCGTTGGCCGGCAATACGCTGAGCATCGAAACGGTGCGCAGCATCGGCTATCGCATCCGGTAACCTGACATGCGCGGAAGACTGTTCTGGAAAATTTTGCTCGGCTTTTGGCTGACCTTTCTCATCATGACGCAGGCCCTGTGGGTGGCGTTTTCTCTTTATGGCGATCGCTATGTGCCGCCGGAGAACGCCATGGCGCGGCGGGCGATCGGCCTGCAGCTGACCTCCGCCGCCACCCAATTGCGCAGCGGCGGCATGCCGGCGCTGGAAGCGCTGATGCGCGACTGGCCCGAGGACGACAGGCGTCTGCTGTCGGTAACGCCGATGACCCAACCGCCGCCGCCCGCGCCGGAAGAACCGCTGTTTGAAGGGCGGCGGATGCCGAAAGCGATTTCCGCCTGGGTGCAGACCGGGGAAGGGCAGGGATACTGGCTGAGTTATAACGTGCGCGGGCTGCGGGAAGAGTATCGGCCGGAGCGGCGTTCCCATTTCTTCAACATTCCTGCGCCGATGTTGTGGGTCGGCGGGCTGGGCGGTTTGCTGTTCAGCGCCGTGCTGGCCTGGAACCTGACCCGGCCGATGCGTCAGCTGCGCGGCGGCCTGGATCGGGTGGCGCAGGGCGATCTGTCGGTGCGGCTGTTCCCGAAAATGCGGCGCCGTCATGACGAGCTGTCCGACGTGGCGCGCGATTTTGACACCATGGCCGAACGCTTGGAGCTGCTGGTCAGCGCCCGCGAGCAGCTGTTGCACGATGTCTCGCACGAGCTGCGTTCGCCGCTGGCGCGCCTGCAGTTGGCGATCGGCCTGGCGCGGCAGAATGCCGGCAACGTCGAAACCTCGCTCAAGCGCATCGAACATGAGTCGGGGCGGCTGGATAAAATGATCGGCGAGCTGCTGGCGCTGTCGCGCACCGAACACAGCAGCCTGCCGGACGAGGAGTACTTCGATCTGTACGGCTTGGTGGATGCGGTGGTGAGCGATGCGCGCTACGAGGCGCAGGTGCCCGGCGTGGAGATTGTGCTGCAGGCCGAGTCGGACGTGGAGTATACCGTCAAGGGCAATGCGGAGCTGATGCGGCGCGCGGTGGACAACATCGTGCGCAATGCGCTGCGCTTTTCCAGCCAGGGCCAGCGGGTGACGGTAGCGCTGTCGCGCATCGACAACCAGTTCCAGCTCGCCGTCAGCGATCAGGGGCCGGGCGTGGAGGAGTCGAAACTGTCGAGCATCTTCGATCCATTCGTGCGCGTGAAGTCGGCGCAGTCGGGCAAGGGTTACGGCCTGGGGCTGGCGATTACCCGCAAGGTGGTATTGGCGCACGGCGGCCAGGTTGAGGCGCGCAACGGCGACAGAGAGGGGCTTATCATCACTCTGCGTATCCCGCGCTGGCAATAATAGACTATCTTACTTGCCATTTTGAACTAGGGCAGTGCTCGCCTTCGTCACGTACTGTGTGTACGCTCCGAAGGTTGCGCGCTGTCCATGTTCAAACTGCCTGCGCCGATAACGTCTATTATCCGCGGCATACCCAAAGGATTTCGAATTGCAGCTAGGCGGCAAGCGGGGGAATCCCCGGGAGCTTACTCCGGTAAGTGACCGGGGTGAGCACGTGCGGCCAACAACGCTGTGGTTCGAAAGACGAAGGGGATAAAAAAACGGCGCCGAGGGCGCCGTTTTTCTTGCTCATTCGCGATTACTTCTTGATGCGGATGATCGGGGTTTCGCCAACGGTTACGCTGCCGGACAGTTTGATCAGCTCTTTGATCTCGTCCATGTTGGAGATAACGACCGGCGTCAGGGTAGACTTGGCTTTCTCTTCCAGCAGTGGCAGGTTGAACTCGATAACGACGTCACCTTTCTTGACGCGCTGACCTTCTTCGGCGATGCGTTTGAAGCCTTCGCCTTTCAGTTCTACGGTATCGATGCCGAAGTGGACGAACAGCTCAATGCCGCTGTCGGATTCGATAGAGAATGCATGGTTGGTTTCGAAAATCTTACCGATGGTGCCGTCAACCGGAGCAACCATTTTGTTGCCGGCCGGTTTGATGGCGATACCGTCGCCAACGATTTTTTCAGCGAACACTACGTCCGGCACATCTTCGATATTGACGATTTCGCCAGAAAGGGGAGCGACGATCTCGATAGTGCCCGTGTCTTTCTTGTCATCAGAAACCAGAGATTTCAGTTTATCGAACAAACCCATGATCTTCTCCTAAGCATTAAATTGGGCGGCGTTCCAGTGTCGTGGAAGTTTAGCAGAGCGTTTTTTCTTCGATGAATTTATTGACGCAATTCATCAGGTCTTGTGCCGTTGGCTGTGCCAAGGCTTGCGCTGCCAACGCCTTCACATCTTCGAAATTCGTGTTGCGAATAATTTTCTTGATGCGCGGGATTGAAATCGCACTCATGCTGAACTCATCCAGCCCCATGCCCAATAACAACAGTGTAGCACGCTCATCGCCAGCCAGTTCGCCGCACATGCCGGTCCACTTGCCTTCCGCGTGAGATGCATCAATAACCTGTTTAATCAGGCCAAGCACTGATGGGGACATCGGGTTATAGAGATGAGAAATCAGCTCGTTGCCGCGATCTACCGCCAGAGTATACTGGGTTAGATCGTTTGTCCCAATACTAAAGAAGTCGACTTCTTTCGCCAGGTGGTGAGCGATGACCGCCGCAGCCGGTGTTTCCACCATCACGCCCACTTCGATGCTCTCGTCAAACGCCTTGCCTTCTTCGCGCAGCTGCGCCTTCAGCGTCTCGATTTCGCCTTTCAGATCGCGCACTTCTTCCACGGAGATGATCATCGGGAACATGATGCGCAGTTTGCCGAACGCCGAGGCGCGCAGGATGGCGCGCAGCTGGGCGTGCAGGATTTCACGGCGGTCCATCGCGATGCGGATGGCGCGCCAGCCGAGGAACGGGTTCTCTTCCTTCGGCAGGTTCATGTACGGCAGGTCTTTGTCGCCGCCGATGTCCATGGTGCGGACGATCACGGCCTGCGAGCCCATGGCTTCCGCCACGGCTTTATAAGCCTGGAACTGCTCGTCTTCGGTTGGCAGCGAGTCGCGGTCCATGAACAGGAATTCGGTACGATACAGGCCGACGCCTTCCGCGCCGTTGCGCTCTGCACCCGCGACGTCACGCACGGTGCCGATGTTGGCGCAGACTTCAACCTGATGGCCGTCCAGCGTAATCGCCGGCAGGTCCTTCAGCTTGGCCAGATCGTTTTTCTCGGTGATGTATTGGTTCTGGGCGGCTTTCAGCTGATCGATAACGTCAGCGGTCGGGTTAACGTAAATCTGGTTGTTAACCGCGTCCAGAATCAGATAGTCGTCGTTCTTCACCTGCTTGGTCACGTCGCTGGTGCCGACGATTGCCGGCAGCTCCAGGGAGCGCGCCATGATAGAGGTGTGGGAGGTGCGGCCGCCGAGATCGGTAATGAAGCCCAGCACTTTGTCCAGGTTCAGCTGCGCGGTCTCGGACGGGGTCAGATCGGTGGCCACCAGGATCACTTCATCCTGAATGGAGCCCAGATCGACGATAGGCATGCCCAGAATGTTCTGCAGCAGGCGTTTGCCGATGTCGCGCACGTCGGCGGCGCGTTCTTTCAGGTATTCGTCGTCCAGCTCTTCCAACGCTTTCGCCTGGCCTTCGATCACGGTGTAGGCGGCGGCGTCTGCGGAGGCCAGATCGTCTTTGATTAGGGCTATGATTTCCTGCTCAAGCTCTTCGTCTTCCAGCAACATGATGTGGCCTTCGAAGATAGCTTCCTTCTCTTCGCCGAAGGTTTCGCCAGCTTTGGTCTTGATCGCTTCCAGCTGTTCGGACGCTTTCGCGCGGCCGGCCAGAAAACGCGAGACTTCCTGCTCTACTTGATCAGCAGAGATTTTCTTCCGGTTGATGACAATGTCGTCTTCTTTCAGCAAGAGAGCCTTACCAAAAGCGATGCCCGGTGATACTAAAATGCCTGAAATCATAACCCTACCTTACTCTTGACTGGTGTTAACTAAAAAGACGGGCCGATTACTCAAGCTCTGCCATCAGTTTTACCAAGTGCTCAACGGCTTTCTGCTCGTCTTCACCTTCAGCGGAGATGGTCACTACGGTCCCTTGAGTCAGCCCCAGAGTTTGCAGTTTGAACAGGCTTTTCGCGCTGGCGCTTTTGCCGTTGGAGGTTACGGTGATGTCAGACGTGAAGCCTTTTGCTTCTTTAACGAACTGAGCGGCAGGGCGAGTATGCAGACCATTCGGAGCGGTAATAGTAACTTCTTGCTGGAACATTGATGTTTCCCCAACTTATTGGATTAATGTTGTGGAGCTAAAGTTTAGCCCAGGGGCCTGACTTTAGCTTGTCTGGTTATAGCGCCTGACTATGGACAGGGGCGAACGTTGATGCAACAGAAAACGACGCGTTAGGCACTTCAGATCAAAAAACTCGGCTTTTGACGTCGTTCCAATCCGCTCCCCATTATGCCCGATTCGCTGCGTCGGCGACAGATGAGTAAATCGATTCAGCCTTGACCGGGCTCGGGGGATGATTAATTTTGCGCATCGAAATAATGCACCGTTAAATACTAAAGGCGACGGGCAAAAGCAATCTTGGACTGCTATAAAGTTTGATCTAGTCCACAAAAAAGCACCCCGTGGGGTGCTTTTTTAGCGATTTGTGCAGTGCCGGAATTACTGCTGCAATTCCTGCTCGGTGAACAGATCGGCAAACAGCGCGGTGCTGAGATAACGTTCGCCGGAAGAGGGCAGGATAACCACAATGGTCTTGTCGGCGAACGCCGGTTCTTCGGCCAGTTTTACCGCCGCCGCGACCGCTGCGCCGGAGGAGATGCCCGCCAGGATGCCTTCTTCGTCCATCAGACGGCGCGCCATGCTGATGGCTTCGTCGTTGGAGATTTTTTCGACGCGATCCACCAGGTCCAGATCGAGGTTGCCTGGAATGAAGCCGGCGCCGATGCCCTGAATTTTGTGCGGGCCCGGCTTCAGCTCTTCACCGGCCAGCGCCTGGCTGATGACCGGCGAGTCGGTCGGCTCGACCGCCACGGTGGTGATGGCTTTGCCTTTGGTGTTTTTGATGTAGCGGCTAACGCCGGTCAGCGTGCCGCCGGTGCCGACGCCGGAGATGAACACGTCGACTTCCCCGTCGGTGTCTTCCCAGATTTCCGGGCCGGTGGTTTTTTCATGGATGGCCGGGTTGGCCGGGTTGCTGAACTGTTGCAGGATCAGGTAGCGGTTTGGATCGGTGGCGACGATCTCCTCCGCTTTGGCGATGGCGCCTTTCATGCCTTTCGCCCCTTCGGTCAGCACCAGATTGGCGCCCAGCGCCTTGAGCAGCTTGCGGCGCTCGATGCTCATGGTTTCCGGCATGGTCAGCGTCAGCTTGTAACCGCGCGCGGCGGCGACGAAGGCCAGCGCGATGCCGGTGTTGCCGCTGGTCGGCTCCACCAGTTCTTTGCCGGCGGTCAGCACGCCGCGTTGTTCCGCATCCCAAATCATATTGGCACCGATGCGGCATTTGACGCTGAAGCTCGGGTTGCGTGATTCAACCTTGGCCAGAATGCGTCCGTTGCCGATACGGTTCAGACGAACCAGCGGCGTATGGCCGATTGTTAATGAGTTGTCTTCATATATCTTGCTCATAGCCCGTCCTTTAACTCTATGAAAATGTGGGGAACATCGAAAGCATACGCTAACAGTACCGGCAGGGAAGTAAAGAATTGGTATATCTATATGTTATTAGGAAATAAGTTTTAAGCACAATGATAAGGGCGCGAAATGCGCGCCCTGTCGAAAATTTCCGCGCTGTCGGCGGCAAAAAACGGCGGTTATCGGACGAATTGCGAGCGGTAGCGATCGACCCACATCGCGGTGGCGCCGCAGACGGCGACCGGCAGGATCACCAGGTTGAGGATCGGGATCATGGTGAACAGGCTGACCAGCGCGCCGAACTGCAGGTTGTCGGTTTTGTGCTGGCGCAAAGCGCGGCGCATGTCGGCAAAGCTCACCTTGTGGTTGTCGAACGGATAGTCGCAATACTGGATCGCCAGCATCCAGGCGCTGAACAGGAACCACAGCACCGGCGCCACCGTCTGGCCGATGCCGGGCACGAAGTACAGCGCCAGCAGCAGCAGCGCGCGCGGCAGGTAATACATCAGCTTGCGCCATTCGCGCGCCATGATGCGCGGCAGGTCTTTGGCGATGCCGAGCAGGCCGGTGTCCGGCAGCGGTTTGCCGGTCAGGCTGCCTTCGAGCTGTTCGGCCAGCAGGCCGCAAAACGGGGCGGCGATCAGGTTGGTGAGGGTGCTGAACAGATAGCTGAACACCAGCAGCACCGAAATGACCGCCAGCGGCCACAGCAGGTAGCTCAACCATTGCAGCCAATCGGGAACGTGGCTCATCATCGCCGGGATCCAGTCGCCGAGGCGGCTGAACAGCCACCAGAAAGCGGAGCCCATCAGCAGCACGTTGACCAGCAACGGCAGGACCACATAGCGTTTAATCCCCGGGCGCGAAATCAGGCGCCAGCCTTCGGCGAAATAATGAATGCCGCTGGTGGAACGGGAAGGGGGCTGCGTATAGGACATATCTTAAGTTATCTCGTTGTCTGAACAGGCATCATTATCATATAGGGATGATTTTCCACTGGCTAGGGTAGGGTTGGCTGAAAAACCAGCAGAAAAAGGCAGTATAATCATCTTTATTGGCATAAAGTTCAGCACGGACTTGCACTTGTGTGCGCGGGCAAATAGAGTTAAAGAGTGAATGTTTGCCGCGGTGGCAATGTATTGGAACAACAGAGATAGCAATGATGCAGGATTTGCGTCTGATATTAATCGTTGTTGGCGCGATCGCCATAATAGCGCTGTTATTGCACGGTCTGTGGACCAGTCGCAAAGAACGGTCAGCGCTCTTCCGCGATCGCCCAGCCAAACGTTCCCAAAAGGAACGTGAACAAACTCCGATCGACGATCTCGAAGAAGGCGTCGGTGAGGTGCGCGTACGCGCCGCTCACCCGCAAGACGAGCCGTCATTCGGCCATTTCGATGCCGCACGCGAAGAACCCGTGGCCGCGCCGAAGCCCGCTCCGGCGGCTGCGCCTGCGCCCCGCGCCGTTCAGCCGGCTGCCCATCAGACGCCGCCTCCGCTGTCTCAGCGGCCGGAGTACGATGACATCCTGCTGAACAACTACGCGCCGGACGAAAAACCGGCCGAGCCGCAGCAACCGCAACCGGCCGCGCGCCGTGAGCCGCGCGTCGACGATCTGCCGCATGAACATGAGGCGCCGCTGGCGGCGGAACCGGCATTCCACGCCGAACCCGCCCCGGTGCAGCAAGCGCCGGAAGTGAAGCCTGCGTCGGAACCTGCACCGCAGCCGCAACAGCCGGCCGCTGCGCCAGTACAGGCTAAACTGAAAGAGACCGTGCTGGTGCTGCACGTCGCGGCCCATCAGGGCGGCGTGATCGGCGGCGAAGTGCTGCTGCAGAGCGTGTTGCAGGCGGGCTTCCAGTTTGGCGAGATGGGCATCTTCCACCGCCATATCAGCCCGGCCGGCAGTGGCCCGGTGCTGTTCAGCCTGGCGAACATGGTCAAGCCGGGGTCGTTCGATCCTGACATGATGTCCGATTTCTCCACGCCGGGCGTGTCGATGTTCATGATGGTGCCGTCTTACGGCGACGCCAATCAGAACTTCAAGCTGATGCTGCAGTCGGCGCAGCGCATCGCCGACGACGTGGGCGGTGTGGTGCTGGACGACGAGCGCCGCATGATGACGCCGCAGAAGCTGGAAACCTACAAAGCGCGTATCCGTGAAGTGTTGGAAAACAACGCCTGACCGGGTTGCCGCGCGCACTGAACATCCGTAACAACAAAGCCCCCGCTAGCCGGGGGTTTTTTATCTTTGATGGTGAGCCATGGAATCGATAATCCAACAAATCAATCAACTACGAGCCACATTGCGCCATCATGAATACCAGTATCATGTGCTGGATGCGCCCGAAGTGCCGGATGCGGAATATGACCGCCTGATGCGCGAGCTGCGCGAGCTCGAGAGCGCGCATCCGGAGCTGATCACCGCCGATTCGCCGACCCAGCGCGTGGGCGCGGCGCCGCTGGCGGCGTTTGACCAGGTGCGTCACGAAGTGCCGATGCTGTCGCTGGACAACGTGTTCGACGAAGAGAGCTTCCTGGCGTTTTACAAGCGCGTGCAGGACAGGCTCAAGAGCAGCGATCCGCTGACCTTCTGCTGCGAGCTGAAGCTGGACGGCCTGGCGGTCAGCCTGCTGTACGAAGACGGCGAGCTGGTGCGTGCGGCGACGCGCGGCGACGGCACCACCGGCGAGAACATCACCTCCAACGTGCGCACCATTCGCGCCATCCCGCTGCGCCTGACCGGCGACAACATCCCGCGCCGGCTGGAAGTGCGCGGCGAAGTGTTCATGCCGCAGGCCGGGTTTGAACAGATGAACGAAGAGGCGCGGCGCAAAGACGGCAAGGTGTTCGCCAATCCGCGCAACGCCGCCGCCGGTTCGCTGCGCCAGCTCGATCCGCGCATTACCGCCAAACGCCCGCTGACCTTCTTCTGCTATGGCGTCGGGCTGCTGGAAGGCGGCGAGCTGCCGCGCAGCCACTTTGAACGCCTGATGCAGTTCAAGGCCTGGGGCCTGCCGGTCAGCGATCGCGCCCAGCGCCGCACCGGCAGCGAGGAAGTGCTGGCGTTCTATCGCCAGGTCGAGCGGGACCGCGCACAGCTCGGTTTCGATATCGACGGCGTGGTGATCAAGATTGACGACATCGATCTGCAGGAAACGCTGGGCTTCGTGGCGCGTGCGCCGCGCTGGGCGACGGCGTTCAAATTCCCGGCGCAGGAGCAGATCACCGTGGTGCGCG
>Ga0302349_1001992_pt1 | contig 13930 bp, 10 predicted proteins | sample PhyAR1_FD_202176 | JGI IMG/M metagenome (GOLD analysis project Ga0302349, IMG submission 202176) | Leaf surface microbial communities from alfalfa plants in UC Gill Tract Community Farm, Albany, California, United States - DLSL A.R1... | ecosystem: Host-associated > Plants > Phyllosphere >...
GTGTCGAGGCGGACGTTCGGGAACTACTTCTCGAGCAAGGAAGACGCGATCGCGGACCGCCACGTGCAACGCGTGCGCAGGGCAGCCGACGATCTGCTCCAGCGGCCACTCGAGGAGCCGTTGTGGACTGCCATCACGGAGGCGCTGCTCGCGCCGTACGAGGCAGAAGAGACGACGACCCCGTCCCGGGAGGAGCAGAGCGGGCTGCTTGCAGTGCTGTCGACGCCGGGCATGCAGTCAGCCGTCGATCGAGGTGCTCGCGCAGCGAACGCAGTGTTCGCGGCCGCCGTCGCGGCGCGCTCAGACGCAGCACCGGAGGATCCCATTCCTGGTCTGGTGTCCGCCGCTGCGCTTTCGACCTTGTTGACAACGCTGGAGTCCTGGGCGGCGCGCGCGGAGCCACAACCCCTCCAGCCGTTCCTCCGAGCTGCGTTCCAACTCCTCGGCGACGGTTTCGACCACCTCCGCTGACCACTGATCCCACACTCTTCGTCAGAAGGAAGACCATCATGTACGACGTCGTCATCGTCGGAGGCGGCCCCGTGGGCATCTTCGTCGCCTGCGAGCTGAAGCTCGCGGGTGTGAACCCCCTCGTCCTCGAACGCCTCCCCGAGATCAACCAATGGGACAAGGCGCACGGCTTGACCGGGCAGGTCGTCCGACTACTGGACCACCGCGGCTTGTTCGAGCGGTGTGCTGGGCGGGCCGTCCCGGAGCCGGCTCCGGGCTTCTTCTTCGGAGCGCTGCCGTTGCCGCTCCACTCGCTCGGCGACCGCAACCCGATGTACCTGCTCCACATCAACCAGCGCGACCTCGAGCGCGTACTCAACGACCGCGCAGCGGAACTCGGCGTTGCGATCCGTCGTGGCGTCGAGATGCGCTCCTTCACCCAACACGACGACTCCGTCACCGTCGACCTCGTCGACGTCGCGACCGGAGCTGAGAGCACCGCGTCGGCGCAGTACCTCGTGGGGAGTGACGGCGCGCGAAGCACTGTTCGGAAGCTCTCCGGTATCGGCTTCCCCGGCAACACCGACCACCACATCGTGGACCGCACAGCCCTGATCGCACCAACTGAGCAGCTGACGCCCGCCGGCCCCGGGAAAGTGCACGTTGCGGGTCTGGGAGAGATCGCGGAGAGCTTCCACCGCACTGAAACCGGCGTCGTCACCATCGCCCTCCGTGACCCGGAGCACCCGCTGGTCTACACCGCTGAATGGGAGGACCAGCCTGACCGCAGCTTCCCCGGTGAGGGAGCAGCCATGACATTGACCGAGATGGAGGACAGCCTTGAGCGCGTCCTCGGCGTGCGCCTCGACCTCAACGCGCCGGCCGACGGTGAGCCGACGTTGCTGCGCCGTCTGACCGGTCGGAACACACGCGTCGCTGACCGCTACCGCGACCGGCGGATCTTCCTCCTCGGCGACGCCGCACACGTGCACTCTGCCGCAGGCGGACCCGGCCTGAACCTCGCGCTTCAGGACGCGGCGAACCTCGCCTGGAAACTCGCCGCCAGCCTCCACGGCTGGGCCCCCGCGGGCTTGCTCGACACCTACGAGACAGAGCGGCGCCCGCTCGGACAACGCGTCTTCATGCAGACCCAAGCGCAGACCGCCCTCATGGCGCCCGGCTCGGATGTCACCGCCCTCCGCGACCTCTTCGCCGAGATGCTCGCCGACACGACCACCGTGCAGCGCATCGCAGATCTCCTCGCCGGCTCGGACGTCCGCTACGACACGAGCCCCGCGAACTCCGCGAACCCCGACGGCCCCACCGGATGGTTTGCACCGTCATCACAGGTCGAACTCGCCGACGGGACCATCCGCAGAATCCCGGAACTGCTCCGCACCGCCCGCCCCATCCTGGTCGACGCGACCGGCACGTACCGCGACACCATCGCTCGATGGAACGACCGCGTCGACTACGTGCCGCTGGCCACAACGCATGAACAGACCTCGATGTTGATTCGGCCCGACGGATTCGTCGCCTGGTCCCACACCGACCCCGCCTCCCTCACAGAGGCACTCGCCGCCTGGTTCGGAACACCTGAACACGGCTCTACCGGAGCGGTGTAACGCGTGAACCTCGACGTGATCGGAGCCGCGATCATCTCGATCAGCGGTGCGCTCTTCGCGACCGCTTCGATCTGGTGTCTGATCGGCCTTCTCCTCAGAACACGAGCAATGCCTGAGCTCCCAGCAGCTTCCAGAGCCCACCTGTTCACGTCGGCATTGACGGTCTTCGCCGGGCTCGTGGTCCACATCATCGGCTTCTTCCCCGAAGCCTTCGTGCTCATCTACGGAGGCGCGACGTCGATGCTCGTTGCCGCCTTCTTCGCACGTACGACGGAACGGCCCGCTCCCGGCCGGGTCGCGGGACCGGCCCTGCTCACGGCGGGCGGGATCGTCGTGCTCACCATCGGGCTGCTCATCTGACCGCTGAACAGTCACAAGCGCGCGAGAGTACGTGAAGAAGAACACGTCTCCGGAGAAGCAGTCTCCGAAGACCATTCGCACCCGGGACGGGAGAACGCTGTTCCCCGCACGTTGCCTTGGACGCTCGTGGCTCGTCAGCGAACCGTTCCCTGGGCAAGGGCCGCGAAAGCGTCCTCGACCAGCTCACCGAGGCGCTCAGCTCCGCCGCTCTCGACCCATCCGTCGTACGCGACGATGACGCAACCCAAGGCGGCCATCACGAGTGTCTGCACCGCGATGCGTCGCAACTGGCTATCGGCGCTGCCGGCCAGGCGCAGCCGGAGGTACTGATGGACATCATGGCTGGCGGTGGAGGCACCCAGTACCTGACCGCACTCGTGGGCCGGGCGCGTGCACTCGAGATCCTCCTCGGTGCGCAGCTCGTCGATGCCGAACTCGCAGAGCGGTACGGTCTCGTGAGCCGAGCACTCCCGGCCGACGAGATCCACTCCTTCGTCGACGCGTTGGCCCGCCGGATCGGCGGGTTGCAGCCCGCAGTCGTGTCCGCCGTCAAGAAGGCGGTGAACGCTGCCCCGAGCCCGATCACCCGTGCAGGCTTGGTTGCAGAGAACGCGCTCCTCGGCCCGTTGTTCACTCCGGCCGCGGCCGACCGCGCGCACGTCCTGCTCGCCGCGGGCATGCAGACCCGCGACGGCGAACTCCGACTCGAATCAGTGATCAGCGGGCTCTGATCCGACAACCCCGACGGGAACCCGCCGGAATGTCCCAAAGCGGCCGACGCAGCACACGCCGGCCGCTCACTGCATCTCGGGTGAGACCCGCGGTGCAACGACAGACGCCCGGTGGTCCACACGAGACGGACGGGAGGCCCGGTGCCAGCTGGCACCGGGCCTCCCGTCCGTCTCGTGGTCACGTCGACGACGCGACCCGCAGGCGCTGGTGCGTCAGCGCGATGCGACGATCGCGGCCTTGGTCTGGTCACGCAGGTACGCGATGCCCGCGGCGTTCGGGTGGAGTGCGCCGAACAGGATGGAGTACTTCGTCCCGGCCAGCGGGGTGCTGTCCGCAGCGGTGCCGCGATCGGTCAGGGTGATTCCCGCCATCCATGCGGAACCCGACGCAGCACAGGGCGTGTGCGCAGCAGAGCCCTGCAGCGTCCGCATCCGTCGAAGATGCGGCGGTGGAATCGAGGCTTGGCCGCGAGACCGGCTACCGGCTCCCCCCACGCCGATGCGACGAGCACCGGTACCGTCACGCTCGGACTCGCCGGAAGCGCCGACCTCACCGTCGGGAGCAGCCTGCGATGGCCGCGACGTCGTTGATGGTCGGGTTCGCCCCCGTCACGGTTCAGCCATCGCTCCCGGCATCGCGAGGAGCAGCCGTGCTCTCGCGGATGAGGACCGGCGGGTCGACGGTGTCGAGGGCGAGCGGGGCGGCTCCGGCGAGGAGTGCGTCGAGCTGCGCCATGCCGTGCCGACCGAGCTCGGCGAAGTCCTGCCGCGCGGTAGTGAGCGAGGGCAGGAACATGGCGGCCAGCGGGTGGTCGTCGAACCCCGCGACGCTGACGTCCCGCGGAACGCGCTTGCCGGCGTCGTGGAGCCCGCGGATCAGGCCCATCGCTGTTTCGTCGTTCCCGCAGAGGACCGCGGTGACGTCCGGTTCGGCGGCGATCTCGATGCCGACGGCGTACGCCGAGCGCGGGTCCCATGAGACATCGCGGATGGCGGGGGTGACGATCCCGGCTTCCGCGAGGGCATGGCGCCATCCCGAGGTGCGGCCGTCTTCCTTGCCGGACGGCGGGACGCGCACGTGGTGCACGGTCCGATGGCCGAGTCCGAGCAGGTGTCGGGTGAGTGCCGCGGCCGCATGCGATTCGTCGAGGACGGCCTGTGGGACGCCATTCTCGGGGACGCCGGACAAGGCGACCACCGGGATGTGCGGCTGGAGCGCAGCGAGAGCTGCGACACCGGGCGGATCGAACTTCAGGACGACGACTCCTGCGGGTGATTGGCGGAGGACGGCATCCGTCGCTGCGGACACGTCGGCTTCGTCGGCGGTCTCGACGACGACGATGAAGCTGAGCAGCCCCGCGGTGCGGGCCGCTTCCTCCACACCTCGGATTGCTTCGGCGTACCCGTAACGGGACGTGTTGCCAGCGACGATGCCGATGACATTGGACCGCCGTGATGCGAGTGTCTGCGCTGCGGCGCTGGGCCGGTATCCGAGTTCGGCGATCGCGTCGAGGACGCGGCGTCGGCGTCCGTCGCTGACCTTCGCTGCTCCTGTGAGCACGCGTGACACGGTCGGGACGGAGACGCCGGCAAGTTCGGCGACATCGCTGATTGTCGCTGGCTTGTCGCGGTGTTTCGTTGTCATCGTGGCTTCACGATACGACCTGCCCGCGGTGATGCTCATTTCACCGCTCCGCTGGTGATGCCGGCGATGATCTTGCGCTGCATGACGACGAAGGTGAGCAGGAGGGGCAGGCTCATCAGGATGACGTAGGCGAAGATCAGGTGCCAGTTCTGCAGGTAGAGCCCGCTGGAGGCGACCTGGTACAGATTCAGCGGCAGGGTGTCGAGCCGGCCGCCGACGACGAAGAGTGCGTAGAAGACGTCGTTCCAGATGTAGAGGCAGATGAGGATCGTTGCGGTGGCGAGCGTCGGACCGAGCAGCGGCAGGATGATGCGGGCGAACACGCGGACGGGGCCGGCGCCGTCGACGCGTGCTGCTTCCTCGAGCTCGACAGGGATCGTTCGGACGAATCCGGTGACGAAGAAGATCACCGTCGAGAGGTACATGCCCATGTAGACGCCGATCATGCCGACGGCGGTACCGGCGAGGCCGAGCTGGCGGAGCAGCAGGACGATCGTCACGACTGCCGGTGGGAGAACGATGCCGCTGATGCCGAGTGCGTAGACGACAGAGATGAGTCGGCTCTTTCGGCGGGCGAGCACCCAGGACGCCATCGATCCGAGGATGAGGACGCCGAGGACGGACGGAACCATGACGAGCATGCTGCCGAGGAATGCGGGGACCATGCGGCCTTGTGTGAGGACGGTGCCGAAGTTCTCCAGCAGTTGCCAGTGCGAGGGCAGTGACAGGTTCGGGTTGAGCGCTTCGGCCTGGTCCTTGCCGGCGGTGACGACGACCATCCAGAACGGGACGCCGAGCAACGCGACCACGAGCAAGACGACGATGGTCGGCTGCAGCCAGTGGCTGACTGGACGGCGACGTCGGAGCTGGGTCTCGGGGGCCGAGCGGCGTCGCTGGTCGGCGGGCAGGGGCAGGTCGGTGACGGTCATGAGAGCACGTCCTCTCGCTTGCGCAGGAAGTAGATGACGGGGAAGGCGAGGAGGGTGACCATGACGAACAGGGACAGGCTCATGGTGGTCGCCTGTGCGAAGAGCCCTTGGCCGAAGGTGCGGAAGATGAAGATGTTGAGCAGCTCGGTCGATCCGCCGGGGCCGCCGGCGGTGGTGGCCTGGACGATGTCGAACCCGTTCATGGAGCCGAGCAGGGCGGTCGCGACGTTGAAGGTCACGGCGGGTGCGAGCAGCGGGAACCGGATGGACCGGAAGGTGCTCCACCAGCCGCTGCCGTCGATGCGTGCGGCTTCGAGGACGTCACCGGGAATGGTCTTCAGTCCGGCGAGGTAGATGAGCATCGACAGGCCCATCCACTTCCATGCGTGGATGATCGCCACGACGAGGAGGGTCCAGGTGGTGCTGCCGAGCCACGCGATCGTGACTTCGTGGCCGAGGAAGAAGCCGAGGATGGCGTTCAGTCCGCCCTCGGGCTTGAGCAGTGCTTGGAAGATGTAGCCGACCGCCAGGGCGGACATCACGACCGGCACGAAGAACGCCGTGCGGGCAATCCGGTTGATACGGGTGTCGGCCTCGAGGACGAGCGCGAGTACCAGACCGAAGAGGTTCTGGAGGATCGCGACGAGCACCGCGTAGATGAGGGTCGTGCGGAGATCAGCGAGCAGGGTGCCGTTCTGGAGCAGTGCTGTGAAGTTGTCCCCACCGACGAACTGGATGTCGCTGTGGAAACTCGACCAATTCGTGAACGCGTAGACGAAGTTGAACAGGGTCGGGATGAAGAAGAACACGACGAGGACCGCGAGAGCTGGGATCAGGAACCAGAGGGGATGGTCCTGCCTGCGGGCACGTCCGGGAGTGGGGACGCTGCCGGTGATGGCCGGATCCGGATGCGAAGGCCGGGTGCGTCGAGGGGTGAGCTGGGCGGTCATGGGCTTCCTCTGCTTGGTGCGTTCGCTCATGTCGTTGGTGGCGGTGACGGGAGGCCCGTGGCGGGCCTGCCAGGGGCCTCCCGTCGGTTGTCGGCCGGGGTCAGAACCCGGCGGCGCCCTGCGCCTTGGCGAGCTCCGCGAACTGCTGCTGCGTCGCTTCGGTGACCTGGTCCGGGGTCTTGGTGCCCTGGATCATGTCGGCGAGGTTGAGGTACAGGTCGGGGTTGGCGATGGCCTCGGCCTGCATCGAGCCGACGGAGGACGGCACGGCGGCGGCGGCGTCCTGCAGCGCGGTCGGGACGTTCGAGGGGGTGTCGACGCCCTTCTCGATCGAGACCGTGGACTGGTCCTTCACGAAGCTGGCGTAGCCCTCCCCCATCCAGTACGACAGGAACTGGCGCGCGGCCGCTTCCTGCTTGTCGTTGCCGGACTTGAAGGCGACGAGCGCGTTGCTCTGGTCCGGGATGAAGGTGCCGGTGTTGCCGGACGGTGAGATCGGGAAGAAGCCGATCTTCTCGTTGAGCTCCTTCGTCGGGGCGAGGGTTTGGAGCTGGTTGAAGAACGAGTTCACCTGGATCACCATGCCGGCGTCTCCAGCGAGGAGCGCCTTGCCCTGGTCGGCGAAGGTAGCGGTCTTGATGTCGCTGTTGAACATGCCCTGCTTGATGAGGTCGTCGTAGTTGTCGACGGCCTTCTGGACGGTGGAGTCGGTGAACTTCTCCTTGCCGGTGTTGATCTGCTTCCACAGGCCGTCCTTGGCTGCGTCGGCAAGCTGGACCTGCACCCACCACTGGGTGGCCCACTTCTCGCCGCCCATCTCGTAGAACGGCGTCACACCCTTGCTCTTGAGGGTCTTCGCGTCGGCGAGGAACTCGTCCCAGTTCTTCGGGGTCGAGGTGATCCCGGCCTTTGCGAGGACCTCCTTGTTGTAGTAGACGCCCTCGACTGCGGGGGTGCTGACGAGCGCTGCATAGCGGGTGCCGTCGAGCTTGCCGGTGATGTCGGCGAGGTTGCCGGTGTACTTCGACGTCCAAGGAGCGTCGGTCAGCGGCTGCAGGTTCTGCTTCGCGTTCAAGGAGGTGAGCTGCGATGCGGTGGGCTGCCAGAACGCCAGGTCGGGCTTGTCGCCGGTGGCGACCTTGGTCTGCACGCCCTGCTCGTAGGGGTCGGGGATCGTGACGACTTTCACGTTCGCGCCGGTGGCCTTCTCGAATCCGTTGATCACCGAATCGGCGGTCTTGTTCGAGTTCTGGGCCGCCCAGATGGTCAGGGTGGTGCCCTTGAGGTCTGCGGTCTGCGACGGCCAGGTGATTGATTCGGATCCGGTGGTGGTGCTGGATCCGGGGTCGCTGCAGCCGGTGAGGAGTGCTGTGGTCACGGCGGCGACAGCGAGGGCGCCCTTCCATGCGTGCTTCATGTTCGTCCTTGCGGTCAAGTGTTCGGGATGTGGGGTGGTGCGGTGTTCGCAGGTCACGCAGACGGCGCCGTCGACGTGAGGGAGAAGGTCCGTGCCGTCGGGGTGGTGACGGTGTTGCGGACCGACAAGGTGCCGGTGTCGGCGTCCCATTCGGCCTGCCAGTCGGGCAGGTCGTGCGGGAAGATCGTGGTGACGTGCAGGTCGTGACCCGCCAGGTCGGGGAAGCGCAGCTCCGCTCCGTCGGCTCCGCCTTCGCGGTCCCAGACGGAGACGATGGTCCGGTCGGCACCGTGCCGGGCGGAGGCGATCCACCGATCGGTCCAGCCGGGGAGCCCGAGGGGCCACGACGGGACGGTGTCGGCGATGTCCTGGTGCAGTGAGCGGGCCGTCGCGACGGCATCGCGGACGCGCGCGAGCTGGTCGTCGGTCATCTTGTTGAGGTAGCCGGAGAGGTAGAACCGGCCGGCGAGGCCGGTGACGAGGGTGAAGGTGTTCTCCTCGGGCGAGAGGTCCGGTTGCGGGTAGGCCCAGTTCGCTGCTTGCTCGGGCAGCATCGCGAGTCCGGCTGACGCGGCGATCGGCGGGTACAGCAGTGGGTCTTGCTGGTCGGAGGTCGACTGCAGCTGCGTGTGGGCGAGCATGGCTGCGTCCATCCGCATTGCCCCGGACGCACAGTTCTCGAGCACGAGGTCGGGGTGCCGCGCGAGGACACCTTCGAGCCAGAAGAGATGGGCCCGGTTGTGGTCGAGGAGCCCTGCGCCGACGCTGTCGGTGTCCCGGTCGGTGCCTGGTCCGCCATCGATGTTGTAGTCGAGCTTGAAGTAGCCGATGCCGAACTCGTCGACCAGGCGATCGACGACGGCGTCCAAGTGCGCGCGTGCGGCGGGGTGACGAAGGTCGAGGTGGTACCGGTCGTGTTCCTCGACGCGGTGTCCACGACGCTGCAGGAACGCGTCCGGCGGCAGGCTTTCGGCGATCGGGCTGCCGACACCGACGACCTCCGGCTCGAGCCACAATCCGGGGGTCATCCCCGCGTCCCGGATCGCGTCGATGACCTCGGCTAGCCCGTTCGGGAAGCGGGTGGTCGATGGTTCCCACGCACCGACCGTGTCCCACCAGTCCGGCGAGTCGGAGTACCAGCCGGCGTCGATGCAGAACGTGTCCACCCCTACCTGCGCTGCCGCATCGATCAGCGGAAGCAGCTTCGCCGTGGTGGGGTCACCGTCGAGCGTGTTCATGTAGTCGTTGAAGACGATGGTCGGCGCCGTGTTCTCAGCGTGCGGGAGACGGTTCCGACGCCGGGCTGCTGTCATCGCAGCGACCGCTGTTGGTAGGTCGCGCCCCAGTGCCACGGTTGCCGGGACGGTCGTGAACGTGTCACCGGGTTCCAGCGACACCGACCATTGGTGGTCTCGGTCCGTCGGCCCGGACAGCGCGAAGTAGCAATCGGACACGTGCTCGCCGATCTCCCACCGCCAGGGTCCGTTGTGCTCGATCTCCCACAGCCAGGTGAGCCCGGCGGTCGAGAGGCCGGCGACGGGCAGGTGGCCGCCGGTCGACCACGTCCCGGCGGCGGTGCGGGTGACTGCTGACCGGGGGGTGTGTCCGGTGAGCTCTTCACGGAGCTCCGGCAGGAGCGCACCGCGCAGCGGCCGGGTCGACCAACGGCCCTCGCCGAGCCAGTCGTTGACGCCCTCGATGAGGGACCAGTCCGACGCCTGCAGCTGCTTGCTGGTGCTTGCGTCGCGTCCGAGGCCGCTCGCCCAACTCGTCACGGAGGTCAGCAACACCGGCTCGGCGCCGGTGTTCTGGACGGTCGTGACTGCGCGGACCGCCCCGGCGACGGCTCGGAGTTCGATGTGGACCTCGAGTTCGGGGGTGATGCCCTCGGTTGCGAGGCGCAGCGTCAGGGTGTCCTCGGCCGGCTCCCTGTGGGACCGGTACCGCAGGGCGGCACCGATGGAGCTCTGGACGAGACGGTCGTTGGCGAGCGTGTGTCCCAGCCCGACCGCGAGGACCTCGACAAGGGGGACGTCGTCTCCGATGCAGGCGTCCGCGTCCTGCCCGACGAACCGGGTGAGTCGCACCGGGCGGTCCTCGTCGTGTCGGAACTCCAGGTGGACGCCTTCTGGTGTCCAGTCGATCTGCGGCAACGCTGCCTCCTCGTCAACCGGCCCAACGTTGGGCCGTACGAGGATGATAGCGGTTTCAAGAAGGAATACAACAGGTTTTTGAAATCGCTATCTTTTCTGCCCACCGCCGCGCACGCGAACAAGCAGCCCGCCCCGCGGGAGACACGTTCGCGCTCGCTCGCACCGACCTGACTCGCGCTGCAGTCGGCGGCCGGGGCGCATACGCAGTTCTCCTCGCGTTCAGCAGACGCGATGGGCAATGGGAAGGCCCCACCGACGGCCGGGGTGTCGATCGTCGGTGGGGCCAGCTCAGAGGGTCTCGCGAAGGACCGCGAGACGTGGGCCCGACAGCAGATGCGGCTGAGCTCAGTTCCCAGATGACAGGCGTCCGTGGCCTGTCGTGCATCCTCGGTGCGCTGTCGCGGGTGTCACGGAAATTGGCGGGAGCTGCCCGCTCCCCCGGCGCTTTCACCGTGCCGTCGTCGTCGGAGTTCCGACGACGAGCTTGGCGAGCGTGATCGCGTCCACATCGGGTGCGTAGGCGGTCGCGTTGCCGAAGGTGAGGGATCCCGTCGCCGTGCTCAGTCGGACCGGGACGCTGCGGTCCCAGAACGACGACCAGGAGTACGTGTTGCGGAACGACGCCTTCGTGGTCTGCCCGCCGTTCTCGGTGACGTCGAGGGAGCGGCTGACGAACTGCGGGTTGTAGTTGATCGCCGACGTCTTGTCGGCGTTCGCAGCCGCCACGGTCAGGACGTAGTCCCCCGCACCGAACCCGGGCGGGCGCTGCCAGGTCATGGTGTTGCCCGACCCGTTGCCGATGAAGCCGACGTCTCGAACGGTTCCCTGCTGGTCGGCCGACCCGTTGGATCCGGCCGGCAGGGTCTGCGCGCGGGCGGTCCCCGCGAGCGTCAGGTCCTCGGCTTCTACCCGTGATGCGTTGGCCTCGTCGGCGGCGCGTTGCGTCGCACCGCGCAGGATGCGGAGGTCCTGCACCTTCGCGCCGACGCTCGAGGACAGTCGAACCTCGTTGACGCCCTGCGGGAGCCAGATCCGCTGCGTGGAGGTCCAGTTCCCAGCCCCGCTCGCCGCGAGCGACGGCACGCGACTGCTGTTCACGGTGAGGTCGAGCGAGGACGCCTGCGTGCTCGTCCAGCGGACGCTGACGTCGTGGTAGCCGGTCTCCGCAGCGGTCGTGAAGAAGGTCGCGGACCCCTTCCCCGACAGGTTCGCCGCTCCAGCAGTGCCGCTTGCCCACGTGAGTGCTGCACCGTCGGCGAGGCGAGCGTCAACGGCGGGGGTGACCTGCTGGTCCCCGTCGGTGGCGTCTCGGAGTTCGAACCGGTCCAGGGAGATGTTCGATCCCGGAAGGACGGTTCTGCCATCGCGGCTCGCCCGGACGGAGAGGGTGTGCTGTCCGCTGGTCAGCGGCAAGGTGATCTCGGCCGTGCCGCGGTAGCCCCACCCGAGGTCGGCCGACCATCGGATCAAGCCGGCGAAGTCCCCGTCGACGAACAGTGCCTGCTGCCCGGGGGTGCCGTTGGCGCCGCCGAGTGCCGTGAGTCGGTACGTGCCGTTCCGCGGAGCAGTCACCGTCCAGGTTGCACTCGAGCCGGAATTGTCGAAGGACCCGACGTCCTTGCCGCCCGAAGCCATGAAGTCCCACTCACGAGCAGGGTCCTGCGTGTAGACCTGCGCGTTCGCGAGCGTGGTCGACTCTGCCTCGACTGATGACACCACCGCACCGTCGACTGCCGGACGGTCTGCCCGCGGCGGGGTGACCTGCACCTGGTACGCGGCGTAGCGGTCGCTGTTCGGGATGGTCACCGAGAGTCGGCCACCCGAAACGGTCGCTCGGGTGGAGGAGATCACGGGTGGCTGCAGTGACGCGCCCTCGGCGCCGTTCAGCCGGTCCGCGCGGACAGTGACGTCCACGGTCGATCCGAACACCGTCGACGACAAACCCGACATGTTCAACGCGATGTCGTCCGAGCCGCCTCCGACGAGGACGGTCGCGCGCTTCGCGCTCGCGTCGATGGATGCCAGCCCCTGCAGCGTGTCCGGGACGTCAGCGCGCGGCGACGTGAGGGTGGCGGTCTGGGAACCGGCGAGGTCGCCGTACCACTTGAAGAACCACCAGCCGCCGTTCGCGCCGTTGTTGCGGGAACTGTTGTCGGAGAGGTTGCCGGCGTAGTTCCAGTAGGCCGTCTGTGCATCGACCTTGGCGCTCTCGAACATCGATGCCCATTGCACGAGCTGACCTGGGGTGCCCATGTCGCGGAGGTTGCCGTACTCGGTGATGTTCACCGGGATCGGGCTGATCCCGAGATCGGAGAGGATCCCGTCGTACTCGCGCTTGTGCGACCGGAACGAGCCGAGGCTGCCGGTGCCGAGCTCGTGCCAGATGAAGACGTCCGGCAGCTGGTTCTTGCCCTTTGCGTCGGCGAGCAGGTCCCTGGTGCGGTCGGCGTGCCACGCCGAGTCGCCGGCGCCGCCGATGCGGGCGTGCCCGAGTCCGTGTGCTGCGTACACCTGCTGGATCGTGTCGTACGCGGCGGACCAATCTGCGAGGAACTGGGTCTTCTGGTTGGCCCAATCCGGGTACCAGTTGCCGCCGTCGGGCTCGTTGAACGGGATGAACACGTACTTCTCGGGGTGAGCGGACGATGTCGCGATGCGCTCCACCGACTGTCGGAGGATCGGGAGGTAGTCCCAGACTCCGTCGCCGTTGGCATCGCCCGGTCGTTTCCCGCCGTTGTAGGCCCAGTCCGGGTACATGTCCTGGTTGTAGACGTAGAGGTCCGATCCTCCGCCAGCGAAGAAGGACCGCTCGACGTCGAGCGCATCGCCGTTCGGGTGTTGCGCGCCCTGGGGCGGCTTCTGGGACGTGTTCGTCACGCGGGCGCCGTTCAGCACCGCTTGCGAGGGCACACCGTCATCGCCGAGCCCGTACAGGGTGCCGGTGGCGCCGCCGCGGAACGTTCCGGTTGTCTTCGAGAAGTCGACGGCGATCGTCGACGTGGCTGCGGATGCTGCCAGCGGCGTCACAGCAGCGAACACCATGGCGATCGCAGTCGAGAGCGCTGTTGCTGTGGCAACCCGTCGGACCACGTGTCGTGGACGTGACTGAGGCACGAGTACTCCTTTGTACTTCTGGCTTCATCTGCCACCCCGGCGAACGTGAAACCGCTATCAGGTTTGCATGCTTCCTAGGGAGACACAAGTCTCGGCGCCCCGAAACGCACGAGAAGTCCCACGGCCGCGGCTCAGACTGGCTCGCACCGCTCCCGGCGCAGGGCGAACCCACCGTCCGCGCAGGGCGGCGCTGTCGATGGGAGGCTGCGCCTCGCCCACAGCGCGCCGCGGTCGCCGAGCGGTGCGCGTTGGATGCGGGACGCCATCGGGCCCGGCCGCTTTCTCTCGTCCTCACTCCAGCAGCGGGCGAGCGCCGCTCGGCCGATCGAGCCGTTGTGGACAGGACGAGAGCGAACCCGACGAAGATGACGTATCCATCGTCGCCGTCGAGAAGTGGTGGCTCAACGAGCCGCCCTGCCGGGTCACGGTCCGACAACATGTCGAGCGCTGGCGACCTGACGCCCGGTGGTCCACACGAGACGGACGGGAGGCCCGTTGCCAGCTGGCAACGGGCCTCCCGTCCGTCTCGTGGTCGCGTCGACGACGCGACCAGCAG
>Ga0302349_1001994_pt1 | contig 13921 bp, 14 predicted proteins | sample PhyAR1_FD_202176 | JGI IMG/M metagenome (GOLD analysis project Ga0302349, IMG submission 202176) | Leaf surface microbial communities from alfalfa plants in UC Gill Tract Community Farm, Albany, California, United States - DLSL A.R1... | ecosystem: Host-associated > Plants > Phyllosphere >...
GCCAAGCAGTAATACAGGATCAAAAGACATAAGTAAGGTTCCTTATTTGCGTGATAAGCTACCATTAGTAGGAAAGATAGCACCGAAGATAACAGAAAGCTACTTTTGGTAGGTTTAATAAAGAGAGATATGAAAAAAGAACTCCCCCCGGCATCCGGTCCTGCTACGCGCAGCAGGTTAACGAAGGCAGAGCGGCGTATGCAGTTACTCCACACCGCACTTCTGATTGTTCAGGAAGAAAACGCAGATCGTCTGACGCTCGGGCACCTCGCCGTGCAGGCAGGTGTTTCCAAGCCCGTGGTATATGACCACTTCCCTACCCGCTCGGCGTTACTCATCGCCCTGTACAGGTGGATTGATATGGAGCGGGTCAGGGCATTCACTGAGGCGATGGCCACCACCCTCAGAAGTGCTGAGGAAACGATACAGTTGCTCGCGAGCACCTATATCCGTTGCGCCGCAGACAATACAGACGTATTTCACGCCGTTGGTGCGGCACTGGCGGGCAGCGAAGAGAAGTCCGCGGTCTTTCAGGAACTTCTGGATAATTGCGTCGCGATGTTCATATCGGTCCTGACACCCTACGTAAAAATGTCACCCCACTCCCTGCAACAATGCTGCATCGGCATCGTTGGCGCAGGAGAAGCGCTGTCCGCCGCGCTCGTCCGTGGACAACTGAATGAGAATGAAGCCATTACCTCTTTCGCCTTACTGATCCGGGGAGCGGTTCAGGTAAGCGAAAGCTGAGAGGCGTTAAGAGAGGACCTGGCTAGAATTGTATTCTGATTAACCAGCCTTTAGTGATGAAGGAGAACACCATGTCTGACCGTTCTGCGATTGCCCTGCTTGGCCCCGGCGCTATCGGTACGACCATCGCCGCGGCACTGCATGAAGCTGGCCGCACGCCCGTGCTTTGCGGGCGCACCGCGCATCCGCAGTTAATTCTGCGTCACGATGAGGGAGAAGTTACCGTGCCAGGCCCGGTACTGAACAAGGCGGCGTCTCTCAGTCAACCGTGCGATCTGGTGTTTGTGGCGGTGAAAACCACGCAGGACGCGGACAGCGCCGACTGGCTGGCCGCCCTGTGCGATGAAAATACGGTGGTGTGCGCCCTGCAAAACGGCGTGGAGCAAAAAACCCAACTGGAGCCGTATGTGAATGGCGCGACGGTGGTGCCGTCGGTGGTGTGGTTCCCGGCCCAGCGCGAGCCGGATGCTTCTGTCTGGCTGCGCGGCCAGCCGCGTCTGACGCTACCGGATACGCCGCAGGCACAACGCATTGTTGATGCGCTGAGCGGCACACGCTGCGCGGTTGAACTGGCTGACGATTTCCTCTCCACGGCCTGGCGCAAACTGCTACAGAACGCGGTGGCCGGGCTGATGGTGCTGTCTAATCGCCGTGCCGGGATGTTTTCACGTACCGATATTACGGAACTGTCGCTGGCTTATCTGCGCGAGTGTCTGGTAGTAGCCCGTGCGGAAGGTGCGCGACTGAGTGATGCGGTGCCGCAGGAGATCGTGGACGGTTTTCACCGCGCCCCGGCGGATTTAGGCACCTCGATCCTCGCTGACCGTCAGGCGAATCGCCCGCTGGAGTGGGATATCCGCAACGGCGTGATACAGCGTTACGGTCGCGCGCACGGTATCCCGACGCCGATCAGTGACGTGCTGGTTCCGTTGCTGGCAGCCGGGAGCGATGGACCCGGGTAATTCCTGATAACCGCCCGGCGGCACAAATATCACGCCGCCGGGCTATAACTGCGGTTTTATGCGGGCACCAGCACCACTTCGATACCGCTTTTGCGCAGGCTATTGAGGCTGTCGGCCGGAATGCCTTCATCGGTAATGATCATGTGAATACGCTGGGTATCGATGATTTTATGCAGGCTTGAGCGGTCAAATTTGCTTGAGTCCGTCACCACGACAATGCGCTCCGCCACTTCACACATCCGGCGGTTGATCCGGGCCTCGTCCTCGTTATGCGTGCTCACGCCCCGCTCCACATCGAACGCATCGCTGCCGAGAAACAGCAGATCGAAATGGTAGTTCTGCAATGACTGCTCGGCCTGATCGCCATAGAAAGACAGCGACTGGCGGCGCAGATGCCCGCCCGTCATCAGCAGTTCCACCCCCTCCGCCTCCAGCAGCGCATTCGCCACATTCATGCCGTTAGTCATGACGATCACGTTCTGATGGTGCCGCATCAGACGGGCGATTTCCCAGGTGGTGGTACCGGAATCCAGAATCACCCGCAAACCGGGGGTAATCAGGTCTGCCGCGACTTTCGCAATATTGCGTTTCACCGCCGTGTTGAGCGAGCTTTTGTCCTCAACGGAAGGTTCCGCGACAGAGACCCCGCCTTCGCAAATCAGCGCGCCACCGTAAGCTCTCACGGCAATACCCTGCTTCTCCAGGAAGGTTAAGTCATTGCGGATCGTCACCGTCGAAACACCAAATAAGGCAGATAAATCATTAACCTGCACGCTTCCATGCTGACGCAGAAGCTGAATGATTTGCTCACGTCGTTCGCTGGTGCCCGCTACACGCTTATCCGTTGGGGTGTCCGAATCACTCATAACGCATCCTTTTTACTTTCGTTTCATTTCGATTCCGTTATTAACGCCTTTCTGTTAGCAGATTGCAAGGGGCCGGAGCGGGAAAAGTGCGCGGTGAATTGTTACTACAGACCTTTCACTATGTTTCTTTTGTGAAACAGATCGTAATTCTATTATCTTCCGTTTTATTTTTAATCGACCCTGATACAGGATTAATTGAAATAAAACGAAAGACAACCTTCAGTTAAAACTGAAAAGGACAGGAAAGTGAAACATCTGACGGAAATAGTTGAACGCCATAAACGCGACGCGCAATGCGGCATCTATGCGGTGTGCTCGGCACATCCGCTGGTGCTGGAAGCCGCGCTGCGCTTTGCGCGTCAGACCGGCGGCCCGCTCCTCGTTGAGGCAACGTCGAATCAGGTCGATCAGTTCGGCGGGTACACCGGCATGACACCGCAGGATTTCCACGATTTTATTTTCACGCTGGCCCAGGAACAGAACTTCCCGGCCGGGCAGCTTATCATCGGCGGCGATCACCTCGGCCCTAACCGCTGGCAGGATCAGCCCGCTGAGGTCGCCATGGGCCATGCGGAGGAGCTGATCAGGCAGTATGTCGCTGCCGGGTTTAGCAAAATTCATCTCGATTGCAGTATGTCGTGCGCGGACGATCCGGTCCCGCTGACCGATGAGATTGTTGCCGGGCGTGCAGCACGGCTGGCAAAAATCGCGGAAGAGACCCATCAGGCCTGCGCGCACAAAACCGATCTTGTGTACGTCATTGGCACCGAAGTGCCGGTGCCGGGCGGCGCGCATGAAGCCCTCGGCGAGCTTGCCGTCACCACTCCGCAGGCGGCACATAAGACGCTGGAAGCGCACCGGCGGGCGTTTGCCCGTGAAGGGCTGGAGGCGATCTGGCCGCGCATCATCGCCCTGGTGGTACAGCCCGGTGTGGAGTTCGATAACACGCAGGTGATTGATTACGTGCCGGAAAAGGCCCAGGCCCTGAGCCAGGTGGTGGCCGATCTCGATACCCTGATTTTTGAAGCCCACTCCACGGATTACCAGACGCCGCAGGCGTTAGCCCGGCTGGTGAACGATCATTTTGCCATTCTGAAAGTCGGCCCGGCGCTCACCTTTGCCCTGCGTGAAGCACTGTTTGCGCTGGCGGCGATTGAAGAAGAATTGCTGCCTGCCCGCGCCTGTTCGGGCCTGCGGGCAGTACTGGAAGAGGTAATGCTGGAAAAACCGGGCTACTGGCAAAGCCACTATGCCGGTGACGGTCATGCCCGCCGCCTGGCACGTGGTTACAGCTATTCCGACCGGGTGCGTTATTACTGGCCGGATAAAGAGATCGATGCCGCTTTTGCCCGGCTGGTCAGCCATCTGACCCATGAAACTATTCCGCTGCCGTTACTCAGCCAGTACCTGCCTACACAATATGTACGGGTGCGCGAAGGGCAGATTACGGCCACGCCGAAAGACTTAATTATCGACCACATCCAGGACGTGCTGCGCCAGTATCACGCGGCGTGTTGTGGCGATCCCATTAATCACAGCCAATCCGCGTAAAGTGAGCCATGCGATGGTGAAATGGCAGACCGGCGTGATAAATAAGCGGATGCCTGATGGCGCTCCCCCGGGTGCCCGGCATGGTGGGTCGTTTTGCCATTTTCTGTAAATCTGAGAGGAATTAGGATGTTAGGTATTATTCTGACCGGCCATGGCGGGTTTGCCAGCGGCCTCGAACGTGCGATGAAACAGATCCTCGGCGAGCAGGCGAAGTTTATCGCTATCGATTTTGGTGAGTCCTCCACTACTGCGTTGCTTACTGCGCAGATTCAGGAAGCCGTACAGACGCTTGATGACGGTGAAGGCATCGTGTTTCTCACCGATTTGCTGGGCGGAACGCCCTTTCGCGTTGCCTCGACGCTGGCATTAAGCCAGCCGGGCTATGAAGTGATCACCGGCACCAACCTCCAGTTGCTGCTGGAAATGGTCATGGAGCGCGATGAACTGAACGCCGTCGACTTTCGCCAACAGGCGCTGGCGTGCGGTCATCGCGGCCTGACCAGCCTTGCCGACGAATTGCTGCGCGACCATGCGCCCGCTTCTGAAGAAGAAGGGATCTGATCCCGCGCCATTCTGTGTAACCTCATTTTGTCGGCAGGATTTTCTTGCCGACTTTTTCATTTCATTTCGTTATGCCCCGGCCCCGCTTTCGATCCGCCGATAGTCTCCTGTTGATACATCGTTATCTCGCTCACAATTTTCGTTTTATTTCCTTTTGCGCATTGACCCTTCGTTTTCTTTCTTATAGATTTTCTTTAACGCAGTACTCCTATTAGCGCAATGAAACGAAAGGAAAGACCTTTCTTTCAGCTTAATGCCCGACTAAGGACTTTGTAATGAGCGAACAGTACGCTACTGATGTATTCACCACATGGACTGAAAAAGAGATCCGCCAGCAGCCCGACTGCTGGATGCAGAGCCTGGCGACGATCGATGCACGCCGTCAGGAGATCGACGCGTTTCTCTCTCCGGTTCTCGCCCTGCCTGATGTGAAGATTGTGCTCACAGGCGCAGGCACTTCGGCGTTCATCGGCGATATGATCGCGCCGTGGCTTGCCAGCCAGAGCGGACACAATATTGTGGCGATCCCGACCACCGATCTGGTGACCAACCCCATGGATTATTTACGCGCGGATCAGCCGACGCTGCTGGTGTCGTTTGCCCGCTCCGGTAACAGCCCGGAAAGCGTGGCCGCGGTGGATCTGGTGGATCAATGCGTGGAAAACAGTTTTCATCTGGCGATCACCTGCAACGAGGGCGGAAGCCTTTACCAGAACGCACAGTCCTGCGATAACGCCTTTGCGCTGCTGATGCCTGAAGAAACCCACGATCGCGGATTCGCCATGACCAGCAGCATCACCACCATGATGGCAAGTTGCCTTGCGGTGTTTGCCCCAGAGACGATTAACCGCACAACCTTTGCCGATGTCGCGCAGCGCTGCCAGCAGATCATCGCCTCGCAGGGTGATTTCAGCGGCGCGGTGTTTGGCGATTTACCTTATCAGCGCGTGGTCTATCTGGGCTGCGGCGGATTGCAGGGCACAGCGCGGGAATCGGCGCTAAAAGTGCTGGAGCTGACGGCGGGAAAACTGGCCGCTTTTTATGAAACCCCGACCGGCTTTCGCCACGGGCCAAAATCACTGATCGACAAACAGACGCTGATCGTGATGTTTATTTCCGCTCACCCTTACACCCGCCAGTACGATCTGGATCTGTTAAACGAGTTGCAGCGCGACGGCGAAGCGATGCGGGTGATCGCCATTACCGCTGATCCGATCGCGGCGCAGGACACCATCACCCTGCCCCCGGCCCGCACCTTTACTGATGTTGAACAGGCTTTCTGCTTTTTGATGTACGCCCAGATTTTTGCCCTGACGCAATCCATCAAAGCGGGTATCACCCCGGACACCCCATCAGTCAACGGCACCGTCAATCGCGTGGTGCAGGGCGTCATCATCCATCCATGGCAAGATCAGGAGTAGAACATGGCGATCATCTCCACGAAATACATGTTGCAGGCAGCGCAGGCCGGACGTTACGCCGTGCCGGCGTTCAATATCCACAACGCCGAAACCATCCAGGCGATCCTTGAAGTGTGCCAGGAACTGCGATCGCCGGTGATCCTCGCGGGCACGCCGGGCACCTTTAAGCACATCGCCTTTGAAGAAATTTATGCCCTGTGCAATGCCTATTCAGAAAGCTACGACATGCCGCTGGCGATCCACCTCGATCACCACGAATCACTGGCGGATATCCGCCGTAAAGTCGGCGCGGGCGTGCGCAGCGCGATGATCGACGGCAGCCACTTCCCGTTTGAAGAAAACGTCGCCCTGGTGAAATCCGTGGTCGATTATTGCCACCGCCATGATTGCAGCGTCGAGGCCGAGCTTGGGCGTCTCGGTGGTGTGGAAGACGATATGAGCGTGGATGCCGAAAGCGCATTTCTGACCGACCCTGAAGAGGCACGCCGTTTTGTAGAACTTACCGGCGTCGATAGCCTTGCGGTCGCCATTGGCACCGCGCATGGTCTCTATACCCATCGGCCCAAAATTGACTTTGACCGGCTGGAGAAGATTAGCAAGGTGGTCGATATCCCTCTGGTCCTGCACGGTGCAAGCGATGTCCCGGATGAATATGTCAGGCGTGCGATTGAGCTGGGCGTGTGTAAAGTCAACGTCGCCACTGAACTGAAAATCGCCTTTGCCGCCGCGGTCAAAAAATGGTTTGGCGATAACCCGGAGGGCAACGATCCGCGTTATTACATGCGCGTCGGCATGGATGCAATGAAAGCGATTGTCAGCGATAAAATTAAGGTATGCGGTTCGGCGGGAAAATTAATGCCAGAATCAATCACCTGAAAGCGAATTTATCGATATCACCTGTTCACTTAACGCTGGAATTAAAAATATGAGTACTCCCAATATTCTGTTAACCCGCATCGATAACCGTCTGGTGCATGGTCAGGTCGGCGTGACATGGACCTCCACGCTGGGTGCAAATTTGCTGGTGGTGGTGGACGATGAGGTCGCTACCGATGAGGTGCAGCAAAAACTGATGGGTATTACTGCCGACACGTACGGATTTGGTATTCGCTTTTTTTCCGTCGACAAGACCATCAACGTTATTTCCAAAGCGGCTCCCCATCAGAAAATATTTCTTATTTGCCGTACGCCTGCGATTGTTCGTCAACTGGTGGAAGGCGGCGTGCCATTAAAAGAGGTCAACGTCGGTAATATGCATTTCTCCGAGGGGAAAAAACAGATCAGCAGCAAGGTTTATGTTAACGACCAGGATTTAGCCGATCTGCGGTTCATTAAACACAGCGGCGTTAACGTATTTATTCAGGATGTGCCGGGCGATCAGAAAGAATTTATTCCTGATTAATCCCCGTCTCGATAAAGGCAACAAACAAGACCATTAACAGAACGAGGCGTTAAAATGCATGAAATAACATTGATGCAGGGGATAGCCCTTGCAGCCCTGGTGTTTTTTCTGGGGATCGACTTTTGGCTTGAAGCACTGTTTATGTTCCGCCCGATTATCGTCTGTACTCTTACCGGTGCGATCCTCGGGGATATTCATATTGGCCTTATCACCGGCGGTTTAACCGAACTGGCGTTTGCAGGCCTGACGCCTGCGGGCGGTGTACAACCGCCGAACCCCATTATGGCGGGGCTGATGACCACGGTGATCGCCTTCTCGACGGGCGTGGATGCTAAAACCGCCATCGGCCTTGGCTTACCCTTCAGCCTGTTGATGCAGTACGTGATTCTGTTCTTCTACTCCGCGTTTTCGCTGTTTATGTCGAAAGCGGATAAATCTGCGAACGAAGCCAATACTGCCGCGCTTTCACGTCTCAACTGGACCACCACGCTGATCGTTGCCAGCTCGTATGCGGTGCTCGCGTTCCTCTGCACCTATCTGGCGCAGGGCGCGATGCAGTCGCTGGTAAAAGCCATGCCCGCATGGCTGACCCACGGCTTTGAAGTTGCAGGCGGCATCCTCCCGGCGGTCGGCTTTGGCCTGCTGCTGCGCGTGATGTTCAAAGCGCAATACATCCCTTACCTGATCGCCGGTTTCCTGTTCGTTTGCTACATCCAGGTCAGCAACCTGTTACCTGTGGCGGTACTGGGCGCGGCCTTTGCGGTGTACGAATACTTCAGCAGCAAAACCAGAACGGCCCAACAGGCAGCCGTGGCAACCAAAGAAAACTCTACTGAGGATTACAGCAATGGGATCTGAAATTACTAAAAAGGACATCACGCGGTTAGGGTTCCGCTCCTCTCTGCTACAGGCCAGTTTTAACTATGAAAGGATGCAGGCGGGCGGTTTCACCTGGGCGATGCTGCCTTTGCTGAAAAAGATTTATAAAGATGATAAAGCGGGCCTGAGCGCGGCCATGAAGGATCATCTGGAATTTATTAATACCCATCCTAATCTGGTCGGCTTCTTAATGGGGCTGTTGATCTCCATGGAGGAGAAAGGCGAAAACCGCAATACGATTAAGGGCCTGAAAGTTGCATTATTTGGCCCGATTGCCGGGATTGGTGATGCTATTTTCTGGTTTACCCTGCTGCCCATTATGGCCGGGATCTGCTCTTCCTTTGCCAGTCAGGGAAATATTCTCGGGCCGATTCTGTTTTTCGCGGTCTATATCGCCATCTTCTTTTTACGCGTGGGCTGGACGCATATTGGCTATACGCTGGGTATAAAAGCCATCGACCGGGTTAGGGAAAACTCGCAAATGATTGCCCGCTCGGCCACCATTCTGGGGATCACCGTTATTGGCGGACTGATCGCGTCATACGTGCATATTAACGTCATCACGACATTTGCCATCGATGACACGCACAGCGTGGCGCTGCAAAAAGATTTCTTCGACAAGGTGTTCCCGAATATTTTACCGATGGGCTATACCCTGCTGATGTATTACCTGCTGCGCGTGAAAAAAGCGCACCCGGTATTATTGATTGGCGTGACGTTTATATTATCGATTGTCGCATCAGCGGCGGGGATTTTATAAGCGAAGCGATAAAGGCATCATGCCGGATGGGATGTTTGCAACGCCATCCGGCAAAATGATCCGAGAGTTTGTTTTTGTTGGGCCGCAACGCGTGTCCCTTTTGCGCTTACTTCGAGTCTTTGAATAGAGGCAATCCTTGTGAACGCCGCCATTCTCGGACGATTTTTACGATGTTTTCTGGCTCACGAGCCTCTGGGGTCTCAGGATAGAAAATAAGATCGCTCTGAGCGGGATGTCCTGTTATTTCAATAAAGTAATCAATTAAATCATCAAGATATTTTTCCAATGCATCTCCTTTCAGAGACGTATCTTTCCTCGTTGAATTTCTGAATTCGCCAAGAAATTTGATAAATTCAGCTTCGGTGCACTCTTCGATTTTTTCTTTAAAATCATACATATAAAGTATGTCCTGTAATGAATTCCATCGTGTAATAGGGCTTTGGCAATTATTAAGTAACCAATGTTATATACTCTAATTTTCAAGGGCATCACTATGGCCATAATGATAATGTGCAGATAGTGATGTCCTTTTGTACTTACTTCGAGTCTTTAAACAAAGGTAACCCTTGCGATCGCCGCCATTCTCTGACTATTTTCACGATGTTTTCGGGTTCTTCATCTCCTCGCTTTTCAGGATAGAAAATAAGATCTCCCATTGCAGGGTGCTCCGTGATTTTAATAAAATGGTCAAATAAGACATCCATGTATTTTTCGAATTCTTTACCTGTTAATGGTTTGCCATTCCTCATTGGATTTGTGAATTCGTTCAGAAAGTTAATAAATTCGCTTTCTGTATAGTCCTCAATTTTTTCTTTAAAGTTAAACATAGTGTTATCTCCTGTAATGGATTTCATCATGTAATCGGGGCGTAACGATCCTTAAATTATCAATATCGTATAAACCGCCACCATCCTGAATTGCAACCACATGATGTATTTGGAATTTATTAACTATTCTGTTAGGCCCATAATAGTATCCAGTTATGGGGGTGAAAGGCGCAGATCCTTGACTGACATTTATTTTGTTATTCCCTATAAACTGCTCCATAAGTTCCGGATCTTTACTCACTTCCAGCCACAGCGCCTCTCTGAAATCATCAAAATTCTTAAACTCTCTTCCGCGTAATTTATCGGCAATATGCGCAGGAATGGGTGCGCCGTTTCCTTTATTGGTCACCGACATATCCAGCCATGTTGTTCCCGGCGAAAGCTTAACCCCGTTCCCGGTCACCACGCCGGGTTGCTTTCTGGGATCCTCTTTCAGATAAACATAAATCGGCCTGATCCCGGAGTCAGCAGGAAAGACCAGGATGTAGTCGTTGAAGTCTTCTGCGTCGGGAACAGGAAAAGGCGGTGTGGTCCAGGTAGTGTTGCCGTCCGCGATGGGCGTTACCAGAATGGTGGCCTGATCGACGGGGGGCTTATCACTGCCGGTATGGGCAGGGACGTTCCCGTCTTCCGGTTTTTCCGGCGTCCAGGTGATGAGCGGCCCGTCTGCACCGTCAGCGGGAGTAAATTCATAACGCTGCGCGCGCGGGTTCCACAGCATGTTCGCCACGCGCACGTTTTCATACGGTGTGCCTTCGCCCGTGTGCACACCATAAACCTGAGGCCTGCCGTGAATGTCATCCCGCCAGAAAAAACGCACCCGGGTGGTGGCGGTGCTGCCAGCCAGCGCTTTCTGACGCAGCACCTCTTCATACCAGAATTCGTCACGTCCGGGAACGCGGTCGCTTCCCTTACCCGCGGACGGGGTATAGAGGGCAGAGGCCAGCGCCCCGATAAGCGGTACACCTCTGGCGGCACTTAGCACACCGCTGAGTGACCACTCACCCCAGACCTGGGTAGCCAGCGCCCCGGCTGACACCAGCGGAAGGGCGGCTTCTGCCGGCTTCCGGGAATGATACCCGCAACAGTCATCCACCGCGGGCGGGGCAAAAATCGCCATCTGCCCGAAGTTTTCAGCGGGCTCTTCTCCTGTCCCGGCATCCGTACACCCTTTTTCTTTCAGACAGGATTTGGCGTAGACCGGCGTGACCCGCTTCGGTGGCGGCTCAGGGGTAATGACGGGCCGGGGCGTGGGGGCAGGTACTGCTTTGCGGGGGATAAACAGGTTGTTATAGCTATAGCTGTCGGGGAAGGCCAGGTGGTAACACTCTGTGTTCGCGATGAGATGTTTACATAATATATATTCATACGCGACGGTAATGGTTTCAGTGTGAAGGTCATTATAAATAAACTTTGAATGCACACCCGTGAGCGACGCATTTCTTAACTCAATATAATAATAACGCTCCCATCTGCCTGTTGTATTTATCCGGTAAAAATCAATCTCAATAAATAACCGCTCATTCTGGTTTATGGCGTTACACAACAAAGGCGTGCTTTTATCTATTAGCTTACAAAAGGTAAGCCCCTGTAGATTAATACCGTTATCTTTTTTTGTTAGTGCATGCCCTAAAGAAAAGGCATAAATTTCATTTTCATGCCTCATCTGCCAGCGATTTCCAACGGATGCCTCTGTTCCACAGCCAGCAGAAATATCACCTTGTTTCTCACCTGTTATTTTCAGGTAAATAATATGACTCATTCCCTTTAAATCTCTTTCTCCCTGTGTGTTTTTAATTAAACGCCAGACCGGATGGCAATTCAAATGAAATATACTTTCATGCTTTAATTTGTGCGGGAATTAATGTTATATCATTAGCGGGGGGAGGTCTTATAAGCGGAGCGATAAAGGCATCATGCCGGATGAGATGTCATCCGGAAAACGACCAGAGTATCTGCCTGAGTTGGGCCGCAACGCCTGGTCGTCCATATTAATTCTGATCAAGCCTCGCCGAATCGTAAACGGGGCTATTCTCCCTGCTGCTCCAGCGCGTGTTTATACAGCGCGTTTTTCTTCACGCCGTGGATCTCGGCGGCGAGCGCGGCGGCTTTTTTTAGCGGCAGTTCGGCCTGAAGCAGTGCGAGGGTGCGCAACGCGTCGGCGGGCAGATCTTCTTCCTGAGCTTTATGGCCTTCAATAATCAGCACCATTTCGCCTTTGCGGCGGTTTTCATCTTCTTTTACCCAGGCGAGCAGTTCGCCAATCGGTGCACCGTGGATTGACTCCCAGGTTTTAGTCAGTTCGCGCGCCAGCACCACGTAACGGGATTCACCCAGCACGGCGCAGATATCTTCCAGACTGTCGATGAGGCGATGGGTGGACTCGTAAAAAATCAGCGTGCGTGGTTCGGCTTCGATGGCTTTCAGCGCATCGCGGCGACCTTTGGATTTGGCGGGCAGGAAACCTTCGTAGCAGAAACGATCGGAGGGCAGTCCGGCGGCGCTCAGTGCCGCAATCGCGGCGCAGGGACCGGGCAGCGGTACAACACGAATTCCGGCTTCACGGCAGGTGCGCACCAGATGGTAGCCCGGATCGTTAATCAGCGGCGTACCGGCATCGGACACCAGCGCGATGTTCTGCCCTTCTTTCAACTTAGCCACCAGCGTCTCGGCTTTTTGCTGCTCGTTATGATCGTGCAGGGCGAACAGGCGCGCGCTGATGGCGAAATGTTGCAGCAACAGCCCGGTGTGGCGGGTATCTTCCGCCGCAATCAAATCAACGCTTTGCAAAACGGTGAGGGCACGCTGGGTAATATCAGCCAAATTCCCGATAGGAGTGGGTACAATATAAAGCTGACCTTGAGAATTCTCTGCTGATTCGTGTTGTTTCATTGTTTCATCCGTAGTGCCGATTTAATATTGAGCATTGCATAAAAAATATCACTGGATACAGAATGGTACCCTCAACATTTCTTCGTTCAAAAGCCGTGCGTTGTTTGCCTGTGGTGCTGGCCGCCCTGCTGTTCGCGGGCTGCGGAACACAGGCCCCCGATCAGAGCAGCGCGCATATGCAGGGCACAGCGCAGGCTGACTCCGGTTTTTACCTGAACCAGATGCAGCAAAGCGCCGATGATAGCAAGACCAACTGGCAATTACTCGCCATTCGTGCATTGCTTAAAGAGGGTAAAACCCAGCATGCGAGCGAGCTGTTTGCGCAGTTACCGCAGGATCTGAACGACGATCAGCGTAAAGAGCTGGCGTTGCTGGCGGTAGAACTCAAAATCGCGCAGAAGGATTTTCCGGGTGCGCAGGCGCTGCTTGAGAAATTAAAACCCAACGATTTCGCTGAAAACCAGCGGGCACGCTACTGGCAGGCCCATATCGACGCCAGCCAGGGCCGTCCGTCATTAGCATTACTGCGGGCGCTGATTGCCCAGGAACCGCTGCTGGCAGCCAAAGATAAACAGGCTAATATCGACGCCACCTGGCAGGCGCTCTCTCAGATGACGCCGGATCAGGCGCGCGCGCTGGTCATCAACGCCGATGAAAACGTGCTGCAAGGCTGGCTGGATCTGCAACGTGTATGGTTCGATAACCGCAACGATCCCAACATGCTCAAAGCAGGCATCAGCGACTGGCAGGTACGTTATCCGCAAAACCCCGGCGCGAAAATGCTGCCTTCCCAACTGGTGAATGTGCAGAATTTTAAACCCGCCTCCACCAGCAAAATCGCCCTGTTGCTGCCGTTAAACGGTCAGGCGGCGGTGTTCGGTCGTACCATTCAGCAAGGTTTTGAAGCGGCGAAAAACGGCGTGGCAGCAGTGTCTGGCCCGGCGGAACCGTCGCAAATGGCTCAGGCGGCCACCACCGATGAAAACGGAGACGTTGTTAGTCCGTCTGATGCCGCGGTCGGTGAGTTAACCAACGAACCGCAGGAACAGCCTG
>Ga0302349_1001996_pt1 | contig 13906 bp, 17 predicted proteins | sample PhyAR1_FD_202176 | JGI IMG/M metagenome (GOLD analysis project Ga0302349, IMG submission 202176) | Leaf surface microbial communities from alfalfa plants in UC Gill Tract Community Farm, Albany, California, United States - DLSL A.R1... | ecosystem: Host-associated > Plants > Phyllosphere >...
TGCCGTCGGTTGGCCGAGTTTATGACGCGCTTTGTGGCTGCGCGTATGCCGTTAATAGCAGCTATTTCAATATATTACTGACCCACTACCGTGAATGTTTAACCTCGTTGCAAGCGGGTGCTGAACCCAAAGCCGCACGCATGGATATGCGCTGGAAAGAGCTGATGCAACAACATTGCTGGCTGGCATTTCACCCCAGCTTCGCTTACCTGAACCGTGATTGGGATTACCTGCAGGATAAAGAAATTGACTGCACTCACTGGTTCTTTAGAAAACCTAAGTAAAGAGCAGCGCGTGAGCGCGCTGTTCTGGAGAAGATTGAAATGCAACTGATTGAAAGTTATCAGCCTGAATATGTGGCTCGTTTTGTGGCTCTTCAGGAAACGTGCAACTGTCCTAAGTGTAAAGCCGAGCAGGGCGAATATCCGCGAGTCACTCAACGCTTCCAGAATCAAGAGCGTGAAAGCCTGATGCTGGGCTGCGAGAGTGCGGCGCGTGAGACATTGCTCAATCCTGAGGCGTTTGTACTACATCCGGTTCAAACACAGGCTATGGCGGAGGATGCTCTCAGCCCGTGGCTAGAACAGGTGAACCAGCAGTGCATCAATTTAACCATTCAGCGTGCCATGAATTTAGAGTGCAGCTTGTATGCCATCGGCGTGCTATTGAGCAAGGCGCAAACTCTGTCAGAGCAAGGCGATGAGTCCTGTGAGCAGATTGCTTCCATGGGTGAACAGCTGATGTTGCTGGCCGATCAAAATGTGCTCCAGCAGCAACTGGGGATGTTGCCGCCGATTGTTGAAAGCCGACTGGAGGCGCTGCAAGGAATGGGCGCGTTGCGTTTGAACCTGAACCTGCCTTTACCGCAAAAAATGCCGATGATGCTGAAACTCAGTGAGCTAAGCATTATGCAACCGGCACGCTTAGCAGAACGCTTGCAGGAGTTGGAAGCTGCTTGGCAGACGCAAACTCTCTTTACCGAACAGCCGCATATTCTGCGCAATGCGCTGCTGTATAGCCTGTATCACCACGTGTTTCCTGGCGTTGATGCCAAGAACTATGGTGAATCATTCTTGGCACTGGTGCGCCATTTCTTCCGCCTGAAAATGCTGTGCGCGATGTGGTTAACCGACAACGAGCAATTAACCGAAGAAAATGTGGTGACGTTGTTCAGCGCCTATTTTGCGTGGCAGGCAACGGAAACAGCCCAGTTTAATGCCGATCAAACTGCGGATTACAGTTTGCTGACGGGGTTGGCGCTGATCTGATCTTTTCATCCTCTGTAGTCTGTGCGCTGTTTTTGGCTCAGGGGATGCTTTTTATTGAGGTTTTGGTTCACAAGAGATTCTGTTATATGCATTCCGTATCGACGATACATGTTTGGGATTTAGAGCCCATAATCCAATCAGAAGGAAATGTCTCTTTTCCCCTGGCAAATCGCGAAATTACCTTTGAACTGAAAAATTCACATGAGCGTATGTATGCCGCCAAGTGTTTGTTAAAGGTGCGTCACCCCCAGTCAGATGTAGACAGTCTGTTATTTAAACGTTTTGTTAAACCTGGCGATAGAGTCTTGGATGCGGGGGCAAATATTGGTTATACCGCGCTGACTTTTCTTTCGCTTGGCGCTAGTAAAGTCGTAGCATTAGAGCCGGTTCCGTATATTTTCGATAGATTACTTACGTTAGCCAGTGATGCTCTGATAACCGTTGAAAAGGCACTTTCAGCCGAAGACGGTGAGGCTGAAATTGTACTTTCACAAAGCCATAATCAAGGTTCGAGCATAAAACCTGAGCTAATGGAGATATTTCCAGAGGTGTACGGCGCTGAGCTAAAAAAAGCCCTGATAAAAACGACGACCATAGATCAATTAGTGGGCGAACATGGTCAGTTTGATCTCTGGAAACTTGATATTGAAGGCGCAGAGATAGATGCATTGCGAGGGGCGAGCAATACGTTATTGTCTTCTCCTCCTCGGCTTATCTTTGCGGAATTGTATGCTGATGCGCTGGTTAAATTTTATCAATTAGTCAGTGCAACACATCCTTATATGTATCGCGCGCATATTGACGTTAAAAATTACCAACTACATTTGTGTGATCCTACACTTCAAGAATTAGAGTCGTTTTATCAAACCAGTCCGATGTATGTTTTTTCTCAAGAAGAGATTAAAGATTAAGCAGGCTCTCTTATCTCCCGTAATAGTAAAGAAATACTATTACGGGGATGATTACTAGAAAGATTAACGAGCTAAAAACGCCTGCGCGGTCTTACGATTTATTTTTGTATTACCGAAGAAGTGAACATCAGAAAAGAGATAGTGATGGATGTATTTTTGCAATCGAGATTCGTCGAAATGTTTGTAGAAACAGTCTCCTAATACCTCAACCTGCTTGTTATATAGCATCGCCTCTAACCCAACCGTTGAGTTAATCGTAATTACGCTTTCAGCCGCCTGAATAAGCGCATTGGTGCTTTCTTGGGTTAAATAAAAACCGAGTTCAGCGCTTAATTTTCCAACGAGCACTATTTCCTCTTCTGACATTTCGGCAGGATGTATCTTTACCGCCAGAGTACAGCCTTTTTCAGTCGCGCATTTTACTGCGTACGTGATGGCATCCTGATTTTTATGTTTGGCATACATCCAAAGCTGTGCGTCGTTGGATACCTGTAGCGGCAGGAAAATAAAGTTTTTACCCGAGTCTAAAACTGTCTGCTGCGATATCTGTTTTATCAGCTCTGATCGCGGGTTTCCTAATGCCTGAGGAATAACTTTACGCTTTTCTTCAACGTATTTTTTCATCCAGCGGTGATGTTTTATAGGATCCACTTCTGGATATTTGTCGAGCAATTCCGGCTGAGCGGCAAGCAGCGAGCTGGCATTGGTTCCTTGAGGGTCAATAAAGACTTTTTCGGGTAGGTTCGCCAACTCGGTAAAGCGGATTTCAATTTGTAGAATATAGCTGGCGGTTGCCGCCGCCTTTGAGTAAATGCCACATCCGCTGCACATGATGAGCTTGGTGATATTAAGTTCTTTTATGACATGAGAGAAATACAGTAGGGTAGAGAAGTAGCATCGCCAGCACTGTTCATAATCCGCGCCACCCATCAAATGTTCGAAGGATTTTATGATGTCCTGATGAATTCTCTTAAAAAGTACCGGCTTATTTTGTGCAATCTCTTCTGGCGTAGGAACCTTTGCCCTATCCGGGATGCGATAGAGTTGGCAACTTGGCGCTCTTTGAGTAATAAAATTAAACGCTTCATCGTCGCGAACAAAGAACGCTATTTTCTTTCGCTCGCTTTCGCTTAATCCTGCCGTGATCCGTGCAAAGAAATTAGCATAGCCTAAGCCTTCGATGACAAAAGCTTTCATCATGAAGTCGTCCAATTATGAATGAGAATATCGCCATTGAATCCTTGGCGGACAAAACTAGGGAAGAAATCGGCGAGCTTTTCTAAATCACCCACGTCAAAAGATAAATCGCTCGGCAAAATAATTGAAGTATTTCGGACAATGACGCTGATGTTATAGCCATATTTTAAGATGGCAGCATCTTTGCAGTTAATACCGGCCATCACTAAATGATAGAGCACCAATCCAGCATTCCACAGGCTAACGTGCCCGCCGACAATTTCCTCTTTCAGCGGAGGTACGGTAATGCAGATAATGCCGTTAGGCTTTGCCGACGCAGCGACTTTCTTGAGGAACTGATTGGGATTCAATTGATGTTCCAGCACATGAGAACACCAAATGCAGTCGTACTGTGTATCCAGTTCGGCTTCGTTAAAGTCGCCGGTGATTAAATCAAACCCACGTTCATGGGTATTACGCAGAAAGTATTCTGAGCGACCAAAATCAACGCCGGTTACTTTTTTTCCATACATCGCAAAAACTTCGGCATGTAATCCCTGACCACAGCCGATATCTAGAACAGTGTCAAATTCATAATCGTCCAGCAGCTTTTGTAGCGCATAGGAAGACATGAACGTGGGCCCCATAGCCGCAAACTGCTTTTGCAATGGGGGAAGATGGGCATACATGATGGTTTTACTGTCTAACATGATCATCCTACAGCAGGTTTCGAACGATATTTTTAGGTCTGCCGAGGCTCACCCTTCCTGATACAAATAAGCTTCCGGCTGGGCAGCGTTAATCAGGTTATTCACAATATCCTGTTGCATGTGCAGCATCACACCGTTGCGTTCATTGATCTCTTTACAGCGTTTAGCCTGTTGCTCGAGATCGGCCCACAGTGCATTGACCTTCGGCTGATGCTGTTCAGGCAGGCGAGAAAAGAGATCGGTGATGCCTTTACGTCCTCCGGCAACGCCCAGAGACTGTAAAATGCCATGTCGTTTTTGCGCGCTTTCTGTCAGGCGCTGGTAGTTTTCGACCAGCTCATGGTTGAGCGTGCTGAGATCGTCGGCGTTGCGCGCAATGATGTATGCGCGCTGTTTTTCGAGCTGGCCGATAAGCTCAATATAGATCTTTCGATCCCTGACGATATCTTGAATTAGCGTATTAACCTTTTGCGCAGGCGTAGTCATATTCCCTTTCTATCCTTTGTAATATTTCTCTATGGCGAGCGTGAGTTCGTCCAGATTGATGTCAATTTTCCCGGCGCTGATGGCGTCTTTCATCGCGTTAACGCGATCCATATCGACTTCCGGCATGGCCGCAAGTTGCCCCTGAGCTTCACCCAGCACGGGATCAACCGGTGTGGTGGCCTGAGCACGTAGGGTGGTCGCAGACTCTGCATTGGCACTCTTCGTGTTTGCAGTATTGTTAACGGCCTGAGTCAGGTTGTACTGGGTTGAAGTTACTTTCATTGCATCTCTCCGAAACGGGTATCCCGTTGGTCATTTTCTGTCTGGCTGCGCAAGGTTAACCACTAGTGTATCGATTTAGGGTATCGACTAGAGGCGGAAGTCTTCCTTCCATACCCAACTATAGCGACCAGCCAACGGCAAAACTTAATTATCGATGCAAAAACTTTACTGACCCGGTGCGTAAAGCATTCGCACAACGCCAATATTGTCGACAACGGCGCTAACCACGCGCTGGCTGCTTTCGTTTTTCACTTTGATCATGTCGCCTTTACGGCCCTTTTTCATCGCCTCACCCATGGTGCGAGCCTCAATGCCGTCTTGTTCGGCAATCATCACCACGCGCTGGCCGCGATCGACCATGATGGGCTGATCGAGCTGGGCTGGACTAATAGGCTGTAAATCGCGGATGCAGCGTTTCACGGTTAATCCCACGACTTCATCAGGATTGGTGATAACCCCCGCGCGGCTACTGGAGATATTGCGCTTTTTTAACTCGATGTCAGAAGGGGAAATGACCGCACCGCGCTCAAGGGTGTTCTTCGCCACAATGACCGGCAGATAGATATCCGGCTTCACGGTTACATCGACCTCCCACCCGTTGGCATCTTCACAGCGAATGTCATAGCGCAGACGGCTCAAATCGCGTTTATCTCCGGTCGGCAGCGCGGCCTGCAACGGCTGGGAACAAACCCGATAGCTGCTGACCTCCGACGGAATAAACACGTTCATTTTCGCGTTGAAATCTTTCCAATTTTTACGTTTGGCCTCGCGATTGATATCGGCCGTGGCCACTTCTACCGCGAGGGCATAAATCTGTTTGCGAGCGCTAGAGGTGCTGGGCTTGGAGGTTTCTTTCATCGCCCAGCCGGAGGCGAGCGGAAGGGTACACAGCCCGAAAACCACGAGGGCGCGACCAAGGGCATGCTGCGGAAGGAAAGAACGTTTCCTAGTGTGGCTAACTTTAGATGTAACTTGTTTAAAAATCATATTGTTATAACTCTGGCATGGTAATTGCTATATCAGTAGCGGACAGCAGTAAATGACAGAGAAACAACATTTTACAACGACGTGATGAGAGGAAGTTTCAGTGGGCTTAAGTTTTGACAAGGCATTAGGTGTTCATCCACAGGCGGTACAGCTTCGACTTTCCCGAGCAGAGCTGTTATCGGCGAACTTAGCTAACGTCGACACCCCAAACTTTCAGGCTAAAGATATTGATTTTGCCGCTGAGATGCAACGTTCGAGTTTGAACTTTTCGACGAATAACTCGGCAGAACTCAAATATCGCGTGCCTTATCAGCCCGCTAGCGATGGCAACACGGTTGCTCTGGACGTTGAGCAGGCTGAGTTCTCGAAAAACGCGCTGGATTACCAAACCAGCTTAGCGTTTTTAAACATGAAATTTGTGGGCCTTAAAAAGGCAATTGACGGTAAGTAATTGATTTAGGTAACAACGGACAATGGCATTTACGGATATTTATCGCGTTTCGGGTTCAGCAATGACGGCTCAAACCGTTCGCCTGAACACCATCGCCAGCAATCTGGCGAACGCGGAGTCGCCAGCGGACAACGAGGGTGCCGTGTATAAGGCTCGCCGCCCGGTATTTGCCGCGGTGTATCAAAACAGCGAGCTGATGGACAACAAAGCCTTAGCGGGTGCTCGTGTACAAATCATGGACGTGGTTGAAACCGGCAGCGCAGTGCAGCGCTATGAGCCAAATCATCCTATGGCCAACGATCAGGGTTATGTCTTTTACCCCGACGTTAACGTCGTGGAAGAGATGGCCGACATGATGTCGGCATCCCGTAGCTTCGAGACAAACGTCGAAGTTCTTAACAGTGTGAAAAGTATGCAGCAGAGCCTGCTGAGACTTGGAGAAGCCTAAGCATGAACGTAAATGACGCGCAGAGCTATGCGGATACATCTAGCTATAACAGCCGCGTTGCCAGCAACGACAACAGCGCCGCGAGCATGAACAACCTGTTTATGACGCTATTGGTTGCGCAAATCCAAAATCAGGATCCGCTGAACCCAACCGATGGCACCGAATACGTTAGCCAGCTGGCGCAGCTGTCTCAGGTGCAGTCGATGGAATCCATGTCTGCGCTGATGCAAAACAATGCGGTGTTGATGGATAACCTGCAAACCCTGTCTACCGGCAACTTAGTAGGGCAGAAGGTGATGGTTCAGACCGACAAAATCGAAACTGACGGCAGTACGGTGATTGATGGTCGTCTATCACTGGATCACGCCGCTGGCGTGGTCACGGTGTACGTCAAAGATGAAGCCGGTACCGAGCACAAAATTGAGCTGGGCCAGCAGGAAGCCGGGCAGGTTGATTTCAAAATTGATCCGAAAGAGCTGGGCCTTGCCGAAGGCAAATACACGCTGAGCGTGGTGACGGATACCGGCGAAGAGTCGGTTCCGATTGAAGTGGGCGGCGTGGTTAACAACGTGCGTATTCCATTGGATGGCAGTGCCACCATGCTGAATATCGCTGGGCTGGGTGAGGTTCCTTATAACTACATCAGCCAGTTCGGGATGAATAGCCCATCCAATAACACCGACACTCGCAAAGCGTAATTTCGAAAACGGAATACTTTCGAACACTAACCCAATTTAGATCAGGAAAGATTTTATGAGCTTTAGTATCGCAACTTCAGGCTTGAACGCCATCACTCAGCAGCTTAGCGCCATCAGTAACAACATTGCTAACTCCGGCACCGTAGGCTTCAAGTCTGGTCGTGCGGAGTTCTCTGCGCTGTACGCACAGTCTCAGCCGCTGGGCGTGGGCGTGACGGGTATTACGCAAAGTATTACCCGTGGCGGTAATATCATGGCCTCTTCAAGCTCGCTGGATTTGGCGATTTCAGGTAACGGTTTCTTCGTGGTGCGCGATAGCGCAGGCACAGAAGCCTATACCCGTGCGGGCTATTTCGGCACCGACTGCAACGGAAACTTAATCAATAACCTGGGAATGAATCTGCAAGGTTATCCGGTTGATGCCAACGGCGTACTGCAGGTGGGTAACGTGGGTAATTTGACCATCAGCAGCGGCGCGATCCCAGCGAAAGCCACCAAAGGACTCGACTTCACCGCTAATTTAGATGCTAACGCCGAAGTGCCGAAAGTTAAGCCGTTAGATCCGAAAAACAGCGATTCATACAACAATACCTATACCACGCAGGTTTATGACTCTTTGGGGCGTGAGCACACGTTGTCGCAGTATTTTGTTAAGAACGCAGATAACACCTGGACCAGCCATTACTACATGGATGGCGAGCCGGTTCCCGATGCGACCGATCCAACCAAAGGCGTTACCCAAACAATTTCATTCAACGCTCAGGGCGTGATGGAAGTGCCCAATGGTGCTGTCAATATTGCACTGTCAATCCCAGGCGCTGAAGAGCTGAAGTTAGAGGTGAACTACGCCGGAACAACTCAGTTTGGTTCTGACTTCTCCGTGACCAAAAACAAGGGTGATGGTTACGCATCCGGCGAGAAAACAGGCCAGCAGATTGATGAAGAAGGCTTTGTTTATGCCACCTTCTCGAACGGCGAGCGCATGCTCCAAGGTCAGCTGATCCTGGCTAACTTTACTAACCCGAATGGCTTGTCTTCTCAGGACGGTACTACATGGTCGCAGACCTCTGCGTCAGGTACACCGCTGAGCGGTGCGCCGGGTTCAGGCCTGTTAGGTTCTATTAAGGCAGGTGCACTGGAAGAGTCTAACGTTGACTTAACCGCTGAACTGGTGGGGTTGATGACCGCGCAGCGTAACTATCAGGCTAACACCAAAGTTATCAGCACCAATGACAGCATGATGTCGGCTCTGTTCCAGGCGGTCTAATGGATCACTTAATTTATACCGCCGTTAGCGGCGCTAACCGCAGCCTGTCACAGCAGCAGATTCATTCTAATAATCTGGCGAACGTGAACACCAGCGGATTTCGTGGCGATTTAGAAAGCGCGTTAACACAGCAGGTAGCGGGCTCTGGCTACGACTCGCGCTATCTGGTGCAGGGGCAAAATAGCGGCGTGGATATGACGCCGGGCGCGGTGAGAGATACCGGGCGTGAGCTGGATATTGCGATTAAAGGCAATGGCCTGATTGCCGTGGGTAACGGCAACCGCGAGGTTTACACCCGTAACGGTCAGATGGACGTTAACCCTGATGGTGATTTAACCATTAACGGCCGTCCCGTGATTGGCGAAACCGGCCCGGTGATATTGCCGCCGTTTTCCGATCTCTCCATCGGCGATGACGGCACCATTACGATTGTTCCGCAAGACGGTGACGTTAACGCGGCCATGGACGTCGATCGCATCAAACTGGTGGATATTCCCGCAGATCAGCTTTCAAAAGACGCTGACGGTTTATTGGTGAGCACCACGCGGAATAACCCACGCAGCGACGCCGTTGAGATCGCTGCCGGGCATCTGGAAAGCAGCAATATTTCAGCGATTAGCGAAATGGTTTCCAGCATTGCGCTGAACCGCCAATTTGAAGCCCAAATCAAGATGATGAAAGCCGCAGAAGACTTGGCGACGGCCGGTAATCGGCTGATCCGTGGCAGCTAAATTAAGGAATAAATCATGAATCCAGCTTTATGGATCAGTAAAACCGGCCTTGCAGCGCAAGACGCCAAAATGAGCGCCATTTCCAATAACTTGGCGAACGTGAATACCACCGGCTTTAAACGCGACCGCGTGATGTTTGACGATCTGTTCTACCAAACTCAGCGAGCTCCAGGCGCGCAGCTTGATCAGAACAACGTGGCTCCCACCGGTATTCAGTACGGCACCGGCGTGAAAATCGTGGGGACTCAAAAAGAGTTTTCCGTGGGTAGCATGCAGATCACCAAGCAGCAGATGGACGTGGCGATTACGGGCCAAGGCTTCTTCCAAGTAGAAACGCCAGACGGTGATATCGCCTACACGCGTGCGGGCAACCTACAGGTTAACGCCGACGGCGTGGTGACTAACGCCGCTGGTTTACCGTTAGTGCCTGCCATTGAGCTTCCGGCTAACACCAAAGAGCTGTCGATTGCGAAAGACGGCACCGTGTCTGCAACCGTGGGCGGCGAAGCCGATCCGGTAGAGCTTGGGCAAATCACGCTGGTGAATTTTGTTAATCCGGCCGGATTAGAAGCGGTAGGCGGCAATCTTTATCGCGAAACGGCGGCCAGCGGCGAAGCCGTAGAAGGCGTACCGGGTGAAGATGCCCTTGGACAGTTGGAGCAGGGAACATTGGAAGGTTCAAACGTACAGGTGGTTGAAGAGATGGTCGACATGATCACCGTTCAGCGCGCCTACGAAATGAACGCGAAAATGGTTTCGGCTGCAGATGATATGTTGAAGTTTGTCACTCAGTCGCTGTAACAGCGGCTTGGTGAAAGAGTAAAGCGAAGAACGTTATGAAAAAGCAGATGTTGATGTGTGTCCTGTTGATGGCGCTAGCGGGCTGTGAAAGCCCTGCGCTGCTAGTTCACAAGGATGATGCGGCCTATGCGCCGCCAGAGGAAATACTGCAGCAGCCGGTTGCAGTGCAGGGTGGCGGGCTATACAACGCCGGTTACAACTGGTCTCTGACCCAGGATCGCCGCGCATACCGCGTGGGCGATATTCTGACGGTACGACTTGATGAGTCTACGCAGTCCAGCAAACAGGCGCGCACCAACTTCGGCAAGAAGAATGATGCGTCTATCGCCGCACCGGAAGCCTTTGGCCACTCAGTGGATAAGCTGAGTGGCTCTATCGGTGCGGATCGCTCCTTTAACGGCAATGCCTCTTCCGCCCAGCAAAATATGCTGCGCGGTTCTATCACCGTGGCGGTACATAAAATCTTGGCTAACGGGGTTTTAGTGGTGCGCGGCGAGAAGTGGCTGACCCTCAATCAGGGCGATGAATATATGCGCGTCACCGGATTGGTTCGAACCGATGATATCGAGCGTGATAACACCATTTCGTCGCAGCGTATTGCGAACGCGCGTATCTCGTATGCAGGCCGTGGAGCGTTAAGTGACTCCAACTCAGCCGGTTGGCTGACGCGGATCTTTAACCATCCGCTGTTCCCTATTTAATTCAGGAGATGTTCAACATGTGCAGATTCCTTACGCTGGTTGTCGCCCTCCTGTGGAGTTCAATGTCATTGGCGCAGCCGTTAGGCTCGCTGGTGGATGTGCAAGGCGTTCGTGGTAACCAACTGATTGGTTACAGTTTGGTGGTGGGTTTAGACGGCACCGGTGACAAAAATCAGGTGAAGTTCACCAGCCAATCGGTCACCAATATGCTGCGGCAGTTTGGCGTACAGCTACCGGCCAAGATTGACCCTAAGGTGAAAAACGTGGCGGCGGTGGCGATTAGCGCCACGCTGCCGCCGATGTACGCGCGCGGGCAGTCCATTGATATCACCGTTTCTTCTATCGGTGACGCCAAAAGTTTGCGCGGTGGTACGTTGCTGTTGACTCAACTGCGCGGTGCCGATGGCGAAGTTTATGCATTGGCACAGGGCAACGTGGTGGTCGGCGGTTTTAAAGCCGAAGGCGATAGCGGTTCCAGCATCACCATGAACACGCCAACCGTTGGGCGCGTGCCGAACGGGGCGTCGATTGAACGCGAAATTCCCAGCGATTTTCAGGTTAGCAATTTGGTTACGCTAAACCTGAAACGCCCAAGCTTTAAAACGGCGAACAACGTTGCCGTGGCGCTGAATCAGGCCTTTGGTGCGAATACCGCCACGGCGCAAAGTGCGACTAACGTCGTGGTGTGAGCGCCGCAGGATGCAGGGGCACGCGTGGCCTTTATGTCGATGCTGGAAGACGTGCAGATTAACGCCGGTAAACAGCCGCCGCGCGTGGTGTTTAACGCCAGAACCGGCACGGTGGTGATTGGCGACGGCGTTGTGGTGCGGGCAGCTGCGGTTTCTCACGGTAATTTAACCGTCAGCATTCGCGAAAGCCGCAATGTAAGCCAACCTAACGCCTTCAGCAACGGTGAGACAGTTACTACACCACAAAGTGATATTGATGTGAGCCGAGGCCAAGGCCAGATGGTGACCGTTGCCGCAGGCACCAGCCTGCGTAGCATCGTCAATACCATCAACAGCTTAGGAGCCGCGCCGGATGACACCATGGCTATCTTGCAGGCATTACACGAAGCAGGCGCATTAGACGCTGAACTCGTGGTTATTTAAGGAAAAAAACCATGATTGATGCCATTAATCGCCAAAGTACCGTGCTGCCGGGAGATTTCACCGGCACGCTGAAAGCACAGAATTTAGATCAGGCCGCCGAGCAGTTTGAAGCGATGTTCCTGCGTTCGATGATGCAGCAGATGCGTAAAGCGTCAGATGCGTTAGCGGCGGATGATGATCCGTTCAACAGCAAGCAGCAGCGCATGATGCGTGATTTTTATGATGACAAACTGGCCTCGCAGCTGGCTTCACAGCGCAGTAGCGGAATTGCCACCATGCTGATTAACCAGCTTGATCCCCAGGTTAAGGGAATGGAGCGCGCACTTAAGATTGAGGACGAAAATGTCGCTTCTGATTCAGTAGAAGCGCCAGAGCCCGTAGAGCTTGAAACGCCCGTTATCCCAGTACTTAGCCGCGGACAGGAATCATTATGAGTTTAATCAGTAACGCTTACAGCGGCATTCAAGCCGCCAAGTTAGGTATGAATACCGTTGGTATGAACGTTCAGAATGCCTTAACGCCGGGCTATAGCCGCCAAGGTATTTTGCAAAGCGCCGTAGGGCCGATGGGCTCCGTGGGGCTGTCTGCGGGTAACGGTGTTCAGGTTGACAGTATTCGCCGTATCTCGGATCAGTATTTGACCAGTCAGGTATGGGGCACCAACAGCAAAGCTAACTATTATGATTCCGGGCAGAAGTATATTGGTGCGCTGGAGTCGGTGATTGGCACGGATACCACCAGTTTGGGCAACGGTATCGATAAGCTTTTTGCCTCGCTTAACGAGCTCACCACCCAGCCCGATTCTCCCGCGCTGCGCCAGCAATTGATCAACGAAGCACAGTCGATGGCGACGCGTTTCAATAACATCAATAATTTTATTAATAGCCAGAAGACATCAATCAATAGCCAGCGTAATGCCACGGTAGACAGCGTGAATACGCTGAGCTCGAATATCGCGGGCTATAACCAGAAAATTGCGGAGCTTGAAGCCACCGGCGGTAACACCAACGTGCTGCGCGACCAGCGTGACGAGTTGGTGAAACAGATGAGCAGCATGGTTGACGTAAAAGTCAGCGAAGATGCGAAGGGCAATTACACGGTTGCTTTGCCCAATGGTCAGCCTTTGGTTAACGGGCGCAGCTCAGGCCAGCTTGCCACCACCACTCAACCGGATGGCAGCCAGCTACTGACGCTGAAATATGCCGGTTCTGAATACACGATTAATCCGGCAACCGGCGGCCAGCTTGGTGCGCTGAATGATTATGAGCAGGGTACGCTCAAAGAAATGCAGGAATCGGTTCAGGGCATGGCGGAATCTATTGCGACCATGTTTAACGATCAGCTCGGACAAGGTTTTGATCTTAATGGGCAGCCGGGTAAGCCGCTGTTTAATTTCGATTTGAGCAATCCAGCAGGCATGTTGACTATCACTGATATCAAACCCGATGAGTTGGCGCTTTCGGGCAAAAATGATGAAACAGGTAACGGTGATAACCTGAATTTACTGATTGAGTTAAAAAACAAAAAAGTGAACATCGGTGGAATGGGCAATATGAGTATCAACGAAGGTGCCGCCGCGATTATTAGTTCTATCGGTATTGCCAGCCGTGAGAACCAGACCGAAGCCGAAGCCGCCATATCTGTCTATGTAGAAGCGCAGAATCAGCGTGACAACCTCAGCGCAGTCGATCAGGACGAAGAAGCGATTAACCTTCAGGTTTACATGAACGCCTACCAGTCAAATATGAAGGTGATTGCGGCGGGTAACCAGATCTTCTCCGATTTACTGAATCTGCTCTGATAATAATAAGGAATTAACATGCGAGTCAGCGGCCTCTACAACGCCAATATGATGACCTACCAGATGGGTAAAAACG
>Ga0302349_1001999_pt1 | contig 13904 bp, 9 predicted proteins | sample PhyAR1_FD_202176 | JGI IMG/M metagenome (GOLD analysis project Ga0302349, IMG submission 202176) | Leaf surface microbial communities from alfalfa plants in UC Gill Tract Community Farm, Albany, California, United States - DLSL A.R1... | ecosystem: Host-associated > Plants > Phyllosphere >...
CTAATGCCCGATCGAGGGCAACGATCGGGAAAGAATCATTCGCCCAGCGCTGATAAAACGGATGTTCAGGCGGCAGAGAGGTTGAAACAATGATCGCATCAACCTGCCGCTGAAGCAGATGATCAATACAGCGCATTTCGTTATCAGGCTGATCTTCCGAACAGGCAATCAGTAACTGATAGCCGCGCTGACGCGCCTGGCGCTCAAGATAATTGGCAATCCGCGTATAACTGGTGTTCTCCAGATCGGGGATCACCAGGCCTATCGATCGCGTACGTCCTGCACGCAGCCCAGCCGCTACCGCATTAGGATGGTAGTTATGCTCACGTACAACAGCCATGACTTTCTCAACGGTTTTATCGCTGACACGATACTGCTTGGCTTTTCCGTTGATGACATAGCTTGCTGTGGTTCGTGAGACGCCGGCTAGCCGGGCGATTTCATCCAGTTTCACAATTGCCCCTTAATCAATAAAAGATACTCCATAACCTTTTTAGGGATATAGGTTAAATTCCATAACATCTAAGCGCAGAATAGTCACTGCGGCAACCGCTTTCGCGTAGGGTTCCGGGGAATTTCGCAAAAAAAACCCGACACTGTATGTCGGGCTGTTAAATTTTATACTGCGTAAGGCTTAACGCATGATCTTATCACCGCGCGATAATCCGACGACGCCTGAGCGCGCGACTTCGACAATTTTCGCCACATCGCGGATCGTCGCCAGAAACGCGTCCAGCTTATCGCTGGTGCCCGCAAGCTGAACCGTGTAAATCGACGGCGTCACATCAATGATCTGACCACGGAAGATCTCCGCATTGCGTTTCACTTCTTCACGCCCGTAACCGCTGGCCTGGATCTTCACCAGCATGATCTCGCGCTCGACGTGTGCGCCCTGCCCCAGTTCATTAACCCGTAATACATCCACCAGTTTATGCAGTTGCTTTTCAATCTGCTCCAGCACTTTTGCATCACCTACCGTCTGGATGGTCATACGTGAGAGGGTCGGATCGTCGGTGGGGGCCACGGTCAGACTTTCAATATTATATCCACGCTGTGAAAAGAGGCCGATCACGCGGGATAACGCACCCGATTCGTTTTCCAGTAAAACAGACAATATCCGGCGCATAATCAAGTCCTCTCCGTTTTGCTAAGCCACATCTCATCCATGCCGCCGCCGCGAATATGCATCGGATAAACGTGTTCACCACCGTCCACGCTGACGTCCACAAACACCAGTCGATTATTGCGCACCATTGAGAGCGCTTCTGCCAGCTTGCTTTCCAGTTCTTCAGGTTGCGTGATGCGCATACCCACATGCCCGTACGCCTCCGCCAGACGCACAAAGTCCGGCAACGAGGTCATATACGATTGCGAGTGTCGGCCTGAATAAATCATGTCCTGCCACTGCTTCACCATGCCGAGATAGCCATTATTCAGGTTCAGCACCAGCACCGGCAGTTCGTACTGCAACGCCGTAGAGAGTTCCTGAATGTTCATCTGGATGCTGCCGTCGCCGGTCACGCAAATCACCGTTTCTTCCGGCAATGCCATTTTCACGCCGAGGGCGGCAGGTAAACCGAAGCCCATGGTGCCGAGGCCGCCGGAGTTGATCCAACGGCGCGGCTTATCAAAAGGATAATAAAGCGCGGCAAACATTTGATGCTGTCCGACGTCAGAGGTGACGTAAGCCTCACCCTGGGTTAAACGCCAGATGGTTTCGATCACTGCCTGCGGTTTGATGCTTTCGCTCTGGGTGTCGTACTTCAGGCACTGACGCGCGCGCCACTGTTCAATCCTGATCCACCAGTCGCGGATCTCATCGTGCGCCTGCACGTACTCTTCCTGGCCTAACAGTTCAAGCATCTGCTCCAGCACCATCCGGGCATCGCCTACGATCGGCACATCGGCTGACACGGTTTTGGAGATCGAGGTGGGATCGATGTCGATATGCAGCACCGTCGCATTCGGGCAATACTTCGCCAGATTATTGGTGGTGCGATCGTCAAAGCGCACCCCTACCGCGAAAATCACATCAGAGTGGTGCATCGTCATGTTGGCTTCATAGGTGCCGTGCATGCCGAGCATCCCAAGCGCCTGACGATGGGTTGCCGGAAACGCACCCAGTCCCATTAAGGAAGAGGCAACCGGCAGGTTAAGCGTTTCAATCAACTGGCGCAGCGGCGCTTCACATCCGGCATTTATCGCCCCGCCGCCCACGTACACCACCGGATTTTTGGCGGCAATCAGCGTTTGCAGCGCGCGCTTGATCTGACCTTTATGGCCCTGCGTCGTCGGATTATAAGAACGCATGCTGACCGATTCCGGCCAGACGTACGGGAATTTGTTTGCCGGGTTCATGATATCTTTCGGCAAATCGACCACCACCGGGCCCGGACGACCACTCGCCGCCAGCCAGAAGGCTTTCTTCAACACGCCGGGGATATCTTCGGTCTGTTTAACCAGGAAACTGTGCTTTACCACCGGGCGGGAGATCCCCACCATGTCGCACTCCTGGAAGGCGTCATAGCCGATGAGTGACGTCGCTACCTGGCCTGAGAGCACCACAAGCGGTATGGAGTCCATATAGGCTGTAGCGATACCGGTGATGGCGTTGGTGGCACCAGGTCCAGACGTGACGAGTACGACTCCCACTTCTCCCGTTGCGCGCGCCAGCCCATCCGCCATATGCACGGCGGCCTGCTCATGGCGCACCAGCACATGATCGATACCCCCGACGGTGTGCAGCGCATCATAGATATCCAGGACTGCGCCTCCGGGATAACCGAACACTTGCTTGACGCCTTGATCGATAAGCGATCGGACGACCATCTCGGCTCCAGACAACATCTCCATGCTTTGCCTCCAGGCTTTATTTATCGACGAATGGCAGAAGTCATTTCCACGCACTCTCACTGCCAGGGAAAATCCCTGCCTCTCGTTGTTTAACGATTACCTTAACCGCTCGCTATGAGCCAGGCAATTGGCAAACGATTAGCCTGACGCGGGGTTAAAAGAATAAATAAGAGGTCGGGGGAAGGTTAAAAGAAGAATACACTATGATAAGGAAAGGCGATGACCAATCATGGCAGAAAAACTGAGACACTCAGCTATTCATGCATTTTTAACCCCGTCGCCGGGACGGCGTTAAAAATGCATTAGAAGAAAATATCGCAAATTGAAAGTTAAGAAGAATAAATACAACCTGACTCCATTAACTTTCTTTTTAGCTTAGCGGCGGCAAACAGAAACCAGCAGCTCCTCCATCCATTGATGCCCTTTATCGCGGCCAGCAGCTTCATGCCATGAAAGGAAACAGGTGCGGCTGTTAAGTTTTAACGGCAGCGGCAGAATTTGTAGCTGTAGCTTTTCGGCAAATTCATTGGCCAGCCAGCGCGGTGCAATAGCGACAAGATGCGTTTGCGACACCACATTTAATACACTAATTAATGCCATACCCTGATAAGCAATACAGCGTTGTTTATCCGGCGTGTCATACCATGGCTGACTAAATGAAGCATAACGATCGAGCGCCACGACCGCATGTTCTTCATTATAAATATCGCTCTCTCTTAGCGGGCTGTTAATACGGGGATGCTTTTTGCTGGCGACCAGTACCATTTCATCTTTAAACAGCGGAACGCAAGAAAATTCAGGGCGACGGAATTCTTCATAGCCAATGACGAATTCAATTTCCTGATAGCGCAACTGGTGTTCGGTATTGTGGTTTAACGAGGATTTGAAAACCAAATGGATATTCGGGGCCATTTCTTCAACGCGATTATATATAACCGACGTTAAATAATTATCCAGCGGACTGCAAACACACATATTAAAAATACGCGCGCTATTGATCGGTTCAAATCCGGCACCCGGCAACTCATTCTGAATCAGTTGCAATGCCTGACGCACGGAACCATACAGCTGGAATGCCCGTGCGGTAGGCTGAATGCCGCGCCCGTAGCGAACGAAAAGCTCATCTTCAAACATGGTCTTCAGACGCGCGACGGCGTTACTGACCGCCGGTTGCGACATCTGCAAATAAGCGGCGGCACGCGTGATATTTTGCTCCTGCATAACCACGTCAAACACCGTAAGCAGATTAAGATCAACCATGCGAAGTTTGGGCTTCATCGCATCCGTTAAATTAGAACTGATAATTTTTCCTTCTGACATGCTTGTCTCCACCGTCACGTTAAACTCCCTTTCCTGTTTGTGCAGTAATAACTTCAGAAAATATTATTTACCATGCATATAAAACAAGCAAAAGGAGAACATTACAAATTAGGAATATATAAAGACTCGTTTTGGCACACACAGGAGATCAAACTGTGCATTATGCCTGCGATATAAATGAGCAATTCATAACCCATACAATATGCGAAGGATCAAACCATAAACGCCATGAATATACATAACCATTTATAATTAACGCATCATGTAGATTTACTTAATTAACAACATACTCCATCCACTAATTTCACTTTATTTTTTACATTTTTAACGTTAGTCACGGCATGAATACCAAAAGTTATCATTTAAGCATGTAAAATCATCGGGATAAGCGCGCCAGCTTTGTTCCTTCATATTATTTATATTGATATATGAATGTATAAAGATGTCACAAAAAGCAACGCTCACACTTTTTGTTAATGTAGAAGTATCGCTAATAGCATCACAGATAGCACAATTGCCTAAATTACCCGGCGTGTTTCCTTGCATTGCCCGCGCCATTTTCCAGGCAAGGGGTTGACATCGCAGGGCGTATCCAGTACCACTAAAGGCATAACGTATTCATCAGGAGCATGACTTAAATGATTCGCCACATTCGTTTCGCCGGTCTACTACTACTAAACGCATCTTCATTGCGCGGTAGACTGGTGGGCGACACGCAGAATTAAGTCATCTTCCGGTAGACAAAAAACCCGCGCCATTGCGCGGGTTTTTTTATGCTCGTAGCAAGGCAACCCAGACAGACAAGGACCTAAACCATGAGCCAGCAACAAGTCATTATTTTCGATACCACGTTACGCGACGGTGAACAGGCATTGCAGGCGAGCCTGAGTGTGAAAGAGAAGCTGCAAATCGCACTGGCCCTCGAACGTATGGGTGTTGACGTCATGGAAGTCGGCTTCCCGGTTTCTTCGCCTGGCGATTTTGAATCCGTTCAGACCATCGCCCGCCAGGTCAAAAACAGCCGCGTATGCGCCCTGGCGCGCTGCGTTGAGAAGGACATTGACGTTGCCGCGGAATCACTGAAAGTTGCCGAAGCCTTCCGTATTCATACGTTTATTGCCACCTCCCCGATGCACATCGCCACCAAGCTGCGCAGCACGCTGGATGAAGTGATTGAGCGCGCAATCTACATGGTGAAGCGCGCACGCAATTACACCGACGATGTGGAATTCTCCTGTGAAGACGCAGGCCGCACGCCAATTGCTGACCTGGCGCGGGTAGTGGAAGCGGCCATTAATGCCGGGGCTAAAACTATCAATATCCCGGACACCGTCGGCTACACCATGCCGTTTGAGTTCGCCAATATCATCAGCGGCCTGTATGAGCGCGTACCGAACATTGATAAAGCGATCATCTCCGTCCACACCCATGACGATTTAGGCCTGGCGGTCGGTAACGCCATTGCCGCGGTCAATGCCGGGGCGCGTCAGGTGGAAGGCGCTATGAACGGTATCGGCGAACGCGCCGGTAACTGCTCGCTGGAAGAAGTGATCATGGCGATCAAAGTGCGCAAAGACATCATGAACGTGCACACCAACATCAACCATAACGAAATCTGGCGCACCAGCCAGATGGTCAGCCAGATCTGCAACATGCCGATCCCGGCCAACAAAGCCATTGTCGGCACCGGCGCGTTCGCGCACTCTTCCGGCATCCACCAGGATGGCGTGCTGAAAAACCGCGAAAACTACGAAATCATGACTCCGGAATCCATCGGTTTGAATCAGGTGCAACTGAACCTGACCTCCCGCTCCGGGCGTGCCGCCGTGAAGCACCGTATGGATGAAATGGGTTATAAAGAGAGCGATTACAACCTGGACAATCTGTATGACGCCTTCCTGAAACTGGCGGACAAAAAAGGCCAGGTATTTGATTACGATCTGGAAGCACTGGCCTTCATCAACAAACAGCAGGAAGAACCAGAGCATTTCCGTCTGGATTATTTCAGCGTGCAGTCCGGTTCCAGTGCGATGGCAACCGCCTCGGTCAAACTGGTGTGTGGCGACGACGTGAAAGCCGAAGCCGCCAACGGTAACGGTCCGGTAGACGCGGTGTACCAGGCCATCAACCGCATCACCGATTACAACATCGAGCTGGTCAAATATCAGTTAACCGCCAAAGGTCACGGTAAAGATGCGCTGGGCCAGGTAGACATTGTGGCGAACTACAATGGCCGTCGTTTCCATGGCGTAGGGCTGGCGACCGATATCGTCGAATCGTCCGCCAAAGCGATGGTGCACGTGCTGAACAATATCTGGCGTGCCAGTGAAGTAGAAAAAGAGCTGCAACGCAAAGCCATTAAAGAAAACAATCAGGAAACCGTGTGATGTCTAAAAATTATCATATTGCAGTTTTGCCGGGCGACGGTATTGGCCCGGAAGTGATGGCGCAAGCCCTGAAAGTACTGGATGCAATTCGTAGCCGTTTTGATATGCGCATTACCACCAGCCACTACGATGTGGGTGGCATTGCGATTGACCGCCACGGCAACCCGCTGCCGCAGGCCACCGTTGAAGGCTGTGAGCAGGCCGACGCCGTGCTGTTCGGCTCCGTGGGTGGCCCGAAATGGGAAAACTTACCGCCTGCGCAACAGCCAGAGCGCGGCGCGCTGCTGCCGCTGCGTAAGCATTTCAAGCTGTTCAGCAACCTGCGTCCGGCGAAGCTGTACCAGGGCCTGGAATCTTTTTGCCCGCTGCGCGCTGATATCGCCGCCAACGGCTTCGATATCCTGTGCGTGCGTGAATTAACCGGCGGCATTTACTTTGGTCAGCCGAAGGGTCGCGAAGGCAGCGGCCAGCATGAAAAAGCCTTTGATACCGAGGTGTATCACCGTTTTGAGATCGAGCGCATCGCCCGCATCGCGTTCGAATCGGCGCGCAAACGCCGTAAAAAAGTGCACTCCATTGATAAAGCCAACGTGCTGCAAACCTCGCTGCTGTGGCGTGAGATCGTCAATGAAGTGGCGCAGGAATACCCGGACGTCGAGCTGGCGCATATGTATATCGACAACGCCACCATGCAGTTGATTAAAGATCCGTCCCAGTTTGACGTGCTGCTGTGCTCCAACCTGTTCGGCGACATTCTCTCCGACGAGTGCGCGATGATCACCGGCTCCATGGGGATGCTGCCGTCTGCCAGCCTCAACGAGCAGGGTTTTGGTCTGTATGAGCCAGCGGGCGGTTCTGCACCGGATATCGCCGGTAAAAATATTGCTAACCCGATTGCCCAAATCCTGTCGCTGGCGCTGCTGTTGCGTTACAGCCTGGATGCCAACGATGCCGCCGATGCTATCGAAGCGGCCATCAACCGCGCGCTGGAAGAAGGCGTTCGCACCGGCGATCTGGCTCACGGCGGCGCTGCCGTCAGCACCGATGAAATGGGTGACATCGTGGCCCGTTATGTTTCCGAAGGGGTGTAATCATGGCTAAGAGCTTGTATGAAAAGTTGTTTGACGCGCACATCGTGCACGAAGCGCCGAACGAAACCCCGCTGCTGTATATCGACCGCCATCTGGTGCACGAAGTGACGTCACCGCAGGCATTCGACGGCCTGCGCGCGCATAACCGCCCGGTGCGTCAACCGGGTAAGACGTTTGCGACCATGGATCATAACGTCTCCACGCAGACCAAAGACATTAACGCCTCCGGCGAAATGGCGCGCATCCAGATGCAGGAGCTGATCAAAAACTGCAACGAATTCGGCGTGGAACTGTATGACCTGAATCACCCGTATCAGGGCATCGTGCACGTTATGGGCCCGGAGCAGGGCATCACCCTGCCGGGCATGACCATCGTGTGCGGCGATTCCCACACCGCGACGCACGGCGCGTTCGGCGCGCTGGCCTTCGGTATCGGCACCTCAGAAGTGGAACACGTTCTGGCGACGCAAACCCTGAAACAGGGCCGCGCCAAAACCATGAAGATCGAAGTGAAAGGCACCGCCGCGCCGGGCATTACCGCGAAAGACATCGTGCTGGCGATCATCGGCAAAACCGGCAGCGCGGGCGGCACCGGGCATGTGGTGGAGTTTTGCGGTGACGCGATCCGTGCGCTGAGCATGGAAGGCCGTATGACGCTGTGCAACATGGCGATCGAAATGGGCGCAAAAGCGGGCCTGGTCGCGCCGGACGACACCACCTTCAACTACGTGAAAGGCCGTCTGCACGCACCGAAAGGCGAAGATTTTGACGCCGCCGTAGCCTACTGGAGAACCCTGACCACCGATGACGACGCGGTTTTCGACACCGTTGTCACCTTACAGGCAGAAGAGATCGCCCCGCAGGTCACCTGGGGGACGAACCCAGGCCAGGTGATTTCCGTGACCGAGTTCATTCCCGATCCCGCGTCGTTTGCCGATCCGGTAGAACGCGCCTCCGCTGAAAAAGCGCTGGCCTACATGGGCCTGAAACCGGGCGTGCCGTTAACCGATGTTGCAATCGACAAAGTGTTTATCGGCTCCTGCACCAACTCTCGTATCGAAGATTTGCGCGCGGCGGCAGACATTGCCCGCGGTCGCAAAGTGGCACCGGGCGTGCAGGCGCTGGTGGTCCCCGGCTCCGGCCCGGTGAAAGCCCAGGCGGAAGCGGAAGGTCTGGATAAGATCTTTATCGAAGCAGGCTTTGAGTGGCGCTTACCGGGCTGCTCTATGTGTCTGGCGATGAACAACGACCGTCTGAATCCTGGCGAGCGTTGCGCATCCACCAGCAACCGTAACTTTGAAGGTCGTCAGGGGCGCGGCGGTCGCACGCACCTGGTCAGCCCGGCGATGGCTGCCGCTGCGGCGGTCACCGGTCACTTCGCTGATATTCGCAGCCTGAAATAAGGACACCATCATGGCAGAGAAATTAATTCAACATACAGGCCTGGTGGTTCCGCTGGATGCCGCCAACGTCGATACCGACGCCATTATTCCCAAGCAGTTTTTGCAGAAAGTGACGCGCACCGGTTTTGGCGCACATCTGTTTAACGACTGGCGTTTTCTCGATGACAAAGGCGAGCAGCCGAACCCGGAGTTCGTACTGAACTTCCCGCAATACAAAGGCGCGTCGATCCTGCTGGCGCGGGAAAACTTTGGCTGCGGCTCCTCGCGTGAACACGCGCCGTGGGCGCTGACCGATTACGGCTTTAAAGTGGTGATTGCCCCAAGTTTTGCCGACATTTTCTACGGCAACAGCTTCAACAACCAGTTGCTGCCGGTGACGCTGAGCGACGAGCAGGTCGACGAGCTGTTTACGCTGGTACAGGCCAATCCGGGGACAACGTTTGAAGTGGATCTGGAAGCCCAGGAAGTGAAAGCAGGCGGCAAATCTTACCGCTTTGAGATTGACGCCTTCCGCCGCCACTGCATGATGAACGGCCTCGACAGCATCGGCCTGACGTTACAGCATGAAGACGCCATTTCCGCGTATGAAAGCAAACAACCCGCGTTTATGGGTTAAGTGACCTTACCCGGCCTGGATTATCAACGCAGGCCGGGTTTCTGCCTACACGTCCTTCACCCGCGCGGTTATCGCCAGCGTCACCACAGAAATCGCCGCAATCACCCAGTACACCACGCCGTGACCGTAGCTTTGCGCCAGCGCACCCTGAATCACCCCGGCGAGGATCACGCCCGTTGAAATGCTATTGGTGAACAGCGTGGTAGCTGAACCTGCCCGCCCTGGCATCAAATCCTGGAACCACAGCATGCCGATCCCGGCGACGATACCGATGAAAATAGCGTTAAACAGTTGCAGGGCGAGCAGCGCCGGCTGGCTGTGAAAGAAAATCAGCCCGAGGTAAAAGAGCACCCCTGCCGCCATCGCCAGCGTCATCATGCAGCGTTTGCCGAAACGCTTAACATAATATCCCGCGAGGATCATCGCCGGGATCTCCAGCCCCGCCGCCGTGCCCATCAGAATACCCGCCAGCTTATCCGGCAGTCCCAGATCCCGGCTGATCCACAGCGGCATATCGATGATGTACATGGTGTTGCAGGTCCACATCAGGGTCGAGGCGATAAACAGCATCCGCACGTTTTTATCGCTCCAGCCGCTGACCTGGGTGACCGGCACGTCGGTGGGTTGTTCAACGCGCGCCACCGACGGCAGCATCAGCGCAATCATCGCGAGGCTGACGATAAAGATCCCGGCGGCGATGGAAAACATGGTGGTAAAGCCGTAATTGAGCGCCAGCATAAACGCCAGCGGCGGGCCAATCACCCATGCCAGCGAAAGCTGCGCACGCATAATGGAGCTAAACATCACCACTTCCCGCGCGGAGTTGTCGGCATATTCACGCGCCAGCGCGAAAAGCTGCGGCATTGCGGTATTGGCGATGGAAGCCAGCAGCACGCCGCAGGTAATCAGCGTCAGATAATGGCGGTTAAAGGCGAAAAGCAGCGCGTTACCCGCCGCCATCAGGCAACAAAACATGATCAATTTGCGCCGATCGCCCTGGCTGTCGGATCGTTTCGCCAGCCATAAACTCACCAGGATCCCGGCGATGGCATTAACGGTATAAAACAGGCCCACCCAGAACGGCTGCGCGCCGACTTCTCGGCTGAGAAATAAACTCAGTGTCGGTGCCTGCAATGCCCCGGCTACGCCCATCATGAAAGCCACAATCATAAAGGCGGCGTAGACCGCGTTAAGACGTCGTCCCATCGTCAAAAGCCAGAGCATAATGAATCCCTTGCGCGAGTTAGAAATGAAAAAAGCCAGCAGATAGTAGCTGCTGGCGTGGCGAAAAGCACCAATACTCAGTCACACATGATGGCCGCGATTCAGATTGCAGATGTCCCCTCCTCGCTTTCATCGGGGAGAAGTATTGGCTTAATATAGGGATTAATAAATTGATGAGTTTTTGTCAGGAGTTCCCCTTTTATGCCGTCTGGTCGTCTGCAACAACAGTTCATCCGCCTGTGGCAATGCTGCGAGGGGATGTCACAGGAAACCACGCTGAGCGAACTGGCGGAATTGCTCAACTGCTCGCGCCGCCATATGCGCACCCTGCTCAACACCATGCAGGCGCGCGGCTGGCTGACGTGGGAAGCGGAAGCCGGGCGGGGTAAGCGCTCACGCCTGACATTTTTGTATACCGGCCTGGCGCTGCAACAGCAGCGGGCCGAAGATCTGCTCGAACAGGACAGAATCGACCAGCTTGTGCAACTGGTCGGTGACAAAACCGCCGTGCGGCAAATGCTGGTGTCGCACCTGGGCCGCAGCTTCCGCCAGGGGCGGCATATTTTGCGGGTGCTTTATTACCGCCCGCTGCGCAACCTGCTCCCCGGCACGGCGCTGCGCCGTTCAGAAACCCATATGGCCCGGCAGATTTTCAACGCGCTTACCCGCGTAAATGAGGAAAATGGGGAACTGGAAGCGGATATCGCCCACCACTGGAAGCAGATCACGCCGCTGCACTGGCGCTTTTATCTGCGCCCCGGCATTCATTTTCATCATGGCCGCGAGCTGGAGATGAGCGATGTGATCGCCTCCCTGCAACGCATTAATACGCTGCCGCTGTACTCGCATATCACCCACATCGCTTCGCCCACCGCCTGGACGCTGGATATTCACCTCTCCGAACCGGATAGCTGGCTGCCCTGGCTGTTAGGCCATGTCCCGTCGATGATCCTGCCGCGCGAGTGGCCGTCGCTGGAGCGGTTTTCCAGCCAGCCCGTTGGCACAGGTCCTTACGCGGTCACGCGCAATAATCACAGCCAGCTTAAGATCCAGGCCTTTGAGGATTATTTTGGTTTCCGGGCACTGATAGACGAAGTAAATGTCTGGGTCCTGCCCGAAGGCAGCGACGATCCCGGCCACGGCCTGACGCTGGAAGGCCCCAATGACGACGAAAAGGCGACGGAAAGTCGTCTTGAAGAAGGGTGCTACTACCTGCTGTTTGACAGCCGCACCCATCGCGGCAACAGCCAGGCGGTGCGCGAGTGGGTAAGCCGCATTCTCTCCCCGGCCAGCCTGCTTTATCACGCCGACGATCACCATCAGCGCTACTGGTTCCCGGCTTACGGTCTGCTTCCGCGCTGGCATCATGCGCGCCCGGCGGGCAACGACGTGGAAAAACCGGCCGGGCTGGAGTCCCTCACCCTCACCTACTACCGTGAACATGTCGAACATAAAGTCATCGCCCGCTCCATGATCGACCTGCTCGCCGCGCATCAGGTCACGCTGAATATTCAGGAAGTGGATTATGACGAATGGCACAGCGGCGAAATCGTCAGCGATATCTGGCTTAACAGCGCTAATTTCACCCTGCCGCTCGATTTCTCTCTCTTTACCCATCTGTATGAAGTGCCGCTAGTCCAGCACTGCATTCCTCGCGACTGGCAGCAGGACGCCACGCAATGGCGCGCTGGCGAGATGAATCTGGCCGCGTGGTGCCAGCAATTGCTGGCAGGAAAAGCCATCGTGCCGTTGATCCACCACTGGCTGACGCTCAACGGCCAGCGCAGTATGCGCGGCCTGCGAATGAATACGCTGGGATGGTTTGACTTTAAATCGGCGTGGTTTGCACCGCCGGATCCGTAAGGGGGCGCAGCGCGCGATACGTAATAACTGAGTACGGGTTCACAATGTGGCATCAACGCAGCAAGGAATGCTGACTTGATGCCCTCCTGATTTTATTTAGCCATAGATTTATTTGCCGAACTCAACCATATTAAATATTCATCTCGCAGCATGCACGCGACAGAATAAATTTTATTAGTCACTTTTTACCCTATTGTTTTTAAAGGAGAAAGCATGAAGACAGTTGAAGAGGCGATTGATGATCTGCAATGCCGTGCTTTAGCGTATGAAATAATTTTTCAGTCTATTTTTTCTGAACTGCCCGAATTTTTTAAAGAAAAAACCATAGAAAATATTCAACTCAATTTCAAAGCCTTTGAATCCGGTGCACACACTGACGCAGGGAAAGTAAAACTTCAGGCGGCAAAAGATGTTGCCGCCAGAATTATCAGAGCGAAACTTTAATTTTTCTCACGCGCAGAGAGAATCACCAATAATTTCGCTTTGATATCAACGTCATTAATATTTATTTCATGACCGGGCCGCGTTTTGTCGTTATTCGGCTTTGACTGACAGGGCAACGTCTTTCACCGCAGCCTCAACCCCTGCTGCATTCATCTGAATGCTGGCGATCACCTCACCCGCTTCACGCATCAGTGCAACGCCTTCCCTGGTGTTCATCAGGCTGTTTTCAATGCCGCTGAGAACCTCTTTAGCCAGTTGATTGTTGCCCGCCACGACCCGCTCAATTTCTTCGGTAGCACTACTGACGCTTGCGGCGAGAGAGCGTACTTCTGCGGCAACAACTGCAAAACTTCTTCCTGATGCGCCTGCCCTCGCGGCTTCAATCGCGGCATTCAGGGCAATAAGCCGTGTCTGCATGGCAAAGCTGCGGATGGTTTCCACCATATCGTCGATACTGTCAGACTGATCGTTGAGCCGGGAGACATCGGTGGAGACCGCCCCCATCCCCTGCGCAATTCTGTCAATCATACGGATGCTGTTTTCAATCACGCTGGCACCGTTCTGCGCACTTCCTCGTGTCTGCACGGCCATATCCCATGCGTGCACAGCCGCCTCCTGCTCTCTCTGGTTCCGCTGAACGTCCGCCGTGACATCTGTAGCGAATTTCACAATTTTATAAAGCTGCCCGTCGCTGTTAAAGACC
>Ga0302349_1002002_pt1 | contig 13879 bp, 11 predicted proteins | sample PhyAR1_FD_202176 | JGI IMG/M metagenome (GOLD analysis project Ga0302349, IMG submission 202176) | Leaf surface microbial communities from alfalfa plants in UC Gill Tract Community Farm, Albany, California, United States - DLSL A.R1... | ecosystem: Host-associated > Plants > Phyllosphere >...
ATGAGACGGGAAAGCGGGGTAAAACGCATACAGCTTACTCGATCAAAGACGGAATCAGCGACAGCGACGCTAACCAAAAAGTGGGGCCGCGTCGCGCAGAAATATGCGGGCTTTGCGGCGAGTTGGTCGGACTTGCGGCAAGCGGCGGCTGGCCTGAACCACGCCGGTCCTGTTACCGTCGGTCATGGCCTCCATGAATTTTGAACTGCTGGACTTACGGGTGTTTGTCGCGATCGCCGACGGCAAGAGCTTCCTGCGCGCCGCCGAGCAATTGAACCTGTCACAACCCGCGATCAGCCGCCGGGTCCAGAAGCTGGAGGCGACGGTCGGCACGCCCCTTCTGGAGCGGACGACGCGGACGGTGCGGATGACCCCGGCGGGCAAGGAGATATTGCCGCTGCTCCGCCGCCTGCTGGAAGAGCTGGACGAGTCGCTGCTGGGCATGATGGCCTCGGGCGAGCGGCAGGCAGGGCGGCTGACCATCGCCAGCATCCCCAGCGCCACGGTGCGCTTCCTGCCGGACGTGCTGGAGGCACTAGGTCGCGACTATCGCAATGTCCGGGTGCGCGTGCTCGATCTGTCGGCGACCGAGTGTGCCGAGGCGGTGCGGACGGGACAGGCCGAATTCGCCATCACCCTGCCCGTCGCGTCGGACGGCGACATGGTCTATGAGCCGCTGACCGACGATCCTTACGGCCTGGTCTGTCGGAAGGACGATCCGCTGGCCGATCTCGCCGATCCGGCCTGGGGCGATCTGGCGGGCCTGCGGTTGGTGACGGTGCATCCGGGCAGCGGCAACCGGACCGCGCTCGACGCCGGGCTGGCGCGCGCGGGCATCGAACTGCGCTGGTTCTATGAAGTGACGCGGCTGACCTCGGCGCTGGCGCTCGTGCAGGCGGGGCTGGGACCGTCGGTGCTGCCGCGGCTGGCGTGCGAGGGGCCGGATGCGCGCGATCTGGTATGGCGATCGCTGCGCGGCGCGGAGGTCACGCGCACCATCGGCGTGCTGCGCCGCAACTCCGCCACCCTGTCCCCGGCCGCGTCACGGCTGATGGGGCTGCTCACCGAGGCCTGGGCCGCCGAACCGCGTCCCGCCCCAGCGCGCGACGAGTAACGAGGCCGAGACATTGGCGGCGCCGCTGGTCAGCGCACGGATTTCCGACAGGAAACGATCGACCGCGATCAGCATCGCCGCTGCCCCGACCGGAATATCGGGCAGCAGTGACAGCGTCAGCAACAGCGCCGAGAACCCGCTGCCCGTCACGCCCGCCGCTGCCTTGGACGTGACGAGCATCACGCCGAGATAGACCGCGACCCGCTCCGGCGTCAGGGCCATGCCCAGCGCTTCGCTCAGGAACAACGTCGCGACGACCAGATAGACCGCCGTCCCCGCCAGGTTGAGCGAATAGCCCAGAGGCACGGTCAGCCCCACCACGCTGCGCGGAACGCCCAGAGCCTCCAGCTTCAGGATCAGGCGCGGCAATACCACCTCGCTCGAGGAGGTGCCCAGTACGATCAGGATCTCGTCGCGGAACACGCGCAGCAGAGTGCCACCGCCAAGCCCGGTGGTCATCCACACCAGCACGACCAGCACGGCGATCAAAAGCCCGCATGCCAGCGCCAGCGTCGCGAACAACAGCCCCAACGAGCCGAGAAAGCCGAGACCAAAGGTGCCGACCGTATAGGCGATCGCTCCGAACGCCCCCACGGGCGCGGCGCGGACCAGGAAGCCGAAGATCGCGAATTGCAGCCGGGTCAGCGCCTCGATCCCCCGCATGATCGGCGCGCCCGCCTCGCCAATGCGCAGCAGGCCGAAACCGACCAGCCCGGCGACGAACAGTACGGGCAGGACCTCGCCCGCGGTAAAGGCCGAGAACAGCGTCTCGGGCACGATCCGCACGAGGAAATCGCCCGGCCCGGCGATGTGCCGCCCGGCCAGCTGCCGCTCCACCTCGGCCATCGCCGTGCCATAGGGCAGCAGCGGCAGGCCGCGCCCTGGCTGCATCAGCACCGCAACGCCCAGCCCGATGGCGAGCGCAGCGACGGTGATGCCCAGAAACACGATCAGGCTGCGCAGCACCGTGGCGCCCGTGTCACGCGCGGCGCCGTGGCGGACAATCCCCTCGACGATGGTGCAGAACAGGACCGGCGGCACCATCATCCGCATCGCCTTGACGAAAGCAATGCCCAACGGCCCCAGCTCGCGCCCGAACGCCGGGGCCAGCACGCCGATCAGCGTCCCGGTGACAATGCCGATCAGCATCTGGACATAAAGGTGCCGCAAGACGCGCAAGACCCCATCCGCTCCCGATATATGCATAAAACGCATCAAGTGCCCCGATCATTGCATTTGATCGAAAGGCCTGGTGCGAGGCTTAGTGCCGCGTCCGGCACGATGGCTCAAGCCCCTGCCACGACAGAAACTGTCGCAACAAGAACCCGCGAGCGAGCGGGACGGCCAAAAGAGAGGTATGATGGAAGCCCGATCTCCAAGGTTCCGAACCGTGATGCCGCGCCGCGCCGCGCTGGGGCTGGCATTGCTGCTGGGGCTGAACGCCGTCAGCGCGCCCGCCCTCGCCCGCGATACGAAGCCGACAAGGGTTCGCGAGCTGCACGTCGTCACGTCGGGGGGCTTCACCGCCGCCTTCCATGCGCTGGCCGCCAAGTATGAACGCGACACCGGCGTCCATATCGTTGCCGAGCACGGCCCCTCGATGGGCGACACGCCGCAGGCGATCCCAAACCGGCTCGCCCGGCATGAGGATGCCGATGTCGTGATCCTCGCTCGCAGCGGCCTGGACAGGCTGGCCGATCAGGGTCTGGTCACGAAGGGCACTGAAGTCGACCTCGGCCTGTCCAAGATCGCCATGGCGGTGAAGGCGGGCGCCCCCGCCCCCGACATCTCCACCCCCGACGCGCTGCGATCGACGCTGGTCAACGCCAAGTCGGTCGCGTGGTCGGACAGCGCCTCTGGCGTCTATATCCAGTCGACGATGCTCGACCGGCTGGGCGTCACCGATCAGGTGCGCCCCAAGGGCCGGATGATCCCCGCCACCCCGGTGGGTCAGATCGTCGCCACCGGCCAGGCCGAAATCGGTTTCCAGCAGCTCAGCGAGTTGAAGACGGTCAAAGGCATCCGCATCGTCGGCCTGATCCCGGAATCGTTGCAGAAGGTGACGCCCTTCTCGGCAGGCGTCGTCGCCTGGTCGCCACGTCAGGCGGAGGCGCGCGCTCTGATCGCCTATCTGTCCTCGCCCAAAGCCTATCCGATCATCCGCGACAGCGGATTGGAACCCGCCTCGCAAAAGGCCAAGCCATGACCACCTCCACCATCCCCTTCACCACCGCCGACACTCCACCCCCGGTCTCCGCCGAGCGCCGCAAGTCGGCGTTCAAGTCGATCTTCATCGTTGCCAGCGGCAACTTCCTGGAGATGTTCGACTTCATGGTGTTCGGCTATTACGCCACCTACATCTCAAAGGCGTTCTTCCCGACCGGCAGCGAGTTCGCGTCGCTGATGCTGACCCTGATGACTTTTGGCGCGGGCTTCCTGATGCGCCCGGTCGGCGCGCTGGTGCTGGGTGCCTATATCGACAAGCATGGGCGGCGGCAGGGCCTGCTCTTGACATTGGGCCTGATGGCGCTGGGCACGCTCGCCATCGCGATCACCCCCACCTATGCGCAGATCGGCGTCGCGGCTCCCATCATCATCCTGCTCGGCCGTCTGGTTCAGGGCCTGTCAGCAGGCGTCGAGGTTGGTGGCGTGTCGGTCTATCTCAACGAGATCGCGCCGCCGAACCGGAAAGGCTTCTTTTGTTCCTGGCAGTCGGCCAGCCAGCAGGCGGCGGTCGTGTTCGCCGCGTTGATCGGCCTGATCGTGTCGACCAGCCTGTCGCCCGAGACGATGCAGGCCTGGGGCTGGCGCATTCCCTTCATCATCGGCTGCGTGATGATCCCGTTCCTGTTCATTATCCGCCGCCACATGGAGGAAACCGAAGTCTTCCTGAAGCGCAAGGAGCATCCTCGGCTGTCGCAGATCATGCGGACCATCGGCGGCAACTGGGGCGTCGTGCTTCAGGGCGCGCTGATGGCGGTGATGACGACCGTCTTCTTCTACATGATCACCGCCTATACCCCGACCTTCGGCAACAAGGTGCTGTCGCTGACCCCGGGCGCCGCGCTGTTCGTGACGGCCTGCGTCGGCGTGACCAACTTCGTGCTGCTGCCGGTCATGGGCGCCTTGTCGGACCGGATCGGGCGTCGGCCGCTGCTGATCACGGCCACGCTGCTCGGCGCGCTGCTCGCCTATCCACTGATGAGCTGGCTGGTCGCCGCGCCCAGCTTCGGGCGGCTGCTGACCGTCGAGCTGCTGCTCGCCGCCATCTATGCCACCTATAACGGCGCGTTCATCGTGTACCTGACCGAGGCGATCCCGGCGCATGTCCGCACCGTCGGCTTCAGCCTGGCCTATAGCCTGGCCACCGCGATCTTCGGCGGCTTTACCCCCGCGATCAGCACCGCGCTGATCGGCGCGACCGGCGACAAGGCGATCCCCGGTGCGTGGTGTGCCGCCGCCGCGCTGCTGTCGCTGCTCGCCCTGTTGATCGGGTCGCGGATGCGGCGCAGCGCCGACTGATCCCCTGAACCGCCGCACGCCTGAAGGAGTGCGGCGGCCCCCTTTTTTCTATCCGAGGCAGTGGCCAAGCAGCCGCTCGCCCACCCCCTGAGAGGATGCCGTCATGTATCGTGGAGCCTTGCTCGCGATCGGCCTTTGCGCGCCCCTGCCGGTCGCCGCGCAAACCACCCCCGCCCCCGCCCCCGCCATCGCACAGCGCAATGAGGATGTCGCACGCCTGACCCGCCTCGTCGAACAGCAACAGGCGCAGATCGAGCGGCTGGAAGCCCGGCTGGCGGCGGTCGAAGGCGGCAAGCCCCAGGCGCTCGCCGCCGCCCCGCTCGGCCAGCCGCTGCCCAGCGACGCGCATCCCCTCACCCCGCCGCAGATCACGGCACAGGCCAGGCAGGCTGCTCGTACGCCCGCGCCGCTCGGCCAGTCGCTGCCCAGCGATGCACACCCGCCCTCGCTCGACGCGCGTCTGGCGCGGATCGAGAAGGCGCAGAAGGAAGGCGTGCATGTCGACTGGTCGAAGGGCACGCCGGAGTTCACCAGCGCGGACGGCAAATTCTCGTTCCGCCCGCGCGGCCGTATCCTGGTCGACCTTGCGACCACGACCGGCAGCACGCTCCCGAGCCGGAACATCACTGCCACCACCGCCCGCTCGCTACGCCTGGGTTTCGAGGGATCGATCGGATCACACCTCTCCTATCTGCTGGAGGGCGATTTCGCCGACAACGACCCGGCGATCAAATCCGCCTATCTCGCCTGGACGACCGGCTTTCTGGGACAGCAGGCCGAGTTCGCACTCGGCAACCGCCTGAACGATCGCGGGCTGGACGGGTCGAGCGGCACCATCTCGGTCCCCTTCATGGAACGCAATTTCGTCGGCGCAGGGATCATCCCCGTGCGCGGCTTCTTCGGACTGGGCGCGGCCGCCCGCGTATACGGCGATGGCTGGCATGTCGGGGTGCAGGTGTCGGGCGACGACATCAGCAATCCGGGCACGGAAAGCGACGGCCTGACCATCGCGGGGCGTGCGCATTGGAACCCGGTCAAGACCGCCGGCTGGCTGGTCCATCTGGGCCTCTGGGGCTTTCGCGAGACGATCGCCGCCGATGCGACCCGCCCGACGCGCAGCATCGCGGTCGGCGGCTTCTTCAACGACAATCTCCGCATCGTACCGGGCACGTTCACCGGCGCGCGGACGGGCGCAGGCTATGGTTTCGAGCTGGGCACCTTCCACCAGTCGCTCTGGGCTTATGGCGAATATGGCAAGCGGCGGATCGAGAACCGCGCGGGCGCCTCGACCGACCAGTCGGCCTGGGCGGTACAGGCGGGCTGGTTCCTGACCGGCGAGACTCCGCCCTATCTGACGCGCGGCGGCGTTTGGAGCCGCCCCAAGGTGCTGCGTCCGTTCACCTCGGGCGGGCGCGGCGCGATCGAGCTTGCCACCCGTTACGAGGAACTGGATTACAGTGACAATCCTACGGCCGGACGCGGCACCGCGCTGACGCTGGGCATCAACTGGTATCTCAACAATTTCGTCCGGCTGCAGGTGAACGCGATCGACTGGACCATTGCCAATCCCGTCCAGCTCCGTGGAGCCAAGGACCACGGCCAGACCCTGATCGGGCGCGCCCAGATCGCCTTTTGACGGCACGGAGCGCAAGCGCGTGCCCTATTGCCGACCGTGACGTGCCCGGACTGGACGAATGCCTTATGAAACGGGCGAGCTGTACCGGCTGAGAAGCCCGACCCGATCGCCCTGCCGCCGCATCCTGCAGCACGACGCCGTCCGCCAGATAACGCGCCAGCCGCGCCCAGGCCAGGGTCGGGTCGAAAAGCACGCGGAGCAGGTCCGCACCCGGACAGCCCGGTTTTTGCCCCCTGCGGTCAACGGCAGCCGCCCGTCACTCTCGAACAAGTCGCGTGCCGATCGGCATCCCCGCCTGGTCGCGCACAATGATTGACCCCGCCTGATGGTGGAGCTGCTCTGGCATCGAAAGCGCGGCCTTCCCTATATGCCAGAGCGGGGTTCGCAACAATATGCACCATCCATCAAGAATCGGATCCCGACATGGGACCGACGTGATGCGAGGGGCATCGCCGGTCGCGACCCGAAACAGCTCCCGCCCAATGGCTGGCACCTCCCCCTATCTTCACAAACACGGAAAGGGCCTGCCTCAAAATCGTGAACCGTGCGTTGGTCCCGAGCAAGAAGGAGAAGGTCATGTCCCAGGAAGTTCCCACGGCCCCAGAACCTGGCAGCTTTGCCGATCTGCCTATCCAGCCGACCGGATCGGGCGTGCAGGATCTCGAGATCGCCTATGAGCAGATGCAGCTGGCCAATGGCAACGCCGCATCGGCGGACGAACCGCGGGGCCAGGGCGTCGAGGGCGTTTCCCGCCACGACACCGTGATGCCGATCGAGGATGAGGAAGCCGCGATCATCAGTGCCGCCCATCCGAGCTGACCACGCACCGGGTCCGCTGCATTGGCCCCTATGGCCACGTCGCGCCGACGCTGGCCTTAGGGTTCCTCCCATCGTAAACCGCGTCCGCTTGCAAGGGAGACGCAGATGGGCACCCAGCCTTTGAGGGACGATCAGGCCATCATGGGGTCGGACGCCTTGATCGTCGTCGATCCGCAGATCGATTTCTGTCCCGGCGGCCGGTTGGCCGTGGCGGGTGGCGACGAGATCATGGCGGATATCGGCGCGCTCGCCTCGCGTTTCCGCCACGTCGTCGTGACGCAGGACTGGCACCCCGCCGGACATCTGTCTTTTGCGAGCTGCCATCCCGGTCGGCAGCCGTTCGACAGGATATCAATGCCTTATGGCGAACAGGTGTTATGGCCCGATCACTGCATCCAGGGAACGGCCGGAGCCGAATTCCATCCCGGCGTGCAAGGCGCGATCGACCGTGCCGACCTCATCATCCGGAAAGGCTGTAATCCACAGGTCGATTCCTATTCGGCCTTTTACGAGAATGACCAGACGACGAAGACCGGCCTTGCGGGCTATCTCCGTGACAAGCAGGTCCGACGATGCGTGTTTGTCGGGCTGGCCTATGATTTCTGCGTGGCCTGGTCGGCCCTGGATGCCCGGCGCGAGGGTTTTGAGGCCGTCGTCCTGAAGGATCACACAAGGGCAATCGGCATGCCGCTTGGCGACGGGACGACGATCGAGGAAGCAGAGGCACGGTTCCGCGCCGCCGATGTCCGGTTCATCGGGCGGGTAGCTTGGTCCCCAGCAGCACCAGACGATCGCCCGTAATCCCGAACCAGTGCGGCACCCCCGCAGGGAGCAGCAACACATCGCCGGGTCGCAGGGGGCGCGTCGTTCCCCCCTCGATCCGCTCACCCTCGATCAGGTCGGCGCGGCGCGTGGCCGGCGCGACGAGGGTGCCGCCGGAGATCAGCGTACCGACCCCTTCCAACACGATGGCATATTCCGCTTCTGCCGGATGAACCGCCGGACGGCCAGGCTTCTTCCATATTTCGATCGCAGCGACACGCGCGCCGTCGCGGAGCAACGGACGCCATGCAAAGCCCTGGCCCGGCTTCATGCCGGCCAGCATCGCCGCGATCTGCGCACGGACATCGCTGGCGCTCGCCAGATCGGGCGCGCCGGGACCGGCCGGAACGTTCGCCGATTGCGCCGTCGCGCCGGTCGACGCCACTGCGCCCGCCAGCAGAACCGCCGCTATAGCGGCAGACATTTTCCTGATGGGACTCCGCATCTTACAACCCCTCCCTGTTATCGGATCGTTGTTGCATCAAGAGGCGACCGGGGCAACAGGCCCGCACCCGATGGCCCATCCGTCATTCCCCAGACGCGGTCTTGCGCCAATCACGATAGCCGATAACCGCAAGGCCGATCATCACCGCGTACAGCCCTGCGGTCAGCATCAGGCCCTTGAAGACGAACATGCCGACATAGACGATATCGACCGCGATCCAGAGCAGCCAGTTCTCGCGGTGCTGCCGCGCCGTCCAATATTGCGCGACCAGGCTGAAACTGCTGAGCGTCGCGTCCAGCCATGGCAACGCCGCATCGGTGTGGTGGCTGGTGAACCAGCCGATCGCGAGCGCCCCCAGCGCGCCGATCGCCAGCCCCGCCCCGGCTTGTGGGCGTGTCAGAGGCTTGACGACGACCGCGCCGGTGGCGTTCCGGCTCCGGCGCCAGACGATCCAGCCATAGACGATACCGATGCCGAACACCGCCTGCAGCGCCATGTCGGCATAGAGCCGTATGTCGAGGAACAGTTTAAAATACAGCGCGCAGGCGACGAGGTTCAGCGGCCAGCAAAAGACGTTGCGCCGCGCCGTCAGCCAGATCGCCAGGAAACTGATCGCGACCGCCGCGATCTCCAGTGCCGTCATGTCAGGTCCAGCCCGATGCGAAGGCGAGCGAGGAAATCCTGCCCCGCGAACGATTGAAACCATTCCGCATGGCCCAGAAGATATCCCTCCCACGCCAGCAATGCCGCATCGGCATCACCGACCACCCCGGCGAAATAGTCGATCTCCGACAAGGCGAACTCGATATGCACCAGCGGCAGCAACCGGACGATCGCCTCCTTCATGACGGCATCGAGCGGGCGGAGCGTTTCATACCCGGCGATCAGGGATAGAGCGGCCACGGGGTCGCCGATGTGGCCATCCCGCCGCTCCCCCAGCTCCAACCAGGCAAAGGCCGTCCGCTCGATCGCGGTCGCCAGTTCATGCACCGCACAGGTCCGGTCGGCCAGCCCGAAGTCGAACACGGTTTCGACCCCGCCATCCGCCGACCAGAGCAGGTTGGAGGGATGCCAGTCATTATGCGTCCACAAGCGCTTTTGACGGGCCAACCCAGGCGCAAGCCCTTCTCCCAATGTGGCAAACAATGATGCCAAGCCATTGTGCCAATTTCTTTTCTTGAGAAACTCGGCAAGCGCTGGCCGGACATCTATATAGGCCTGCACCGCCGCCATCGGATCGCCAGCCGACAGGATCGAGAAGCTTGCGACCAGAGGCTGGACGGCACGTGCCGGGGCGTTATAGCCTTCGGAGGCGCGATGCAATTGCGCCAGTGCGACACCGGCGGCACGGGCGTGATCGCCGGTCTGAAAGGGGGTCCAGGACAATCGATCCCGATACAGATCCTCTCCGGGCGCCTGACGGTGAAGCTCGTAGGTCCAGTCGCCCCGTGCGATCGCGCTCGCGCCCTCCCCGGTACGCAACAGGTCGGGCACCGGCATCCCGGCGGCGGCGAGATGGGCGATGAACCCATGCTCCTCCGCCAGTCCCGCCACGCTCCGCACCCGGCGATCATGCCGCTTCAAAAGAAGCGAGCCGCCGCTCGTATGGATCAGCGTGGCGGCGGAAAAGGGACGCGGCGAATGCCAGTGCAGCGTTTCGAGGGCCGACGCATCTGGAAAGCACGCCAGCACCGCCGCCGCTTCATCGGGCGTGATCGCGGGCCAGGTGGGGGCCTCCATCGCCAGCCCCATGCCGTGGACACGGTGCGCCCCGGCCGGATGATCTGTCCCGATCATGCTCAGAAAGCGCGCGACACGGTGGCGACCACCGCTGCACCGCCGCCGACATAATAGCCTGGCGCATTGCCCGTAATGACCGTGCCACCGCGCCCGATCGTATCGCGGGCATTGGTCGTCACGGCCTGCACGCCCGCCAGGACATGCGGATTGGTGACGTTAATCGCATTCAGGCGCAAGTCGGTCCGCTTGCCGTCGAGCCAGTCGGCCAGATGGATACCGATCGCCAGATCCAGCGTCGCATAGCCGGGAATGCTCTCGTCATTCATGAAGGTCGCATATTGGCGACCGACATATTTGCCTGCGATGCTGCCGAAGAACAGCCCGTCGTCATAGGTGCCGCCGCCGCCGACCTGGACGGTCGGGCTGGACACCGCGCGCTTGCCCTGCGTCGGCAGCAAGTCCATGCCGACCGGCAGATCATCGTCGATCCGCGCGCGGAGATATTCGCCCGAGATATAGACGCTGACGCCCCTGGCCGGGCGATAGTCGATCTCGGCGTCAACGCCATAAGAGGTCTGTCCCCCGGCATTCAGCGTGGTGTTGACCAGCGCACCGCCATTGTCGACGACGGTCGCCAACTGTCGGTTGCGGAATTTGTAGTGGAAGCCGGTGACGGACGCCGACAGGCTGGGGCCGATATAGCGATAGCCCAGTTCCTGCGACACCGAATACTCGTTCTTTACAGCGTCTGTGCCGCGCGTCGTGACCACGCCGCCATAATAGCTGTCATACAGCGTGAATTCGTTGGGCGCGCGGAAATTGGTGGTGATGTTGGCGAACAGCTGCTGCCGATCATCGATGTCGTAATGGACGGCGGCGCGCGGCAAGGCGACGAAGCTGTTGCTGCGGACTTCGCTTTGCGGCCCAGGCAGATAGTTTCGGCCATTGCGCAGCAGGTTGACGCCCTTGAACCCCACATCGACGGTCAGGCGCGGGGTCAACGTGATGCTGTCAGCCAGAAAGACGCTTTTCGTCACGGTGACGGTGCGCTGGTTCTCATAGGCGAGCAGGCGGCCGTCGGCGGTGCGGATCGCCCGGCTGCGATAGCCCCAGGGGTCGACGGGGCGGCCCTCCGCGTCGATCGCGCTATAGGTCTGCGTCACCCGGTCGGTGCCGTAATCGAACCACAGCCCCCCGGTCAGCCGGTGGATGCCCGCCTGCAAGGTCAGCCTGGCGACCTGCCCCGCCCGCATCTGGTCACCCGTATAATTGCCCAGCACCGTCGCCACGCCGTCCACGGCCCCGGGCAATAGGATCGGCTGGGTCAATTCCTCATTGCCGAGGAAGTTGCCGGTCGTCACCAGCTGGGCGCCATAAGGCGAATTACCATAGCCGAACTGGAGATAGCTCGTGCTGTCGAAGGTCAGTCGGTCGGACAGCACCAGATGCACCGGTGCCGAGGCATAGAGGTTGCGGAACGGCGCGCGGTACAGTTCCCAGTAATTGGTGTCGCCCGGCGTATAGCGCGCGTCGTAATTGAACCCGCGCCCTTGCGCCTGCCACTCCGCCAGCGTCGGGCTGGGGTAAGCGGACGAATTGGCGTCATTGTACGACAGCGCCAGGCTGGCGCGATTGCCGTTCCCCCATTCGCGTAGCAGCTTGGCATCGACATGCTGGCGCGTGTCATATCCCGCCCCCCGCCAATTGTCCGCGCGCGTGTTGGAATAGGAGACGAACGCCTTCAGGCCCGTGCTCCCGATCTCTCCCGTATCGACCCGGACGAAGACGCGGCGCATGTCATAGGAACCCAGCGCCAGGTCGGCGAGCAGCTGCCGCGTAGCCTTGGGATCGTCCAGGCTCAGCGACAGCAATCCACCCGCGCCCACGACGGTCGGTGCATCGAGATCCACCGATCCCGGCGACAGCGCGATGCGGCGCAGATTTTCGGTATCGGCGAATTGCGACGGATAGGCGTAATAATAACCGATATCATTCTGCGGTGCCCCTTCCATCAGCACGCCGATCTCGTCCTGCCCCAGGCCGCGTAGCGTCAGGCTGGAGCTGGTCGACAGGCCGTAAGGGTCGCTGGAGGCGACGTTCGCGCCAGGCAGCAGATTGACGAGTTGAAAGGCGTTCTGGGTCGGGGCCTGCTTGACGATGAAGTCTGTCGCGACCTCGCTCACCGCGCGGGGATCGGTCTGATCGGGCAGCAAGCCTTCGGGATCGCGGTGGCCGATCACCCGGATATCGGCCGAGGCATCGGCGGTTTGCTGCGCCGAGACGGCCACCGGCCATGCGGCGGACAGCATCAGGACAGCAAGGCGGATCATCGTCTGATCGCGCGAAATCACAACCGGCATCGTCTCTTCGTCCACTTCACGGAGGGACGACGGAGGAACCGCGCACCCTCCCTACGCCGGTATGACCCGGATCAGGTTCAGCGGGTCATGGGCTGCTGCCCATCTCTCAACCGCGCATCAGCGGCCCCCCGGGGATGGCGCCGTCTAGGCGGTTATGCGCCGCGTGCAAATGCTTATCGCGCCTGGCGTTGCCAGAAGTCCTTGCTGCCCCATGGCGAGCGGGGATATCCCTGGACCATGCTCCGCATGGCCCCTCCCCCTACCGGGGAGCAATGACGGTGGAACCGCACCTGTGGAATAGCACCGGCTGCGCGAAAGCCCCGCTTGCCCAGCAGCCACTTTGTCGCCTAGCTTCCCGTAACTAGCGTTATAAAGGGGGAAATCGACATGGATCGCCGCAACTTCATCTTGTCCGGTGCGGCGACCGCCGGGCTGACCATGTTGCCCGCACGGTCCGCCTTCGCGCAGGCGTCCGGCGCCACACCCGCCGCCTCGTCGCCGGGCGACGCGCGACTGAACACGGCTTTCGATCAGGTCCTGGCCGAGACGGTACGCCAGTCTCCCGAATTCGCCACGTCGCTGGGTCTCGACACCGGCCAGAATGCCGATCTTCGTCACAAGCTGGGCGACAACAGCTATGGCGCTATCGCCAAGGACCTGGCCCGCAACCGCAAGGCCCTTGCGCTCGTCACCGCCGTCGACCCCGCCTCGCTGTCGCCACCGGCGCGGATCGATCGCGAAGTCGTGCTCTACAACATCAAGTCGAACATGATCGGCCCGGAGCAGTTCGGCCTGTCCTCGCCACAGGGACCCTATCCGATCTCGCAGCAGGACGGCGTGTATTTCTCGCTACCCGACTTCCTGGCCTCGACCCACCCGGTGAAGACATCGGACGATGCCGAGGCGTATCTGGACCGGCTTGCGCTGATGGGGCGTCAGCTCGACAACGAAACCGATGTGCAGCGGCGGGAAGCCGCCAAGGGCCGCCTGGCCCCCGACTTCTCGCTCGACCTCGCGCTGGGCCAGATGGCGAAGCTTCGCTCGCCCGCCGCCGCCGACAGCCAGCTGGTCGAGGCGCTGACCCGCCGCACCGACGCGGCGAATATCGGCGGCGACTGGAAGGCGCGCGCGACCCGGATCGTGGCGGAACAGGTCTATCCCGCGCTCGACCGCCAGATCGCCCTGCTGCGCTCGCTACGCCCCTCGGCCCGTAGCGCTGCGGGCATCTGGGCGCTGCCCGATGGCGAGGCGATGTATGCCGCGGCGCTCGCCCAGGCCACCACCACCACCCTGTCGCCCGACGCGGTGCATCGCATGGGCCTGCAACAGGTCGCAGAGTTGACCGCGCAGCTCGATACGATCCTGCGGGGCCAGGGCCTGACGCAAGGCAGCGTCGGTGCCCGCCTCGATCAGCTCAACCG
>Ga0302349_1002003_pt1 | contig 13872 bp, 9 predicted proteins | sample PhyAR1_FD_202176 | JGI IMG/M metagenome (GOLD analysis project Ga0302349, IMG submission 202176) | Leaf surface microbial communities from alfalfa plants in UC Gill Tract Community Farm, Albany, California, United States - DLSL A.R1... | ecosystem: Host-associated > Plants > Phyllosphere >...
ACCGATTGCGTCTCTGAATTCGATCACTCTGCTGAGTGCCGAGATCGTCGGACGCGCCTACGGGGGCGGCATCTTGAAGCTAGAGCCGAAGGAGGCAGACAGATGGTTGATGCCATCTGCTGCGCTGGTATCGCGGCGTGCTGAGCAGCTGCGGACGATCCTTCCTGCCGTAAAGGAGCGACTGCTTGATTTCGACCTTCTCGGCGCGGTGCAGCTCGTGGACGCCGCACTCTTGCTTGACTCGCAGGAGTTGACTGAGGACGACGTGCAGCATGCACGGACAGCGCATGCAGTGCTGAGTACGCGTCGTGCGACGAGGGGGAAACGTGGCCGTACCGACCGCGAAGGACAAGGCGTGGGCGATCTTCGACCGGATCGTTGAAGACGCCAAGGTAGACGGTGAGTACGATAATCCCTGGCGAAGCACACCCACGGGGGTCACATACGAAGCTGACATCGAAACTCTGCAGCGCCTTCTGGCCGTTCCCCTTCACCTGAGGGCGACCGTACGCTCAGGAGTGCCTGCATTGGCGCTTGATGTGTGGCTCGCCTTCGAACTGCGTCGAGCAGGATTTGAGCCTGACGCGGTATGGCCGCGCGCGGAGCACCCGCGGATCCTTCCGCGGCCAGTGGCGGCTCTGCTGCGGTCGCTTCCGAAGAAGCAGCAGGCGGAACTTCGGGAACGACTCACCCGGGAGTCCTCCATCAAGCAGGTCACCGCCTCAAGTGCCTCGATCTTGGGGAAGAACTACCTGAAACAAGTCGACGTCATCATGACCGACTGGGCAACGGGGCCGGAAGTGCTGATCTCGACGAAGCGAATGGATTCATCCTACGGAAAGAACGCCCCCAACCGTATTGAAGAATCCTACGGCGATGCGAAGAACCTGCGGCTACGCCATCCGCTGGCTGCACTCGGGTTCCTGATGGCGGTTCGCTCGGACATCCGAAACGAGCGCGATGAACTCACCTTCCGCTGGCTGAACGACCTCATGCAGAAGCTTGGCCGCGAGGAGGACGCTTACCACGCAACCTGTTTCTTGCTCATGGAGTATCCGGCCGATGTCTCGGTGTCAGACGAGGACCATGAAGAGCCTGACGGGATCGTCCAGGATGCCGGTCCAGGCGCAGATGTGGACGCCGAGGAAGAACACGTTGCTTTGTCGGACCGAGAGGTGGAAGCAGCCCTGCAGTCCCTTCCTTCGGTCACCGTTCAAACCGACGCTGTCGATCGACGCATCCTTCCCGACGCGTTCCTTCAAACATTGATCGAGCGTGTTCTCGACATCACACCTGTCACGATGCACGACAAGGCCAGGAGGCGCCGGACGACTGCTCTGGACCAAGCCAGCGGAGCCGGAGTCTAGGCACTTAGGGCCGACCGTGTGGGCAGCTGCGCGCCTAGCGCAGCCTGCGGATCTCCCACGGGACAGGCACCTACACACCGCACGCGGTGCGTGCGCGCTGCGACCCGTGTGCGGCGTGTGCTGGTGCATTCCGTGCGCCAACCCTGACTTACCGATGTTCCTGCCGTTGGGATGCCCAGGCACCGCAGCCACTCCCGGTCATTGCCACGGCAGACCAGCGCGCTTCATCGAACCTGTCACTAGTCCATTGGTGTGCGCAAGCCATGACCGCTTGGAATAGGCCGGTCCCCGCGGGCCGGCGCAGATGCTACCCGCCTGCCCCGTCGTGCGGTCGACACCGCCTCGAATATTTCCTGCCTCCACTAGTGGCAGTCAATACTTGAACCATCCTCGTGCTAGCGTCCGTATGTGCGCAACTAACGAATTGGAGGGCACCTTGCCTCTCGACCTCAACAGTCTCGGCAACGCTGCCGGCAGCGTTGTCACTGACCCGCGAGACATCTTCGCCGCCATACCGTCGAAACCCTTCCCGCGGCTGCGACTTGAACAGGGCGAGGTGCTCAAGGCTTGGTACCAGCGGAGGACGCGTCGCGACACGGTTATCAAGCAAAATACCGGTGGTGGAAAGACAACCGTCGGCCTACTGATAGCGCAGTCGAGCCTGAACGAAGGTATCGGGCCCGCGGTCTACCTCACCCCGGACACATACTTGGCGGAACAGGTAGTTGCTGAAGCCAAGCGGCTGCAGATCCCGACGACACAAAACGCGCGGAGTGACGATTTCCTCGTCGGCGAAGCGGTACTCGTTACGACGTTCGCAAAGCTGATCAACGGGCGCAGCTCCTTCGGTGTCTCTGGGACTGGGCGTCCGACACAATCGCTCGGAACAGTGGTGGTGGACGACGCGCACTCTGCTCTCGCAATCGCTGAAGCTCAGTTCCGCACAACAGTGCCGTCGAGCCACTCGGCGTTCAGAAAGATTACCGATCTATTCGCCGACGCGTTGAAAGCGCAGAGCCCCTCTGGGTGGCGGGCGATCGACCGAGGGCAGCCGTCTGCGCCGGTGCCTGTGCCGTTTTGGAGTTGGCAAGTCAACACGAACCTGGTTCGCGACATTCTCGAAGACGACGCTGAAGATAACAAGCTGAAGTGGCTTTTCTTCTCCTGGCCGCTGATCAACCAAGTCCTTGAACTTTGCAATGCCACCGTCACCGCTTCCAGCTTTGAGATCCGGCCCCCGTGCTCACCGGTTGAGCTGATCCCAGCGTTCGCAAACGCGAAGCGTCGGGTCTACCTCACCGCCACACTTGCCGACGACGGCGCCCTCGTAACCGACCTCGGTGCGACGGAGGCTGATGTCCAGACTCCGGTCACGCCGGAACGAGCTGCGGACCTCGGCGACCGGCTCATCCTCGCCCCGCTCGCCCTCAACCCGACGCTCTCCGAGGATGCGGTCCGCGATCTCGTCTATGACTTCTCCCGCGGCAAGCGAAGCGGAAACGGCACAGAATCGGAGGCGAAGCGGCTCAATGCTGTCGTGCTGGTACCGTCTAATTCCCGCGCCGACCTGTGGCGGGACCGCGCGGACTACATCTGGCATGTCGACGACCTGAAGACAAACGCACCGCGGTTGCGCGCTGGCGAGTGGCTGGGCGTCGTTGTCCTTGTCAACAAGTACGACGGCGTTGACCTGCCAGGCGATGCGTGCCGCCTTCTCGTCATCGATGGCGTGCCGTTCCCTCTCACGCCGGGGGAGTCTCGTGAAGCAGCAGCTCTCGACGGGACTGACACGTTCGCCGCGCGGCAGACACAACGCATCGAGCAAGGGATGGGGCGCGGTATCCGCGATGCTGAAGATCACTGTGCGGTCCTGCTGATGGGCAGCACTCTTGCGATGTCAATTCGTGCCACGAAGCTGCGGAAGCATTACTCACCAGCCACCGAGGCCCAAATCGAGCTTAGCCAGCAGCTCTCAGCGCAGATCCAAGGGGAGGGGCTGGAATCAATTCGTGACACCCTCGATATGTTCCTGCGCCGCGATCCTGCCTGGCTGAAGGTATCAACGCGGGAAATGGCGGGCGTGGAGTACAACAAGACCGGGCTGATCGGGCCGGAGTCCGCCGCTTCCAGGCGCGCGTTCGACCTCGCGCGCGCCGGCCAACCTGATCGGGCAGCCCAGACGCTCCTTGACGGGATCAGAACGTTACCGCCATACGAGCAGGGTTGGTACAAGGAGCAGGCAGCGGCCTACGCGAACCTGCACGATCATGACCGCGCTCAAACGATCCTGATGGAAGCGCGTTTAGCGAACATCAATGTGACGATGCCGTTGACCGCGATCCCGATCCGGACGCTGCGTCCCTCCGCTGCGCAGGCGGACGCCGCTGCAAAGTACCTCGCCGCCAAGTACGACTCAGGAGTTGAGCTCATGCTTGGGTTCAACGGCCTGCTCGAACGCATGGAATATGACAAAGACCGTACCGACTCGGCTGAGGCGGCGTTCGAGGAACTCGGACGGCATCTCGGGTTCACAACCGAGCGGCCAGACAAGATCTACGGAACCGGCCCCGACGTGCTGTGGGCCATCTCCGAGGACAAGCACCTCCTGCTCGAACTGAAGACCGGAGTCACGCGGGAGGATGTGCGCATCGCCAAGCATGAACTGGACCAAGCGTCGGGGCATGTGAGCTGGTATCAGCGCAATTACCCGTCGTCGACTGGAATCCCCGTATTCGTGCACCCCTCTCATCACTACGCCACGAACGGCACGCCGCCCGAGGGCACGCAAGTCGTCGATCCAGATACGCTCCGGTCGATAAAGGACCGAGTGCTCGGCTTCGCGCGCGCCGTTCAAAATAACGATGGGTGGACGGTTCCGCACGTTGTGAAGAAGTACCTTCTGCAGGAGCGACTCACAGGCCCCGATGTGCTGCTTGCAGGGGCCCCGCGCACCCAGCCCGCTCCGCGCTTCGTTCAGAACCCGATGACGGTCGTTCCGCGGCCGGAGCCAGTCGGCCCCACTCCCAACTTCGACGCAGCAACGTCGGCGACCGATGGGCCAGCAGATGAGGCTGCCGGCGAGTGCGACGACTCCGACCAGGATGGCGACGGCTAGAGCGGCGGTCAGAACATCACGGTTCGTTGTTCTATGACTGCTGACCTGACCGCGTGGAACGGCAGGCTCTCAGCCGCGACAAGCAGGGCGAACCTGGCATCAGGAGAATCAGCGGGAGGGTAGTACCCGGCCGGCACCACGGGTTTAGAAGCGATTACTACGAGGTGGTCCTCGTCGCCCAGGTCGTCGAGACCACGGCGCCGATCTTCGTCTGGAAGGCGCTGGATTGGAAATCGGGACTTGCGGCTACGCGCCGCCCGCACGATGCGTGTTTTGCGAGATGGGTGCGGAGGACAGCGATTCGTGCCGCTTTCTCGCGCTAGCAAGCGTCGATTGCTCGCAGCTGTTGTCAACGGACCGCATGGGCTGCTAGCGCATACACAAAGGTCTATCACTGCGCTACCATGAAGTGTATGGCGACTTTGCGTACCGGCTCGATCGAAATTGCTTGTGACGAATCTGGCAATACGGGTGAGAATCTCGTTGCCGGTGGGGCGAAAGTATTTAGCGAAGGCAGTCATGACCTTTCGGTGGCGGAGTCGGCAGAAGTTCTGGATTGGATTCGAAATCAGATAGGGCAGTCGGGTTCCGAGATCAAATGGAGAAGTGTTCGGAAGCACCCAAGTCTTGTCGAGGAGCTTTTCGGTACGAAGTTGATTGGGCGAGCTCGCTTCTACCTCACCGAGAAGCTCTACTTTACAGTCGGCAAAGTCATAGATTTGTTGATTGAAGAGCGCTATCATAGTCAGGGACGAGACCTTTATGCTAGTGGTTCAGCAAAACGTATGGCTCTCGATCTGTATCGCGGCGGCCCTCGGGCGCTTGAGCGTGACCAGTGGACCGCGCTCCTCGTCGGGTTCAACTCGCTTATGCGCCGCGACTCCAGCACCCAGAAGCTCAAGGCTATCCCAAAGACCACTGTCGACGAGTTCTATGCCGTCGTTGACATGTGCCGGTGGGCTTCCAAACGCAGAGCTGTGTCGGAGATCCTAGGCGCGTTGGTTGATACTAAAAAGTTCGCCGACGAGTTTGTTGCCGCGTTGGACCCGCAATCGAGTCCGATACCCGCGCTTGATCCGCTGGTGCCGAGCTTGGCTCAGTCAACTCGGCATTGGTTTGACGACAGCAGCGCTGCCGAGATCCGCGTTCTGCATGACGAGGGTCCGGTGCCGTCTTCAACAGCAATGGGAGCGTTGGCCGAGGGTCTGCGGCATCCACGAGAATTTTGGCGATACGGGACTGCGGTCAACCTTGTAGATATCGAAACCGGTAACTCATCTACTGACCCGCGGCTTCAGGTCGCAGACCTGGTCGCAGGCTTCGGTGCCACGTGCGGAGGACTCGCTCTCGACGGCCAGTTGCATCCATCATTTCTGGAATTGGCGAATTTGACGATTCTGCCTTCGAGCTTGTGGGGCGACGAGAAATCAGGACTGCTGCTTGGTCTTAGAGGGTGAAGCCGAGGACGCGGCAAGCATGTCGGTGCCCGGCCCTAAGCTCACAGGGCGCCAAACACGACGGGGGACCGCATGCAGATCACCACCGACGGCCAGGTCCTCCTCAGCCCGAGCGACCTCAGCACGTGGGCGACCTGCGAGTGGGCGTTCCTCCGCCGCCTCGACGCCAAGCTCGGCCGAGGCGGCCCCTTGCCGGACGAGCACGACGACATGCTCGAGCGCACCGCACGCCTGGGGGACCAGCACGAGCTCGACTACCTCGAGATCCTCAAGCAGACCCGCGACGTGGTCGAGTTCGACCGACCGGCACCGCCCGACTACGCAGCGGCAGCGCAACGAGCGATCAACGCATTCAAGGCAGGCGCCGACGTCCTCTACCAACCGACCTTCCACGAGCCGCCCACCCCAGAGCGCCCGGGCTTCATCGGCTTCGCCGACTTCATCCTCCGCAACGACCGCGGTGAGTACGAGGTCTACGACACCAAGCTCGCCCGCCACGCCAAGATCAGCGCCCTGCTCCAGCTCGCCGCCTACGCCGAGCAGATGCAGGCGCACGGCATCCCCACGGGCGAGCAGGTCCACCTGGTGCTCGGCGACCGCACGACCACCACGCACGACCTCGCCGACATTGCCCCGGTGTACCGCACGCAGCGCGCCGAACTCGAGCGGGTCATCGCCGAGCGGATGCAGGAACACGAAGAGTTGCAGTGGGGCGACCCCCGCTACTCCAGCTGCGGCCGCTGCACGATCTGCCAGACCCAAGTGCAGCAGCACCGCGACCTGGTCCTCGTCGCCGGCATGCGCCTCGACCAGCGCACGAAGCTGATCCGGCAGGGGGCGCGGACGATCGACGACCTGGCGAACCGCACCGCGGCCGTGCCCGGCATGTCGCGGTCGACGCAAGACAGGCTGGTCCGTCAGGCGCGCCTCCAGACAGAAACGGAACAAGCGCAGACGGCCAAGCCGCGCTTCGAACTCCACGACCCCCGCGCCCTCGACGCCATCCCGAAGCCCGACCCCGGCGACGTCTTCTTCGACTTCGAGGGCGACCCCCTCCACACCGAGGACGGCGTCCACTGGGGCCTCGACTACCTGTTCGGCCTGGTCGACGACCGCGCCGACTTCACCGCCTTCTGGGCGCACACGATCCGCGACGAGCGCCAGGCGCTGGTCGACTTCCTCGCCTTCATCAAGGAACGCCGCGCGCAGCACCCGGGCATGCACGTCTACCACTACGCGGCGTACGAGCGGACGCACCTGCTGTCCCTCGCCGCCCGCCACGGCGTCGGGGAGGACGACGTCGACGATCTGCTCCGCGCCGGCGTCCTCGTCGACCTGTACCCGATCGTCCGCAAGGCCCTCGTGGTCGGCAGCCGCAGCTACTCGATCAAGAAGCTCGAGCCGCTGTACATGGGTGATGACCTCCGCCTCAGTGACGTGACGAACGCCGCCGACAGCATCACCGCGTACGTCGAGGCGATCGAGGAACTCCGCGACGGCGACCCCGCGACCGGCCAGCGGATGCTCGACCAGGTCGCCGACTACAACGCCTACGACTGCCGCTCGACCCTGCGGCTCCGCGACTGGCTGCTGTCGCTCCGCCCACCGCAGTCCGAGCCGGCGACCGACGAGGCCGAACTCCTCCCGCCGATCCCCGTCGAGCGCGAGCCGAACCCCGTCTACACGGCCCTCGCCGCGCAGATCGCGGACGTCGACCCCCTCGATCGCGACGCCGACCAGACCGCCCTGGCGCTCGCAGCCGCCGCGATCGACTACCACCGCCGCGAGGCCAAGACCTTCTGGCAGGACCACTTCGACCGCCTCCGCAATCCCGTCGACGACTGGGCGGACACGCGAGACGTCCTGGTCGTCGAGCGCGCCTCCGTCGAGCGCGACTGGGGCACGCTGCCGCGTGCCCGCTCCCAGTCGCGCGAGATCCGGGTGTCGGGGACACTCGCGCCCGGCTCACGCATCCGGCCGGGAGGCACGCCCCACCTCGTCTACGACGACCCACTCCCACCGTCGGTCACCGCTCCGGCGCCGGGTTCGAAGGGCGCGTCGGCTCGCGCGGTCGTGCTCGACGCCGAGCAGAACGGCGATGCGTTCGAGGTCCTGGTGAAGGAGAGCCTGCCGGTCGGCGGCGGCGAGCCCCACCACGACTTCCCGGTCGCCCTCGCGCCGGCGGCCCCACCCCGGGCGAAGCCGCAGCCCGAGGCGATCGCCGAGTGGGGCCAGGAGGTCCTCGACGCCCTGCCGTCGATGCTGCCCGACCCGGCGCTCGACCTGCTCCGCCGGGTCCCGCCGCGTGGCGCACTCGCCCCGGTCGCCGGGGACGACACCGTCTCCGCGGTCGTCACGACGCTGATCGGGCTCGACCGGTCGTACCTGGCGATCCAGGGCCCTCCCGGCACGGGCAAGACCTACGTCGGGTCGAACGTCGTCGCGCGGCTCGTCCGCGAGCACGGCTGGCGCGTCGGGGTCGTCGGCCAGTCCCACGCGACGAGCGAGAACTTCCTGTCGTCGGTGGTCCGCGCCGGCGTGCCCGCCGACCGTGTCGTGAAGGTTTCGAAGTCCGGCGCGACCGACGACGAACTCGAGGCCGCCGCCTGGACGCCGGTGAAGAACAACGCCGCGGTCTCGGCGTTCCTGTCGTCGTGCGCCGAGACCCGCACCGGGGGAGTCGTCGGCGGGACCGCGTGGACGTTCGCGAACGAGGGCACGATCCCGCGTCGCTCCCTCGACCTGCTCGTGGTCGACGAGGCCGGACAGTTCTCGCTCGCCCCGACCATCGCGTCCTCGATCGCCGCGACGCGGCTGCTCCTGCTCGGTGACCCGCAGCAGCTCCCGCAGGTGTCGCAGGGCTCCCACCCGGAGCCGGTCGACCAGTCCGCGCTCGGGTGGCTGGCGGACGGGGAGCACGTGCTCCCGCCGGAGTTCGGCTACTTCCTCGCGCACACCCGGCGGATGGAGCCCGCGTTGACCGCCTCGGTTTCCGGGCTGTCGTACGACGGGCAGCTGACGTCGATCGTCAGCGGTCGGCACCTCGACGACCTCGAGCCGGGCGTCCATCCGGTGCCGGTGGTGCACAGCGGCAACACGACGTCGTCGGAGGAAGAGGCAGCACGGGTCGTCGAGCTCGCGCGGGACCTGATCGGACGTCGGTGGGTCGACGGGGACGTGTCGCGACCGCTGACGGACGAGGACGTCATCGTCGTCGCGCCGTACAACGCGCAGGGAGCGCTCATCCGCGAGGCCCTCGATCGCGCAGGTCTCCGCGGCACCCAGGTCGGCACGGTCGACATGTTCCAGGGGCGTGAGGCCGTGGTGTCGATCACGTCACTCGCCGCATCGAGTGCGGCAGACATCCCGCGCGGGCTCGACTTCCTGCTGATGCCGAACCGGCTCAACGTGGCGCTGTCACGGGCGCAGTGGGCGGCGTACCTCGTGCACTCGCCGGCACTCACCACGGGGTTGCCGCCGTCGATCAGCGGGCTGTCGCAGCTCTCACGGTTCATCGAGCTGGTCCAGCCGCGAGCCTGACGCCCGAACGTGGGCTTTCCTCGCTCACCGTGCGACTGGGAGCGTCGGTGTGTGACAGACGGAACAACGACGCTCGGACAGCCGGACCCGCTGCACGGACCCGTGCCTCGAGCGACGCCGGTCGGCGCCCTGCCGATGACCCTCCGCGCCCGCCGCCCTGGGTACGCGGTGATGCAGGAATGCCTCCGCCTGCAGGCCGAGGCGCCGGCACGGACCAAGGCGCAGCGCTTCTGGGGCACCGACCCGGTGGTACCAGCCGCACGATCGTGGTTGAAGGGTGCGATCGGGGAGCGTCGGGTCGCCGCGGAACTCGACCGCCTCGGGCCGGCGTTCACGGTGCTCCACGCGGTGCCCATCGGTTCTGGGTCCACCGACATCGACCACCTGGTGATCGGTCCGACCGGTGTCTTCTCCGTCAACACGAAGAACCACAGCGGGCACAAGGTGTTCGTCGGCGGTGGCGCGTTCATGATCGGCGGGAAGAAGACCTCGCACATGAGTGCCGCGCAGAGCGAAGGTCGCAGGGCCACGCGCCTCCTGTCAGATGCGGCGGGCGGTCCCATCCTCGTGCAGCCGCTGCTCGTCGTGGCGGCGGAACGCATCACGTTCGGCAAGAAGCGTGCGCCCGTGGTCGTGCTGACCCCCGAGCAGGTGCGGCCGTGGATCGCCGGACTCGAGCGTGCTCACTCGGACGAGGCGGTTCGCTACCTCTCGATGCTCGCGGAGGACCGTGGGACGTGGCACGCGACCGCGGTCGTGCTCGACGACACGCTCCGTCTCGAACAGCGCTTCGATCGGCTGCTCCGCGAGATCGAGGACGCACGTACCGGACGACGTCGGGCGGCGCTCGCCGTGGTGCTCGGTGCTGTCGCGCTGCCGGCTGCTGGCGTCCTGACGATTTCTGCTGCAGTCGAGACGCTCCTCGGGAATTGATCTGCGGGCTCGGGGCGCGGTGCTTTGGCCTCGGACATCATGATCTCGGCCCACGACGTCGGGTGGCGCAGATCACCATCTTCGACGGGAGAGGACTGCCCCACTGCTCAGTTGGCTGGCCGGGTTTCCCAGCACCACATAGGTCGTCGCACCCGGATCATCGGCGGGACGCCGGAAGATTGCACCGGCTGGCACAGCGTTCGACCGCTCCCGCTAACTGAGCCGGTCGAAGACGTTGAGCGGTCAGTCGGCGAGCAACCAGATGCGCCGCAGGGGGAGCACCGCTTGCACGTCCTCGGGTAGGTCTTCGTAGACCCGCAACATTGCGTCCACCACGTCGGTCGCTGTCCACAACCGGATTCGGAACCGTTCTCGCTGCAATGACGCTTTTGCCGGTCCCGAAACTCCGTCCCATGCGACAAGGAGGCCCTGCTCCGCTCCCACATGCTGCATGGTGCCCAGAAGGTCGCGGACGATCTGATCGCCCACTTGTCCGCCGGACTTCACCTGAGCGACCAGTTTCGGCGACTCCATGCCGAGGAGTCCCCGACCAGCCACGATGTCGACCCCACCATCTGCGCCGCCGAGGGAGGCTTCACACACGAATCCCTCTCCCTCGAGGATGGCACGGATGAGCACCGTCAGCTCGTGCCCCTTGAAGGTTTCGGACACCTTCGTCAGGATCTGATCGCGAGCGTGCTCGACGATGTCGGGACGTGTTTCGGGCTCGTCGACATCGTCACTGGCGCCGGAGCGAGTTGCAGTGAACGGACTGTTCTTGAAGGGCAGTTGGCCCGGGTCTTCTCGGGTCTTCGCGATGGTGTTGAGGCGCTCGAGCGCGAAGCCTCGACTCGGGGCGAAGACGGTGAGCGCGCTTCCGAGCGTGTAGAGCAGGTCCTGCTTGATCGCGGAGCGCGGCAGATCTTGGACGAGCCATTCGACGCGCACGAGGTGACGCTTGGCGGGATCCGGTTCCGAAGCTACGTACTCGTATCCGCTTGTGACACGACCAATGGCAATCTCGCCGGTGGTCTTCAGGGGCAGGGCTACGGTGTCGCCCGCCTTGATCCGTCCTCGCAGCGCCCAGAGCTGGCCTGTGTAGTTCGCACGTCTGTTCATGGAGTCGTCAGGGAACGTCTCCGCAACCACCGCTTGAACGTCGTCTCTGCTGACGCATGCGGTGAGGTCAGGGATTTCCTCCCATCCGCCGCCCGTCACGCCTGTCGAGATCGACCACGAGTCACGCTCGCCGTAGCGTCCGGTTCGGACTACCCATGCCGCTGTCATTGAAGCCTCCTGTGCTGAGCTTGCCAGGCCCTGCCGTCGTTCGACGGTGCAGGCGATGAAGCAGCATGCTCGCGCCATTCCTGGCTTTCTCGTTGGTTGAGGGTGCCGGCTCCCATGGCGACCGCCGAACGCGCGGCGTCGAAGGTGGTCGCTTCGGGCACTGTGGGTGCCGGCGGGACAACGCTTTCGGCGGGGAGCGGCACTAGCTCTTGGTCCGTCGTCTCGCTCGCGGCGCGGCTTCAAATGCCGCCTTCTCCGGTGCCTGGTCCCGGCGGCGCGGTGGGTCGGGCCGCTTCGAAAGTGACCGCTGCCGCCGGGATGCCATGGACGGGCATCTGCCGCTCTTTTGCCGCCGGCAGCGAGAGCGCCGGCCACCCCACCCCGACGGCGGACAGCTGACGCGCAAGTGTCCGCGGCGGAATCGCAATCCAGCGCGACCGGTGCCCTGCTCTCCGCCGTGACGGTTCTGGTTCACGAACCGCGAGGATCGTGAACCAGAACTGTCAAGCGGAACGGGAGGACACCGGTGCCGAGCCATCGTGACGTTGCCGTCCGGTGCTCGGCGGCCGGGGACCGGCCGTGTTCCCGACGGTCGGACGGGCGGCGAGTCAGCCGACCTGCACGGTCCCCACAGCCGAGCTGTAGGTCACCACGGCACCGTGCTGCGCGCCGACGAGGGTGATCGACCACGCGGTGCGGTCGGCGGCGACGGAGTAGAGCACCTTCGTGCCCTCAGGCAGCGATGCGAGACCGGTGCCGTCGGTGAGGGCGAGCCTGCTCGGCTGGGCGGCGACGACGAGCTCTGTCGGGTAGATGCCGGTGGGGAAGTGCTGGCGCATCACGTACGACAGGGTTCCGGCGCTCTGCGTCAGCGCGCCGCGTTCACCCTCGACGGTCAGCGCCGCCGGGGCCTGCTCGATCGTCGGTTCCGCTTCGGAGGCAGGAGCAGGAACAGGTGCGGCAGCGTCGGGCACGGTCACGGGCGCCTGCGGAGCGTCCTGTCCGGCACCGACCGCAGACGGGTCCTCGGGCTCAGGCTCTGCCGCGACCGCGGGGGACACGGGGCCGGTCACCGTCGTGGGTGCCGGCAGGGAGAGCGCGGGCAGCTGGACCCCGACGGTCGTCAGGCCGTACGCGAGCAGCGCGTAGAGCATGAGCGCGGATCCGACGGCGCCGAGGACCGCGCCGACACGACCGAAGGTGCGCGACACGACCGAGCCCCAGCGCGCACGGCGGACGGCCTGCACGCCCGTCGCGATCGCCGTCATACCGATGGTGCTGACGATGAAGCCGGACGGCACGCCCTGGTGCTGCGGCTCGACGAGCGCGAGCGCGACGCTCCCGGCGCCGAGCAGCATCGAGAGCGAGGCGAAGGCCGACGGGCGAGTCCGCCGGCGCTCCACCGACGACGTCGACGTGGCAGTGAGGAGCGGGGACGGCGCGTACAGCGGCGGTTTGCCCCAGCGGGACGTCGACCTCGGGGTCGACGGTTCGTTCGGCGACCAGTCTCGTGGTCCGGGTCCACCCAACGGCACGTGCGCCCCCTCGTCTCGGCAACGCTCCCATCGTGCCGATCGAGCGGATGGTGAAGAATCCCCAGAACTGGGCTCGTCGAGCATCCCGGTCCGCCTGCGGGAGACCGGTACGATCACGCGCCGATCAGGACGCGACGTCGCTGAGCACGTCCGCGATCCCCGTGATCGTCACGCTCGCGACGGCCCACACGAGCGGCGCGACGAGGACTGCGGCGATCAGCACGCCGAAGAGCAGCCCCGGCGACGATCGTTCGGCCGCGGGCACGCGATTGCGCCGACGGATCAGGACGGCCGCGACGACGGCCACCCCCACGACGTAAACGACGGCGACCATGAGTGCGACGAGCAGCAGCATCGGAGTTCCTCCCCAACTCGGTGCGAAGCCATCAGCCTAGCGAGCCGCCGCCGTCAGTCCTCGTCGTCGACGGGGACGTCGCCCCGCAGCTGCGCCCGGATCCCCGCGAGGACGTCCGCGTGCAGGAAGTTCGCCGCCTCGGCGCTCGTCGGGTCGACCACGATGCCGAACTCCTCGGGCACCGCAGTCACGAGCTCGGCCATCCGGACGGGGCGCGCCTCGGTGCCGGGGACGCCCTCGGTGAGCTCGGCGGGGTCGGTGAAGACCGGCACGAAGGGCAGCT
>Ga0302349_1002015_pt1 | contig 13810 bp, 16 predicted proteins | sample PhyAR1_FD_202176 | JGI IMG/M metagenome (GOLD analysis project Ga0302349, IMG submission 202176) | Leaf surface microbial communities from alfalfa plants in UC Gill Tract Community Farm, Albany, California, United States - DLSL A.R1... | ecosystem: Host-associated > Plants > Phyllosphere >...
ATTGAAGGCGAGCATACGCTCAACCAAGGTAGCGTTGCTGAGTTACTGTGTCTGTCGACGAACGCTCATATTGCATTAAAACAATTTATTGGCTGTCAGGTTGCTGTCGATCAAGTCACGGACACAGGCCAGTTTTTTAGAACGACAGGCATTATTACCGAAGCGAGCCAAGGGCAAAGCGACGGCTCACTTACTATTTATAACCTGACCTTAAAAGACCCAACTGCACTCTGGCACAAACGCCGCAATAGCCGCGTGTTTATGAACAAAAGCGTGCGCGATATTAGCGAAATTCTGTTTAAGGAATGGCAGGGGAAAAGCCCGCTATTTGCTTCAAGTCTAACGCTCGATACATCTGGCTTAACGAAAGACTACGATGTACGCCCATTTGTGATGCAGTCAAACGAAAGCGATTATGACTTTTTAACCCGTTTGTGGCGCAGCGAAGGCATTAATTGGTTAGTCGATGAATCTCAGCTTTTGATCGCTGACCCGAATGCTTCTATTCAGTCACAAGTACTGCGTTTAATTGACGATAATCAAAATTATCAGGCGCTTGAACGCCGTAGCCTACGTTACCAACGCAGCAGTGCTACAGAACAGTTCGATACCATTACGCAAGTTAAAGCTGAGCGTCGCTTACAACCAACTTCGGTTCATGTGCAACGCTGGCAAGCCGATGCCCTACAACAAGAAGAAGGTAGCGGCAGTGTACAAGGCACGCAAAAGCACAGTGAACACTATGACAATGCAAGCTTGAATCTTGAAGATGCATGGCACGTTAGCCCTGCTTGGATGCAGGACCTAAAAGGTGAAGACCAAGCCACCGCTTCAGGCAATAGCCAGATTGAACAGCTTAACCAGCATATCAATGCTTACCATCACCTGAGCTCTAAACAGTTCACTGTTTCAGGGAACGTCCGTGATGCACAAGTGGGTTACTGGTTTGAACTGAATGATCATCCTGAGCTTGAGCGCCATGACAGTGCCGATAAAGAGTTTTTAATCTTAAGCAAGCACTACTATAACCAGAATAATTTACCGAAAGAATTACAACAGCAACTTGAGCGACTATTACCAAAAGACAAGTTCAAGGCAGCCCAACTCGACACGCAAAACCCTGAGCAGCGCCACTTTGCGGAGCTGAACGTGGTTCGACGCAACATTAAAGCTGTGCCTGAATATCGCCCGCTAGAACACCGACCAGCAGCTTACCCACAGCGCGCTAGAGTGGTGGGACTAGAAGGTGAAAGCATTCATGTCGACCAATGGGGACGTATTAAAGTCCGCTTCCTGTTTACCCGAACTGATGACCATAGCCATGATGGTGGAGCAGGAAGTAACGACAATGACACCGACTCGGCTTGGGTCGATGTGCTGACTCCGTGGGCAGGCGCAGGTTATGGCGCACGCTTCTTGCCACGCGTCGGTGAGATCGTGGTGATCGACTTTTTTGACGGCAATGTTGACCGCCCGTTTGTGGTGGGTCGAATTCACGAAGCTGAACGCCACCCAACTCAATTCGATCAGAAAGGCCAGTTACCTGATACCAAAAAACTCAGCGGCATCCGCTCAGAAGAAGTCGATGGTAAAGGTTTTAACCAGCTACGCTTTGATGACACCACAGGCCAAATCAGTGCCCAGCTACAAAGTAGCCATGCGGCCAGCCAACTTAACTTGGGTAACTTAAGCCATCCAAAAGATAAAGCCGAAAGTGAAGGTCGTGGTGAAGGTTTTGAGCTAAGAACAGACCAATGGGGCGCGGTACGTGCAGGCAGTGGTTTACTTGTTAGTACTTACAAACAGGACCAAGCTCAAGGCGTACACCTAGACGCAAATGAAGCCAAACAACAAATCGAAGGCGGCCTTAACAATGCCAAGGCACTTAGTGAAGTAGCTAAAAATCAGCAAACTGACCCTTTAGAAAATTTAGAAAACCTAAAATCTTTTATTGAAAAACTTGAACAACAAGACAACGCAAAAGCCAAAACGTTTAAAGAGGCGATTATGCTGTTGGCGAGCCCAAATAGCATCGCGCTGAGCAGTAACGAAGATATTCACTTAAGTGCAGATGGACAGTTAAATCAAACTGCTGGAGACAGTATTAGCCTGTCTACGCAAAAGAACCTGATTGCACACGCCCAAAACAAGATCAGCCTTTTTGCAGCGCAAGAAGGGGCAAGGCTCTATGCAGGCAAAGGTAAAGTCGAAATACAGGCGCAAGGCGATGGGGCAGATTTAATTGCTCGTAAAGCTGTTCAGGTGATTTCGTCTGAAGACAAAATTGAGGCGACAGCAGCCAAAGAAATTGTACTCACCGCAGGTGGCTCTCAAGTCAAAATTACTGGTTCAGGCATTTTTATGACGACAGGCGGTAAGTTTGAAGTGAAGGCTGGGCAGCATTTGTTTATGGGGGGAGGGAATGTAAATAGTTCATTACCGTATCTACCCGAACAAGGAAAACAAAAATATGGTTTATGGTTTGATGTAATGGATAAACAAGGAAATAAACTAAAACCTGGCACGGAATATATTATTTTTGACGAAAATGATAAAGAAATTGAGCGCGGTAAGTTAGATAGAACAGGCTTGGTTAAGTTGGAAACTGAAGAGCCGAATAAGCAATATAAAATACATGTGGTGATAAACGATGGGCACTGAAGTACAAGCTTATGCTAATTTGGTTAAGACAACAATGGGAACGGTTAATCCTGTGCCAGCGATTGTACCAGTTAAACTTACAGTTTATACTCAAAGTTTTACAGCATTTATTGGTGGGGCTGCTGATAAATACCCTTTTATATATGGAGATGTAAAACTACCAGGTGTGGGAGATTCTTTAGGGCCTACAGAAATTGTTGGTAATTATGCAAAAAATTTTAATACGGGGAATACAAAAAATTTAAAACAATATTATGGCTATGAGGAGGCTTATAATAATAGAAAAGTAACTATTCCTGTAGCTTCAGGTAAAAGAAATGCTTTTAAAGATATTCTTGAGGTTTATGCGAAAAATCCACAAACTCAAATTAATATTATAGGTCATAGTTTGGGTGGCTGGAATTCATCTGGTTTAGTTACAGAACTGAACAAAGCAGGGGTACCAGTGAATTTATTAATTACTATTGACCCTGTTGGAGTTTTATTATCAAAAACCACTCCTCCAAATATATTAACTACTCCAGCAGTAAGAGCCCAAATTTATTTACTAGCACCACAACCTGTTGCAAATAATTGGATAAATGTTTTTTGTAAACCAAATAATAATGTTGTCACCGATATAAAGAATACGGTGGAATGGGAAGGCTATAAACCAAAATGGAAAGGGTATCATCCTAGCCCTACTAGTTATACAACAGATGATGCAATTGCTGATGCTGGAGGGCAATGGGATAGTTATCCAAAAGAACACAGCAATACATTTCATGAAACTAAATTTAGTCACGCTTGGTTTAGCAAAATGATGCGTGAAACAATACCTAGTATATCTAAATCAGCAGAGCAAATATTGCTAGCCGAATTAAAAAAGGTTCAAGTAAAATGAAATTTTTATCATGTATATGGATATTTTTATTATTTGGTTGTACTTCTAAAAACATAGATTCTCAATCTACCGATATTAATTTTGGAAAATTTAAATATTTCCAATCTATGTATAGTGGAGAAAAAACATATCAAGGTTTTGTTACAAGTTCTTCTTCTTTAAAAGAAATTTCTGAAAAAAATGCATTTCCTATTTCTAAGCTAAATTGTTTGGAAAATCAGTTTATGGTAAGAGGTGGAGTAGACTTAGATTCAGAAGAAATTAATAATCAATTATATAAATATATGGCACATGTCGAAATATGTAAAAATGATGATTGTTCAGTCGATATTAAAAAAGCAAAAATTGATACTGAATGCAGAATTGAATTAAGAAAAAATTACTCAAATGATGCTTATCAATCAAATAAAGCAAAGTTGACGAATGCTAATTTTGAATAAAATCAAGTTATTGGTGATAAAGTTGATCTGTAATTTATTAAGTTGAGAACTAGAAATGTAATAAACCCGCCAAAGCGGGTTTATTTATTTACATGTTCGGGTAGTTTGGACCACCACCGCCTTCAAGTGTTACCCATGTTATGTTTTGAGATGGGGCTTTAATATCACAAGTCTTACAGTGAACACAGTTCGCTGCGTTAATCTGGAAGCGCAAGACCCATTTTCAAAACTACAAATTGAAGCTGGTTTATAAGCTCGTTTGAACGAACCTTTACCAAATCAAGACTTGGCTTCATTATGTGGTCCGGCAGTCTACTTTTTTGTCTTATTAATCTCAGTCCTAATAATTATAAGCTTGTAGTTAAGTAATTATGGGAAACGGGAGTGACTAGAATAGGTGAATTAGAAATAAAGCCGGCTAAAGATGGATGTGTGCGTGTAAAAAACTTTTATGATGGTGAATTACCTAAAATTCCACCAATTGATTGGATCACATTAGTGAGCTTAAGAGAGTCTGAAAATAAAGCTTTCCAATTAAAAGATCCTAGTCAGGAAGTTGCAGGTATTACTACTTGGTGGGAAATGGAAAGCTGGTGTAATATGTGGTGGTAATGGTAAATTTGCAAAGGAATATACTGATAAGGTTAATTCTAAATAAAAATATTTTACAGATTGATAAATAATTTATGAGAACTTTTTTAATAATTTTATCGACCCTACCATTGTTAGGTTGTAATCCTTTAGCCAAAAATGATAAAGAAATTTTTAAGGATATAACCCTTAAGAATTTAACGTACTCACATCTGGATGGTATGAGTGGTGATACTTTTAAATTTAATTTAGAAACAAATGATGATTTAAATAAGATTTATCAAGAGAGTAATTATAAATATTCACATTTTAAGTGCGATAATATTAAAAATTACTTTGTGACAGGAGCTATTTCAGTTGAGGGAGAAAAGTTAAAAAATGGAAAATATACTTCATCTGGATACTTCAAAGTTTGCGAAGATGAATCAATGAATGTATGTATCGATAAGAACCAGTTAGAAAAATTATTAACTGGCAATATGTCTTGTAGAGTAGTTTTTGGTGGCTTATTACAAAGCAGTAAAGTTATGGTAGATAATATTCTGATATCAAAAGAATCTATAAGAAAATCCTATTTTCAATAGAGCTTTTAAATGAAAAAATTTCTTTATTTATCAGGACTGATTTTTTTTACTGGATGTAGTGAAAAAATCTCAAACTTCACAATAGATCATATTCTGAAAAGTAATGAAAAGTTAAATTTTTCTATTAATTTTAAGAATAATGAGGTTCTAGATAGAGTAAAAGACTCTTCATCAAAAAAATTGTTTGCAAAAATACTGCTAATAACAATGAAATATTGGATGCTTATATCGATAGATTTGAGAATAACCAAATTGATGTATCTGTAGAATTCTGCTCAAATAATGATAATAGAAGCTGTGAACCTATAGATATCAGTTCAGTTAAAAAAACAATTTAGAATGCCAAGCAATTTTCTCTGCAATGATTGGTCATGTCTCTAAATCGGAAAAATTTCCAATTGTATGGGAAGAAAATTAATTTTTTTAAAAATCTAAAACTTAAATTAATAACTTTGGGTGTTTCATTGTTAGTTATGACAGGGTGTAGTCACGAATATACAATTGAGCCTGATAGTCTTCCCGTAGCCTATGTAGAAAAGGCGTATAATCAGCAATTGAATATAGCAGGTGGTAGAGTGATACCATATTCTTTTGAAGTTGAAACTAATTTCCCTAATGATATGAATATCTCTATTAGCCCAATAGATGAAAATGAAGCAGATGCTTATAATAATTTAAAAATTACTGGAGTTCCAAAATATAAAGGAACTTTTACGATTCATATATATGCGGGTTTTTATGCTAGTGGGGATGGGAAGTTAGATAAGACCTATGAATTTATTGTAAATGAATAAGATATTTAACCATATGATCTTATTTGGTTTAAATAAGGGATAAGTATGAAAAAGAATTTATTAATTACCATACTAATTTTACTTTTCATCGTTCAGTCTTTATTAAACTATTACTTCTGGAAACTTACAAAAACACCAGAAATTCATGTTCTGGAAAGACCATTACGAATAGCATCTAATTTCGATAATTATTCAGAATATACAATCCTTCCAGCAGGAACAGTTCTATATGATGATAGTGACTCTTTGAACAGAAGGGTTATGGTTTACTTTAATTTGCAAGGTGTGGATTTTAAATTTGAAGAACAAGACCCAGCTATATTGAAACAGCCTAGTGAAGTCAGTGCTATAAGGTCGGCAGACTTGCCAGATTTATTAAAAGAACTTCCTCTGACTAAGAAAGATATTTATTTAATTATTAAACATGATGAAGATATAAATGATTCTGCACGCTCTATTTTATTTAAAAAATACAAAATTGATCCTTCAGAGTATGAGAAATAATTAAATAATTCTGCACCCAAAAAGTATAAATTTAAAAAGTAGAAGAAGCGTAATGAATTACGCTTCTTCTACTTTTACTTAATTGGACTTTTCATTAACCACTACAATCTTGCCAATTGTCTTATTAGATTCAACCAACTGGTGTGCTTGCTTAATTTTTTCAGCGTTAATAGGGTGTAGCGATGTAAGTCGTGGTGAAATAATAATATTTTGATCAATTAACTTTGCAATATGATCTAAAATTTCAGATTGTTTTGCCATATCTGTAGTTTGAAAACTAGAGCGTGTAAACATAAGTTCCCAATGGAATGACAGGCTTTTTTTCATCAATAGATTGAAATCTTGCGAATGAGAAAAAGGCACAATATTACAAATTTTTCCAAATGGCTTAGTAATACTTGGCAGAATATTAAAATATGAATCTGGTGAGTTACAGATCAAGACATAGTCGACCTCAGAGTAACCCAATTTGGCTAATTGAGTTGGAATGTCTTGAGTATGATCTACGATATGATCGGCACCTAATTTTCGACACCAGTTACTCGTTTCTTGCCGTGAAGCAGTGGCGATAACGGTTAACTGTGGTACAAGTTTAGCAAGTTGAATTGCCATTGAGCCTACACCACCAGCACCTCCAATCACCAATAAAGATGCCGATTTATTGGTGTTTTGAAGCAGGCTGTTTGGATGAACAGAGCTAATCTGAAGTGATAATCTTTCAGATAGTGCTTCCCATGCAGTTAATGATACTAAGGGAAGAGCCGCTGCATCTTCTATAGAAATAGTGGTAGGCACATGAGCAATTAATCTTGAGTCAATTGCATGATACGTACAATTACCTCCGGAACGACTAATATCACCTGCATAATAGACAGTATCTCCGATTTTAAATTTTTCAGAAACATGTGAGCCAATTTCAGTAACAGTTCCAACAACATCCCATCCTAAAACTGTAGTTTGGTTATCTTTAGTTTTTCTACGTCGCGCACGCGTATCGGCAGGATTAATAGAGATTGCTAGAACTTTTACAATAACATCGTGTGGCAGTGCTTGTGGGTAAGGAACTTGAACATCCAGAAACGAATCTGGATGTTCAAGTTCTAATGGCTCACAAATAGCAACTGCATAATTTATTTTGCTATTCATAGGGTCTAAGAAATTTGAGGGAGTTGATGAGTAACACTACAAATAATTTTTGTATTACCAAGAATTGAATAGATGTCGGCTTTTCGCCAATCATGGTCGCCAGCTTTATAGCGTCGTACATTATCTAAACGAGTAAAGATAGGGTGAGAAGCATCCATATTTGGTCGATCTGATAGAAAGTGAATTTCTGTCTTTTTCATCCATAAGGTATTACTTTCAGCCCGACTAATTGAATCTAATTGGTACAGCAAAATTTGCCCAAGCTGTAAACCAACTGAAAATAAACAAGATGTTGACCAAGGTTCAATATTCTCATTTAAAATTCGTTTATTATTTACTAATGCAGAAGCTTTAAGTTCATCTACATTAATCATGACGTCGTTAATTTCTAGTGGAGTTTTGAGGTATTCCTCAAATTCACTAGGTTCCATTTTACTTGCGTCATTTTTATAAAGAATCTCAATACTCATATTTGAAATATTTAGATTCATTACATTGTTATCACGAGTTGCTTTAGACATGCTTCCACTAATCGCAATCTTATCAAAGTCAGATTCAATCGGGCTTTTACCTGCACGAATCACCATCTTATGGATTAGCTTTTTATAACAAATTGTGCGGTTGTGGAACGTCTGAATCATTTGATCAAACGTGAGTAAAGCAAGCTCAATAATATCGATTGTACTTAAATGCGGTTTTTGGCTTCCATTGTTTTTGATAGACCATGTTTGGGGCAAAACAACCTTGCCTAAGCAGCTGAATTTATTAGTTTCAAGATCATCGGACTCATACTGAAAGTTATAGATGTCATGAGCACTGTTAATATATCCTGCGCCAAAATAACGCGTATTTTTATCACCTAAAAATTCATCAACTTCTTTGAAAAATGATAGGTTCACTTCACACCTCTATGATGTTTGGATGTTGAATGGCTGTTTTATTTAAAATGAAATTTACATAATTAGTGTTTTGTATTTTTCATTAGCCGAAGCGATTGATTCCTCAATTGTTTTCACAGGTTTAATATTTAAAATTTCTGAAATAGTATTTGCGCGTTCTTCTAAACTACCGCCGACAATGTGGTATTTGATTCCCAACTCATCAAATGTTTCTTTTAAAAGATCATCTGACGCTGAACGGAATAATTCATTGACTGGACGATGTCCATCTTTTGCTAAAGGAAGTTCATTCGGTAAATGAATGAATGCATCAAATGATTCTTTTACATGACGCTTAAATACTTTACCTAACTCGCTCATGATACTTTCGAAATAGGCAAGTTCAGCGGTCTTAGAGACGGTTTCTCCTTGTTTTAAGTGGATCGATTGATTTGGGTTCATGCCATATTTGACTCGAACACTTCCATAAATCCACTCTTGTAAAGAACAACCATCAGAAATAAAGCGTTCTTTATGTTTGTATTCATGAATCACACGATCCATGTGTCTAGTAATAATCATTTGAATTAGTTCGGGAGAGCTAACTTCTTCAAGTGTTTTACCAGGTGCAGCATGAGGCAAGATTTCACGCATTGTTCTTGCTTCTGTACGAGGGAGATTTAAATAATCACTAATAATTAAAGAAGTTAAAGTTTTACCAGATGAATAGGTGCCGGTTAAGCCAATACGCATTATTATGGACCTTATTGTCAAAATTTATTATTCAGTTAAATAGGCGAGGTCTATTAAAAAATTAATAAACCTCTTTTTTTATGATTAAGCGATTAATTTCTCAAGATCACTCATCACTTCTTTCTTTGTTTTTTCATAATCTGTATTAAGTACAGTTGGTGAAATACGGATATTTTCAATATCGTTTACGCCAATAAACTTTAACCAGTCATTGAGGTAAGGCGTTGCAAAGTCAGAGCCAAAGTTATTAGAAATACCTTCGTAGTAAACACCACTCGCAACTACTAAATATGCTTTTTTACCATTTAACAAACCTGTGTAACCTGTAGATGGGTCAAAACCAAACGACCAACCTGGTTGAGTTACAACGTCGATAAGCTGTTTTAGGATATAAGGAATATTATTGTTCCAAAGAGGTACGTTAAATACATAGATGTCGGCAGACGCAAAACGGTCATAAACCTCTTTAATTTTTGCCCATGCTTCTTTTTCTTTAGAGTTTGAATCTTGTCCAGTAAATAATGCCATTTTTGCACCAACAGCATTTTGATCGAACGCAGGTAGATCATCTTCAAAAAGATTGAACTCATCAATAACCAAATCACTATGCTTCGCTTTAAGCTTAGCAATTACTTGTTCAGCAATAAGTAGTGATTGGCTATTCTCACCACGAGTTGATGAGTTGATATGAAGTACTTTCATAATTTCCTCTATATTAGAGATGTTGTTAAGATATTGTTATTTAATAAATATTTTATCTATTAAATGCGTTGTTGATAATGAATTCTAAAATTTAAGCGACTTTAATCGTTTTACCGCACAATACAGAGGTTTCTTTCTTATGTTGTTGTAAAGACCAAAACTGCTCTGCAATAGTTTCTGGATGTACTGTATAAGCTTTATCTTCTGATCCTGGTGTTCCATCTACAAAGCCATTAACAATTACCTGACTCACGTAAACATCTGAATCCACTAGACTATGAGCAAGCAAATTTGTTGTTTTATATTGGGCTGCTGCAGCGATTGCCAAAGATGAGTATTCTTTTGCGACTAAGTCTACGCCGACCAAATCGAGCGCAAATATTCCATTTGTCGACAAGATACTTCCTTGATTTCTTTTTAAATCATTTAAACAAGCTTGTACGGTTGCAATATAGCTTGAAATCCGAATGTGAAAACTTTTAGTCAGATCGAGTGGATTGGCTTCTAATAAATTCCCTTCAATTTCATGGAAAGCATTCCAGTGAATATTTTTAATCTCTCCAAATTGATTTTTAATTTTTTTGATGAGTTCAGGGATATTTTCAATATCACTTAGATCACTTGAAAATGCATAAGCTTCAATATTATGTACATTGAGTTCTAGGATAGCCTGTTTAAGTTTTTCTGCATTTCGTGCAACTAAACCAACTGAGTAACCCTCTCTACCAAAGCGGTATGCGAGAGCTCTAGAAATTCCTGTTCCATAACCAAAAATTATAATATTGTTGCGCATTATGAAGTTCCAAAAAATCCAACTAATTGGTTGGATATACCTTATAATATTTTTTTATAATATATGCAAGAGGAAAAATTATGTCTTGGGATACGGAAGGGACAAAACAAAAGATTCTGGATGCGGCAGTTGGTGAATTTGCTCGGCAAGGCCCTGATGGCACGACTATTGATAAAATTGCAAAGATTGCAGGTGTTAATAAAGAGCGTGTCTACAATTATTTTGGTCCTAAAAAAGAGCTATTTGCTGTTGTTTTAAGTAATGAGTTAATTAAAGTTGCTAAAGCTGTACCGCTTAAATCCTTTGAAGAAGAAGATATTGCTGAGTACGCAGGCCGTGCTTATGACTATCATCGTGCTCATCCTGAACTTAGCCGTTTATTACTTTGGGAAGGGTTGATTTATTCTTCACAAGAAGTACCAAATGAAAGTAGCCGTCGTGAAAACTATAATTATAAAATTCAAGCAATTAAAAAAGAGCAAGAGGAAGGTAGGGCGACCAATGAAATTGAAGCGAGCTATTTGGCTTTCCTGATTTTAGCTCTTGCGAATAGTTGGTTTATGCTGCCTCAGGTAGCCAGAATGTTAACCCCTGTAGAAGATGCTGATAATCATGAAAAACGTAGAGCGATTATTATTGAATCAGCTAAACGATTGCTGGTGAAATAGTTTTTATAAGTAATATTGATCTTAATCAAAAACATTCTAAATAAATCACCTAAAATAATTTTTAATTTGACTTATTTATCTTCATACCATAAATTAATTGGAACGATCGTTCCTGTTAAGTCTGCTTATGCGAACAAAAGAATTTGAAACTGATGAAATTGCCGATGCAGCCATGCATGTTTTTTGGCGCCATGGATATGCAGCGACTTCAGTTCAAGACTTAGTTGAAGGTACAGGATTATCTAGAAGTAGCCTTTACAGTACTTTTGAAAGTAAGCAAGGGCTTTATCAAAAAGCATTACAACGCTATGAACTTTTAACTACACTTAATAATGTGAAGTTGTTGTCTGGTACAGGCTCGCCAAAAGCACTGATTCGGCAATTACTGATTAATGTAGTTGAAGATGAGCTAAATGATGCAGAACACAAAGGCTGTCTGGTCGCGAATGCTTGTTTAGAGTTGTCGGGCCATGATGAAGATGTCGCTCAATTCGTTGTAAGTAATCTACAGAAACTACAGCATGCTTTAGAGAATTTATTAATTAAAGCTCAACAATCTGGCGAAATTGCTTCTACCCAAAATCCACGTGCGTTAGCAAGTTTCTTTCTAAATACCATGCAAGGTTTACGTGTTTTAGGCAAAGGCAGCCTGCTTGAACAAAGAAAGCAATGTTTAATGGATGTGGTCGAGATTACTTTAAACGTTTTATAAAATTCATTTAAACCTTAACTATGGTTGAGCTGAATAGTTAAGGTTTTTATTTAACTTAAATTGGAATGATCATTCCTGAATAATATTTTTAGTTCACATGGAGAACAAATGTCTTTCCATCCTAACGTTGTAAAACAAACATATAGCTATGCAGAGCATGGTACGCCCGCTGAAAAAGAGTTTGAGAGTAAAGCTTTATGAATATTAAGAGTGATGAAACATCTCATCAGTTAAGTGAAGAGTTCTCTGCTCAATTACCGATTTGGAAACTATTGGCTTTTACAGTGGCAGGTTTTCTCACCATTATGACGGAAACTATGCCAGCAGGGCTCTTGCCCCAAATCAGTCAAGGGCTAAATATTTCAGAGGCATACGCAGGGCAGCTTATAGCAGTGTATGCCTTGGGTTCAGTTTTAGCGGCAATACCTCTCATTAGTCTTACCCGTAGTTGGAATCGGAGACCCTTGTTACTCAGTGCGATTGCAGGGTTACTTTTATTTAATGCGATTACCGCTTTATCAAATGATTACATTTTGACTTTGATTGCTCGTTTCATTGCAGGTATGGCGGCGGGCGTTATTTGGGGGCTTTTAGCGGGTTATGTAAGGCGCATGGTCTCTGCATCTTATCAAGGCCGAGCTTTAGCAATTGCTGGGGTTGGGCAGCCAATTGCTTTATCGATTGGTGTGCCTTTGGGTGCTTGGTTGGGAACGCTGTTTGAGTGGCGTGGCGTATTTTGGATCATGTCTGTATTGGCATTGATTTTATTTATCTGGATTCGTTTTTGTATTCCTGATTTTGCGGGACAGTCAGCACAAAAAAGGTTGCCCATTTTAAAAGTTCTTTTAATGCCCGGCATTAGAGCTGTTTTAGCAGTCGTATTCCTTTGGATATTAGCCCATAGCATTCTTTATACTTATATTTCGCCTTTCTTGGCTTCAACAGGGCAGGCATACAAAGTCGAGACGATACTTTTTGTATTTGGTATTTCTTCAATTGTAGGCATCTTGATTACAGGGATGTTTATCGATCGTTCATTAAGAAAAATAACGCTTTTAAGCTTATTTGTATTTGCTATTGCAACAATACTGTTAGGAGCTTACAGCTCTTCGAGTTTTGTAGTTATAACTGGTGTTGTGCTGTGGGGAGTAACTTTTGGCGGCGCTCCAACATTATTACAAACAGCCTTAGCAAGTACTGCGGGTCATGAAGCAGATGTCGCACAGTCCATGTTAGTCACTATGTTTAACCTTGCTATCGCATTCGGTGGAATGGTTGGCGGTGGGTTACTTGAAAGTTTTGGCGCAGCTTCTTTTCCATGGATTATGCTGGTGTTTGCTCTCATCGCGTTATGTACTGTTTACAGTACTCGTCAGCATGGTTTTATCTCTTCATAAAAGATTTTTGCCCTTCATGACTGAAGAAGTGAAGGGTGATTTAATTTTTATATTTTGATGCAATGCTATAAAAATAGTTAATGAGTTGGTAAAATAAACCGTAAAATACAAATAAAGTGGAATTTAAATTTAACTAATTATGATGAAATGGGAATAAATTCTTTTTAATTTACTTAATGGCGTAAAAATTCCCAAAAATAATGAAAATTAGCTTTTCTTAGAAAAACAATCCCGCGGGGTGCTGGCTAAACTATATCTCAAGGGTGTGATAGGGATCGAAAAGAGTAGCATGCACCAAAACGTA
>Ga0302349_1002016_pt1 | contig 13808 bp, 9 predicted proteins | sample PhyAR1_FD_202176 | JGI IMG/M metagenome (GOLD analysis project Ga0302349, IMG submission 202176) | Leaf surface microbial communities from alfalfa plants in UC Gill Tract Community Farm, Albany, California, United States - DLSL A.R1... | ecosystem: Host-associated > Plants > Phyllosphere >...
ATACCGAGGACGCCCACCGCCGCCACAGCGTGCGGCCCGGGATCACCGGGCTGTGGCAGGTCTCCGGGCGCAGCGACCTCTCCTGGGAGGACACCGTGCGCCTGGACCTGTACTACGTGGACAACTGGTCCTTCACGCAGGACGTGCAGATCCTCGCCCGCACCCTGCGGGCCGTGGCCTCGTCCTCCGGCGCCTACTGATGCTCGCCGCCGCCCGCGAGCGACGAGCGCCGGATCACGAGCCATCGGCGGCCCGTTCCCGGCTCGCAGATCGGCGATGGCCCCGCCTCCGCGCAGGGCGCCCCGTCCTGCTCGGGGTCGCCGCGGCGGTCCTCGCCCTCTATCCGATCGGCGCGGGCGCGCTCCTGCTCACGGCCGACGGCTGGGCCGTGAACCGGGCGAACGTGCAGGTCTGGTCCGCGGTGACCGCCGTGACCGGGGGCCGCGGCGTGATCACGCCCGAGGTCTTCGCCGTCCTGGCCAACGTGGCGCTGTTCGTGCCGCTGCTGGCGGCGCTCGCCGTGCTGGTCCCGCGCTGGTGGTGGGTGCTGCCGGCATCGGCGCTCAGCATCGGCGTCGAGCTGTACCAGCTGGGCCTGGGCACGCGGCAGGCCGATGTGCTCGACGTCCTCGCCAACACGGCGGGTGCCGTGCTCGGCGTCTGGTTGGGCCGGGCGATCCACCGCCGGATCAGCGGCGACGCAGCGCCCGCCGCAGGCGGTCGAACCACTCCCGCCGCATCTCCGCGCGGCTCGGCCGATGCCCCAGCCGGAGCGCCAGATGATCGGGATTGACCCGTGCCGCGTCCAGCAGCAGGGCCGCCCGCTCCCGCACGCCCGCGGCGTCGCGCCAGCGCGCCCGGCGGATCCCCCGGGAATCGGCCCGGGCATGCAGAGCGCTCCAGAGGTGCGCATCGGGCAGGCCGCGGGCCAGCTCCGGACGGCCGGTCGCGATGACCAGCGGGACCGTCGCCCCCAGCCGGGCGGCCAGCGCATCCAGCCGCTCCCGCTCGGCGGGATCGGCCTGCGTCCACGACACCCGCACGTCGTGACGGGCATGGCCGGAGGCGTCGCGGGCGGCGTGCACGAGCAGCAGCAGGCGCTGGGCCAGCAGATCCGGCACCGCGCAGGAGGCCCCGCCCAGGTCGACGGCATGCGCACCCGCCCACATCAGCGCGAAGGTCTCCTCCGGGTCGCGGTCCAGCCCCGGGAAGGAGCGGTGCACGTCGACCGTTCCCCAGACGGGATGGTGGAAGGTCGCCGCATGGGCGAACACGCTGCCGTGGCGGAAGCTCGTCACCTGCCCCCAGCCGGCGGCCACGAGCGCCGTGACCAGCGTCTCCACGTGCGCCGGGTGCACGAGCAGATCGCAGTCCGTCGAGGGGCGGCGCCCCTCGGCGAGCACGGGATGCAGCGCCACGCCCTTGACGTGCAGGATGGGCACCTGCGCCTCCCGGGCGAGATGCTCGAGGACGCCGTGCGCGAGCCGCAGCCGCGTCAGCGCCGGCACCTGGGCCGTGGAGGGTTCCATGCGGCCCACTCTAGAGACTCACGGCATGATCGGGGGTGTCGCGAGGAACAGGTCCACAGGATGCACGGCCAGGAAGGAGGGGACGAGGGATGCAGGAGCTCGACGGACGGATCCAGCACTACGCCTGGGGATCGGCGACCGCGATCCCGCAGTTCCTGGGCCGCGACGCGGACGGCGCGCCCTGGGCCGAGGTCTGGTACGGCGCGCACCCCCTCGCGCCCTCGCAGCTGCCCGGCGGTCTGAGCCTGGATTCGGCGATCGCCGCGGACCCGCGGCGCACCCTCGGCGACGGCGTCGCCCGGGCCTTCGAGGACCGCCTGCCCTACCTGCTGAAGATCATCGCCCCCGAGCGGCCGCTGTCCCTGCAGGTCCACCCCACGCGCGAGCACGCCGCGGAGTCCTTCGCCGCGGAGAACGCCGCCGGGCTCGCCCTGGACTCCCCGCACCGCAACTACCGCGACGACAACCACAAGCCCGAGATGCTGGTGGCGCTGACCCGCTTCACCGCCCTGTGCGGGTTCCGCACCCCGCGCCGCGCCGCCGCGATCCTCGAAGGGCTGGGCACCGACCTCACCGACCGGCTCCACTCCCTGCTGGTGCGCAACCCGACCGCCCACGGCATGCGCGCGGCGTTCCGCACCCTCGTCTCCTCGTCGATGCGCCCGCCGGCCCGCGCCGTCGAGGAGGTCGTCGCCGCGTGCCGCGCGCGCCACGAGGCCGGGGCGTCCCCGTCCCCGCGCATCGACCGGACCGTGTCCCTGCTGGCCGAGCACCACCCGGGAGATCCCGGCGTCGCCGCGGCCCTGCTGCTGAACCCGGTCACCCTGCAGCCCGGCGAGGCCATGTTCGTGCCGGCCGGGGCGCTGCACGCCTACCTGCACGGCGTGGGCGTGGAGATCATGGCGGCCAGCGACAACGTGCTGCGCGCGGGGCTGACCCCCAAGCGGGTCGACGCCGACGAGATGCTCCAGTGCGTGAGCGTCGCCGCCGCCCCGCCGCTGCGCGTCGCCCCCGAGCGCCAGAACGCCACCTCGGTGGCCTACTACGCCCCCGTGGACGACTTCGAGCTGTCGATGACCACCCTCGAGGACCCGCCCGGCGTCTTCGGACGCCGCCACGCCGTCCCCGGCAGCGGACCGCGGATCGTGCTGGGCCTCGAGGGCGAGGTGCTGCTGGAGACCGATGCGGGACGGCATGTGCTGCCCGCCGGCCGCGCCGTATTCGTCCCGACGGCCCGTTGCGCGCCGGCGGTCGCGGGCGCTTCGCGCAGGCGTGCGTCCCGTGAGCCGGCGCTTCCGCCTGCGGCCGATGGTCCACGAGGTCGAGGACGGCGAGGTGTGGGCCGGCGTCCTGCCGGACGGCCCGATCCTCCGCCTGGGCGGCGCCGCGGCACCGCTGCTGGCCGTGCTCGCCGAGCAGGGGGAGGCCCTGGACGCCGCCGGCGTCGCCGACCGGATGCGCGCGGAGGTCGAGGGCATGCCCGAGGACGCCGAGCAGGTCATCAGCGGCTTCCTCGACCAGCTCGCCGACCTCGGCCTCGTCGAGACCGTCGCCGTCGCCCCACCCGACCAGGAGACCCCATGACCGCGGCGCCCGCCGAGATCGACCTGCACACCCTGCACCTGCGCATCGCCGGCCTCGGCATCCAGCTCGACTTCGGTCCCGGCCACGACGCTCTCGCCGCCGAGGCGGCGCACCTCTGGGCTCACCTGGCCGCGGATCCGACCGCGGAGACAGGATCGGCCGGCCCGGAGCTCGCGTCGACGCGCCGCACCTACCTCGCCCCGCCCGCGGACGCCCGCGCCGAGGTGGCGCGCTGGGTCGCCACCGGGCGCGGAGATGCGCTCGGCCCCCTGCTCACCCGCCCGGACGCGGTGATCCTCGCCCCCGGCCCCGGGGCGGCCTACGCGCTCTCCGGCGACGTGACCCGCGAGATCATCGGCCGACTGCTCGGCACCCGGATCCTGCTGCACGCCGGAGCCGTCGCGCACCCGCAGCTCGGCGTGGTGGCGCTGGTGGGCGCATCGGGCGCCGGGAAGTCCACCGCGACGCTCACGCTGGGACGCGAGGGCGCCTATCTCACCGACGAGCTCGCGATCATCGACCCGGGGAGCCGAGCGGTCACCGCATACGCCAAACCCGTCTCCCGCATCTCCGCGGCCTCCGGGCGGAAGCAGGACCACGCCCTCGACACGCTGGGGCTGGAGCCGGCCCGCGGCGCCGAGGGCATCGATGTCCTCGTGCTCCTGGACCGGGTCGAGGACGCCTCGCCGGCCCTCGTGCGCGTGCCCCTGGCCGAGGCCCTGCTGGCGCTGGTCGAGCAGTCCTCCTCCCTCTGGGAGGTCCCGCACGGCCTGGCCGCCCTCGCGGAGATCCTCGGCCGCACGGGGGGTGCGCTGCGTGCTCGCTACGCGGAGGCCGCGCAGCTCGCGGCCCTCCTGGCCGACGCTCCGCCCGCCCGCGAGGAGGCATGGGAGGAGATCCCGGTGCCCGGTCCCGTGGAGCCGGCCGAGGGGACCCTGGTGCCGGCGCCGCTCGCGCAGGCGCTCGCCGTGGAGGACGGGCTCGTGCTGCTCGCCGAGGGCCGCGCGACGCACCTGGTCGGTCTCGGCGCCGTCATCTGGGAGGAGCTCGGTGCCGCCGGCTCCCTCGGCATCGAGGAGCTCGAGCAGCGGGTCGTGGCGTTCGCCGGCCCCCATCCCGACAGCTCCGCCATGCTGGCTGCGGCCGTGGACACGCTCGTCGAGGAGGGCTGGGTCCGCCGCGGCTGAACCCTGCCCGGGGGCGGTGGTCGGGGCCGGGCGCGACCTCTCGTCGTGCCGGTCAGGCGGTCGGGAGGTCGCCCGTCTCGCGGGCCTCGGCGAGCTGGTCGACGATCTCCTGCACGAAGCGGATCACGTCGTTGCCGCCGCGCACGGGCCCGCCGGCGAGCATGCCATCGGCCCCCAGCAGCACTGCCGAGGGGGAGTGGCGGGCGCGGAAGACGTCCATGAGGTTGCGGTCGATGTCCTGGGCGGCGGTCGCGCCCGCGCGCTCGAGGACGGAGGCGGGCAGCTCCTCCGGCGGCACGCGGAACAGCGTGCGGATCGTGATCACGTCGCCGATCTCCTCGAGCCATCCCGGGACGGAGGAGAGCACGCGCTCGCAGGGGCCGCAGCCGGGCTGCACCCAGATCAGCAGGGCCGCCCGCTCGCGCGTCAGCGTCCTCAGGGTGATCGGCTCCTGGCCGGCCATGCGGAGCATGCCGTAGGGCGTGGACGAGCGCTGGTAGTCGAGCTCGGCGTCCATGGCGGCGGCATCGGCCGGGAGGTCCGCGACAGGGGGAGCCCAGGTGTCGGCGGCCTCGTCGGGCGCGGCGTCGGCCTCCGCGGCGGGACGGCGCGATCCGCCGAGGGTCAGGGCGGTGAGCAGGACCGCGAGGGCCATCGCCAGCAGCAGCGCGAGGGCCGACGGCGCCTCGGCCCGCAGCGCCTGCGCGGTCGTGCCCGAGGCCGCGGAGCCCAGCGCCAGCGCGGCGAGCACGACCAGCAGGACGTTGCGGCCCAGCGTCGTGCGCGAGACGGTGGGGGAGCCGAGGGTGCCGAAGCACGAGCACGTCACGGCCTCCCCGAAGGTCAGCGCTCTCGCGATGATGACGAGGTAGGCGAGCATCAGCAGCAGCGTCACCGCGGCGAGGACGCCCTGCAGCGCCGGGATCGGGATCCACACCGCCAGGGCGAGGACGATCTCCGCCACGGGAAGGGCGGTCGCCGCGGCGGGGTGCAGGGAGCGGGCGGGCAGGCGCAGCGAGAGCATCGCATCGGCCGTGGCGGTCCGGTCCGGGAGCTTCGCCAGGCCGCTGACCAGAAGCGTCAGGGAGATCAGCACCTGCGCGGTGAGCAGCACGGTCATCGGGCGATGCCCTCCGCCCCGGTCCGCTGCAGCAGAGCGGCCAGCGCCGACACGTGCTCCTGGATCATCTCCGCGGTCTGCGCCGCGGCCTGGGCCGACCGGCGATAGGGATCGGGGACGTCGCGACCGCCGGGCATGGATGCCCGGGTCCACGCGGCGACGGCCCCGCGGGTCAGCGGAGCGTCGCCGAGCTGCGTCCTGAGCTCGGGGAGGTGCCCCAGCAGCCCGGTGCGGCGCGCGGCGGCGGGAGACTCCTCGAGCACCAGACGGCGCTGGCGCCCGGACATGACGAGGACGAGGTCGGCCGAGAGGTCCTGGACCTCCAGCTGCTGCGCACGGAACCCGCCGCTGTCCACGCCCCGCATCGCGAGCTGCCCCGCCATCTGCTCCTCCATCCCCTGGCCGATGAGCGCGTAGGTGCCGCGGCTGCTCACCGCGATCCCCGGCACGCGATCACGCAGCAGGAGCTCGGCGAAGGGAGAGCGGCACACGTTGCCCGTGCAGACGAACAGCACCGAGCGCACGGGATCGTCCGCGGAGCGCGGCGCGGGGGATTCGGTCATGCATCCAGGCTACTCGGCGGGGACCAGGGCGGGCTGGGCATCCGGGTGGGCCGACGGACGGACGTCGTCCGACACGCACGAGGGTGAGAAATCGACAGAGCGTCTGCTGAACCGTGCCCGGTCCGCGCATGATGGACGGGTGTCCAGAAAAAACTTATGGCCCCGACGGCTTACCAGGTATCCGCTGGTGGCAGGCAACTCCGGGCGCCAGAGGTGTACCTGACAGTAAGGTCACGAACCGGTGACGAATGGATTCTTGTACCCCTGAGAGGATGTGCATCCGCGCTGGGCGTGCGAGGATCGGGACGGGTCTCTCGCTGCTCGCCGGACGCCAGGGGTTGCGTGGTCGCGCCGGGTCGGGCAGGGGGTCGCGGAGTCCGCGACAGGGGTGATTTCAGCAGTCCGCCTCGTGCTGCCCTGTATTACGCCTTTCCCTATTTCCCGTGAATTTTGAAAGAGGTTCAGATGAGCACCGGAGTTTCCCCCGAGACTCGGGAGACCACTCCCCGTCTCCACCCGTCGCGTCGCGCCATCGTCAAGGGCGCGGCCTGGGCCGCGCCGGTCGCGGCAGCGTCCGTCGCAGCGCCTGCGATGGCCGCCAGCCCCACCCAGTGCGCCCCCGTGGGCACCCTGTTCGACGCGCAGGCGCGCGGCCGCTTCCTCAGCGGCGCGATCGGCGGCGTGAACCTCGACAATGTGGCCGCCATCGAGGGCGCCCACGCCCAGGCCGTGGCCGGCACCCCGATCGACGAGGAGTCGGCGGGTCTGGATGTCAGCGTCCTGAACACCCTCAACCTCAGCCTGGGCGGCCTCACCGGCGCCGTCTCGGACATCCTCACGATCGTGGCCGCGCAGGACGCCGGCGTGCTGAACCAGTACGCCTATGCCAACGAGGCCGCCGAGGGCACCGACACCGGCGAGATCGGCGCCTCGGGTGCGGTCAACCAGGCGAGCGGCGCCCTGACCCTGGACACCGGCTCCTCGAACCCGCCCGAGCTGGGCAGCATCGACCTGCGCTCGCTCCTGCAGCAGGTCGCCGGGGACAACAGCGTCACCCAGCTGCTCTCCTACATCTCGGACCTCCGCCTGAACATCGGCGCCCTCGCCGGCCGCGCGTACATGGACTCCCTGTGCGTCGAGCCCGACGTGGACCAGGTCGAGCGCGACTACCTCATCGCCTACCTGCGCCTGGTCGTGGAGTCGGACCTCGTCGGCCAGCTCCTCACCACCCTCAACGAGGTGCTGCCGACGCTGACGATCTCGACCTCTGCGGTGTGGGATCTGCTCGAGGGCGTCCCGCTGCTGGGCGCGCTCCTGTCCGCGCTGGGGGAGAGCGCCCTTCAGGTCACGGCCACCGTCGACCTCGCGCAGCTGACCGGCGAGCCCATCCCCGACGATGTCAACTCCGCGCTGCGGATCGACTTCGAGGACGGGACCATCACCCTCGACGTCGCCTCCCTGCTGGGCGGTGCGTACACCGGTGACATCTCCGAGTTCCTCAACGAGCTCTCCCCGAACACGCGCCTCTTCGTCGACGCCGGGCTGCCCGGCGGCGCCGTCGTGGCGCTCACCGACAGCTGGGTCGACGGCCTCATCGAGCGGCTGAAGGACCTCGTCTTCGTGTCCGTCCGCGCGGGCAGCGTGTCCGGTCTCGGCGCGACCGGTCTGCTCATCGAGGGCACCCTCCGCCAGTTCCTGGAGGGCGGCGCGACGGCGACCTTCCGGCTGCTCGGAGCGTCGATCAACCTCGGCGCACTGCTGAACCCGCTGCTCGCCAGCATCGGCTCGCTGGTCCAGGACACCCTCGACACCCTCCTGAACGACAGCGCCCTGCTGGACACCGCCCTCGGCGGGGTCAACGAGCTGCTGGCCGCGCTGTTCGATGTGCTCTCGGGCGTCCTCTCGATCACCGTCAACGCGCAGAACGATGCGAGCGGCACCATTCCGTCGTACTACCAGGCCATCACGCCGACCGGCCGCTACGACGTCGCCGCCCTGCACCTGGAGGTCCTCGGCATCGCGAACCTGCTGAACCTCTCCCTCGCGCGCGGCTCCGTCGGGGAGAACACCCCCCGCTGACCCGCGACCGTCATGGGACGCCCCGGTGCTGCTGCGCGCAGCGCCGGGGCGTTCCATATTCCCGGCTCTGCGGCGCCGGACCGGGCCGCCCGGGCCTGCATCGGCCGCTGAGGCCGCGTAGCGTGACCGCATGAGCGAATCCCCGTCGCAGACCGAGCCGTCCCCGCAGCTGCGCGAGCGCATCGCCGGGGAGGTCGCCGCGCTGCGCGCCTCCTACGCCCGGGGCATCACACGGGACGTGCCCGCCCGCCGCGCGGCCCTCGACGCCCTCGCGGCCGGGATCCGGGCGCATGGCGACGCGCTGCGCGAAGCGCTGCGCGAGGACCTCGGCAAGCATCCTGTGGAATCGGACGTCACCGAGATCGGCACCGTGCTGGCGGAGATCTCCCATGTGCGTCGCAGCCTGGGCCGCTGGCTGCGCCCCGAGCCGCTCTCCCTGGGGGCGATGCTCGCCCCCGCCAGCGGCGCCCTGCACCGCGAGCCGCTGGGCACCGTGCTGATCATCGCGCCGTGGAACTACCCCGTGAACCTCTCGCTGATGCCGCTGGTGGGCGCGATCGCCGGCGGGAACACCGCCATCCTCACACCCAGCGAGACAGCCCCCGCGACCAGCGCGGCCCTCGCCGCCCTGGTGCGCGAGCATCTCGATCCCGACTGGGTGCGCGTGGTCGAGGGCGGCATCCCCGAGACCACCGCCCTGCTCGAGCAGCGCTTCGATCTCATCTTCTACACCGGCGGCGGTCCCGTCGCCCGCATCGTCGCGCGCGCCGCGGCGGAGCACCTCACGCCGACCGTCCTCGAGCTGGGCGGCAAGAGCCCCGTCTTCGTGGACGAGGGCGTCGACCTCGCCGCCGCGGCCCGGCGGATCGTCTGGGGCAAGCTCACCAACGCCGGCCAGACCTGCGTCGCCCCCGACCATCTGATGGCCACCCGCGCCACCCTCGACGCCCTCGTGCCGCACCTGCGCGATGCGATCCGCGTCCAGCACGGCGCCGACCCTCGCCACAGCCCCGCCTACGGGCGCATCGTGACCCAGCGCCACACCGAGCGCCTGGCGGCGCTCATCGACCCGGACCAGGTCGTCGTCGGCGGGCAGGTCGACGTCCCGGCCCGCTACGTCGCCCCGACCATCCTGGACAGCGTCCGTCCCGCTGACCCGTGCATGGGGGAGGAGATCTTCGGGCCGATCCTCCCGCTGCTGGAGGTCTCCTCGGCCGATGAGGCGATCGCCCGGATCGGCGCGGGGGAAGCGCCGCTGACCGCCTACGTCTTCTCGCCCGATGCGCAGGTCCAGGAGCGCTTCGTGCGCGAGACCCGCTCCGGGTCGCTCGCGCTGGACGTCACCCTCGCTCACCTCGGCGCGCGGGAGATGCCCTTCGGCGGGGTCGGCGCCTCCGGCAGCGGCGCCTACCACGGGAAGGCTTCGCTGGAGACGTTCACGCATGCGAAACCCGTGGTCCGCAAGCCGCTCACCCCGGACACGCTGCGCCTGATCCAGCCCCCGTACTCCGGCCTCCGCGCCCGCCTCGTCCAGCGCCTCCTGCGCGGCTGAGGTCGGCGGCGGAGCCCGCGGCGCGGCGTCGCCCACGCCCGCAGGAGCCCTGCGGCGCGGCGCGGCCCCTCCCACCGGGAGCGCTCCCGGCCTACTCTTGTGCAAGTGACAGATGATCCTGCGGCCACCGCCGACTTCCCCGAGAGGCCCGTCCACCGTCGCCGCCTGCTGCTGGTGCTGCTGGTGCCGCTGTTCATGGCCCTCATCGCCGTGTCCGTCATCAACGTCGCCCTCACGGCCATCGGCCACTCCCTCGACGCGACCTCCGAGGGGCTGCAGTGGGTGATCTCCGGGTACGCCCTCTCCTTCGGCGTGCTGCTGGTGCCCGCCGGCCGCCTCGGCGATGCGACCGGCCGCCGGCGCATCCTCATCGTCGGCGTCTCGATCTTCACCCTCGGGTCGCTGCTGAGCGGCCTCGCCCCGAGCGTCGAGGTCCTCAACGCCGCCCGGGTCCTCCAGGGCATCGGCTCCGGCCTGCTGAACCCGCAGACCGTCGCCCTCATCCAGCAGCACTTCCGCGGGCAGGCCCGCGCCAAGGCCTTCGCGCTGCTGGGGACCACCGTCGCCGTGGCCACCGCCATCGGCCCCGTGATCGGCGGCCTGCTGATCCAGGTCCTCGGGGAGGACGTCGGCTGGCGCTGGATGTTCTTCATGAACGTCCCCATCGGCGTGATCGCCGTGGTCGGCGCCCTGCTCTGGATCCCGGACGACAGGGTCCGCGGGCGCCGCGTCGACCTCGACCCCGTCGGCACCGTGCTGCTGACCCTCGCGATCCTCGGCGTGATGCTGCCCTTCCTCGAGCGCGGCGTGAACCCGCTGATCTGGCTGTGCATCCCTGCCGGGCTGCTGGTCCTGGCGCTGTGGTGGTCCTGGGAGCACCGCTACAAGCGCGCCGGCCGCCCGCCGATGGTCGATCCGGAGATCTTCTCCGGCGCCGCCTTCCGCAACGGCATCATCATCGTCTCGGTATACTTCCTCGGCGCGACCAGCGTGTGGATCATCGTCCCGCTGTTCCTGCAGATGCACCTGCACCACACCGCCTTCGAGGCCTCGCTGCTCGGGCTGCCCTCCTCGATCGCGGCCGCCTTCTCCTCCCAGATCGCCGGCCGCTACGTGCTCACCCTGGGGCGGTGGATGGTCATCTACGGCTTCCTGGTCTCCTTCACCGGCCTGCTCGGGGTGGCGCTGCTGGTGGGCTTCGTCGAATCCGGGGTCGTGCCGTTCTGGGTGCTCGCCGCGCCGCTCACGCTCATGGGCGTCAGCCAGGGCATGACCATCTCCCCCAACCAGACGCTCACCCTGAACTCCGTGGACCCGCGCTACGGCGGCGTCGCCGGCGGCGTGCTGCAGCTGGGGCAGCGGCTCGGCGCGGCCGTCGGCACCGCGCTGATCCCCGGCATCATCTTCTCGCTCACCGAGTCGGGCACCGCCTGGCAGGAGGCGTTCATCATCGCCCTCGTGGTCATCATGGCGCTGACCCTGGCCGCCCTGCTGGTCAGCGTGCGCGACCGGGCGCGGGAGAGGGCGACCCCCGGGAACCGGTGAACCCCGCCCCGAGGTGACCGGACGGTCAGCGACCTCCCAGCGAGCGCGTGACCTGGTCGGACGTCGATCCGCGGGCGAGCGGGCAGGGCCGGACGCCGTCTCGCGCGGGCGCGCGCGACTAGGTTGGGACGCCGAATCGACACGAGCGTGCTGCCGCTCGAGCCTCCGGCGACGGTGCGCGGCGCCAGGAAAGGTCAACGTGACGCGCCTCGACGAACCGCCCCAGCCCCCGGGCGAGCCCCCGCACGGCCCCGGCCCCAAGAAGATCCTCCAGGAGGTCACCCACCCTGCCCTGATCCCCGGCATCGGTGTGGAGGACACGCCGCGCGTCTTCGGGACCAACTGGGCCGTCTTCGGCATCGCCGGCGGCATGGTCCTCGGCGTCGTGCTGTGGGGCTTCCTGGCCCCGCAGAGCATCAGCGACGCGGGCACCGCCTCCCTCGGCTGGGTCACCGAGCACTTCGGCTGGCTGTTCTCGCTGCTGGCCGTGCTCGCGATCGTGTTCATGCTGGTGGCCGGCTACGGGCGCACCGGAGGGATCCGCCTGGGCGCGGACGACGAGTCCCCGGAGTTCTCCACCGTCTCCTGGATCGCCATGCTGTTCTCCGCCGGCATGGGCATCGGCCTGCTGTTCTGGGGCCCCGCCGAGCCGCTGACGTACTTCACCGACGTGCCGCCGGGGGCCGACGCCGAGGCCGGGACGCGGGACGCGATGCTCGTGTCCCTGGCCCAGTCCGTCCTCCACTGGGGGCCGATGGCCTGGGCGTTCTACGCGCTCGTCGGCGGTGCCATCGCCTACGCCGCCTATCGCCGGGGCCGCGCACCGCTGATCTCGGCGATCTTCCGGCCGATCTTCGGCGAGCGGTCCGAGGGCTGGCTCGGCGCGGTGATCGACGTGTTCGCGATCATCGTGACCCTGTTCGGCACCGGCGTCACCCTGGGCATGGGGGCCCTGCAGATCGCCAGCGGCGTCGAGCACGTCTCCGGCATCGGCCCGCTGGGCAACGGCGCGCTGGTCGTCATCATCACGGTCCTCACCATCGCCTTCGTGGCCTCCGCCGTCTCCGGCATCAAGCGCGGGATCCGGGCGCTGTCCAACATCAACATGGTCATCGCCGCCGTGATCGGCCTGTTCGTCTTCGTCGCCGGCCCCACCCTGTTCCTGCTGAACATGATCCCGGCCAGCATCTCCGCGTTCCTCGGCGACCTGTGGATGATGCTCATGCGCAACCCGTCCCAGGGCGAGGAGACCGCCTCCTTCCTCGCCTCATGGACCAACTACTACTGGGCCTGGTGGATCTCGTGGACGCCGTTCGTGGGCATGTTCATCGCGAAGATCTCCCGCGGCCGCACCCTGCGGGAGTTCGTCACCGTCGTGATCATGGTGCCCTCGGCCGTGTGCGTCGTGTGGTTCGGCGTCATGGGCGGGACCACCATGCTGTTCGAGTCCCAGGGGCTCGGCATCAGCGAGGCCGGCGGCTCCGAGGCGATCCTCTTCGCGGTGCTCTCGAACCTGCCCTTCGGGATCATCCTGTCGGTGCTCGCGATGGTCTCGATCATCCTGTTCTTCGTGACCTCGGCCGATTCCGCCGCGATCGTCATGGGCTCGATGAGCCAGCGCGGCCGCCCGGAGCCCTCCACCTGGGTCACCATCACGTGGGGCGTGCTGCTGGGCGCCGCCGCCATGGCCCTGCTTCTCGCCGGCGGGGAGACCGCCCTGTCCGGGCTGCAGTCGATCATGGTCGTCTCCGCGCTGCCGTTCGCGCTCGTGGTCATCGGCATCATGATCTCCTGGGCGAAGGAGCTGCACTCGGACCCGTACATGCTGCGCCAGCGCTACGCCCGGGCCGCCATCGCCCAGGGCGTCCGGCGCGGCATCGCCGAGCACGGCGACGACTTCGTCTTCGAGGCCACCGAGGTCGCGGCCGAGGAGGGCGCCGGCGCCGGGATCGACAGCGAGGACCCGGCCCTGTCCGACTGGTACGAGACCGCGACCGGGCAGATCCCGGTGCTCACCGCCGAGGACGTCACGCGCACCCTCGATCCGGGGCACATCCAGCCCAAGGGGCCCGGCGACCCCCACCACACCGCCTCCGGCGACGCCTCCCTCACCGTGGGCGAGGGGCGCCGCGAGCACCACCACCGGGACGGCGCCGGCCACGAGGTCTGAGCCCGCGCCCGGCGGTCCGTCCCGTCCCGCCGCCGACCGGCCAGCCGTCCGGTCGGCGGCACCAGGTCGGGCCCCGGGGCATCAGTGTCCGAGGAGCGCCAGGGGGATGACCGCGACGCCGTCGGGCCGGCGATAGGCGGCTTCGCCCGTCGTGAGGACGACTAGATCGGCGACATCGTCCCTGAGCTGCCGGCGGAGCCAGAGCAGGTGGCGCACGTCGTCATCACGGACCGTCGTGGACAGCTTCACCTCGAACGCGACCACGCGGCCGTCCGGTCCTTCCACGATCAGGTCGACCTCGCGGTCCCCGTTGCGGCTGCGCAGGTGACCGACCCTCCCGTCGACGACCTGGGCGGCCGCGCGCACGCTGAGCGTGGCGAGCGATTCGAACAGCGGTCCGATCATGTGCGCCCCGCGCGCCGACAGCAGCGCGGACGAGGAGAGGCCCAGCGCTCGCGCCGCCAGCGCGGGATCGACGA
>Ga0302349_1002028_pt1 | contig 13769 bp, 13 predicted proteins | sample PhyAR1_FD_202176 | JGI IMG/M metagenome (GOLD analysis project Ga0302349, IMG submission 202176) | Leaf surface microbial communities from alfalfa plants in UC Gill Tract Community Farm, Albany, California, United States - DLSL A.R1... | ecosystem: Host-associated > Plants > Phyllosphere >...
CGGCGGCGAGGTCGGAGGGGTCCGTCTCGTGCTCGAGCTTCGCGGCGAAGTGCGCGGCCGCGCGGCGAGCGCGCTCGGAGATGACGACCCCGGGGGCATCGGGCTCGGCGGAGTCGTCGGGACAGGTCGGGGAGGTGTCTGCGGTCATGGCTCCAGTGCACCGTCGATCCGTTCCCGCGGGAACGGCCTCCGCGCGGCGTTCGAGGCGGATGGCCGTCGATGCGCCGGTATCGTGGGCGTCATGGCATCGGATGCACGGCTGGACCTCGATGGGACCGATCGTGCCCTCATCGCGGCCCTGCAGCGCAACGGGCGCCTGAGCATCGCCGAGCTGGGCCGCCTGGTGTCGATGTCCCCCAGCGCCACCGGCGAGCGCCTGCGGCGTCTCACGGAGGCCGGGATCATCACCGGGTACGTCGCCACGCTCTCCGCCGCGGCGCTCGGCTACTCCATCACCGCCTTCGTGCGCCTGGCCTACCCGACCGGGAACTACGACCCGCTGCACCGGGTGCTGGACTCCACGCCGGAGGTGGTCGAGGCCCACCACGTGACCGGCGACGACTGCTTCCTGTTCAAGGTCCACGCCCGTGGGATGCTCGACCTCGAGCGGATCACCGGGCGCCTGGCCACGCTGGGCAGCATCACCACCAGCGTGGTCTACTCGAGTCCTCTGGACGGACGCGCGCTCGACCCCGCCTGACGCCCCGCCGCCCTCTCGGCATCGATCCCGGCCGTCGCACTCCCTGGCCGCACCCGCCGTCGCACCCTGCCGTCCCACCCCGCCATCGCACCCCGAGGAGCCCCGTCGTGCCCGAGCCGAGCCTGCTCGTCCTGCTGGGCATGGTCGCCTCCGTCTTCGTGGGCGCGCTCGCGCAGCGGGCCACCGGCATGGGCTTCGCCCTGCTCGCCTCGCCGTTCCTGGTGCTCGTGCTGGGCCCCTTCGAGGGGGTCCTGGTCATCAACGCGGCGGGTCTGCTGGCGAGCCTCATCGTGCTGGTGCAGCTGTGGCGCGACGTGGACTGGCCTCGGGCGGCGGTGCTGGTGCCGATGGGCGTGGTGGGCACGATCCCCGGTGCGATCGCCGTGGGCCTGCTGCCCGGCGGGCCGCTCACGGTGGCGGTGAGCGCGGTGGTGATCATCGGCCTGCTCGCGACGATGGCCCTGCGCGGGCGCACCCTGCCCTCCTCCCCCGCCCTGGCCGCCGGCGGCGGGCTGGCCTCGGGGTTCATGAACGTCACCGCCGGGGTGGGCGGGCCGGGCGTGGTCGTCTACGCCCGGGCCACGGGCTGGGAGCACCACCATTTCGTCGCCACCGCGCAGCTGCAGGGGGTCGTGCTCGGGGCGGCGGCCCTGGCCGCGAAGCGCTCCCTGCCCTCCCTGCCGATGAGCGGCTGGATCGCCCTGCTGCTGGCGCTGGGCGCCGGGCTGCTGGCCGGGGATGCGCTCTCGCGGCGCATCGACGGCCCCTCGGCCATGCGGGCCGTGCTCGGCATCGCCCTGGCCGGGGCGGTCATCGCGCTCGCACGCGGCCTGGCCGCGACCCTCTGAGCGACCGGGCGGACGCCCGCCCGGATCCCCGCAGCGCGAGGCTCAGCCCTGGTCGTGCAGGGTGATCGCGTACCCTTCCGGGTCGGCGAAGGTGAGGGTGAGCCCGAAGGGGCTCGGCGCCAGGTCCCGCAGGATCGGCCGGCCGGCCGCGTCCAATGCCTCGCGCACTGCGGCGACGTCATCGGCCCGCAGCCAGAGGGCGATGCCCAGCCCGGGCCGGTCCGTCCCCTCCAGATCGACCCCGGACAGGGGCTCGCGGACGGCGAAGGGGATGGGAGCGGTCGCGAAGACGACGGCCCCGGGAGGCGAGGCCGCGGCGCGGCGCAGGCCGAGCACCTCCTCGTAGAACGAGGCCGAGACCTCCAGGTCGCGCACCTGCAGGGCGATGACGTCGGGTCCGATGATGCTCATGGCGGGCGGGCGGGCCCTGCCGACCCTGCTCACCGAGGAGGACGAGACCAAGCCGGTGCAGGCGGCGGAGATCGCCCTGGGCATCGAGCGGCGCATGGTCGAGCGCCTCGACGAGAGCCAGGCCGCGGCCCTCCACGAGGCCCCTGGGGCAGTGCATCGAGGCCCTCGAGCCCTGAGATCGCGCGCGAGGATCGGGGCGCGGGACGGAGGCCTCGCCCCGACGCATCCCACGACCTGTGGATCTGACCCTCGAGTGGCGGAGCTCTGATGGCGTTTCATGGCGTGTTCGCATCGAACACTGCGGCAACCGGCATGGCGGGGTCGAGCTCGTCGTCAGCGAAGGACGCGGCCATGGCGGTGTCCACCCAGCCCACGTGCACGCCGACGACCTGGACTCCGGCGGGCTGCGGCTCCAGGCGCAGCGAGCTCGTCGAGGATCCCTGGGCGACCGTGGTGGCCGAGCCGTCAGGCCGGGGAGATGCGGATGCCGGTCCGGTCCGCGGCCGGACGGCCGGACGGCCGGTCTCCGGGGTGTAAGGAGGGGCAGTGCGCTTCCGAGGCCCCACAACAGTGACTACTCTCAGAATTGAGATGAGTCAGACTTCATTCCAGGAGGAAAGTCGATGTCAGGGGTGACCCCGCCGCTCGGGCGGCGCGAGCGCAACAAGCAGGCCAAGTTCGAGCGCATCACCGCGGCCGCGAGCGAGCTGTTCGCCGAGCACGGCGTCGAGGAGGTCACAACCCAGCAGATCGCCGACGCAGCTGATATCGGCGCCGGCACGCTGTTCCTCTATGCACGAACCAAAGGCGAGCTGCTGCTCCTGGTGCAGAACACCCACTACGCCGATGCGCTCGCACGCGGGCGCTCAGCGGCCGCGGCGGCGTCGACGGCCCTCGACGGCGTGATGGCCCTGCTCACGCCGGTGGTGCACTGCAACCGGGTCCAGGTCGACAACGGTCGCACCTACCTGCGGGAGATGGCCTTCGGCGACCCCACCGAACCACACCACGCCGAGGCGCTGTCGATCGTCGCGCAGACAGAGGAGGCGACCGCCGACGTCTTGGCCGGTCAGGCGAAGCTTGCTCCTGATGAGGCGGCGACGCTCGCTCACGTGATCTCGGCGATCCTGCTCCTGGAGCTCGGCACCACCCTCAATGCCGGCTCCAGCATCGAAGAGCTCATCGAGAGCATCCGGACACAGGTCGCCGCGATCCTTCCCCGCTGAGCCGGGAAGGACGCGACGTCACCGGTCCGATAGGTCAGGCCCTCGGGTGCGCCAGGATCGCGGCTCCGTGGTGGATCACGAGGCGAGGAACGTCGCGGCAACCGGGGCGAACTTCTCCCAGTACTGGAAGATGCCGCCGTGCCCGGAGTTCGGGTAGATGATCAGCTCGGATCCCGCGATGCGCTGGTGCAGGTCTGCAGAGAGGATCGAGGGGACCATGCGATCCTTGTCGCCGTTGGCGATCAGGGTGGGCTGCGTGATCACGGACAGGTCCGACGGCTGCGAGCGGCCGTACTTGTGGATGGCCTTCAACTGGGTGATGAACCCCTTGGTGCTCATCGGCTCGTCGCGACCCGTGGTGCGCTCCTGGAGCCGCTCGATGAAGGCCTTCCCGGCCCGCTTGCCGGCCCTGTCCCGGTCGAAGAACAGGAACTCCTTGGGGTCCGAGCGGGTGATCGTGGCGCGCGCGATGTCGTAGTACGTCGTCGCCACGACTTTGTCGATGTCGCGGCCGCCACGGGGGCCGGTACCGGTCAGCACCAGGCGGCGTACCAGCTCGGGGTGTGCGACCACGAGATCCTGGGCGATGAAGCCGCCCATGGAGAAGGAGAAGATGTCGATCTTCTCGTGGCCGAGGGCGGTGATGAAGGTGCAGGCGTCGGCCGCCGCGGCGTCGATCGTATCCGGGACGGTGCCGGAGGAGGCGCCCACGCCGCGCTGGTCGAAGGCGATCACGTGGCGGTTCGCAGCAATGGCGTCCACGATCCGCGGGTCCCAGTTGTCCAGGGTCGCAGCGAGGTGCCCGAAGAACACGACGGGGATGTCTCCCCGCGGGCCGAGCTCGCGGTAGGCGAAGGTCACGCCTGCGGCGGTGACCGTCTTCCTGGGCGCCTTCGCGTACGACATGATGACGGGCTCCTCGGTGCTGGTCATGGGTGTTTCGCCTTCGTGGGGTGATACGGGGGTTCGGTGGAGATCTGGCGGCACACGGATCAGGGGACGGTGATCACGGTCTTCCCGCGGGCGCCGCCCCTTGCCGTCGAGACGACGGCCTGCGGGGTCTCGTCGAAGGTGAACGTCTTCCCGACGACGGGGCGCAGGACGCCGTCGTCGACGAGGGCGGCGATCCGGCGGAGCTGTTCGCCGCTGGCCTCCATGAAGAGGAACTCGTAGGAGACACCGAGCTTCTTCGCCTGCCGACGGATCTTGGCGCTCAGGCCCGCGACGGCCAGTCGTATGACGGGGTTCAACCCGGCCTTCCTCGCGAAGGCGGGGTCGGGCGGACCGGAGATTCCGATGGCCTTCCCACCGGGGCGGAGCACGCGCAGAGACTTCTCGAGATTCTCCCCGCCGAGGCTGTCCAGCACCAGGTCGTAGCCGGAGAGCTCCTGCTCGAAGTCCTGGGTGCGGTAGTCGACGACGACGTCAGCCCCGAGCTCGCGCACGAAGTCGGCGTTCCTTCCCGAGGCGGTCGTGGCGACGTGCACTCCGAGGTGGTGGGCGAGCTGGATCATCATCGAGCCGGCGGCGCCGGCGCCGGCGTGGATGAGCACCTTCTGGCCCGGCTGGACGTTCCCGCGGACCACGAGCACCTGCCAGGCGGTGAGCGCGACCAGGGGCAGGGAGGCCGCCTCGGTGAGGCTGATGGAGGTGGGTGCGGGGGCGACGTCCGCCTGGTCGACGGCGATGCGCTCGGCGAAGGTGCCGATGCGGTGATCGCGGGGGCGTGCGAAGACGGTGTCGCCGACGGCGTAGCCCGTCACCTTCGCGCCGATACGGACGACGGTGCCGGCGAGATCGTGCCCGAGGACCAGCGGGGGCTTGTACGGGAGGATCGCCCTGAACTCACCCTCCCGGAGCTTCTCGTCGAGCTGGTTCACCGAGGTGGCGGCGACCTCGATGAGCACGTCCTGCGCGCCGACGACCGGCTCGGGCACGTCGACCTCGTGCAGGGGCTGCTTGTAGGCATCGAAGGCGAAGGCTCGCATGGATCGTTCTCCTTGGGGGTCGGTTCGGGGATTTCGGGGCCGTCGCCGCTCAGCGGCGGAGGAAGGAGTCGATGAGACCGGTGACGGCCTGTCTGTTCTGAGAGACCACGCCGTGGCTGGAGTCGGGGAAGATCTGCGTCTGCGCGTCCGGGAAGACCCTCCGCAGGGCGTCGACATTGGCGGGTGGGACCATGCGGTCGCTGTCGCCGTGCAGGATCAGCATCAGCCCGGAATGTTCCGCTGGCGGCGGGGGCAGCTCGTGGCCCCAACGGTTCACGGCACGCAGTTGGGCACGCAGCACGGTGGGCGTCACGGCCCGGTCGCGGCCGCTGCGTCGTCGACGCAGGCGGTCCTGGTAGTCGCTCGCTGCTCGCTTGCCCTGGGAAGTCCGGGTGAAGAACAGCCGAGAGGTCGGGGGCGTGATGGTCACCGCTGCACGCCCTGCCCCGCGGAGGAGGACACCGGTCATGCGGGTGAGGCCCGGGCCTCCCTGCGGGCCGGCGCCGGCGAGGATCACGCGGTCCACCAGCTCCGGCGAGAGGCGGAGGATCTCCTGGGCGACCATGCCACCCATCGACAGCCCGAACAGGTCCACCCGGGTCAAGCCCAGGGCGCGTATCGCGGCGATCGCGTCGGTCGCCATGTCCGCGATCCGATCGCGCACGGCGCCGGTGGAAGCACCGACCCCGCGGTAGCCCAGCAGGATCACCCGTCGCCCCGCGGCCAGCGGATCGACGAGCTCCGGGTCCCAGCTGTCCAGATTCGCGCCCAGATGCGTCAGAGCCACCAAGGGAAGCTGTTCCTCTTGGCCCCGCCCGAGGTCGCGCACGACACGCTGCGAACCGTCGACCCCCAGCAGCCGAGACGGCACATCGACGAGCCTCCTCGAGCTGGAACCTGTCCGCTCGGATGACGTGCTCATGCCACTTCCCGCCCTCTCGTCCCGGCACCAGGGGTGATCGCCTCACCGCACATACCGGAGTTTACTCAATAATGAGTCCACTCATTCTAGGTGTCAAGAACACCACCGGAGCGGTGCCGACCCTCGAAGGCCCCGCCTCGGCGATGGGCACCGCACGGGCGCCGCGGGCACCCTGGCCGCCGGCTCACGCCGGGCGCAGACTCGCAGGGGCGCACCACGGGCCGATCGCGTCCACGCCCGTGACCTCCCCGCGACCCGTCGTCTTGCCATGCGGGACCGCCATGGACGCGATCCGGAATGTATACAATCATCGCCTCACTGTTCGAGAGGTCCGATGTCCGGCATCGGCCTCTGCATCTCCCCCATGGAGGCACGCACGTGAGACGCCGCATGGCCCTGACCCTCGGCGCGGCCGGAGCGGCCGCGCTGATGAGCGGCTGCATCCCGCTCCAGCCCCTCGAGGACCCGCCCCAGCGCCCGGACCGCACCGACGCGACGCCCGGAGCGCGCCCGTTCCGCGAGGGCGGTCACCTGGTGATGGCGCTGTCCTCCGAGCCCGACAAGCTCGACCCCACCACCTCGAGCTCCCTGTACACCCGCTACGTCATGCAGACGATGTGCGAGAAGCTCTACGACATCTCCGCCGAGGGCGAGATCGTCCCCATGCTCGCCGCCGCGCTCCCGGAGATCTCCGCCGACGGCCTCACCGTCGAGATCGCCCTGCGCGAGGGCGTGACCTTCTCCGACGCGACCCCGTTCGACGCCGAGGCCGTGCGGATCACCCTGGAGCGCCACCTCACCCTGGAGGGATCGGCCCGCGTCGGCGAGCTGGGACCCATCACCGCGGTCGAGGCGGTGGAGCCGCTGCGCGTGCGCGTCACCTTCGAGAGCCCCTTCGCGCCGTTCACCGCGGCGCTGGCCGACCGCGCCGGCATGATCATGTCCCCCACCGCCCTGGAGGAGCGCGGCGAGGACTTCGGGAACCACCCGGTGGGCGTGGGCGCGTTCCGCTTCGTGCGCCGCGTCCCCCAGACCTCCATCGAGGTCGAGGCGGACCCGCTGTACTACGACGCCGAGAACGTCCACCTGGACCGGATCACGTACCGGATCATGTCCGACGCGAACATCCGGGCCGCCAACATCCAGTCCGGGGACGTCCACGTGGCCGACACGATCTCCCCGCAGGACATCGAGACCCTGGAGGCCGCCGCCCAGGTGCGCACCCTGCAGGTCGGGTCGCTGGGCTACCAGGGGCTCACGATCAACATGGGCCACGTCCCCGAGGGACAGGAGCCGCCGACGACGCCGCTGGCCACCGACGCCCGGGTGCGCCGGGCCCTCTCCCTCGCGGTGGACCGCGAGGCGCTGGTGAACACCGTGTTTAACGGCTGGTACACCGCCGCCGGCTCGCCGATCTCCCCCGACTCGCCGTTCGCGACCGAGGCCAGCAGCAGCCTTCCCGCGCACGACCCGCAGGCCGCGCGGGCCCTGCTCGAGGAGGCCGGCGCCCCCATCCCCTACCCCGTGCGGGTCACCGTCACCAACACCCAGGACTCCCTGCGCTACGCCCAGGCGCTGCAGGCGCAGGTGAAGGACTCCGGCTTCGCGCTGGAGATCCTGCCGATGGAGTACACGGCCGTGCTGGACGCCCAGGACCGCGGCGACTTCGAGGCCGTGCTGCTGGGCTGGTCCGGACGCGTGGATCCCCACGGGAACATGTACTCCTTCTGGTCGACCGGCGGCGGCAACAACTACCCGGGCCTGTCCGACCCGGAGATCGACGCCCTGCTCGTGGAGGCCGCGCAGGCCACCGACCCGGCCGCGCGCGCCGAGATCTACGGCGAGGCCGTCACCCGGATGCAGGAGATCGACGCCTTCGTCTACCTGTACCGCCAGCGCAGCCTCACCGCCCACCGCGAGGACGTCGCCGGGCTGTCCGTGTACGCCGACGGCGTCGTCCACCTCTCCCATGCCGGCTTCCTCGACGGAGACGACTCATGATCCGCTTCCTGCTGGTGCGCCTCGCCGAGGCCGCCACCACCCTGCTCATCGCGGCGGTGCTCATCTTCCTGGGGGTGCGCGCCCTGCCCGGCGACCCGGCCCTCGCCATGGCCGGGGAGGAGGCCACCCCCGAGCAGGTCGCCGCCGTGCGCAGCGAGCTGGGACTGGACGAGCCGCTGATCGTCCAGTTCGGCCGCTTCGTGCAGTCGGTCGCGACCGGCGACCTGGGCACCTCCACCCGCACCGGGCAGCCGGTCACGCAGATGATCGCGACGACGCTGCCGGTGACCCTGTGGCTGTCGGGACTGGCCATCGTGGTCGCCGTGGTCATCGGCCTGGCCCTCGGCGTCCTCGCGGAGCGGCGCCGCGGCCGGCCCGCGGAGCTCGGCGCGAACCTCTTCGCCCTCATCGGCCTGTCCGTGCCGAACTTCTGGCTGGGACTGCTGGCGATCCTCGTGCTCGCCGTGGGCCTCGGCTGGTTCCCCGCCTCCGGCTACGTCGACATCCTCGAGCACCCGCTCGCGGGGCTGCACCACCTGGCCCTGCCCGCGGTCATCCTCGGCACGGGCCTGGCAGCGGTGATCACCCGCCAGACCCGCGCCTCCATGATCGAGACGATGGCGACGGACTACGTGCGCACCGCACGCGCCACCGGCATCGGCAAGGCCCGGATCCTCCTGCGCTACGGGCTGCGCAACTCGCTGATCGTGCTGGTCACCATCGTGGGCCTGCAGCTGGGAGGGCTCATCTCCGGGGCCGTGGTCACCGAGCGGATCTTCGCCCTGCCGGGCCTGGGCCGCCTCACCCTCGACGCCGTGTTCTCCCGCGACTACCCGGTCATCCAGGCCGTGGTCCTCGTGATCACCATCGGGTACGTGCTCATCAACATCCTCGTGGACGTGCTCTACTCCGTCATCAACCCCCAGATCCGGACAGGCGGTGCCGCCTCATGACCGACGTCCTCCAGCCCCCGCGCTCCCGCGAGAGCGACGACGGCGCCGGCCCGCCGGCCCCCGCCCCCGCGCGCCGCCGCGGCGTCCTGCGCAGCCTGCTCAGCAGCCCGCAGGGCCGGGTCGGCTCCGTGCTCGTGGCCCTCGTGCTGCTCGCGGCGGTGCTCGGCCCGTGGCTCGCCCCGCACGGCTTCGCCGCCACGGACTTCGCCCACCCCTTCCAGCGCCCCCGCACCATCGGCTACCCGCTGGGCACCGACGACCTGGGCCGCGACGTGCTCTCCCGCCTGCTGCACGGCGTGCGCGCCTCCATGATCGTGGGCGTGCTCGCCGTGACCCTCGCCGTCGTCATCGGGACCCCGCTGGGGCTGCTGGCCGGCTACTGGCGGCCCGCGGACCTCGTCGTCTCCCGCCTGACCGACGTGGCCCTCGCCTTCCCGTTCCTCGTCCTCGCGGTGGGCCTGACCGCGATCACCGGCGCCAGCCTCACCAATGCGGCCCTGGCCCTGGGCATCGCCAACATCCCCACCATGATCCGCGTCGTCCGCGGGGAGACCCTGCGCCTGCGCGAGGCCGATTTCGTCAAGGCCGCGATCGCGACCGATGCCGGGCCGGTGCGCATCCTGGGCCTGCACGTGCTGCCCAACACGATCAGCGCGATCATCGTGCAGGCCACCGTGATCATGCCCGTCGCCGTGATCGGCGAGGCGATGCTGTCGTTCCTGGGCCTGGGCATCCAGCCGCCCGCGCCCAGCCTCGGGATCATGCTCTCGGACGCCCAGCAGTACATCTACCGCGCGCCCTCCGCGGCGGTCTTCCCGGGTCTGGCGATCATGCTCATCTGCCTGACCTTCAACATCTTCGGAGACGCCCTGCGGGACGCCTTCGACCCGTCCACCGCGAAGGGATCCTCCCGATGACCAGCACCGCCTCCCCCGCCTTCGTCGTCCCGCCGGGGCCGACCACCCGCCCCACCCTCGAGGGCACCTTCGGGATGACCGCCTCGACCCACTGGATCGCCACCGCCTGCGCGCAGGCCGTCCTCGAGCGCGGCGGCAACGCCTTCGACGCCGCCACCGCCGGCGCCTTCGTGCTGCACGTGGTCGAGCCGCACCTGAACGGGCCCGGCGGCGACATGACCGGCATCTTCGCCACCGCCGAGGACCCGACCCCCGTGGTGATGATGGGACAGGGCGCCGCCCCCGCCGGCGCCACCCTCGCGCACTACCGCGCCGAGGGCCTCACCCGCGTCCCCGGCACCGGCGCGCTCGCCGCGGCGGTCCCCACCGCCGTGGACGCCTGGCTGAAGCTGCTGGCCGAGCACGGCACCTGGGAGCTGGCCGATGTCCTCGCCTACGCGATCGACCTCGCCGAGGACGGCCACCCGGTGCTGGCCCGGGTCAGCGCCCAGATCGCCTCCTGCGCCGAGATGTTCACGCAGCACTGGCCCAGCTCCGCGGCCCTGTGGATGCCCGGCGGCACCGCCCCCGCCCCCGGCGATCTGGTGCGCAACCCCGAGTACGCGGCGGTGCTGCGCGACCTCATCGCCGCCGGGGACGGCATCCGCGCCGAGGGGGCCGATGGGGCACCGGCCGATGGACCCGCCGGCTCCGCGGCGTCGGCCGATGCCGCCGCCCGCCGGGCCCGCATCGAGGCGGCCCGCGATCGCTGGCGCACCGGGCCCGTCGCCCAGGCCATCGACGCCTTCGTGCGCACCCCGCACCGCCACTCCGACGGCGCCGACCACGCCGGCGTCATCACCGCCCAGGACATCGCCGCCACCGAGGCGACGTTCGAGCCGGCCGCCACCGCGACCTTCCGCGGGTACACCGTCGCCAAGACCGGTCCCTGGGGGCAGGGCCCCGTGCTGCTGCAGGCCCTGCGGATCCTCGACGGCTTCGAGGACGCCCAGCTGGACCCCGCCACCGAGGAGGGCGCCCACCTGGTCCTCGAGGCGCTGAAGCTCGCGCTCGCGGACCGCGACGCCCACTACGGCGACGCCGAGGTGCCCCTGGAGACGCTGCTGTCCGAGGAGTACACGGCCGCGCGCCGCGCGCTCATCGGCCCCGAGGCCTCCCATGAGTTCCGCCCCGGCGCCCTCGACGGGGCCGCCCCGGCGCTGCCGCCGCTGGTCACCGAGGCCGAGTTCGCCCGCGAGAGCGGCGGGGTCGTGGACCACGGCGCCGGCGAGCCGACCGTGCGGCCCAGCGGCGAGGTGCGCGGGGACACCTGCCACATCGACGTCGTGGACCGCTGGGGCAACATCGTCAGCGCCACCCCCTCGGGCGGCTGGCTGCAGTCCTCCCCGACCGTCCCGGGACTGGGCTTCTGCCTGGGCACGCGGCTGCAGATGATGTGGCTGGACGAGGCGATGCCCTCGGTGCTGCGCCCCGGCGCCCGGCCCCGCACCACGCTCACCCCGACCCTGGTGCTGAAGGACGGCGTGCCCGTGATCGCCTGCGGCTCCCCCGGCGGCGACCAGCAGGACCAGTGGCAGCTGCTGTTCCTGCTGCGGGTGCTCGTGGGCGGGCTCAGCCCGCAGCAGGCCATCGACGCCCCCGCCCTGCACACCACCTCGATGCCCGGCTCGTTCTGGCCGCGCACCTGGTCGCCCGGCGAGGCCGTGGTCGAGGACCGCCTGGGCGAGGAGCTGCTGGCCGGCCTCGAGCGGCGCGGCCACCGCGTGGTCCGCGCCGGGGACTGGGCGCTGGGCCGGCTCTCCTGCGTGGTGCGCGACCCGGCCACCGGCGTGCTGCGCGCCGCCGCGAACCCGCGCGGCGCCCAGGGCTACGCGGCGGGGAGGTGAGCGGCATGCCCGACGCGACCACGACCGATGCGCGCACCAGCGCCGTTGCCACCACGGGACCCGGCGACGACGGGCTGGTCCTGTCCGTGCAGGACCTCGCCGTCGCCTACGGCGGCACGACCGTCCTGGAGGACGTCCGCCTGACGCTCGCCCCCGGGGAGAAGCTCGCGCTCGTCGGGGAGTCCGGCTCGGGGAAGTCGACCACGATCGCCGCGATCCTCGGCCTGCTGCCGGGGGCGGGGCGGATCATCGGCGGCTCCATCCGCTACCGCGGGCAGGAGCTCGTCGGCGCGCCCGAGGCGGTGCGGGAGGGGCTGCGCGGGCAGGGCATCGCCCTGGTCCCGCAGGATCCGATGTCCAACCTCAACCCGACCCTGCGGGTGGGCGACCATGTGGCCGATGCCCTGCGCGCCTCCGGCCGACGGGACCGCGACGGCATCGCCCGGGACGTGGTGCGTCTGATGACGGAGGCGGGCATCCCCGATGCCGAGCGGCGCCGCCGCCAGTTCCCGCACGAGTTCTCCGGCGGCATGCGCCAGCGGGTGCTCATCGCGATCGCGCTGGCCGGGGACCCGGACGTGATCATCGCCGACGAGCCCACCAGCGCCCTGGACGTGAGCGTCCAGAAGCAGATCCTCGACCACCTCGAGCACCTGGTCGAGCAGCGCGGCATGTCGTTGCTGCTGGTCACCCACGACCTCGGCGTCGCCGCGGACCGCACCGACACCATCCTGGTGATGCACCGCGGCCGCGTCGTCGAGCGCGGCACCCCCGCGACCGTGCTGCGCACCCCGGCCGAGGACTACACGCGCCGCCTCGTGGCCGCCTCCCCCACCCTCGAGGTCACCCCGCGCGAGGCGCCGGAGGGAGCATCGGCCGAGGCCCCGGACGATGCGTCGGATCGGGACGTGCTGCGGGTGCAGGACCTGCGCAAGACGTACCGCCTGCGGGGCGGGCGCGGCGAGGTCCGCGCGCTGGACGGCATCTCGCTGTCCGCGCCGCGCGGGCGCACCACGGCGATCATCGGCGAGTCGGGATCGGGGAAGTCGACCCTCGCGAAGATCGTGCTGGGCCTGGAGACCGCCGACTCCGGCACCGTCCACCTGGACGGGCAGGCCGTCGGCACCGCGAGCCGCGCCGAGCGCCGCCTGCTGCGCCGCTTCGCCCAGCCCGTCTTCCAGGACCCGTACTCCTCCCTGGACCCGACGTGGACCATCGAGCGGATCATCGCCGAGCCGCTCGCCGTGTTCGGCATCGGCTCCCGTGCGGAGCGCCGCGACCGGGTGGCGGAGCTGCTGGACCAGGTGGCGATGCCCCGGTCCGCCGCCGCCCGCCTGCCCGGGGAGCTCTCCGGAGGGCAGCGCCAGCGGGTCGCGATCGCCCGGGCGCTGTCCAGCTCCCCGGAGCTCCTGGTGTGCGACGAGGCGGTCTCCGCCCTCGACGTGCTGGTGCAGGACCAGATCCTCGAGCTGCTGGGCGACCTGCAGCACCGGCTGGGGGTGTCGTGCCTGTTCATCACGCACGACCTCGCGGTGGTCGCGAACCTCGCCGACCAGGTCGTGGTGATGCACCGCGGCGGGATCGTCGAGGCCGGGCCCACCGATAGGGTGATCAGCGACCCTGCCCACGACTACACCCGGGGCCTGCTCGACGCGGCGCCCGGTCGGGAGTTCATGCATGTCTGATCCGGCGGCGCTGCAGATCGCCGAGTCGCTGCGCGAGGCCATCATCACCGGCGCCCTCGCGCCCGGGGAGCGGCTGCGCGAGGTGGCGCTCGCGACGCAGTTCTCCACCTCCCGCGTGCCCGTGCGCGAGGCCCTGCGCGAGCTCACCGCCGACGGCTACGTCGAGCTGCGGCCGAACGCCGGCGCGCGCGTCGCGCAGACCACCGCGGCCGATGTGCAGGTGCTCTTCGAC
>Ga0302349_1002029_pt1 | contig 13761 bp, 5 predicted proteins | sample PhyAR1_FD_202176 | JGI IMG/M metagenome (GOLD analysis project Ga0302349, IMG submission 202176) | Leaf surface microbial communities from alfalfa plants in UC Gill Tract Community Farm, Albany, California, United States - DLSL A.R1... | ecosystem: Host-associated > Plants > Phyllosphere >...
TGAGCTTTGCCGCCACTTCCCGCAGCCACTCGTAGTCAGACCGCCGTTCAAATTCCGGCTCAATCAGTTTTTCAGAGAGGATAAGATAACTTGCCGTACCCCAGGTTTCGCCGATATTCCAGCGCTCCATAAAGCTGGTTTCTGGCAGCAGCAGATCGGCATATTTCGCGCTGGGGGTCATAAACAGATCGCTTGCCACGATGAACTCAATTTTTGATTCATCTTCCAGCACGCGTACCGCCTGGTGCAGGTCGGGGTTCTGGTTGGCGAGGTAGTTTCCGGCAAGGGAAAAGAGAATGCGGATGTTGCTATCGAGCTGTTTCGCTTCTTTCAGACCATCATCCACGGTGACTTTGCTGGCATCATCGGCAGCCTGCACCCAGTTCATCACGGAGATTTGTGCTTTTACCGGGTTCTCAGGCATTTCCGGGCCGACGGTAAATTTACGGTTAGCGCAGCCGCCGTAGCCTGCCGCCCAGCCGCCTTTAACGCCGACATTACCGGTGATGGTCGCCAGAAGCGTTGAACCGCGCGCGGTACGCTCGCCGCAGTTATGCCGTTGCGGACCCCATCCCTGAATCAACGCCGCCGGTTTGGTGGTGGCGTAATCACGCGCAAGCTGGCGAATGGTTTGCGCCGGAACATGGGTGATCTTTTCCGCCCACTCCGGGTTTTTCACGATACCGTCTTTCGCGCCCGTCAGATACGCCAGCAGCGATTCATTCGCCGGGACGCCTTCTGGCATCGAGGCTTCATCAAACCCAATAGCGTGCCGCGCAATAAACGCTTTATCGTGCAGGTTTTCAGTGACGATGACGTACATCATCGCGTCCATCAGCGCGTTATCGGTGGTAGGCAGTAACGGTATCCACTGATCCGCCAGCGAAGAAACGGTATCGGAATAGCGCGGATCGACGACGATAAAGCGCGTGCCGTTTTGTTTCATCCGCTGAAAATAATGGTTGGTATGCCCAAAAATGGTTTCCGTCGGGTTATGGCCCCACAAAATCACCAGTTTGGTATCAAGCAGCGTATCCAGCGAACTGCCGCTGGCGGCGGTACCGTAAGTATAAGGAGTGGCGGCGGCGGTGTTACCCATGCTGACGGAATGGTAACTTTGCAGGTACCCGCCCGTTAAATTCAGCAGCCGACGCACCATCACATCCCCGGAAAAGGTGCCGCCGGAAACCGCTGTCCCCACATGAACATAGCGTGAGGATGCGCCATATTTTTCGGTGATGGATTTTAATTTACTGGCAATAAGCGTGGTGGCTTCATCCCAGGAAATACGTTCGAATTTTCCTTCGCCACGCTTGCCGACGCGTTTCATTGGATATTTCAGCCGGTCAGGATGATAAACAAATTTCCGGTAGGCGCGACCACGAACACAGGCGCGCATTACTGGCATTTGCGGATCGAGTTCATTATCCGGCCGCGTTGAAATACGCGTTACCACCCCATCACTCACATGAGCGCGAATATCGCATTTACCCCCGCAGTCAAACGTACTGCACGTTTGCACAATTTTTTCCGGCGGTGTTTGTTCGCCCGCTACCGCGTCGGGCGTGCTGCCCTGCGCGGTAGTGGACAGGAAAGGCAAAGTAACCAGAGCGGAACTTGCCTGTAAGAAGTTTCGTCGGGAAATAGAGACGAGGCCATCATCCCGTTGGAATTGTATTTTTTTCACACTACATTCCTTCAAAAAAGAATGTATTCTCCCTTTTTAAATGAAATGTACCGTTGATATTTATCAAACTACTCCGTTAGTCGTATTATTAATTAATAATATAATTTTCATTTATATAAAAATAATAATTCAATCATTCTAAAAATATTAATTGATGTAATATAAATACTGAAAATATTTCATTACAGGCTGACCTCAAAATTCACCGTGACCAGTTGCCCCGCTTCGTCCATGACGACTAACTGATACGCACCCGACTGCGTTAGCGTCAGGGTAAGTGTGTTACGCATCATGTCGACCGGTTCACCATTCAGAAACCACCAGCGTCGGCCTTCTCCGCCGATAGTGCGCAGCGGTAAAGCCACGCTTTGCTGACCCGGCGGGCGCTTGATGACAGCACCTTCCTGGAGGCCGGAAAGGATCAACGGCGGCGCATCCTGGTTGTGCATCGGCGGGCACACGGACGATGGCGCAGGTAATCTTGCAGCGCGTCGTTCAGAGGGCGGCAGCCACGGCTCCAGCGGTAAAGGCCAGACATCCAGGGTTGTTTTACGCGCATCCGGGCAATCCGCCGCCACGCGCTTTCCGTCGGCATCAAGCCAGACGGGAAAACGAATCCCCTTCATCCCTTCCTGCTCCGGCAGCAACAGCGTGGGCGGTTCACTGCCGTCCAGAAGCCAGGTCGAAAGACGACGGCGGCAGTTACTGTCGCCTTCAGGCAGACTTTGCCCGCCAGGCCAGCAGATCACGCCGCGGGTAACCGACGCCGGACGCGGATCGACCGGCTGCCTTCCCTGCCCGACGACGGATTGCGCCTGCAACAACGTATTGACCTGATTGAGCAGCGGCACGGCGCTGGCGAAACCAAACTGTCCGGCCACCGGGGTGCCATCGGGCCTGCCAACCCAAATCCCTATCACATACCGGGCGTTAAGGCCCACCGCCCACGCGTCGCGGTAGCCATAGCTGGTGCCGGTTTTCCAGGCCAGTGGCACCACCTGCGTAAGCGTGGCATCGGGCAGCGGCTGAGCTTGCGAGGCGAGGATCCGGCGGATAATCCACGCGGAACCCTCTGAAAGCAGCGGTCGCTCGGTGAGAGGATCTGACGGTTGCAGGCGTAATCCGCCTGCTTTTCCGTGCCGGGCAAAGGCGCTGTAGGCCGCGGTAATATCCGCCAGCCGTGCGCCCGCCCCGCCTAAGATCAGCGACAGATTTGGCTCAGCGCCGGCGGGTAAGATGAGCGGCAATCCGGCGTTACGCAGCCGGGCGGCAAAGCGCTTCGGCCCGTAGGCCTCCAGCACCTGCACCGCCGGAAGATTGAGCGAACGCACCAGCGCTTCGCTCATACTGATCGGGCCATGAAAACCCGAATCAAAGTTGCCGGGCCGGTAATCTCCGGTCAGGCGGGGAACATCCTGAAGCAGCGAGGCCGGATGAATCAGCCCTTCGTCCATCGCCAGCCCGTAGATAAAGGGTTTTAACACCGATCCCGGGGATCGGATCGCATTGACCATGTCCACGTGGCTAAAACGGGTGTCGTCGTTGATATCCACCGACCCCACCCAGCCGCGCACTTTCATGCTGGTGTGATCGACGACGATCATCGCCAGCGAACTGCGCTGCGGCAGGCGGGATTTCACGTTAAGCGCCATATCTTCAAGCTGACGTTGCAGCCCCGCGTCCAGCGTGGTGACGATTTTATCGCTTTTCGTTTTGCCTGCGACGAGGCGGGAGAACAGCGGTGCAAGCTGCGGCATCTGCCGGGGTGCCAGCCAGACCGGTTCTTCGCGGGATTCCTGTACCTGATGCGCTGACCACACGCCCTGCTGCGCCATTCTGTCGAGCACTTTATCGCGCGCGGCCTGAGCACGTTCCGGCCAGCGGTCGGGGCGCAGGCGGCTCGGTGCCTGAGGCAGCACCGCAAGCAGCGCCGCTTCAGCGTAACTTAACTGCGCCGGGGATTTCCCCAGATAGGCCCAGCTTGCTGCCCCCACGCCCTGTAATGTGCCGCCGAACGGCGCACGGTTGAGATACAGGGTGAGGATTTCACGTTTTGAAAGATGCCATTCCAGTTGCAGCGCCCGCCAGAGCTGGCGGATCTTACCTGCAAGCGTACGTGAATGCGGATCAAGCAGCCGCGCCACCTGCATGGTCAGCGTGCTGCCACCCGATACCACTTTGCCGGACGTCAGATCCTGCCAGGCGGCGCGGGCAATAGAGAGCGGATTAACGCCAGGGTGCGTCCAGAACCAGCGATCTTCATACTGGATCAGCGCCTGTAGATAGCGCGGCGAGACCTCTTCGATGGTGACCGGGTAGCGCCAGATGCCTTCGGCGTCAGCAAAGCGCCACAGCGGTGTCCCGTTTTCGGTAACCACCACGCGGGCAGGACTGACCTCATTAAGCGGCAGCGGCCACAGCCTGTCGGCGATGACCACCGTCACCAAAAGCAGCAGCAGCGCTCCCGGCAGCCAGAGCCAGCGGGAGCGCCGGAAACGGCGTTGACTCACGTTATGGCGTTACGATCAGCGGGCCGCTCGCAGCCCCCGTCGCCCGCCATTGCGGTACATACATCGATTCCACCTGCGGCATTGGCACCTGATACACGCCCGGCGTAACGGCACGCGCCAGATAAACCAGCGTGACCGGCTGCCCTTCGTTGACCGCTACCGCCGCCACAAAGCGATCGTCGCGGAACTCCATGTGCTGAATGTCTGCCTGCTGCATCTGATTAAGCAGGTTTCTGACTTCATCGCCGCTGTCCTGCAGGCTGGCACTGCTGCTGGCGAGGTTCTGGTTTTCCAGTTCCAGCCCGGCAGGCAGCAAGTCAACCACCAGCGCATCCGGCACATTCTCACTGGCCTGGACCGCCAGCGTCACCAGTACCAGCTCACCGCTTTTCAGCGAAGCCAGCGATTTCGCCTGCCCGTCGGTACCGAGAATTTGCCGTTCAATGTGCAGCACGTTTGACGACGGCTGCGGCGCGGCTTCCGGATAGCCTGAGGTATCCAGACGCAGCCACAGCGGCGTGTCGCCGGTATTGGTGACCTGCAACGACGCAATCTGGTCGCCCGTCAGTTTCTGCGTTTGCGGCTTGTCGCCTTTGAGCAGCGTGGCATCAAGGGAGGTTTGCGCCTGCCAGGTTCCCGGCACATTCTGTAATTGTCTGCCCGCCAGGAACAGCGCGTTGCTTTCCTGAGTGGAGAGCCAGCGCTGCCCATAGGCTTCTTCTGACAGGGTCATCAGCAGGGTGTTTTGCGCGTCGGGCAGCAGTTTGTTTTCCTGCAACAGGGAGAGCATCAGGGCGTGATCGCGCAATGTACTGCCGTAATCCCCCAGCCAGCGGTTTTCCGACTGGCGTGATGTTTTCAGGGCCAGCGTCAGCGCTTCTTTGGCACGGGTATCGTCGCCCATTAATTTCAGGGCCACACCCAGTTGCATCAGAGGCAGACCGGCTGCCGCCTGATCGTGGTGTTGCCAGATCTCACGCAGCGCTCCGAGCGGGGCCTTTTGCTGACGTGCCAGTACCAGTCCGGCATAAGCCTGAACAGCAAATTTGCTCGCCTGGTTATCCTCGCTGTAACGGGTTGAGATCTCGCCCGGTGCCTGCAAATAACGCAGCAAGCGGTTGTTGGCCTTGTTGAGCGCGTCGGAAGGAACGCTGTAACCCTGCTCCCCGGCACGGACCAGGAAGTCAGTCACGTATGCGGTCAGCCAGTATTCTTCTGCTCCCTCTTTATCCCACAACGCAAAGCTGCCGTCGTCACGCTGCATTTGCAGCAGGCGGGCGATGCCAACGTCCACCGCCGCTCGGCGTTTTTCATCGCTGTCACCCACAATGCCCAGCGCCTTCAGTTGCGCGCTATTGGTATAGAGCGACGGGAACAATCCGCTGGTGGTTTGCTCAAGGCAGCCGTACGGGTAGGCTCTCAGTTCCTGAATGTAGCGGGCAAGGTTAAGCGGCGGTTTGCCGCTCAGTAAGAGCTGCCCTTGCAGGGTCGCAGGGGAAATGCCCGTAATGTGATTTGCAGGCGCGTTCCAGCTCTGTCCGGCATTTAACTGAACACCGGTATTCACCGTCTGGGCAGGCCAGACCGGACGGACGCCGATTTTCCATTGCTTTTGCTGCGGCGCGAAAGTTTCGCCCGGCAACGTCAGGCCGCTGATCTGCGCACTGATCTCGCCGTCGCCAAAACCGCTCAGGCCGCGCACCGGCACAAACAGCGTGAAACGGGCGTTAGGCGCAAGGCTCACTGGCTTCGGCTGCTCGCTGTCGAGGCTGATTAAACCGCTGGCTGCCAGCGCCACGTTCAGCGTTTGTGGCTGGTCAGTCAGGTTGGTGAGATCGAGCGCCAGGCGGGTGGTGTCACCACTGGCGAGGAAGCGCGGCGTGCTCAGTTCGGCAATCAGCGGAGCCGCCACTATAACTTTGCTTTCGTTACTGCCGAAGTCATCTTCCGTCCAGGCCTGCGCCATCAGACGCAGTTCACCGTTGAAATCGCCAATCGGCATTGAAATGGTGCCTTCGCCTTTTTCGTCAAGCGTCACCGGCTGCGCCTGCTGGGCAATGATCGTCACATGATTGACCGGCGGCTTACCGCCACGGTTAAGCTCGTCGCCATCGCCACCAAAACGCAGCGCGGCAAGACGCCCCTGACCTTCAATCACCTGACCGTAGATATCGTAGATATCCGCGCCGTAGCGTTTCTGCCCGAAGAACGCTTCCCACGGATCGGGGGTCACGTAATCGGTGATGTTAAGCACTCCGCTGTCCACGGCAGAAAGCAGCACGTTAACCTGTTTCGGCACGACGCCATCTTTAACGCTGGCTTTCACTTTCACCGTCAGCGTCTGATTAGGGCGCATTTTCTGCGGATTTGTCAGCGAAACGTCCAGGCGGCGGTTTTCATCGCCCAGCGGTAAATGGAGTAAGCCGACCGCGCGTTTCGGCGTGGCGGATTTGGATTTATCGCCAGGGCGTACCACCAGCGTACTCAGATAGAGATCGTGACGTTTCCAGGCTTTATCGACCGGGATGGCCAGATCGAGGCCGTCGGCAGGCACATCAATCTCCTGCCACCACAGCGGCCCTTCGCTGGATTCCACCATCGCGTAGCCTTTACCCGCAGCCGGGGCGGTAATGTGTAAGTTGATGGTATCGCCCGGCTGATAGGCAGGTTTATCCAGCTTGAGGGTCACCCGGTCAGGGCGAATTGCCCCCGCGCCGTCGCTGTTATCCTGCCAGCTATACCCCGCCCAGAAGCGTACGCTACTGACGGTATCGTCCGGCGCTTTAACTTCCAGACGATAAGCACCCCACTCGACCGGGAAGCTCACTTTACCCGTTTCGCCCGCCGCCAGATCGAGCGGCTGCTCGCCTTCAACAAGGTCTTTTTGATCAAACTGGGACTGCCAGCCTTCGCCTTCAGACCAGTTCCAGTAATAGTCACGACGCTCGCGGATCAGGCGTACCTGTAAGCCCGATACTGCCTGCTTTTCACCCTGGGCGTTGGCATAGACGATATCAAAGCCAGCGTTGCTGTTTTCATCCACCATCGGCTGATTGACCGTGGTGTCGGTGCGGTAGTCATACACCGCTTTCGCGGCAAACTGCGGGCGGATACCCGGCAGGGATTCAGCGGGCCAGATGCTCTGTTCCGCACGACGGGTGACCGGGCGACCGCCCGATTCCAGCAGGCTGGCCTGTAAAATGACCTGCAACGGCGAATGCGCTTCCTGCCACTGGCTGTCGGTTGAGACCTGGCCGCGGCCTTCTGCATCCAGCGTTACCTGTACTTCATCCAGGCTGCGTGAGAGGTTTTCTTCCGCGATGTTGCCGAACTGGAAGCCCGGCAGCGCTTTCACCGCATCCCGCAGCGGGCGCAGGAAGAGCTGGCCCTGTAGCGCATTGCCGTTAGCGGGCGCGCCATACAGGTAATAGCCGGTAACGCCAAAGTTGACCGGATCTTTCATCGCCAGCGGTGTTTTTTGCGCGTCAAGATTAAGCCCCATGCGCTCTGGCATGAAATCTTCAACGTGGAAATCCCAGCTCACCGTCTGGTTATCGCCGGTATTGGCGCGGATATGCCACATGCCGGTCTGCGCGCTGGCGTCAAGGGCATAATTGAACTGATAGAGTCCATCCTTCGGCTGGCTTACCAGGGTGCGCATCACCTGGCCGTCCGGTTTCACTACTTCCAGTTTCACCGGTTGCGCCGCGAGAGGTTTACCGTCGCTGTCGCGCAACAGGCCATTGAGGATGACGGTTTCGCCGGGCCGGTAGAGGTCGCGCGGGCCGAACATAAAGAATTGTTTGTTAACGCCAGGCTCACCCGCAATATCGAATTCCGCGAGATCCAGGGCCGGGAGTTTGAGATCAAGCAGCGTGGTTTCGCCGTCTTTACGCGCCAGCACCAGCGCGGCTTCTTTGTCGGTGGTCAGCGTCGCGTGACCTTTGCCATCGCTTGCCGCCTGCGCCAGGGTCTGCCCTTTCTCATTGAGCAGGACGACATCCACGCCCTGCTGGGCGCTGCCGTTCTCCAGGCTCTGGGTAAACACATCCAGACGATTGTGGTAACGGTGTACCGAGAGGCCAATGTTGCTCAGGGTGAACAGCGTGGCGGCGTTGCTGTAGTTGTAATGCCCGGCCTGATTCATCACCGCGATATAGACGCCCGCCTGTTGCAGCGGCTTGATTTCGCTAAGCGGCAGAAACAGTTTTTCCCGCGTGTTGCGTGCCGGATTGAGATCAAAACGCCCGGTGTACACCAGTTCGGCCATTTTAAGCAGTTCATCCGACTCCCAGTTGGAGAGTGAATTGCGGTACTCCCACTGGCTGACAAAAGACGGAAGCGACTCCGGCTTCACGCGGTAAAAGTTCACATCAACATTATTGACGTTGAGCGCCATCACCGGCAGCCCCTCGACCACTTTGCCCGGCAGCAGCGAGCCACGGCTGGCAAAGCCTACACTGGGTTGAACGTCGCGGGTGGTGAGCGTTTTTTCGATATCCTGGCCTAACGTGGCTTTGTTGAGCGCCAGCAGTCCCTTATCCACCGAGGCCACCAGTTCACGGTTCGGCTCCAGGTGGCGCAAACGCAGCTCTTTGAGATTGGGGCTTAACTCCCACGCGCCGTCGACCTTGCCGTTTTTCTTATCGACAAGATGCACGTTCTGAGCGAAATCCTGGTTGGGATCGAGCGGTATCGAGAAGGTGAGTACCAGCGTGGCGGCACCTTCAAGCTGTACTTCTGACGCATCAATCAGGGTTAATGGCTTATCTTTACTTTGGGCCGCCAGCTTTTCGAGTTGGGCGGGATCAGGCTTTGCAGGAGGCGTTGTTTTTGCCGGTGCAGGCGTGGCCGCCGCACTGGACGTCGCCGCCTGGGGCGCGTCGTCGTTATCACATCCTGAAAGAGTTATTGCAGCCAGTAGTGCTGCTGACAGCACAGCGTATCGTAACGGTTTCATCCTTTATCCCTGTCCTTCACGGCCCATTAATCGACGGTATGCTCAGTATTATGCGCGAGTTTCTGAATTTAAAAAGGTGGAATCTACACTCCTGAAGACGCCTCGCAAAAATAGCGGTTAGAGAAGTGAAGGCATTGTTACCCCGATCACAGGCCTCAACGTTACATGTTACGTTGCGCGTCATTTGTTTTTAAAACAATCAGATAGCTGGATTGCTGCCGCTTGCGACTGCTACCGTTAATGGGTCTTCGCACCTGTGTGCGCGGTTCAAATAAGAGAGTTCATGATGAAACGAGCCGTTAATGCCCTACAAAATTTTGGAAAATCGCTTTACGGTCCGGTGCTTATTTTACCCATCGTGGGTCTGTTTATCGCGTTTGGTAATGTGTTAGGCAACGGTAATCTGGCTGAGTATTTACCCTTTCTTGGCTATCCCCTTATTCAAAGTATCGGTCAGTTAATTTCTAAATCTGCCGTCTCGGTGCTGGTCAACCTGGCGCTGGTGTTCGCGGTCGGTATTCCCGTCGGTCTTGCCTCGCGCGATAAAGGCTACGCCGCGTTAATTGGCCTGGTCACCTTCGTGGTGTTTATTAATGCCATGAATGTCACGCTGCAAATGCAGGGTGAACTGGCCCCAGCCGACCAGATGAAAGCCGCAGGTCAGGGCATGGTGCTGGGTGTTCAGGTGCTGGAGATGGGCGTGTTCGCCGGGATCCTCACCGGTGCGCTATCCGGGTATCTGTATAACCGCTATTCCGGGGTGCAGTTTAACGGCGCGATGGCGATCTACTCCGGTCACTGTTTCGTGGCGATCATTATGCTGCCGGTGTCGATGGTGCTCGGCGTAATCATGAGCGAACTGTGGCCGTTCGCGCAGCAGGGCATCAGCACCCTGGCAATGGCAATCAAAGGTGCGGGGCCGGTGGGCGTCGCTATCTATGGTTTCCTGGAGCGCATTCTGGTCCCGACCGGTCTGCATCACCTCGTTTATACCCCGTTCCTGTATACCGAGCTTGGCGGGACGGCGGACGTCTGCGGCCAGACTTACCAGGGCGCGCGCAATATCTATTTTGCTGAGATGGCCTGCCCTGACGTTAAGCAACTGAGCAGCACCGTGGTATGGGACGCGCGCGGGATCAGCAAAATGTTCGGCCTGCCCGCGGCGGCACTGGCGATGTATATGACCGCCAGACCGGAGCGTAAAGCCATCGCCAAAGCCATTTTGATTCCGGCGGCGTTAACCTCACTGCTGGTTGGGGTCACCGAACCAATTGAGTTTTCCTTCCTGTTCGTCGCGCCGCTGCTGTTTGTGGTGCACGCGGTGCTGACCGGCATCGGCATGATGCTGTTTTACCTGCTCGGCGTTCACGCCATCGGCGCAAACGGCATTATTGATTTCATTCTCTACAACCTGCCGCTGGGCACAGAGAAGTCCAACTGGCCGATGTATATCGTCGTGGGCCTGATTATGTTCAGCCTCTACTTCGTTATCTTCCGCTTCCTGATCCGCCATTTCGATATGAAAACGCCGGGCCGCGAGGACGACGATCAGGAAACCCGCCTCTACAGCAAGAAAGAGTACCAGGCCAAAGGCAATAACGACGGCGTGGGCGAAGCGATCATCGCCGGTCTTGGCGGGCGTGAAAATATTGATGTGGTGGATAACTGCTACACCCGTTTACGCGTCACGGTGAAAGACGTGACGGTGATTGATGAGCCGCAGCTCAAAGCGACGGGCGCAAAAGGCGTCATCAAGCAAGGTAATAACGTTCAGGTGGTCTACGGGCTGCATGTCAAAAAAATGCGAGAAGCCGTTGAGACGTTTCTCTAAAGGAGCCAAACATGTTTAAACCTCCCTTTATTCTCTCTATCGCTGGTGGCGGCAGCACCTATACGCCGGGCATTGTGAAGAGCCTGATGGTACGGCTGGAGGATTTTCCGCTGGCTGAGATCCGTCTTTACGATATTGACGAGGCCCGCCAGAGCACCATCGCGCCGGTGGTAGAAAAAGTCATCCGCGACCACAGCGACAGCATTAAGTTTACCGTGACCACCGATCCCGAAGTGGCTTTCAGCGGCGCGCACTTTGTCTTTGCCCAGATGCGCGTCGGCCAGTACAAAATGCGTGAGCAGGATGAAAAGATCCCGCTGCGTCATGGCGTTGTCGGCCAGGAAACCTGCGGACCGGGCGGACTGGCTTACGGCCTGCGTACCATCCTGCCGATGGTGGAACTGATCGACCTCGCGGAACGTTACGCTGATAAAGACGCGTGGATCGTGAACTATTCCAACCCGGCGGCGATTGTGGCGGAAGGCGTACGTCGCCTGCGTCCTAACGCGCGGGTGCTGAATATCTGCGATATGCCGGTAGCCGCCATGCGTAATATGGGCGCGATTCTGGGCGTGGACCGGCATAAATTGCAGGTCGATTACTTTGGTCTGAACCACTTCGGCTGGTTTACCCGCGTGCTGGTGGATGGCGTTGATCGTCTGCCGGAGCTGCGCCGTCACATCGCCAAATTTGGTCTGTTGACGGAAGATGCCGCGCAAACCGATCCGCAGCACTCGGATCCGTCGTGGGTGAAAACCTGGCGCAACATCAAGCCGATTATGGATCACTTCCCGGAATACCTGCCGAACCCGTATTTGCAGTATTACCTGATGCCGAATCAGATTGTGGAGCATCAGGACCCGGACGTGACCCGCGCCAATGAAGTGATGAACGGGCGCGAGAAAAAACTGTTCGCCGCTGCAGAAGAATATAAACGCAGCGGGATTTTGCCGGACGCGTTCCACGTGGGCGTGCACGGGGCGTTTATTGTGGATGTGGCCTGCTCGCTGGCCTTCGATTTGCGCCAGCGCCATCTGGTGATTGTCGAAAACAAAGGCGCGATTGCCAATCTGCCGTACGACGCGATGGTGGAAGTACCTGCGTACATCACTTCGCAAGGCCCGGAGCCGGTACGCATGGGCGCTGTGCCGCTGTTCCACCAGACGCTGTTAATGCAGCAACTGGCCTCCGAGCAACTGCTGGTTGAAGCCACCATCGAAGGAAGCTACGAGAAAGCGTTGCAGGCCTTCACGCTCAACCGCACCGTGCCGACCATGCAGCATGCGAAAGCGATTCTGGACGACATGATCGAGGCCAACCGCGACTACTGGCCGCAGTTGCAAAAAGCCTGGCAGGACGGTGAATCAGTATAATTTTCTGAAGATTGCTCGCGACTTATGCAGCGTTAACTTGTCGGTGTGAGAAAAAACACCGACAATCCGTTAATACACACGCTGACGGAGGCAACCATGACTACCTCATATTTTGTCGCAGCCGACTGGATCATCGAACACAGTGACGATCCAGACATTCAGATTATTGATGCCCGCATGGCCCCTGCGGGTCAGGAACACCGGGATCTTGCCGCCGAATACCGCGCCGGGCATCTGCCAGGGGCGGTATTTTTTGATATCGAAGCCCTTTCCGATCACACCACTCCCCTTCCCCACATGCTGCCGCGCCCGGAAACCTTTGCCGTGGCGATGCGCGAACTCGGCATCGACAGCAATAAACACCTGGTGGTGTACGATGAGGGCGATCTCTTCTCTGCCCCGCGCGCCTGGTGGATGTTAAAAGCCTTCGGCGTGGATAATGTTTCGATTCTGGCCGGTGGCCTTGCCCGCTGGCAGCGCGACGAACTGCCGCTTCAGGAGGGCGACGTGAAGCTGCCGGAAGCCGAGTTTGAAGCCAAATTCGATGAGAGTGAGGTTAAACGTTTAACCGATATGCTGCTGGTCAGTCATGAAGGCACCGCGCAAATCGTCGATGCCCGCCCGGCAGCGCGCTTTAACGCCGAGGCCGATGAACCCCGTCCCGGCCTGAAACGCGGCCATATTCCTGGCGCGCTGAACGTGCCGTGGGGAAGTCTGGTGTTTGAAGGCGAGCTGAAAACCACCGACGAACTGCGGGAAATTTTCCAGCGTCAGGGCGTGGATTTGGGCAGCCCGATTATCGCCAGCTGCGGCTCCGGCGTGACGGCTGCGGTGGTGTTGCTGGCGCTGGCAACGCTGGGCGTAAAAGGCGCGCTCTATGACGGCTCATGGAGTGAATGGGGCGCGCGCGATGATTTACCGGTTGAACCCGCCTGAATATGGACAACCGACTGGCACCGCTGTTAACGCGCGGTGCATCGCTGACCCGCGCGGAATACCGTGTGCTCGCCCATCTGACAGCGCACCCGCTGCTGGTGGGCAACATCACGGTGCGCGATCTGGCACAGGCGACCTTTGTTTCCACAGCCACCATCATGCGGCTGTGCCAGAAGCTCGGCTTTAGCGGCTACAGCGAACTGATCTGGCACTGCAAACAGCTTCTGTCCGATACGCCGCACATTGCGGAACATCCGCAGGGCAGCGCCGAACTGCCCGCCCTGTTCAACCAGTTTATCGCCAACTATCAACAGACCTTTCACTGGGCGACGGAAGAGAAGCGCCGTCAGTTTGCCGCGCTGCTGCGGGAAAAGGAGAGCTTTTTTCTATATGGCGCGGGCTTCTCGTATCTGTTCGCCGAATACCTGACCAAGAAATTGCAGGTGCTGGGAAAGACGGCGTTT
>Ga0302349_1002032_pt1 | contig 13751 bp, 12 predicted proteins | sample PhyAR1_FD_202176 | JGI IMG/M metagenome (GOLD analysis project Ga0302349, IMG submission 202176) | Leaf surface microbial communities from alfalfa plants in UC Gill Tract Community Farm, Albany, California, United States - DLSL A.R1... | ecosystem: Host-associated > Plants > Phyllosphere >...
GCAGCTCCCAGCGCGCACGCGGCGGACTCCGATCCTGCAGCCGGTAGTGTCGCAGGGCCATGACCGACAGCCCGGCCGACGCCACCCCGTACGAGGTCCTCGGCGTGCCCGCGACCGCCGACGACGACGAACTCCGTCGTGCCTACCGGCGGGCGGCCCGCGAGACGCACCCCGACCTCGGCGGCGATGCCCGGCGCTTCCGCCAGGTGCAGATCGCGTGGGAGCGTGTCGGCACCCCCGCCGCCCGACGGGCCTGGGACGCGGGATCGCGGGCGTCGACGTCGCACCCCGCCCCGGGGCCGTCCGGCTCCTCGGTGTGGGCGCGCGACGGACACGACTCCTTCGCGCCCCCGGCGGCCCGACGCGACTCCCGCCCGCGTGCCCGCTCGCACGGGCACCCCGGCGGCCGCTCGCGGGAGGTGTTCCTGCAGGCGGAGCGCGAGTGGGTCGGTCTCGGCGACCCGATCGAGGACCCCTACGACCCGACCCTCGTCCGTTCCGCCCCGCGGCACATCCGCCGGCTCCTCGCCGAGGCACTGGCAGAGGAGGCGACCGCGGCCATCGTCGCCGACATGGGCATCGGCGTGACGGTCTGGCACGACCTCGACGCCGGTGCCGAGGGCAAGCTCGACCACGCCGTCCTGACCCCGAGCGGACTCTGGGCCGTCGAGTCGATCGACTGGGGCGCGCCCGTGCGGATCGAGCACGGCGAGGTCACCGGCGAGACGCTCGCGCCCGGGGAACGACCGGTGAAGGAACTCGTCCGTGCGGCCCGGGCGGTGCAGAAGCAGACGCGCGTCAAGTTCACCGGCCGCCTGATGGTCGTGCCGGACGCCGCCGTCGACGAGGACGTCCAGGTCGTCGGGTCCCCGCGCAAACCCACCGCGCTCGTGGTCCGACGGAGCGCGCTCGGTCAGGTGCTGCGCGGGGTCTGGTCGCCGGAGGGATCCGTCGACGTCTTCGAGGTCCGCGACCGGCTGCAGCAGACCGTCCGCTTCGTCTGAGGCCGCCGGCACCTGGGGCTGGTCCCCGCGGGCGGTGCGCCGAGGTCGGTCGCCGCGGTCGGTGCGCCTGGGTCGGTCCCCGCGCGTCAGTACCCGCGCAGCTTCTCGAGGTCGCGGCGCTCCCGCTTGCTCGGGCGCCCGGCACCGCGGTCGCGGGTGGGGACGAAGCCGGCCCCCTCGCGGGGGAGTCGTGGCGGGGTCCGGTCCTCGAAGTGCTCCGCGGCCGCGGTCGCGCTCGTGCGCTTGAGGATGATGCCCCGCACGACGACCACCCGGTCGAAGCCGTGCTGGCGGACCCGGACCTCGTCGCCGGGAACGACCGGCTGCGCCGGCTTCGCCCGCTCGCCGTTCACCCGCACGTGCCCGGCCTTGCACGCGCTGGTGGCGGCGGACCGGGTCTTCGTGATCCGCACCGCCCAGATCCAGCTGTCCACGCGTGCCTTCTCCATCCCTCCACCCTAGGCGTGCCCGGCGCAGCGCCTACGCTCGACCCGTGCAGCGACCGCAGCAGCAGGACCCCGCCGACCAGGACGCCCTCGCCCGTGCCCTGGCACTCGGGCTGCTGGACGAGGCCGCGCCCGGCGACCGGCTCGTGGTGCGGGCCCGGCTCGGCGACGGCGCGCAGGACGCGCTCGGCACGTTGGCCGCACGGACCGCAGACTCGGTGACGATCGAGACGCGCCGCGGGTCGGTCGAGGTCGCGCTGGCCGACGTCGTCGCCGCGAAGCGCGTGCCCCCACCACCGGCACCCCGACCCCGTCGGCACTGACCGCACCTGCCGCCGCCCGCCGCCGCTCGTTCCCGGCGAGCCGTCCGCGGCCGCGCCCGAGCGTCCCCGTACGCTCGGTGCATGGCCGTCCCCGTCCCGCTCGGAACCGAGGACCGAACCGCCCGCCTGACCCTGCGGCGCCCCGACCACTGGCGCCGCGAGGAGTCCCCGCACGCCGACCTCCGCCTCGTCGGTGACGACGTCGTCCTGACCGTCCGGTCCCGCCCGTCGGACCGCACCGTCGCCGAGGAGCACACCAGCCTGCTCGAACGCCTGCCCGGCGCCGTCGACGGTCTCCGGCTCATCGGCTGCGACCCCTGGACGACCGCCGACGCCCCCGCCCGACTGGTCGAGTACGTGCGCCCCGACGAGGGCGGCGACGTGGCGGGCGCGCACCTGCTGTTCGTCACGGGGCGGCACCGGGTCGACCTGACGGTCGAGCGCCCACTCGCCCGCATGCTCGCCACCGACGAGCTCGTCTCCGCCGTGCTCGAGTCCGTCCGTGCGACCGAACCCGCGCCCGCCCGTCCGCAACGCGAGCTCGAGCCCCTGCCGGTCGCGCCACCCGCCCCGCCCCTCGGCGGGACGCAGCTCGGGCCCGATGCCCTCGCGACGCTGCGCAGCCTGGCCGGCCGCCGGTGGAACCCGACGCTCCTGCGGACGCCGGGTGGACGCGAGCTGGTGCAGACCGGTCTGGTCGGCCGCCTCGGCACGCTCCCCGAGTCGACGCAGGAGCTCCTGGCCCCGTGGTCCGACGGAACGGAACCGGTCGTGGTGGAACAGCGGCTGCCCGACGGGCGCACCACGCGCCTCCAGGCCTGGTCGGAGACCGTCGTGGACGGGACGGACGGGACGGACGGGACGGACGAGACGGGCGGCACGGTCGCCCGGCTCTCGGCCGAGCGCGTGGTCGCGCTGACGGCCGGGAGGCTCGGCACCAGCCCGTCGTGGACCTTCCCCTTCCGCACGGCGTCGGTGGGAGCCGACCTGCTCGCCCGCAGGACGGGCGCGGCGGCCGTCGCGCCGGACCTGCCGGCGGCGGTCGCCGAGGCGGACCCGCGGCTCGCGCGCTTCTGGGCCGCTCCGTGGACGGTCTCGTCGATCCGACGACCCGGGCGACCGACACCGGTCGTCGTCGTGCGCGCCGAGGGGATCGGCTTCGCCCGGGTCGGACGCACCCGGGCCGGGGAGACGGCCTTCCGGTCCGACTCCCCGGCCAACGTGTACCGGTCCGTCGTGCGGGCGCTGCTCAGCTGAGGTCCCGGGTCAGGCCGCGGGGCCCGCGGTCAGCGTGACCGTGACGGTCTTCGCCGCGCCGGACGCGTCCGTGTACCCGACGACGACCCGGTCGCCCACCGCGTGCGACTGCACGGCCGCGGTCAGGGCCTCGCTGCTCGTGACGGCCGTGCCGCCGAGGCTCGTGATCGTGTCACCGGCCACCAGTCCGGCAGCGGCGGCGCCCGAGCCCTCGACGGTGCCCGCGACCGCGACGCCGTCGCCGGTCTGCGTCGCGCTGTCCGACCCGACCTGCACGCCGAGGAACGCCGGCAGACCGATCGTGACGGTGTCCGAGGCCCTGCCGGCCAGGATGTCGTCGGCGATCGCCTTCGCGGTGGTGATCGGGATGGCGTACCCGGTGACCTCGGCGGACCCCGACGAGGCTGCGGTGGCCATGCCGACGACCTCGCCCTCGCTGTCGAGCACCGGTCCGCCGGAGTCGCCGGGGACGATGTCCGCGGCGACCTCGATCAGGCCCTGCAGCGACTCGGTGCCCGTGCCGGACTCGCTCTGCACCTGGATGTCCTGGTCGAGCGCGGTGACGGTGCCCGCGGCGGCGACGAGGTCGCCCGTGCCCTCCGCGTTGCCGACGTCGGTCACGGCGTCACCGGTGGCGGGCTCGCCGTCGTCGTCGAGCGTCACCGTCGACAGGCCGGACGCGTCCTGCAGCTGCAGGACGGCGACGTCGTGGGTGGCGTCGGTGCCGACGACCTCGGCCTGGTACTGCTTGCCGGTCGTCTCGTCGGTGACCGAGATGCTCGTGGCGCCCTGCACCACGTGGTTGTTCGTCAGGACGGTGCCGTCCGAGGTGAGGACCATGCCGGTGCCGGCCGCCTGCGACGACGTGTCGTAGTTCATCACGGTGTCGATCGTCACGACGCCCTTCTTCTGCGCCGTGGTCGCCGGGGTCGCGGCGGTCTGCGTGCTCGTGCCGCTGCTGCTCCCGCTGCCGTCGCTGCTGCCGTCGGTGCCGGACCCGTTGCCGTACCCGGGCACCGTGAAGCCGTCCGTGCCGCTGCCGGTACCACTGCTCGTACCGGAACCACCCCCGGGCAGCGTCGTCGTGCCCTGCGTCTGGCTCGACGTGGTCGTGGTGCCCTGCGAGGACAGCCCGAGCGCCGTGCCGCCGGCCGCACCGATGATCGCGAGCGCTGCGACACCGGAACCGATGGCCAGTCCCAGCCGCCGTGGGCGCTTCGCACCGGCGTGGTCCGCGGCGGCCGCGCCCGAGGCCCAGCCCCAGGGGGTGCTGCCGCCGGTCGCCCCGCTGCCGGCCGTGCCCGCACCCGTCGTGCCCGCACCCGTCGTGCCCGTGCCCGTCGAGCCCGCGCCCGTGGTGCCGCCGAGGGCTGCGCTCCCGACCAGGTAGGGGCCGCGGCCGTCGGGGGTGTAGGCGTAGGGCCCCGAGCCGTCGGCGCCGTACAGCCACGGGCCGCTGCCGTCGAAGGCGTAGGCGGGGCGGAGGGCGTCGCGCTCGGCGTGCGGTGCCTCCACGCCCGGGCGGTCGGTCGCGCGCTGGTCGTCGGCGGGGGTCTCGTTCATCGGTGCTCTCCGGTCGTCCCTCGACCACCCGAGGGGTGGCGGTGCGTTCCTCGACGACCCGGTCGGGCGTCGACGGAGACCAGTACAGGAGCCGAACCCATGACGACCCTATGAGCGCACTCGGTGCCCGCTCCGGGCTTCCTCGGGGGCCGCCGAACGAGGGGCAGGATTAGGCTTGCCGCACCTCCCATGCGCGCGTCCTCACCCGTCACCCCCGCAGTCCGGCCCCGCCCGGCACCCGCCTCGCGGTCCCGTCTCGTCGGGGCGGCGCTGCTCGCCGTCGTCGTGCTCGCGGTGGCCGTGGCGCTCTCGGTGGCGTTCGGCTCGCGCCCGATCCCGCTCGGCACCGTGCTCGACGTCCTGCTGCACCCGGACCGGAACGACGACGTGGGACTCATCGTCCTCGGCAACCGCGTACCGCGCACGATCGTCGGGCTGCTGGCCGGCGCCGCGCTCGGGGTGGCCGGCGCCGTGATGCAGGGCGTCACGAGGAACCCGCTGGCCGACCCGAGCATCCTCGGCGTCAACGCCGGGGCGGCCCTCGCCGTCGTCGTCGGCATCGCGGTGTTCGGCATCAGCGGCACCGCCGCTTACCTGCCGTTCGCCTTCGTCGGCGCCGGCCTCGCCGCCCTGCTCGTCTACGGGGTCGCCGCGGTCGCGCGGCGCGGGTTGTCCCCGGTCGGCCTCGCGCTGGCGGGCGCCGTGGTCGCCGCCGCACTGTCGTCCATCACGACGGCGGTGCTCGTGTCGAGCCAGAGCCTGCTCGACCAGCTGCGGTTCTGGCAGGTCGGGGCGCTCGCCGGGAAGGACCTCGGAACCGCCGGTGTCATCGCGGTGCCCGTGCTCGTCGGACTGGTCGTCGCGGCCGGACTCGGCCGTTCCCTGAACACCCTCGCGCTCGGTGACGAACTCGCGGCCTCGCTCGGGCAGCGGGTCGTGCTCGTCCGGGTCGTCGGCGGCGTCGTGACGGTGCTGCTCGCCGGTTCCGCCGTGGCCGCTGCCGGACCGATCGCGTTCGTCGGCCTCGCCGTCCCGCACGCCGTCCGCCGGCTGAGCGGGCCCGACCAGCGCTGGACGATCCTCCTGTCCGCCCTCGTCGCACCCGCGCTCCTGCTCGTCGCCGACGTCGTCGGTCGGGTCGTGGCGTACCCGGGCGAGCTGCAGGTCGGCATCGTCACCGCCCTGATCGGTGCACCCGTCTTCATCTGGTTGGTCCGGTCGCGGGTGGTGACCGGCCTGTGAGCGCGGTCCGGCGCGAGGTCGCGGTGCTCGGCGCCGTCCTCCTGCTCCTCGTCGCGCTCGTGCTCGTCGGGCTCGGGGTGGGGGAGATCCCGCTCTCGCCGCTGCAGGTCGCCGGCGCGCTGGTCGGGCACGGCGACACCGTGTCGGACTTCGTCGTCGGCCAGCTCCGCGGGCCGCGCGTCGCCGGTGCCGTCCTGGTCGGCGCGGCCCTCGGCGCGGCGGGCGGCATCGTGCAGAGCGTCGTCCGCAACCCGATCGCGAGCCCCGACGTCATCGGGATCACGTCGGGAGCGAGTGCCTCGGGCCTGACCGCCATCGTGCTGTTCGGCGCGAGCGGCGGGGTGCTCTTCGGCTCCGTGGTCGTCGGCGCCGTCCTGGTGTCGATCGTGATCGCCGCGCTGTCCTGGCGTCGGGGGATCACCGGCAACCGGGTCGTGCTCGTGGGCATCGGGGTCGCCGCGATCTGCCTGAGCGTCACGGGGTGGATGCTCACCGCCGGCACCGTCCAGCAGGCGGGCACCGCGCTCCTGTGGCTGTCCGGCAGCCTCAACGCGGTCGACCGCACGCTCGTCGGCGTCCTCGGGGTGGTCGTCGTCGTGCTGCTCGTCGCGGCGTTGCTGCAGTCCCGACGGCTGACGGTCCTGGCCCTGGGCGACGAGGTCGCGGCCGCCCTCGGGCTCCGTCCGGACCGGGCGAAGGTGCTGCTCCTGCTCACGGCCGTCTGCCTGACCGCGGGCGCGGTGGCGACCGCCGGGCCCGTGGCGTTCGTCGCGCTCATGGCCGCTCCGATCGCTCGGCGGCTGGTCGGCAACGGCCGGGTGGCACTCGGCGTGGTCGCCGCCGTCGGGGCGGTCGTCACGCTCGCGAGCGACCTCGTGGCGCAGTTCGCGATCCCGGGCAACGCCCTGCCCGTCGGCGTGGTCACGGGGGTCGTGGGCGCGCCGTACCTGCTCTGGTTGCTGGCGCGGGGTCGGTAGGGTCCGGGCGCACCTGGCGCCGGGACGGACGGGAGGCGCGGTACCAGCCCGACCCGCGCCTCCCGTCCGTCAGGCGGCTCCGTCGACACGACGTTCGTCGCGCCGGCGCGCGGGCGGCGGGCGGCGGGCGGCGGGTGCGATGCGGGTCCTGCGGGTTCCCGCTGCGGGACGCGTTCCCGCAGCCGGCTGCGGGATGCCGCACAGACCCGCCCGGACCCCCCGTTCGGGTGTCGGCGACCGACCCGTCGTGCTCGTACCGTCGTCCCGACCGACCGGACCCCCGACAGCGCCCGACCCGACGGAGCGCTGGTCCGGACGGAACGAAGGACTGCCATGCCCGATCTGCCCGCCGGCGCACCGACGCGCCGTCGCCAGTGGGGGGCCGAGCGCCGTACGCGTCCGCTCGACACCCTGCACGCGCGACCCTCCGACCGCAAGCTCGTGTCCGGACGGGTCGCGATCATCCTGACCGTCGCCTTCTGGCTGGCGTACGTCGTCTACACCGTGATCCGCCAGTTCCTCGACTACGGCACCGAGAGCTTCCGCTTCACCACCGAGGCGATCTCGTACCTCGTCGTCGTCACGTTCCTCACGTTCTCCGCGCTGATGCACCTGGTCGCCCGCCAGGGCGCGATGGAGCGGTTCGCCAGCCACGTGCGTGTCCCGCGCGCCGAGCTCGACCGGCACTTCGCGTCCGGCCACGACGCACCGATGACCGTCCTCGTGCCGAGCTACGCGGAGGAACCGGAGGTCGTCGCGACGACCCTCTGGTCGGCGGCCCTGCAGGAGTACCCGTCCCTGCGGGTCGTCCTGCTCGTCGACGACGCGCCCTTCCCGACCGACCCCGCGACGCTCGACAAGCTGGAGCGCACCCGTGCCGTCGCGGGCCGCATCCAGGCGCAGCTCGAGGCACCCTCCCGCCGGTTCCAGGAGGCACTGCTCTCCGCCGAGGTCGAGGCCGACGCCGCGCCGTTCGCGAGCACCGACGCGCTGCGCACGCTCGTCGAGCACCACCGGTGGGCCGACGCGTGGCTGCGCCGCAACGCGCGGGAGCACGCGGTGGTCGACCACGTCGACCGCTTCTTCCACGACCAGGTGCTCGTCGGGCTCGCCGACGAGTTCCGCCTGACCGCCGACGCGCTCGAGAACGCCATCGCGGACGCCGCAGCCGCGGGGGACGCCTTCAGCGAGGTCACCTCCGCGCGGGCGCTCGAGCTCCAGCGCCGGCTCGCCTGGACGTTCACCGCCGAGCTCACCACCTTCGAGCGCAAGCGCTACGCCAACCTGTCCGACGAGGCGAACAAGGCGATGAACCTCAACGCCTACATCGGCCTGATGGGCGGCTCGTACGCCTTCGACGAGACCGCGTCCGGCACCGTCCTCCGGTCCGTCCGTGAGGACGACCAGGCCGACCTCGTCGTCCCCGCGTCGGACTACCTGCTGACGCTCGACGCCGACTCGGTGCTGCTGCGCGACTACTGCCTGCGCCTGGTGTACTTCCTCGAACAGCCGGAGAACGCCCGCGTCGCGGTGACGCAGACCCCGTACTCGTCGTTCCGCGGCGCAGCGACGCGCATCGAACGGCTGGCCGGTGCCACGACCGACATCCAGCACATCCTCCACCAGGGGATGTCGCGCCACGACGCCACGTTCTGGGTCGGTGCGAACGCCGTCATCCGCACGCGCGCACTCCACGACATCGAGGAGGTCGAGACCGTCGGCGGCTTCGAGGTGAAGCGCTACGTCCAGGACCGCACCGTCATCGAGGACACCGAGTCGAGCGTCGACCTCGGGATGCACGGCTGGACGCTCGTCAACTACCCGGAACGCCTGTCGTACAGCGCGACCCCGCCGGACTTCGGTTCCCTGGTGGTGCAGCGGCGACGCTGGGCGAACGGCGGGCTGCTCATCCTGCCGAAGTACATCCGCCAGGTCCGCGAGCGCCGGGCCCGGGGCGAGCGGGTCGGCCTCGTCGAGATGGCGCTGCGCGTCAACTACATGGCGTCGATCGCGTGGGCGTCGTTCGGCCTCGTGTTCCTGCTGGCGTACCCGTACGACTCCCGACTGCTGAGCCCGATGGTGCTCCTCGCCGCGCTGCCCTACTTCTGGCTGCTGAGCAGCGACCTGGCGTACTGCGGGTACAAGCGCACCGACGTCTTCCGCATCTACGGGTTCAACCTGATCCTGACGCCGGTGAACGTCGCCGGGGTGCTGAAGAGCGTCCAGCAGGCGCTCACGGCGAAGAAGATCCCGTTCGCCCGGACGCCGAAGGTGCGCGACCGCACCGCGTCACCGGCGCTGTACGTCCTCGCGCCCTACGCGATGGTCGCGTTCTCCGTCTTCACCTTCGTCCGCGACTACGGCGCGCAGAACTGGGGCAACGCGGTGTTCGCCGCGTTCAACGCCCTCCTCGCGACCTACGCGATCGTGGCCTACATCGGGGTGTGGAACTCCGTCGTGGACGTCTGGCTCTGGGCGACGAAGTGGATGTACTACGACCCGGCCGCCCGTGCCGCACGTCGGGCTGCAGCGAGGTCCGCGCGTGACGAGCGTCGGCACGGGCGTCGACGCTCCGGCGGAGCTGTCGTCCCGGTCCCCGAACCGGTCCGCGAGGACTGGCACGCGGTCCTGTACTTCGGCCACGGCGGCGGCAACCTGCCCGTCCGCCACGACGGCGGGGTCGTGGGAGCGGCGGCGGTGCACGTCGACGCGTCCTCCGCCACGAGCCGCCAGCGACAGGAACGGAGCGCAGCCTGATGGCGACGACGAGACGACTCTCCCCGGTCCGCGTGACGATCGCGGTGGTGGTCGCCGCGGCGATCGCCGTCGCCGGGTACGCGGGGTTCGACCGCTGGCACTCGGCGCAGGCGACCGAGCGGCAACCGGCGTGGTTCGCGGCGTACACCGACGTGACCGCGACACCGGTGTTCGCGTTCGAGGACGTGAAGTCGGCCAAGGGGCGGAACGTGATGCTGTCCTTCGTCGTCGCCGACCACGACGACGCGTGCTCCCCGACGTGGGGCTCGTACTACTCGTTGCAGGGCGCGGCGGACCAGCTCGACCTCGACCGACGTGTGGCCCGTCTGCAGCAGCAGCACGGCGAGGTCGGCGTGTCGTTCGGCGGCCTGGCGAACGACGAGCTCGCCACCACCTGCACGAAGGAGTCCGACCTGCTGGGGGCCTACCGGCAGGTCGTGGAGCGCTACGACCTGTCGACGGTCGACTTCGACGTCGAGGGCGACGACCTCACCAACCGGGCGGCGGGGGAGCGGAGGGCCGAGGCCGTGGCCGAGCTCCAGGACGAGCGCCGCGCCGCCGGTCACCCGCTCGCCGTGTGGCTCACACTGCCGGCCGCACCCTCCGGGCTCACCGAGGACGGGACGACCGCGGTCGCGCAGTTCCTCGCCGCCGGCGTGGACCTCGCCGGCGTGAACGCGATGACGATGGACTACGGGGACGCCAAGGGGTCCAGCCAGAGCATGTACTCCGCGTCCGTCCAGGCGCTGCAGGAGGTCCAGCGTCAGCTCGGCGTCCTGTACCAGCGCGCCGGGACCCCGCTCGGTGACGGCACTCTCTGGCACAAGGTCGGTGCGACCCCGATGATCGGGCAGAACGACGTGCGCGACGAGGTGTTCTCGCTCGCCGACGCCCGGAAGCTCAATGCCTGGGCCCGGGAGCGTGGCCTCGGCCGGATGTCGATGTGGTCCCTGAACCGTGACACCACCTGCGGGTCCAACTACGTCAACCTGTCGACGGTCTCGAACTCGTGCTCCGGGGTCGACCAGGACGGCCTGCTCTTCGCCGACGTGCTCGGCAAGGGGTTCGGCGGCGGCATCGTCGCGGCGGCCTCGGACGTCACCGAGGCCGAGCCCTCGGCCACGGAGCAGCCGACCGACGACCCGAAGTCGAGCCCGTACCCGGTGTGGGACGCGGACGCGTCCTACCTCGAGGGCACCAAGGTGGTCTGGCACCGCAACGTCTACGAGGCGAAGTGGTGGACGTCGGGGGACCTGCCGGACAACCCGGTGCTCAGTGCGTACGAGACCCCCTGGCAGATCATCGGGCCGGTGCTGCCCGGGGAGAAGCCCGTCGAGCCGCTCACCCTGCCCGGGGGCACCTACGCGGCGTGGGCGGGCACGAAGCAGTACGACACGGGCGCGCGCGTCCTGTTCCACGGCATCCCGTACCAGTCGAAGTGGTGGAACACGGGTGAGAGCCCGGAGGCCTCGACGAGCGACCCGGACGGATCGCCGTGGGTGCGGCTCAAGGACGCCGAGGTGCAGCGGATCCTAGACGGGCTCGCCGCGGGCACGCCGGCGCCGTCGGCGACCACGACTCCCGCTCCGTAGTCGTCGGGATCGCCCTGGAGGCGCGGTGCGGGTCCGCCCCGCGCCTCCGGTGGGCGAGCCGGGTCGGAGCAGTGCGTTCGCTGTGCGCGTGCTCCCGACTTCTCCCCAGCCCCGATCGGGGCTCCCGCACGGTCACTCGTTTCCGATACGCTGGTGCGCCAAGAGGAGGAGGTCCACGATGCCAGAGCCAGTGGTCCCGCAGCCGGGTGGTCAGAAGACTCCGGAACAGCGGCTGGTCGACACCACCCTGACCTTCAGCATGGACATGGGGACGGCGCTGACGGCCGAGTCCGGTGTCTCGACCGAGGAGCGCGAGGCGATCAACGCCCTGCCCTCCGGTTCGGCGCTGCTCGTGGTCCGGCGTGGTCCCAACGTCGGCGCGCGGTTCCTCCTCGACTCCGACGTCACGACGGCCGGTCGACACCCCGACGCGGACATCTTCCTCGACGACGTCACCGTGTCGCGCAAGCACGCGCAGTTCCTCCGCCACGGGACGGCCTTCAGCGTCAAGGACAACGGTTCGCTCAACGGCACCTACTTCGACGGTGCCCGGATCGACGAGGCGCTGCTCACTGACGGGGCCGAGGTCCAGGTCGGCAAGTTCCGCCTGACGTTCTACGCATCCCGGGTCGACCTGGCGCGCCTGGCGAACGCGTAGTGGCTGCGCGGTCCGCCGCGGCCCGGACCGGCACCGCGGTACCGGACCTGCTCACCATCGGGCAGGTCCTCGCCCGGTTGAAGCCCGAGTTCCCGGACCTGTCCAGCTCGAAGCTCCGCTTCCTCGAGGAACGCGAACTCGTCACGCCGATCCGCACCGCCAGCGGCTACCGGAAGTTCTCGGCGGCAGACGTCGAACGACTGCGGATCGTGCTCGGCCTGCAGCGTGACCACTACCTGCCACTCAAGGTCATCAAGGACTACCTGGCGGATCTCGACGCCGGGCGCGACCCGGTGCTGCCCGGTGGCGGCGACGCGCCGAAGCCGTCGATCCTCGGTCGTGAGCGTCGGTACACCCGCGACGAGACCGTGCGCGCCGCCGGTGCGTCGCCCATGCTGCTCGCCGACGCGGTGTCGGCCTCGCTGTTGCCCGCCGCGGACACCTACGGCGACGATGCGGTCGCCGTGCTGAAGGCCCTGGTCGAGCTGCAGCGCACCGGCATCGAGCCACGGCACCTCCGCACCATGCGGGGCGTGGTCGACCGCGAGGTCGGGTTGATCGAGTCCGCGCTCATGCCCGTGTCGCGTCGCGGGGACGCCACGTCGCGGGCCCGGGCGACGGAGCTCGCGCGCGAGATCGCGGGGCAGCTCGAGATCGTGCGGTCCAACCTCGTCCGGGCTGCCATCGGTCGACTCGACGCATGAGCGGTGTCCCGGGGTCGTCCACGACGGGCCGATGCCCTGTCGGACGTCGGTGGTCGGGGCGTATCCTCGACACGCCGGACGCGCCAGTGCGGATGTGCCGGGAACACCGCGTCCGAGTCGCTACCGTGGACCTCGGAACAACTCTCAACCCGTCGTTGAACCTTCGGGTGGGAGCTCGAACGTCGTGGAAGGCATGCACATGAGTGGGACTGACACCCCCGGTACCGAGTCCGAGATGACTCGGTACGACCTCGGCCTGCTCTTCACCGACGGCCTCCCCGAGCACGACGAGCAGAACGGCTACCGCGGCACCGTCGCCGCACGGGCGGCCGGTATCTCGTACCGCCAGCTCGACTACTGGGCCCGGACCGAGCTCGTCCAGCCCACGATCCGTGGCGCTGCCGGCTCCGGCTCGCAGCGGCTCTACGGCTTCCGCGACATCCTCGTCCTCAAGCTCGTCAAGCGACTCCTCGACACCGGCATCTCGCTGCAGCAGATCCGGACGGCGGTGAACCAGCTCCGCGAGTCGGGCGTGTCGGACCTCGCCCAGACGACGCTGATGTCGGACGGCGCCTCGGTCTACCTCTGCACCTCGGACGACGAGGTCATCGACCTGGTGTCCCGCGGGCAGGGTGTCTTCGGCATCGCAGTCGGCAAGGTCCTGCGCGAGGTCGAGAGCTCCCTCGTCGAGCTCGACGCCACCCCGGCGGCCGACCCCGCCGACGAGCTCGCCGCTCGCCGGGCCACGCGCGCTTCCTAGTCCCCACCGGCCCGTCGGCGGGTTCCGTCGTCGGGCTCCGTCCGCTGGCTCCGTCGTCGGCTCCCTCGAGCGTGCACGATCTGTCACGCTCGCGCCGTCCGACGACGCTCCGCACCCGCTCGGCGTCCGACGTGCGGCGTGTCCTGCCCGCTCGGTGACCGTGGTCCACGTCGAGCGGACGACGTCCGACCTCCGATGTCCGACCCTCGATCTCCGACGTCTGACCTTCGATCTCCGGCCTCCGATGTCCGGCCATCGGCCTCCGACGTCGGGCCTTCGATCTCCGGCCTCCGATGTCCGGCCATCGGCCTCCGACGTCGGACCTTCGATCTCCGGCCTCCGATGTCCGATCATCGACCTCGGTGCTCCGGTGGTCACCTCCGCGCTCCGGTCGCCTGTGGTTCCGGGCGCACGACCTGCCGCCCGCGTTCGTCCTGGTCGCACGACATGCCGCTCAGCTCCCGCTCC
>Ga0302349_1002034_pt1 | contig 13747 bp, 10 predicted proteins | sample PhyAR1_FD_202176 | JGI IMG/M metagenome (GOLD analysis project Ga0302349, IMG submission 202176) | Leaf surface microbial communities from alfalfa plants in UC Gill Tract Community Farm, Albany, California, United States - DLSL A.R1... | ecosystem: Host-associated > Plants > Phyllosphere >...
CTTGGCCTCCAGCCGCTTGCGGTGCGCGCCGCGCTTGAGCAGATCGTTGATCAGCAGTTCCATCGCGTAGCTGCCGTAGCGCGCGGGCGCGCCATCACCGACGTTGCCTTCGGGCAGCAGGAAATGGTTCATGCCACCGATCTTGAGCACCGGATCGCGCAGGCAGGCGGCCACGCAGGAGCCCAGCGTGGTGGTCAGTGCGGTGTTGTCATCCACGGCGAGGTACTGGGTCGGCAGCAGCTTGGCGGCGGTCACCTGGAAGCGGCTGTCGAAATAGCGCATCACCTCGTCGTTACGGATCGGCAGACTCATACCGGTGCTCCCGGAGCGCGCTTGTACAGCGTGCGGCCGCAGGGTTGGATCAGGTCGGCGGCGTGCAGGTAGTTCTCCGAGTGGCCGGTATAGAGCAGGCCGTCATCGCCCATGTGCTGGATGAGACGCGAGAGGATCCCGCGCTGGGTCGGTTTGTCGAAATAGATCATCACGTTGCGGCAGAACAGGGCATCGAACGGGCCGCCGACGTCGTAACGGCTGGCGAGCAGGTTGAGCGGACGGTAGTCGATGAGGTCACGCAGGGCTGGATTGACCCGGCAATGCCCTTCGTTGGGGCCGGTACCGCGCTGGAAGTAGCGCTTGCGGATCGCCGGATCCAGTCCGGCGACCCGGTCGATCGCGTACACGCCGCGGCTGGCGGTGGCCAGCACCTGGGTGTCCACGTCGGTCGCCAGGATGCGCACCGGCGGTTTGAGCGTGCCGAAGGTCTCGCAGGCCGTGATCGCCATCGAGTAGGGTTCTTCGCCGGTCGAGGCCGCGCACGACCACAGCTGCAGCGTGCCATGGCCGGCGCGAAGGCGCAGTTCCTCGGCGAGCTTCTCGAAGTGGTGCGGTTCGCGGAAGAACGCGGTGAGGTTGGTGGTCAGGGCGTTGGTGAACGCCTGCCATTCGTCACCGCCGTGGGCTTCGAGCTGGTCCAGGTAGTCGCTGAAGCTGCGCATGCCGAGCGCACGCAGCCGCCGCGACAGCCGTCCATAGACCATGTCGCGCTTGGCCGGGGCCAGCGAGATGCCGACGCGCTGGTAGATCAGCTCGCAGACGCGGCGGAAGTCACGGTCGGCGAACTCGAATTCGCGAGCGTTCGGAGAAGCGGCGTTGGCTGGGGGCGTGGACACGGGCGGACTCGCAGGGGAAGGGGGCGCGGCGATCGTGGGATCGCCGCGGGAACTCAGAACGCTTGCCAGTTGCCGTCATCGGCCGGCGTGCTGCGCGGGGTGCGCACCGGGGCGGTGGCACGCGGGGCAGGGGATGCCGGCGGTGCCGGGCGGCTGGGGCGGCGCATCGGGGCCAGCTCGGCAACCGCACGGGCTGTCACGGCACTGACCGCCTGGGCGACCTGGTTGTCGAGGCGGAAGATCGCCACCGCATCGGCCAGCTGGGTGGCCTGTTCTTCCATCGCGCGGGCGGCAGCCGTGGCTTCTTCCACCAGGGCGGCGTTCTGCTGGGTGGTCTCGTCCATCTGCACCACGGTCTGGTTGACCTGATCGATGCCGGCGGACTGCTCCTGCGAGGCCGCCGAGATCTCGGCCATGATATCGGTCACGCGCTGCACCGAGGCCACGATCTCGCCCATGGTGGCACCGGCCTGGTTGACCAGCTGGGAGCCCTCGGCGACCTTGCCGACGGAGTCGTCGATCAGGCCCTTGATCTCCTTGGCCGCGCCGGCTGAACGCTGGGCCAGCGTGCGCACTTCGGAGGCGACCACCGCAAAGCCGCGGCCCTGCTCGCCGGCACGGGCGGCTTCCACCGCGGCGTTCAGCGCCAGGATATTGGTCTGGAAGGCGATGCCGTCGATGACCGAGATGATCTCGGCGATCTTCTTCGAGGAGGTCTGGATCGCGGCCATGGTGGTCACCACTTCGCCGACGACATTGCCGCCCTGGGAGGCCACCGTGTGTGCGCCGATCGCCAGCTGGTTGGCCTGGCGGGCATGTTCGGCATTCTGGCGCACCGTGGAGGTGAGTTCCTCCATCGAGGCGGCGGTCTCTTCCAGGTTGGCGGCCTGCTGCTCGGTGCGGCGCGAGAGGTCGCTGTTGCCGGTGGCGATTTCACCGGCGGCCAGGTTGATGCTGCTGGCGGCCTCCTGGATCTGGCCGACGATCTGGGTCAGCTGCGCGACGGTGGCGTTGGCATCGTCGCGCATGGTGGCGAAGACGCCCTGGAAATCGCCGTGCATGCGCGCGGTCAGATCGCCCTCGGCAATGGCCGACAGGAGCTGCGAGAGCTTGCCCAGGTTCTCATCGCTGACCTGCATCATCGCGTTGAGGTGACCGATCATCCGGCGGAAATCGTGATCGAAGCGGGCGGTGTCGCCCCGCTGGCTGAAATCGCCGGCGGCGGCGGCCGCAGCCAGGCGCTGGATCTCGCCATTGATGCTGCCCAGGTTCTGCTTGACCGCATCGACGGTGCCGGTGATGGCGGCCTTTTCGCCCGGGTAGCGCGCGATATCGGCGCTGAGGTCGCCCTGTGCGTAACGCTGCACCACCGCCAGCACCTCGTCCATGGTCTGCACGTGCGCGCCGACCAGGCTGTTGGTCTCGTGCACCATCAGGCCGTACTCGCCGGGGAAGGCGGTTTCATCCATCCGGTAGCCGGTGTTGCCGGCGTCGTGGCGGCTGGCCATCTCGCGCTGGCCGCTGATCACCGCGTGCAGCTGTTCCTGCATGCGCGCCATGCTCTCCAGCAGGCGGCCGGGTTCGTCATGGGCCTGTTCGCCGATGCGGCTGTCCAGCTTGCCGCGGGCGATGCTCTCGGCCACATGGGTGGCCTGGCGCAGGGGCAGGGTGATACGGTTGCCGATCAGCCAGCTCAGCGCCAGCACGATCAGCACCACGCCGCCGCCGGTCGCCGCCATGATCGCGGTGAACACCAGTGCCTGCTGCTGCACATCGTCCATGTAGACGCCGCTGCTGACCACCCAGTTCCACGGTGCGTACATCCCGGCATAGGCCACCTTCTCGACCACCTTCTCGGTGCCCGGCTTGGCCCACTGGTAGGAAACGAAGCCACCGCCGAGGCGGGCCATGCCGATCTGGTCGTAGTACACGCGCACCCCGTCATCGGTGCGGTAATCCTTCATGTCCTGCCCGATCAGCTCCTTGCGGAACGGATGCATGAGCATCCGGTAGTTCGTGTCGTACACGTTGAAGTAGTAGGTATCGCCGTCGGCACGCATGCTCTCCAGCGCCGTCAGCGCGGCCTGCTTGGCCGCAGCGTCGGTCAGTTCACCGCTGTCCGCCAGCCGGTGGTAGTGCTCCAGGATGCCGTAGGTGAGCTCGACCTGGGTCTTCAGGCTGTCCTTGCGGGTGTCGGTCAGATCCAGGTACTGCATGCGCGCAGCGACCACCGACAGGGCGATGACACCCAGGGCGATCAGCACGGTCAGCAGGTTGAGCTTGCGCCTGACGGACAGGTTGGAGAAATACGGGTTCCAGCGGCGGAATAGATTCATGGGCAGGGCATCTGAGCGGGCAAAAGCACGTGGCGATGCCAGGAGCACGCGGTGGCGATCACCATCCTGGCTGGCCGCGACGAAGTGTCGGGCAATGCTGTTATCGGCCGGATCCGGCGAGTATTGAGTGCGTTGCCCATCGGCCATTCAGCCGGACAACAAAAAACCCCGGTGCCGAAGCACCGGGGCCTGTCATTCACAGCACGCCGCAGGGCGGCTTAGAACTCCTGCCAGTCGCCGTCGGCCAGTTCGGTGGCCACCGGGCGCGAAGCCGGGCGACGCACTGCCGCCTGCGCCAGCGGCGCGCGGGCGGCACGCGGCGGTGCGACCACGGCCGGGGCGGGCGCGATGTCCTGCTCATCTAGCTTGAAGATCGACACGGCATCGGTCAGATGGCCGGCCTGCTCTTCCATGGCACGGGCGGCGGCGGTGGCTTCTTCCACCAGCGCGGCGTTCTGCTGGGTGGTCTCATCCATCTGCACCACGGTCTGGTTGACCTGCTCGATACCGGCGGACTGCTCCTGCGAGGCGGCGGAGATCTCGGCCATGATGTCGGTCACGCGCTGCACCGAGGCCACGATCTCACCCATGGTGGCACCGGCCTGGTTGACCAGCTGCGAGCCTTCGGCAACCTTGCCGACCGACGCATCGATCAAGCCCTTGATCTCCTTGGCCGCGCCGGCCGAGCGCTGGGCCAGGGTGCGCACTTCAGAGGCGACGACCGCGAAGCCGCGACCCTGCTCGCCGGCGCGGGCGGCTTCCACCGCGGCGTTCAGCGCCAGGATGTTGGTCTGGAAAGCGATGCCGTCGATCACGGTGATGATGTCGGCGATGCGGCGCGAGGATGCGTCGATCTCGTGCATGGTGCTGACCACGCGGCCCACCACATCACCGCCCTGCGAGGCGACCGAGTGCGCGCCGATGGCCAGCTGGTTGGCCTGGCGGGCGTGTTCGGCGTTCTGGCGCACGGTGGAGGTCAGTTCCTCCATCGAGGCGGCGGTCTCTTCCAGATTGGCGGCCTGCTGCTCGGTACGACGCGACAGATCGTTGTTGCCCGAAGCGATCTCGCCGGCGGCGGTGCTGATGCTGGAGGACGCCTGCTGGATGCGGCCGACGATCTGGGTCAGCTGGGCGACGGTGGTGTTGGCATCGTCGCGCATCGAGGCGAACACCCCGTGGAACTCGCCCTGCATGCGCGCGGTGAGATCGCCGTTGGCGATGGACTGCAGCAGGTGCGAGAGCTGGGACAGATTGCCGTCGGCGACCTGCATCATCGTGTTGAGGTGCTCGATCATGACCCGGAAGTCGTGGTCGAAGCGTGTCGCATCGCCACGCTGGGTGAAGTCACCGGCGGCGGCGGCCTGGGCCAGCGACTGGATCTGCGTGTTGATCGCCAGCAGGCTCGCCTTGGCCGCATCCATCGATTCGTGCAGGATTGCGCGGGTGCCGGGCAGGCGGCGGGCGTTCGGCGAGAGATCGCCGGCGGCGTACTGGTTCAGGACGTTGATCGCGTCTTTGATCGAATCCAGGTGCTCGAAGATCACCGTGTTGATGCCGACGGCCAGCTGGCCATACACGCCCGGGAAATCTTCCGGAATGCGGTGGCTGATGTCCGGACCGGCGTGCATTTCCACCATCTGCTGGGTCTGCTCGGAGAAGCGGCGCAGCATCACGGTCATGTCGCGGGTGGCGGTCAGCATCTTGCCGGCTTCATCCTTGCTGGTGGCCTGGATGTTGACCGACAGATCGCCACGGGCGACCGACTGGATGGCGTGCACGGCCTGGCCAAGCGGGCGGGTGATGGCGCGCGAGATCACGACGCCCATCACGGCAGCCAGCAGCGACAGCAGCACGATGCAGCCGATGATCGCGTAGACGCTGTTCTGGTGCGTGGCGTTGGCGCTTTCGATGCGGCTGGCCATCACGCCGTTGCTGAACTCGCCCAGGTCCTTGAGTGCGGCGAACAGCGCGCGGCGCGCCGGGCGCGACTGTTCATCGGAGATCTGCTGGGCAGTGACGCCGTCGCCGGCGGCGATGGCGTCCTTGATCTGGCCGTTGGCCTTGAAGTAGTCGGCAGTGCGGGCGGCCACCACGTCGTACAACTGACGTTCCTTGTCGCCGGCCGGCAGCAGCGCGTAGGCGGCCAGCTCGGCGTTGACGATCTTGCCGGTGTCGGCCATGCGCTTGTCGTAGTCGGCGACCGACTCCGGCTTGTCCAGCACGGTCAACTGGGCCATTTCGTAGGTGCGGAACTCGCCGAGCTGCGCGCGCACTTCGCCCAGGTGCTGGACCGAGGGAATGTCGTTGGTGCTCATCGCGCGCAGCTGGGCGTTGGCCTCGCCCAGGCGGACCAGGGCGAAGCTGCCCAGGGCCAGCGTCATCAACGTGGTGAGCGTGAAGCCTACCGCCAGCTTGCGGGCGATGGGCAGGTCGTGGAACCACTTCATGATTGAAACTCCGGGCAGGGCAGTGACGCACAGCCGTGGGGTGCTGGGCGGAATCAGCGGGATGGGAGAGAGTGGAGCGGGGGAGCGCGACGGTTGACGTGGTCGCTACTTCGGATAGCGGCGCTGATCGACCGCAACTTGATAGTGCTGCGTCACATTTTTTTCACATTCGCCATCACGGCGCGACGGGCGGCGATGCTTGCTGTTGCAAGGGGTTGAGCGGTTTCGTCCGTACGCACGCGGACGGTGGGAGGGGATGCTCGCCGCCTTGCGCGCTGACGGAGTTCACAGTTCGATGCGCCCTGATCAACACCCACGCACGCCCACGAAACAACGCCGCCGCTCCGGGGGAGCGGCGGCGTGGGGGACAGCATGATGGAGCCGCGTTATGCGGCCTGTGGCACCTTGAGCGAACGCACCAGGCCGCCGATGTCCACGATCAGGGCAACCCGGCCGTCGCCGAGAATGGTCGCACCGGAAACCCCGCTGATACGGCGGTAATTGTTCTCGATGTTCTTGACCACGACCTGCTGCTGGCCGACCAGTTCGTCCACTTCCAGCGCGATCTTCTGGCCATCGCCTTCAACGACCACCACCAGCGGATCGTCCATGGCACGGCCACCGTAGCCGTAGTACTCGCTGAGCGAGAGGATCGGCAGATACTCGCCGCGCACCCGCAGCACCCGGCCTTCGCCAGCCATGGTGCGCACATCGTCGGCCTGCGGCTGCAGGGCTTCGAGCACATAGGCCAGGGGCAGGATCAACGTTTCGCCGGCGACCGAAACGGTCATGCCATCCAGGATCGCCAACGTCAGCGGCAGGCGGATCAGCACGCGGGTGCCGTTGCCGGCCTGGCTTTCCAGCTGTACTTCGCCACCCAGCGCCTGGATGTTGCGGCGGACCACATCCATGCCGACGCCACGACCGGACAGATCCGTGACGGCATCGGCGGTGGAGAAGCCGGGCTGGAAGATGAGATCCCAGACCTGCGCGTCGGTGGGGTTGTCCGGCACGCTCAGGCCGCGTTCGAGCGCCTTGGACAGGATCTTGTCGCGGTTCAGGCCGCGGCCGTCATCGCTGACTTCGATCACGATGTGGCCGCCCTGGTGCGAGGCCGCCAAGGTGATCGTACCGGTTTCGTCCTTGCCCGCCTCGCGACGCACGTCCGGCATTTCCAGACCATGGTCGATCGAGTTGCGGACCAGGTGCACGAGCGGATCAGCGATCTTCTCGATCAGGCCCTTGTCCAGTTCGGTGCCTTCGCCGATGGTGCGCAGGCGCACGTGCTTGCCCAGGCGCGAGGACAGATCGCGGACCAGGCGCGGGAAGCGGCGGAACACCGCGTCCACCGGCAGCATGCGCACGCCGATGACCGCTTCCTGCAGATCGCGGGTATTGCGTTCCAGCAGATCCAGGCCGGTCAGCAGCTGCTCGGCCTGCGCCGGATCCAGCGCGTGCGAGACCTGCTTGAGCATGGCCTGGGTGATGACCAGTTCGCCGACCAGATTGATCAGCGCGTCGACTTTGTCCACGCTGACGCGGATCGAGGTCTCGGCTTCATGAGCGGCGGCGGCGGGCGGTGCGGCGGCCGCCGGTGCCGCAGGGGCGACGACGGCGGGTTTGGCCTCGACCGGCGCGCTGGTGGCCAGGCTCGGCGGTGCGGCCGGACGGATGTCCAGTTCGCAGTCGTCCACGACCCAGGCGAAGGTATCTTCGATCTTGCTGCGCGGTACCTTGCCGACCAGGCCGAGGTCCCATGCCAGGTGAGCTTCGAGCGGATCAAGCTGGTCGAAACCGGGCAGGCGATCCAGACGTGCGGCGACCTGCAGCGAGCCCAGGTGCTCGAGCTCGCGGATGATGCGCAGTGGGTCGTTGCCGCTCATGAACAGCGATGGCGCCGGCACGAAACCGATCTGCCACGCCTCCGGGGTGTCATCGACCTTGGCGGCCGCGACCGGTGCCGCCGCGGCGGCGTGGCCGGACAGCACCGCTTCCAGGCGCGCCTTGACCTCGGCGACCGCCTGCGGATCTGCAGCCTGGCCGTGTTCGGCTTCGCGCAGCAGCGCGCGCAGCACGTCCACCGACGCCAGCATCGCATCAACCGCGGCCGGCTCCAGCGCCCGCTTGCCGGCGCGCAGTTCGTCCAGCAGCGTTTCCAGCACGTGGGTCAGCGCGGCGATCGCATCGAAGCCGAAGGTGCCGGCGCCGCCCTTGATCGAGTGCGCGGCGCGGAACACCGAGTTGATCATCTCCGGGTCCTGCTGCCCCGATTCGAGCGCCAGCAGGCCAGCTTCCATCGCATCCAGCCCCTCGCGGCTTTCTTCGAAGAAGGTGGCGTGGAAACGTTGCAGATCCATGCTCATGGTGCGGGGTGTCCAGTTGCGAGGGGAGGGAAGGGTGAAGCGGGATCAGCCCAGGACTTTCTGGACGGTGGCCACCAGCTGTTCCGGGTTGAACGGCTTGACCAGCCAGCCGGTCGCGCCGGCGGCCTTGCCTTCGGACTTCTTGTCCGCGGCCGATTCGGTGGTCAGCATCAGCATCGGGGTGAACTTGTAGTCCGGCAGCTGGCGCAGCTCACGGATCAGCGCGATGCCATCCATGTTGGGCATGTTGACGTCGGTGACCACCGCGTTGAAGCGTTGGCCCTTGGCACGACCGAGGGCGACCGCGCCGTCTTCGGCTTCCTCGACGGAAAAGCCGGCCGAGGTGAGGGCGAAAGAGACCATCTGGCGCATCGACGCCGAATCGTCCACCACCAAGATACGTGCGCTCATGCAGCGTTCTCCACAGATTTCAGGTTGTCATGGGGTGCATCCAGGCCGAGGGCCTGGGTGACGCCGAGCAGGCGCGCGGCATCACAGAAGGTTGCGGTGCAACCGTGGAATCCGGTGGGATGCCCGGCCTTGCGGCGGGCCTCGACGAATGCGCACAGCACCTGCACCGAGGCGGTATGGATACGGCCGACCTGGCTGGCATCCAGCATCAGATCGCCGGCCTGATCCACCAGGGGGGCCAAACGTGTTTTCAGCTCGGTGCTGGTCTCGATACCGAGATCATCACCCAGGGCCACAGTGCTCATCATTGCTCCGGACAAACGGTTCCGAGGTCTATAACGGCAATAACCCGGGAAGCTTTAGCCGTTGCGGCGGTCAGTTCAGCAGCTGGGTTGCATCCAGCAGGATCATCGGCTGGGCGCCGCCGCGGGCCACGCCGCGGAAGAGGTCGTTGGAGATCTGGCAGATGCGGGCGGTATCGGGGGGCTCGATCTGCGAATCGGTGAGGTTGGCGACATCCTCCACGGCCGAAACGCGCAGCCCCATCGTCTCGCCGTTCTCCTCCAGCACCACGATGCGGGTATTGGCGTCGTTGCCGGCCGCGCTGCTGCCCAGGTGGATCCCCAGGTCCATCACCGGCACCACCTGGCCGCGCAGGTTCATGATGCCCAGCATTGCCGGCGAGGTGCCGCGCAGCGGCAGCAACGGCACCGGCAGGACCACTTCCTGGACCTTGAGCAGCTCCAGTGCGTAGGCCTGGGCGCCGCAGCGCAGGCGCAGCCAGCGCGAGGTGCGCTCGCTGGCGCGCCGGCTCTCGCGCGGGCTGGAGGCCGGGTCGCGTGCCTGGCGTTGTAGTTCCTCCCAGCTGCCAGGGCGACTCTGCGCCAGTGATGGGGTACCGGCGCGGACGCTGGTAGCGGCCGGCATCGGCGGCATCGGCGTCATGGAAGGCATCGGCCGGGCGATCGGTGCGCGGGCGGTTGGCAGCGCGGCGACCGGTGCAGGGGCGGGCGCCACCGCCGGCGAGGGTGCCGTCGCAGGCGCGTCGGTGCCTGCATCCACGGGATCGGTTTCATAGACGACCTCGGCTGGCAGGTCGTCCCAGCTTGGGCGGGATTCGTCTACGGGCGCGGGCATCGCGCCGCTGAGGAGGGGGTCGTTGCGCAGCTCATCGAGCAGGTCGTCGAAGCCTGGCGCAGGCGCCGCGAGGGCAGCCTGCACAGGGGCGGCGTCCAGCGCCTGCACCTCCGTGGGGAGCGTCATCGCGCCGCTCAGCAGCGGATCGTTGCGCAGTTCGTCCAGCAGGTCGTCGAAGCCTGGCGCGACGGCACTCGCTTCAGCCGCCGGGGCTGCTTTGGTGACGCCCGCAACCACCTCGACCCCTGCGACGGACACCGGCGCCTCGGCCGGCGCCGGCATCGCGTCGCCGAGCAGCTGCTCCAGGTAGTCGTCGAGGACCCCCGCGGTGTTCATGCCGCGCGCTCCATCTGCTGCGCGTCGTCGGCCAGGATCCATTCCAGGGCGCGGCGATAGGCGGCCAGGCCACGCCCGGGGTAATCCTCCGATTGCGGCGGCACGGTGAGGCTGGCGGCGTTGCAGATGCGGGTGTCGACCGGGATCGCGTCTTCCCAGACGCGGTGGCCGTGCTTGTCCTGCATCAGCTTGACGGTTTCGTTGCCGGCGCGGGTGCGGCGGTCGAACAGGGTCGGCAGGATCGACATCGGCAGCGGGCGGCGGCGCGAGCGCTCGACCATTTCGCCGGTGCGGACCATGCCATCCAGGCCGTGCAGGGCCAGCGGCTCGGCCTGGGTCGGGATGATCAGGCGGTCGGCCGCAGCCAGTGCGTTGATCATCAACAGGCCCAGGGTGGGGGCGCAATCGAGCAGGATGTAATCGTGCTGGCCCTGATGGCGGCCCAACGCATTCTGCAGGGCCAGGCCGAGGCCGGGCTGGTTCGCGCTGCGGCGCTCCAGCGTGGCCAGCGCGGCCTGCGCGCAGACGTAGTCCAGGCCCGGGATGTCGCTGCGGTGGGCGAGGGTGGAGAGCTCGGCCGGTGGCGCGGCGAACAGTTCCAGCACGCCCTGCGGCGGCGGATCCAGCGGCACGCCGAAGGCGCGGGTCAGCGACGAATGCGGATCCAGATCGATCAACAGTACGCGGTGGCCCTGCGTGGCCAGACCGCGGCCGAGCGCAAGCGTCGTGGTGGTCTTGCCCACGCCGCCCTTCTGATTGGCAACAGCCCAGATACGCATGCGGTTCACTCCTTCATTGCGGGCGGAACGGCGGCGCCAACGCGGCTGCCGGCCGGCACCGGTGGCAACTGCACCGGTGCGATGGGGGTAACAGGGGTGCCGGCGGCGGTTGCCTGGGTGGCATCGGCCGCCTCGGCATCGGCGCTGAGCCGGTCGGTGATCGGATCGATGCTCTGCGCGGTGTCGGCCAGGATGATCACCATCACCCGCCGGTTGCGGTTGCGGCCTTCGGCGCTGGCATTGTCTTCGCGCGGGCGGAACTGGCCGTAGCCGACCATCGCCAGCCGTGCCGGCTGCAGGCCCTGATCAGCGAACAGATGCACCACGCTGGCCGCGCGCCCGGCCGACAGCTCCCAGTTGGAGGGGAACAGCGAGGTGGCGATCGGGATGTTGTCGGTGTGGCCTTCCACGCGCACGCCATTAGGCGCATCGCGCAGCACTTCGGCCAGTTTGGAGAGGGTGTCGCGCGCGTGCACATCCAGCGTGGCCGAGCCGGTCGGGAACAGGATGTCGCTGTTGATCTCCACTTCGATCCACAGCTCGGTGCGGCGCACGGTGATCATGCCGCGTTCGATCAGCGGCGCCAGCGTGGCGGTGAGCTTGTCGGCGATGCCGTTGAGCTGGCGCTCGGCTCGCTGCAGCTGTGCCTGGTTGCGGATCGAGACCGGCATGCGCATCTGCGAGGCCATCGCCGGCAGCAGGGTCGGGTCGTTGCTGGGGGCGGGGGCGGAGGGGCCGATCTTGGTCCCGGCCCTGATCACCGAGGGGCTGTCCCAGCCGCCGCCCTGGACCTGCTGGTTGCCGACCTGCACCGGGTTGATGGTGCGCGGCGCGCCACCAAAGGCGGTGGTCAGCGCGTCAGCCATGATCCGGTACTTGCCCTCGTTGAGCGAGGAGATGGCGTACATCACCACGAAGAAGGCGAGCAGCAGCGTCATGAGGTCGGCGTAAGGGATCGCCCAGGCCTCATGGTTGGCATGTTCTTCGTGGTGCTTGCGGCGGGCCATGTCAGTGCAGGAACCCGGACAGGTTGGTTTCGATGTTGCGCGGATTCTCACCCTGGGCGATCGAGATCAGGCCCTCGATGATCATCTCGCGGTCGCGGCTGTTGTGGTGGATCACGCTCTTGAGCTTGGCCGAGACCGGCAGGAACAGCAGGTTGGCCGAGGCGATGCCGTAGATGGTGGCGGTGAACGCCGCCGCGATGCCGTGGCCGAGCTTGCTCGGATCGGCAAGATTCTTCATCACCGCGATCAGGCCGAGCACCGCGCCGATGATGCCCAGCGTCGGCGCATAGATGCCCATGCCCTCGAACACCTTGGAGGCGGCCAGGTCCTGGCTCTCCTGGCTGCTCAGCTCGATCTCCATCATGTGCCGGATGGTTTCCGGCTCCACGCCGTCCACCAGCAGCTGCAGCCCCTTGCGCAGGAACGGATCGTCCTGGGCGTCGACCTGCGCTTCCAGACCGAGCAGGCCCTGGCGGCGGGCGATGTTGCTCCACTCCACGATCTGCTGGATCAGGTGGCGGCGGTCGCTGCTCGGCGGCAGGATCACCCACTTCACGATCTTGAAGGCGTGCTTGAACACGGCCGGCGAGGTGTGCAGCAGGATCGAGGCGATGGTGCCGACGATGACGATCACGAAGGCGGCCGGCGACCACAGCGACGCCAGACCAGCCCCCTTGAGGATGCTGCCGCCGACCAGTGAGGCCAACGCGAGGAAAAGTCCAATGAGGCTGAGTCTGTCCATGGGTCCGTTATCGGCTTGTGTGAATGGGACTTGAGATGCCGAAGGAATCCGGTGGGGCGGCGGTCACAGTTTTTGGGGGTAAAGCAGCCGACCAACGGTCGGCTCTACCGGCGTCAGCGGAGGCCGTCCACGTCGAGGATCAGCGACATGCGGCCGTCGCCGATCAGGGTGGCACCGGCGTAGCCGCGCAGGCCGCGCAGGGCCTTGGGCAGCGGCTTGATCACCACTTCCTCGCGGCCGCGGACCTGGTCGACCACCAGGCCGAAGCGGGCTTCACCGGCCTGCAGCACCACGATGGTCAGCAGCGAGGACGGCATCGGCTCCACATCCAGCCAGTGACGCAGATCCACCAGGGCCAGCGTGTGCGATTTGCGGTCCAGCACGGCGCGGCCGTCGAACCAGCCCAGGGACGTGTTGGGGGCGTGCAGCACCTCCATCACGCGGGCCAGGGGCAGGGCGTAGACGTCTTCGCCGGCCTGCACCAGCAGGGTCGGCAGGATCGCCAGGGTCAGCGGCACACGGATCATGAAGCGGCTGCCGCGGCCCAGCTCGGACTGGATCTGGATCTGGCCGCTGAGCTCGCGGATGCGGGACTGGACCACGTCCATGCCCACGCCGCGGCCGGAGATGTCGGTGACCTGCTGCTTGGTCGAGAAGCCGGGCAGGAACACCAGGTGCAGGCATTCCTCGCTGCTCAGGCGGGCGGCGGCCTCCGGATCGATCAAGCCCTTCTCGCGTGCTTTCTGACGCAGGCGTTCCGGGTCGATACCCGCGCCGTCGTCCTGCACTTCGATGCTGACGTAGTCGCCTTCCTGCTGGGCCGACAGGCGCACGTGGCCACTGCGTGGCTTGCCCTGGGCCTCGCGCAGGTCCGGCATTTCCACGCCGTGGTCGATCGCGTTGCGGACCAGATGGACCAGCGGATCGGCCAGCGCTTCGACCAGGTTGCGGTCCAGCTCGGTTTCCGCGCCGATCAGCTCAAGCTCGACCTCCTTCTTCAGCGACCGCGCGACATCGCGT
>Ga0302349_1002036_pt1 | contig 13734 bp, 16 predicted proteins | sample PhyAR1_FD_202176 | JGI IMG/M metagenome (GOLD analysis project Ga0302349, IMG submission 202176) | Leaf surface microbial communities from alfalfa plants in UC Gill Tract Community Farm, Albany, California, United States - DLSL A.R1... | ecosystem: Host-associated > Plants > Phyllosphere >...
TCTACCTCGACATCCAGGGCCGCATGGGCAAGATCCGCGTCGCCCTCCCGCAGGAACCCTCCCGCCGCACCGCCGTGCTCTCGACCCCGTCGAAGAGCGGCGCCACCAAAGAACGGGTGCCGGCATGATCACCTTCGCCCTGTCCGGCTACCGGACCATCCGCGCTCGAGCACGTCGCCTCTGGTGGTGGGCCTGCCGGCACCCGAAGACCGCGATGCTGCTCGCCCTCGCGCTCTGCTGGCTCATCTCAGCGATCCTCGCCGTCCCGGCCGCCTACGCCGACGGCTCCGCGAACTCCTCCGCGCCGCCCTACATGCCGCCGAGCGACCTCAAGGACTCCAACGGCGTCCCGCTGTGGAGGTACACGATCCTCCCGCTCGACCGCGGCGACGTGTGGCACCCGCAGAAGACCGCGATCTCCTGGGTGATCGACCTGCTCTGGACCCTCAACCTCGCGTGCTTCTCCTGGTGCCTGTGGCTGCTGTCGTTCCTGCTCGAGTTCACCTGGGTCGACTGGATCGCGACGCCGGTCGGCGCGATTGCCGACACCCTCCAGTCCGTCCTGTCGCAGTTCGGGTGGGCACCGGTCGCCCTCGCTGTCGCCGGCCTCGTCTTCGGCTGCGCTGTTGCGTTCGGCAAGTTCGCGAAGGGAGCCATCGACCTCGGCGTCTCGATCCTGTGCTTCGTGCTCGCCACCGGCGCACTCGCCAACCCCGTAGCCGCCCTGACCGGCGACCACGGAGCCCTCACCTGGGCGGAATCGACCGGCGCGAACCTGTCGGTCAGCGTGCTCTCCACCGACGGCGCAGACCCGACCGGCACCCCGGACAAGGACCAGGCGAAGGATCTGATCTCGCAGTCACTGATGGGCGGCCTGATCGACGTGTTCGTCCGCATCCCGTCGCAGGAGATCGCCTTTGGGCACGCCCTGTCGGGGGAGTGCGACACGACCTTCACCCAGCAGATGAAGAACGCCTCCGCGTTCGACAGCAGCTCCACGAACGTCCGCGACGCCGTCGGCAAGTGCGACAAGGACGCGCAGGAGTACGTCACGCACCCGAGCACCTCCCAGATCCTCACCACGCTCTCGATCCAGGGCGGGAGCGGCACCCTGCTCCTCATCGCACTCGCGATGGCGCTGATCACCATGATCGCGGTGATCTACGCCCTCATGAACGCGGCGAAGCTGATGGTGAACGTCTACGCCGCGATGCTGCCCGGCGTCGCACGTGAGGCGCTCTGGCGATCGTGGGTCGGCATGTACGTCGGAGCGTTCTCACTCGCGGTGTCGATCGTCATGCTCGCCGCGTACCTCAAGATCCTCGGTTCGGTCATGAAGGCCGTCTCCGACGCCGGCCTGTCGATCGTCGCGCAGACCACCATCATCGACATCTTCGTGATCGCCCTGATCATCACCCTCTTCTGGGCGTTCTTCGCAGCCCGCCGCTCGGGCAAGAACCTCGCCAAGTGGCTCGCGACCCTCGGCAACCGGGTCGGTTCCAACCAGCGGCAGCCGCTCTCACCGATCAAGGCCGAGACCCTCCGCACCGCTGGCCGGTATGCCGCGAATCGGCTCTCCCGGCCCCGACCGAAGCCGCAACTGCCGGCCGCACCGGCCGCGAGCTCGCTCGACGCCGGCAACCTGACCGCGACGCCGACCGCCCGCCGTACCGGTGGCGCAGTCTCGACCGCCGTCCGCTCCGCTGCGAGCGCGGGCCAGCTCGTGGCCGCCGCATCCACCGGCGGCACCTCGGCCGTCGCTATGAAGGCCATGCAGATCGGCGGCAAGAAGGTGCTGCAGCGTCAGGCGCTCGGCTCGATGCCATCGGTCGCCGGGAAGGCGCTCGGCTCGATGCCCTCCGTCACCGGCAAGGTGCTCGATCGGAAGGTCGCCCACCACGGTGCAGGGACTCCCTCCACCAGCAGCGGCACCTCGAGCACCGGAACATCGAACACGGGCTCCTCAAGCAGCGGCATGTCGATCTCGCGACCGGTGTCCGGTGCCAGCGCGGTCCCCTTCGGCCGGCAGATCGTGGTCGACCCGTCCGGCGTCGGACGCATCGCCCCGGCAAGCGTGGACAACAGCGGCGTCTACCAGATCACTCGCGCCCGGCCGGCGCAGGTCGCACAGTCACCCGTCCGGGCCGCCCTCGAACGCGCCGCGCAGGCAGCGCAGACCGGAGCCTCCGCATGAACAAGAAGGTCGCCGCGATCGTCGCCGCCGGCATGGTCGTCGTCCTCGTCCCCGTCCTCGGCATCACCGGACTGGTGGTGACGAGCTCCCTGCAGCTGCTCTCCGGCTCCCCAGCGGCCCTCGGCTGCACGGCACCGGGAACCGGCGGCGACACGACCAACGCCAGCGACACCGGCACTACCCGCGTCGACGCCGGCAATGGCAAGACGATCAAGCTCAACACCGAGCAGGCCAAGAACGCGGCGACCATCATCTCGGTCGGCAAGGGCCTGAACGTCCCCGCCCGCGGCCTGCAGGTCGCTCTGATGACCGCCCTGCAGGAGTCCCAGCTGCGCAACCTCGACTACGGCGACCGCGACTCCGTGGGGTTCTTCCAGCAGCGCGCCAACTGGGGGTCGTACGAGGAGCGCCAGGACCCCGTCTACGAGGCCAGGGCGTTCTTCGGCGGACCCCTCGGGCCGAACCACGGCACCCCAAAGGGTCTGCTCGACGTCGCGAACTGGCAGGATCTCAGCCTCAACGACGCCGCCCAGGCCGTGCAGATCTCCGGGTTCCCCGACGCGTACGGGCAGTGGGAGAACGCCGCGGCGTCGATCATGTCCGACCAGGGCGTCACCGTCACCGCCGACACCGTGTCCCAGACCACCAGCAACGGCGGCGGTTGCAGCGGCAGCTCGGGTAGCAATGCCGGCGACGCGCAGAACGCGTCATGGTCCGCACCGAACGGGAAGACCGGGGCCGACATGGTCGCCTACGCCGAGCAGTACGTCGGCAAGGTGCCGTACTCGGGAGCGTGCGGTTCCGCCGGCAGCCCGACTGCCGGCTGGTGCTGCACCGGGTTCGTCTACTACATGTATCACCAGGTGCTCGGGATCGATCTGCCGAGCCCGGTCGTCTCAGGCCAGCTCGCGCAAGCGCACCAGATTCCCGCATCCGAGGCGCAGGCCGGCGACCTGGTCGCGTGGGTCGGCCACCACATCGGGATCTACGACGGCAAGGGCGGCCTCATCCACTCACCGGACTGGGGGCGCAACCTCACCCACGCGAAGAGCTACCAGTTCACCATCGGCGGTACCGGTCCGACCTTCTGGCGCGTCAACGCGATCGGCGACGGCAGCTGGTGAGGCGGTACCTCAGCTGAACTGACGCTGCGTACGGCGCTCCCGCCCCACCCGGGCGAAGAATGCGCACGCCAGCCCGGCCGCAACCGCGATCGCTGCAATACCGCTGACGACTTGGCCCGGGTAGTACGCCGCCGGCACCACGAGCGTCACCACGGCGACGACGAACCGCAGCAACGCCAGAAGGAACCCTGCCAGCAGGAACCGAGACGTCATCCGGGCGCTCAGATCCCCGCTCGAGAGACCGCGGCGCACCAACGGCACCAGCAGCAGAGCGATGTACGCCGGGTACGCCGTCGCCAGCGTCGAGTAGACGCGCACGAGCGGGCTCCCGAGATCCCCAGCGAGATCCGGCGCGATCCGCCCGGTGTGCACGACGGCGAAGACCGCGACCTCCGCGAGCATGAGCACGATGAACACCGCGGCGCCCGGCAGTCCCGACACCAGCCGCTGCGTCCGCGGGGCGTCGTACGCCCGCGCAACCGCGCTTCCGGCCAGCAGCAGGCCCGTGAACAACAGCAGTTTCGCCACCAGGTCCACGGCGTTCGGGATCGGGACCAGTCGCCCGAGCGCCGCGTAGACGGCCGGTGTGATCAGCGCGAACGCCGCCACGATCGACGCGGCTGACAGCACCACCGGAAGGTTCCGGCCGGCCAGGGCCGACGGAAGGCGCGTCAGCGCAAGCGCCGCCAACACCACGACGATGAGATACCCGATCACCATGCTCAACCCAACGTGCTCTGAATGCGTCGCGCGGCATCCTCATCAGAGGCCCGCCGGCGAGCTCCCCGGAGAGTGCCCGCAAGACGAGCCTGCACCAGTTCGATGAGCGCCACATCCCGGAGCCGACTGAGCGTGTACTCGCGAGCTCCATCCGGCCAGCCCGCCTCCGCCAACGTGAGCACTCCGGCTGCCGCCAGACCGCTCGTCAACGACGTCTGCGCGATCCGCGCTGCCTCGACGAGCTGACGAGGTCGCAACTTGTTCTCGGTGATCGCCGTGGCGAGATTCGACGGCGACACTGCGAACCGCTCACTCAGCGACTGCCGGATGGTGCCCGGGTCGACGGCATCGATCCAGTTGCGCACCGAGTCATACTGCGGCGGGTCTTCCCACTGACGAGGCGGACGCAGCAGATCCGAGCGACGCGGATCTCGACGCGCCAGGAGCTCCGTCATCGCGTCGTTCAACGTCACCTGCGACAGCACCTCAACCTGCAACGGCGGCCGGACGCCAGCTGCGAGCTCGTTGTACTCGTCGAAGGCTGACAGGGACTCCACCGGGTCGATACCCAGCGCCCTGCTCGCCTCGATGATCACGCTCTCCCGGACCCGCCCACGCAACAACTGGGCGCTCAAGGTGGTCCGGCTCACGCCGACTGCACGAGCCAACGGCGCCATGCCCTCGGGCAGCCCGGCCTCAGCGGCCCAACGCCGGAACGCACTTGCGCCAACGGACACGGAGGCCTCCTCGGCGAGCGCGGTCGTGGACAGATCGGTATAGATGGGTGACCGCGGGGTAGAACGAGGCGGTTACTTCTGTAATATTGTCACTCGAAGGGGGGTCATGTCAGGTGGGAACTCAATGTGTCGCGAATCGCGTGGATCACGTCGACGTCCGCAGACCAGTAGATGACCGAGCCTGCGCCCCTGGAGTGTGTCGTGCGTCGTTTTCGGATGGCGCCGGCCTCGAGGAGTGCGGTCAGGTGGTGGCCGGCGGCGTTCCGGGAGAGCCCGGTGCTCGCCATGACCTCGTTTGCCGTGACCTCGTTGCTGTCCATGACCACCCGCAGGACTCGGATGCGCGCCGGTGTCCCCGACACCACGGCGCAGGCCTCCTCGAGGGAGGGGGCTTCGTTCAGGCCATCGGGCATCGTCCCAGTCTACGGAGGTACTTGCCAATGGTTGGTAAGTACCATAGTTTGGTAAGTAGAAGAACAGCGGGCCCTGCCCGGTCAACGGAGGGGCGTCTCGCGGCTCGGGAACTGATTTGTCCCGGTTCATGCCTGCAGATGCACCTCTCATAGGTAGAGACCCATTCGGAGGGAATGACGTGGCTACAGCGACAGGAACCGCAACCGACGTACCGGTGAGGAGCGACGGCGCGATCGCGCCGGTGCGCACGCGCCGGTCGTGGGTGTACGCCGCGGGTGCGGCCGCGCTCATCATCGTCGGCGGTGTCGCCAGCGTCTTCATCTACTCGACGTCGTCGCACACCCAGCAGGTGTTCGTGGTCGCCAAGAGCATCGACCGTGGCGACACCATCACCAAGGACGACCTCACGACCATCGACGTCGCCGCAGGGCAGCGCACCGCCGGCGTCGCGTCGACGGACGCGAGCAGCCTCATCGGCAAGGTCGCCACAGTCGACCTCCCCGAGGGCAGCCTCGTCACCAAGTCCGCGATCGCTTCGGCGCTGCCCGTCCCAGGCGGGCAGGCCCTCGTCGGGCTCTCGCTCAAGCCGGCGCAGCTCCCGGCGCAGCAGCTCGTCGCGGGGGACCGCATCGAGGTGGTCCCCATCGCCGCTACGGACGGCTCCGGCTCCGCGGTGAAGAGCAACGCCGCCCCCATCCAGGGCGTCGTCTCCGCGTCCCGGACCAGCCAGTCCTCCGGCACGACGATCGTCGACGTCTACATCAACGCGAAGAACGCCGCCGATGTCACCAGCCGCGCCGCGGCCGGACAGGTCGCCATCTACCTCGCAGCGGCGGAGGACTGACATGGCCGTCCACGCCTTCGCCTCTTTCGCGGGCTCTCCCGGCGTCACCACCGCGGCGTTCGCGTTCGCGGTGCACTGGCCGCGACCGGTGATCGTGTTCGAAGCCGAGACCGCCAACGCGACGTCCGCGATGACGGGCTTCTTCCGCTCGAACCTGCACCCGAGTGCCGGCGGCTTGGACAAGGTCGCCGTCGCCTACTCCCGCAACGTGCTCACCTGGCAGGACCTCATTACGCCCGAGAGCGGGCTGTCGATCGCTGTGCACGAGCTCCCGGAGCTTCCGCAGGCGATCCCGGCGTTGCCCAACGGGCACCGCATGTGGGTCGTCCCCGGCTTCCACAAGCTCAGCATCGTTGACGGCGTCCGCCGCATGTGGGCGCGGTTCCCGCACCTGTTCCGCGCGATCAGCGAAGCCGGCATCGACGTGATCGTTGACCTCGGCCGGGTCGCTCACGAGGACATCCGACTGCCGCTGCTCGACTCCGCAGACCGCGTCACCGTCTTCTCCGAGAGCACGATGGTCGACCTCAACCGGATCTACCGCCGTGCCGAACTCCCCGACTTCGCCGAACGCCTGCAGGGCGTCGGCCGCGCGGAGAAGTACCGGCTGGTACTGACCGAGTCCCGCTACGAAGCCATTCCCGCCAGCGACTTCGGCCGCAACGTCCTGCCCGTGCTCGCCGAACTGCCCTGGGACCCCGACGGCGCCGCCGTGTTCTCGCTCGGCCGTCCCGACGCCAAGCCCCAGCGCAACGCCTACCGCCAGGCAGTCCGCCGGGCCGTGGCCGCCCTCGACGAACAGACGACAGCAGATCTCGACCGGAAGGTGGTGGGCTGAGTGGCCGACGAGCAGACCCCCCAGATCAGCATCAGCCAGCGGCCGTTCCTGGCCGATCTCGCGGCAGACCCGAACATCGCCCCCGCCAGCGTGGAGCCGACCGAGCCCGGCCGTGCAGACGGCCGTACGCACCTCTTCGCCGCCGCCAGCGGCGCCCGACTGCACCTGGTCGACCCGATCCCCGCATCTCCCGAGCAGCTCGAGCAGCCGGAAGCACCCGCAGCGCCGATCCCGGACTTCATGCGCCGGGACCGTGCACGCGACACGCTCGTCGAGACCCACGACCGCGACGCCGACGACGTCAACTGGCGGCTCGTCGACGAGCACGTGAAGGAGCTGAACCTCCTGGACTCGGCGACCCGCTCCCGGGCGGACTTCGACGTCGCGATCGCCTCCGTCGGCCCGGAAACCGAGTTCGAGGAAGAGGCGCTGGCAGAGATGCGCCGGCGTACGGAACGGCACGTGCAGTACGAGGTCGTCAACCACGGCCCGGACCGCGACTGGGACACCGGCCGCATCGAACGGCACGTGCAGGCGATGTTCGACACCGCGTTCCGGTACGGCCGGTTCCAGCAGTTCCTGCGCGAGCCCGACGTCGAAGACATCACCGTGGTCGGCTACGACAACGTCATGGTGACCAAGACCGACGGCCGACGTGAAGCACGCCGTCCGATGGCCGAGAGCAACGACGACCTCCTCCGGATGGTCGCCGACCTTGCCTCCGCCCGTGGCCGCGTGTTCGCCCGCCCCAACGGGCACATCGACCTCGACATCGGCGGCGTCCGGTTCTCCGGCACCGGCTCCGCGATCACCTCACTGCCGGACCTCACCTTCCGCAAGCACAACCTCGTCGACATCGACCTGCCCGGCATGGTGCGGCTCGGCTCGCTCCCGAAGGCCGGCGCCGGCATCCTCAGCGCCGCCGTCGAAGCGAACCAGTGCATCCTGGTCGCCGGCTACCCCGCGGCCGGCAAGACGACCTTCCTCCGCGCGCTCATGTCCGCGGTGCACCCCGACGAGAAGATCGCGACGATCGAGACCGAGCGCGAGCTCTACCTCGGCAAGAACCCGGAACGGCACCGCCAGGTCACCGACCTGCAGTACCTGCCGTCGACCGTCGGCACCGGCGACCTCGCCGTCCCGTACAGCCTCGAGGACGCCTTCCTGCAGTCGCTGCGCGTCTCCGCCCAGCGCATCCTCTTCGGCGAGATCCGCGGACCGGAAGGCCCCGTCGCGATCAAGGCGATGCTCGCCGGCAAGGGGTCCCTGTCGACGATCCACGCCCGCAACGCCAACGACGCCCTCCACCGCTTCGCGGACGTCCTCATGAGCGAGCAGGGCCTCAGCAGCGACATCGTCCCGCTGCGCCAGATCCTGCGCACGATCCAGATCGTCGTGTACCTCGACACCATCCCGAACGGCGACGGCACCCGCCGCCGCATCGTCTCGGAGATCGCCGAAGTCATCCCGCGCCCCGGCGGCGACGGGCAGACCCCGCTGGCGTCCCCGCTCATCAAGTGGAACTACGACCACGAGACCTACGAGAAGCACCGCCCGTCGCCCGAGCTCGAGCAGACGTTCCGCCGCAACGGGCTCAACCCCGAGATCCTGTGGGAGGAATGATGGCGCTCCTCGCAGCTCTCGCCGGCGCCGTCTTCGTCGCCGGGATCATCCTGCTCGTCCGCGCGTTCCGCCCGGCACCCCCGAAGCCTGTCTCGAAGAAGACGTCCGGCCCGACCCTGGCGCAGCGCTGGAAGGCGGTGTCGCGCCGAACGAAGAACACGATCGTGCTCGGCCTCATCGCCGGCGTTGTCGCCGCGGCGATCTCCGGCATCATCCTGCTGCTGGTCGTCGTCCCCGCCGCGGTGATCGGCCTGCCGCTGCTGCTCGGCAAGCAGGACACCCGCGAGCGGGATCTCCTCTCCGCACTCGAAGCGTGGACCCGCTCGCTGGCGTCCACGGCGGAGACCGGCGAGTTCACCCTCCGCGAGGTCGTCGACGTCACCAGGGCCTCCACGCCGGCGATCATCCGTGTTCCCGTGGACCGCCTCGCAGCCCGCATGAACGGCTCGTGGTCCAGCTCCGCAGCGCTCCGAGCGTTCGCCGACGAGCTCGACAACCCGTGGGCCGACGAAGTCACCATCTACCTCATCCAGGCTGCCGAGTTCAGCTCCGGAGGCCTCGCCACCGCCCTCGACGGTGTCGCCGACAACCTCGCCGTACAGACCGCGATGCGGTTCGAGATCTACAACGAGCAGGACAAGCCCCGCCGCACCATGCGCACCATGACGCTCATCGTCGGCGTCGTCCTCGTCGGCATCGTCCTGTTCTCCCACACCCCGCAGATCGCGACCTACCGCACCCCCGTCGGGCAAGTCCTCCTCGCCGTCATCCTCGCCGGCTTCGTGGCCTTGCTCGTCTGGGCGAAATCGCTGACGCGCACCCGTTCCGAACCGCGCATCATCATCACCGATCCGGAGGTGCGTCGATGAACCCCGCACTCCTGGCGTTCCTCCCTGGGGCGCTCGTGGGAACCGGTCTCGCCGTGTTCCTCCTCACCCGCGCACCGCGGACGATCCGCGTCGACGATGCCCTCGCCCGCCTCGGCGACGTCAACACCGTCAGTCTCAGCCCCGCGGGTCGTCAGCCTGGCTTCGAGCGAGCGGGCAGCTGGCTCCACCAGCACCTCCCCAACCTCCCTGGGCTGTCCGCGCCGACCAAGCAGCTCGACCTGCTCGAGATGCCCGTCGCGAAGTTCTACGGCGAGAAGCTGCAGCTCGCTGTCTTCGGGTTCCTCGCGCCGCTCGTGCTGCCGTTCCTGTTCAAGCTCTTCACTGGACACTTCTTCGCGCTGCCGCTGCTGCTCTCACCAGTAGTTGCCTTCATCTTGTGGAACGCCCCTGACTCGAGCGTTCGCGCACGAGCGAAGGCCGCACAACGCGAGTTCACCCGATTCGTCACGATCTACCTCGAGCTGGTCGCGGTCGCGCTCCTCGGCGAAGTCAACGCCGACAACGCACTCAAGTCGGCCGCGAGCGTGTCGGACTCGTGGGTCTTCAAGCGCATCCGGCGCGAGTACCAGGTCGCCGAGCTCAGCCGCGTCTCCAAGTGGGATGCCCTCGCTCGCCTCGGCGACGAGGTCGACGTCCCCGCCCTGGTCGAGATGGCGCGCATGATGCGCCTTGCCGAAGCCCGGGTCGGGCTCCGCACCCAGCTGCGAGCGGCCTGCAACAAGCTCCGCCGGCAGGTCGCCGCCGACGACAAGGATGCCGCCGAGCGCGTCACCTCCAGCATGGGCTGGCCGGTCGCGGTGTCCCTGCTGCCGATCATCCTGATCACGATGACCCCCGCCGTCCTCCAGCTCCTCACGACCACCACCTGACCACCGAAAGGAACCCATCATGAACCGCATCCGCACCGCCGTTCTCCGTCGCACCGTCACCCTGCAGGCAGACCTGCAGGAGCGTCTCGACAAGCTCACCGACGACGCCGAGGCCGGCCTCGAGGACTCGGCCTGGAAGGCCATCTGGGTCGTCTCCGGCGCCGTCGCCGCGCTCGCGATCGCCGGAGCCGTCGCAGCATGGGCCACCGGATACCTGGGCAAGCTCCCCGGTTGATCCCGAGACCCACCGTGACCAGCATCAGGAAGGGAGGAACCATGCAGCGCATCATCGCGATCGCACGACGACTGCGGACCGACGAAGACGGCTACGCAGCGTCGGCGATCATCGCGCCCGTGATCTTCCTGCTGCTGTTCACGGCGCTGCAGGGCGCGCTTTGGTATCAGGGCACCAACGTCGCGCAGAACGCCGCCGTCGCCGCGTACAACGACGCTCGTGCCTACGAGTCCACCACCGGGGCCGGTCAAGCCTCAGCACGACAGGTGCTCGATCAGGCCGGCGGGTTCCTCCAGGACAGCAACGTGTCGGTCAACCGGTCTGCCGACACGGTCACGGTCGACGTCACCGGCCAAGTCGTGTCGATGATCCCTGGCGTGCAGTTGCCGGCGGTACACCGCACGATCACCGGCCCGGTCGAGCGATGGGTGCCCGCACCATGATGATGACCATTCGACGCATCCTGCTCGACGAGCGCGGCGACCTCGAGGACCTGCCTCCGGTGACGGTCATGATCATCGCCGCGATGATCCCGATCCTCGGGATCGTGGTCTTCCTCGGCCGGTACGGGCTCACCGACAACAGCGTGCAGTCCGCGGCGTTCGCGGCAGCCCGAGACGCCTCCATGTCACGCGGTACCGACGCCGTCGCGCACGCCAAGGAAGCAGCGCAGCTCGCACTTGGCGACAACACCCACTGCGCCTCGCTCGACGTCACGATCGGCGGCAACGGGCTCACCACCGGCCTCGGCCAGACCGGGACCGTCACCGCGACGATCACGTGTCGCGTCAACACCGGCGACCTGTCCATCCCGGGCATCCCCGGCTCGATGACGATCACCAAGACCGCGTCGAGCCCCGTCGACCCCTACCGAGAGCGGTGAACCCATGAAGTTCATCCCGATGATGCTGATCCTCTGCATCGCCATGATGGTCGTGGCCGGTGCGGTCGTCGACGGCGACGGGAAGACCCAAACCCTGCAGCAAGCCCTCACTGTCGCGCAGGGCGCCGCCCGAGCCGGCACCAACGCGGCCACGGGCAACTCCGTCAACGGGGACGCCTTCAACCTCAGTCCCGACGCTGCCGTGACCGCGGCGGAGAACTACATCAGCGCCGCCGGCGTCCACGGTAGTGCCAGCATCATCGACAACCAGGTGTACGTCACCGTGCAGGAGACCTACACGCCGAAGATCCTCGGTGGCTTCGGTGTCGGACCCATGCCGGTCCACGCCACAGCGTCCGCCCGCCTCGTCGACCACTGAACGAACAGGAACACGACATGACCATCAACCCAAGGCTCGCCCCAGTTGCCGCGGTCGCGATCGGCGCGCTCGTCTTCCTCGCCGGCTGCACCAGCACCCCCGCAGCGGACCCGACCGCGAGCTCGAGCAAGACCACCACCCCGACTCCCACTCCCTCGGCGTACACCCCGCTTACGAAGCCCGGAAGTGTGGACGCCCCGAAGGATCAGAACGAGGCCTGGAGCGGCGCATCCGCGACCGTGAAGGACTTCATCGGCGTGCAGTACGAGATCCAGCACGACGGCGGCGCCAACCCCGAACGCATCGACAAGTTCGCCATCGGCACCGCTCGCGATTCGGTGCACACGGTGGCCGGTCAGCTCGCCGAGCAGAAGATCACAGTCACTGGGGCGCCGAAGTGGACTCCCGACGCCGCCGCGTCCACCTACGGGGCGCTGATCGACCACGACGGGACACAGATCCCGAACGGGACCGTCTACGTCGTCGGATGTTTCGACACCTCGGACCAGGTCTCCAAGAAAGCTGACGGCTCGATCGCTCCGAAGTCCGAGACAGTCCGATTCCCCGTGCAGTTCAAGACGCAGTACATCCCGGATGACAAGGCATGGGAAGTCGCCGAAGGGAAGAACCTCACCGGAGCGGGGGCTCCGACATGCTGAGGCGCAAGCGCTCACGGCTCGCTGGGCTGCTCGCCGCTCTCGGTGTTGCAGTCTCGGTCGTCGTAGCGTCGCCGGCGTTCGCGGACGGCAGCGGTGGGTGCTCCACCGACCCGTTCAGCCCGGTCTGCAGCGTCGGCGTGGGTGTTCCCGGCTCAGGTGGCGGAGGGTCGGGTGGTGGAACCACAGCCCCTGCACCAGGCGGGGACGATGGGACACCGGCTGACTTCACACCTGGCCCGCAGAAGTGCACCTACAACGACAAGGACATCCCCTGCCAGAGCGACGACGGCTGGTGGTCGTCGAACGGCAATTGCACCGGCTACGTCAAGCTCAGCGACCCGCAACCAGCCCCCGAGGCGGGCGAGTCCGCCGCGACCGGCGCCTGGTACACCTGCACCTGCCCGGGCGCTGACGCCGGCAGTGGCCGCGACTGCTACGGCGGCACGTTCTGGTCCAACACCCCGCCCGCCGGCATCAACCGGTACACGCCCGCGCAGGCGGCGGCGGCCCTGGTGAAGACCTTCCAGCTCGAGGGCATCGACATCGGCATGGCCCCGGCCAGCAAGACGCACACCGACGACCCCGCCGGCACCGCGCCCTACCGTCGCACCTGGGTCGGTATCCCCGTCTGGCTCTGGGTCGAGAACCCCCAACCCCTGACCTACGGGCCGTACTCCAAGACCGCGACCATCGGCGGCGTCACCGTCACCGCAACCGCGACCGTCTCGGGCGTCACGTGGTCCAGCGGCGACGGCCAGACCGTCAACTGCGGTGCCGGCACCGCGTTCAATCAGGCCGCGATGGGCAACCAAGTCGCCACCGACTCGCCGACCTGCGGATTCCGGTACACGCACACCTCCAAGGGCGGCACCTTCCAGGTCAACGCCACCAGCCACTGGACGGTGAACTGGACTGGTGGTGGCACCGACGGCACGATCGCCGTCCGCGACACGCAGAGCTCCACCGCCGTCCGCGTGGGCGAGCTCCAGAGCGTCAACACCGTCCCCGACGGCGGCACCTACGGATGAGGCCCACACGGGAGCGGCCGAGTGCGGAAAAGCCCGCGCTCGGCCGCTCCTGCGGCCCGTTCCGACACGGCTCCGGTGTGTCGGGCGGCCGTCTTCCTACACTGATGCCACCCGCACGGGGGACAGAAAGGCAGCACCATGCGTAGGTTCATCACCGGTTTCGGCGCTCTCATCGCGATCGTCGCCGTCCTCGTGGGCGTCCCAATCGTTCTCATCGTCGCCGCGGGCAACCCGCTGCCCTCTGGAGCGCAGCTGCAGAGCATCATCACGCTCACCCCGGACTACGGCAACACGATC
>Ga0302349_1002037_pt1 | contig 13729 bp, 16 predicted proteins | sample PhyAR1_FD_202176 | JGI IMG/M metagenome (GOLD analysis project Ga0302349, IMG submission 202176) | Leaf surface microbial communities from alfalfa plants in UC Gill Tract Community Farm, Albany, California, United States - DLSL A.R1... | ecosystem: Host-associated > Plants > Phyllosphere >...
GAGCCGCACGGTCGACGGCCGCCCGGTGGACCTCGGTGCGTCGTACTTCGTGGTCGGCGAGGCGGAGGGCTTCTCGCACGTCGTCGCCGATTGGGAGGAGCGCGGGATCGCTCGGCCCTGGACGGATACCTTCCAGGTGATCGACCCCTCCGGTGAGCGCCGGCCGAAGCCCGGACCCATGCGCTGGGCAGCGCCGCTCGGACTGCGATCTCTCGCGCTCGACCTCGCGGACGGCGTGGACGTCGAGTCGGGCCGGGTCGTCGAGAGGGTCGAGCCGCATCGCGTCGACGGCATCGAGGCGGGCGAGGTCGTGCTCGCGATGCCCGCGCCCCAGGCTGCGCGTCTGACCGGTGAGGCGCCCGGGGGCCCGCAGGAGTGGGAGCCCGTGATCGCGGTCGTGTTGCGGTGGGACGGACGGCAGTGGGACGCCGATCTGCACGGGGCGTTCGCCGAAGCGGATGCCGATGTGTCGTTCATCGCCGACGACGGCGACCGTCGCGGAGACGCGGCGCCCGTGCTCGTGGTGCACACGACGGCGGAACGCGCCCGCCGGCACCTCGACGACCCCGACGCGGCGATCGAGCCCGTGCTGGCGGCCACCCGGCGCCTGCTGCGGATCGACGTGGAGCCCGCCTCCGCCCACGCGCACCGCTGGACCTTCGCCCGGCCGACCGAGACGACGGGGGAGCCGTTCTTCCGTTCGCCGGGGCTGTCCGCGTGCGGCGACGCCTGGGGGAAGTCGGCGGCCGTTCGCACGGCGTGGACGTCGGGCGATGCGTTGGGGCGCGCGCTCGTCTCCTGACCGAGGACACGCCGGGGCCGGAGCAGCGTCGATCACGCATTCCGGCCGGGCGGTCCGGGTGGGCACGGGCGCCGTCGTGGGCTGCCTGCGCGATTCGTCCGTCGCCGAGCGGAATTCGCCCGGGCGTCTCGGGAGGCCGCCCCTATGGTGGGGGCCATGGATGTGGGGATCGACGTCGCGGGGGTCAGACGGTCGTTCGGTGCGGTGCACGCGGTGCAGGAGGTCACCTTCCGAGCGGCGCCAGGGCGGGTGACCGGACTGGTCGGGCCGAACGGCTCGGGCAAGACGACGCTCATGCTCATGCTCGCGTCGTTGCTGCGACCCGACGCGGGGCGGATGAGCATCGGCGGTGTCGATCCGGTCGCCGACCCCGCCGGCGCGCGCCGTCTTCTCGGGTGGATGCCGGACTCACTCGGCGCCTGGCCGAGCCTGACGGCCCGCGAGGTGCTCGTGGCCACCGGCCAGCTCTACGACCTCGCGCGTGACGACGCCCGTGCCCGTGCCGACCAGTTGCTCGGGCTCGTCGACCTCGCCGCTCTCGCGGGTGCTCCGGCGCGGGTGCTTTCCCGCGGGCAGAAGCAGCGCCTCGCGCTCGCCCGCGCGCTGGTGCACGACCCGCAGGTGCTGCTGCTCGACGAACCCGCGTCGGGTCTCGACCCGCAGTCGCGCATCGCGCTGCGCGAGCTGCTGCGGCGGTTGGCGGCCGAGGGGCGCACCGTGCTCATCTCGAGCCACGTGCTCTCGGAGCTCGAAGAGGTCGTCGACGACGCCGTCTTCCTCGTCGACGGTCGCACGGTGGCCGGAGAGCGCATCGCCGCGGCAGCCACGCGGACGCGCGTGTGGCGCCTGCGAGCGGTGGCCGACGCCTCGCGCTCGCTCGAGGCGGATCGTGCGCAGGTCGCCGCAACCCTCGGCCGCGCGTTCGACGACGTCGCCGCCGACCGGCGCGACCTCCTCGTGCCCTTCGCCGACGAGGCCGCGGCCGTCGCGGGCCTTCGGGCTCTCATCGCGGCCGGGTTGCCGATCGTGGAGTTCGCTCCGGCCGTCGGAGACCTCGAGCATGCGTTCCTCGATCTGCGGGCGTCGGGGCACGCCGGCCCCACGGGCGCCCCGAGCGGGCCCGTCGACCCGCCACCGGCCGATCCGCACGCGGGGTGGGCTCCGCCGCACGCGCCCGACACCCGCCCTGACGACGGGAGCCCGGCATGAACCTCCACCGCCTCGGAACCATCATCGGCATCGAGCTGCGTCAACGCGTGCGCTCGGTCGCCTGGTACGTCCTGCTGGCCGTGTTCGCGGTCATCCTGATCGGCATGCTCGCGCTGTCGTTTGCGGCGTTCTCGCTGTTGAGCGGCGGCAACGACTGGTTCTTCTCGCTCATCATCATGCTCGTGCTGCTGCTGACGCTGCTGGTGTCGCCCACGCTCAGCGGAAGCGCGGTCAACGGGGATCGCGACGCGGCGACCCTCGCCCCCGTGCAGGTGACACTGGCGACCACGAGCGAGATCGTGGTCGGCAAGTTCCTCGCGGCGTGGGTCTCGGGTCTCGCGTTCCTGCTGGTCGCGCTGCCCTTCCTCGCGGTCGCCACGCTCGCGGGTCGCCTCAATCCGACGGTCATCATCACCTCCCTCGGCATCCTGATCATCGAGGTCGGGATCGTCGCGGCGATCGGGGTGGGACTCAGCGCCATCGTCGCCCGGCCCCTCTTCTCGGTCGCGAGCACCTACCTGATCATCGCCGCGCTGACCATCGGCACGCTTCTCGCCTTCTGGCTCGGGGGGACCGCGCTGCGGACCACCCAGACGACGGTGACGCGCGATTTCGATTACAGCGCGCTCCCGCCGACCTGCGATCCGTGGGCCGACGTGCGCGCCGAGGGGTGCCCGTCGTTCGACGAACTCGAGTGCACTGAAACCACGACCAACTCGTTCGAGGTGGCGCGTTTCGACCGGGTCTGGTGGGTGCTCGCCGCGAATCCGTTCGTGATCCTCGCGGATGCCACGCCCCCGACATACGACAACGGGTACCCCAGCGACCTGTTCTCGCAGATCGCCTCGGGCGTGCGCCTCGCGCAGATCCCTCCGGAGCAGCAGACCTCGTACGACGGATGCGATGCCCGCGGGTGGAACGCGAGCGACCCCTACCCGACGACCGAGGACCAGGTGCGGGGAACAGCACCGAGCTGGTTCGTCGGTCTGCTCGTGCAGCTGCTCATCGCGGCCGGGCTCATGGCCTGGGGCGTCGCGCGCACGCGCACACCGGCCAAGCGCCTGCCGCCCGGCACGCGCATCGCGTAGCCGGTCGACAGGCGCTTGAGGGCGAACGGGCCCCCTCGAGAGAGGGTCGCGCTCGCCGTGAGGGTTGTGCTCGCCGTGAGGGGTGCCGTCAGGCGTGGCCCTCAGCGGCGGGGAAACCCGGGTCGTCGGCCGGAGCCGCGTCGCCCTCGAGGGTCTCGCCGGTGTGGTCGTCGAGATTCACGTTCTCTTCGGCCTGAGCGGCGTCTTCGCGGACCTCGTCGGTGACGGCGTCGGTGGGGGCGGCCGCGTCGGCGCGGGCGTCGTCGGAGTGGCGGGAGGGGATGTCAGGAGTGCTCATCGCTCCACGGTGCTCCTGAGGAGGCGTCGGTCGGACCGGGTTGACAGGCGCACGTCGGCCGCGTGTACCCGTCCCGAGCCGATGCTCTGCCCTGCGAATCGCGATGCGGCGGGGCCGACCGTTTGCCCCGGTGTGGCAGCGCCCCGGTAAACCTGTGCGGGTGATCGTCGCGGCCGAGGTGCTGCGAAACGCGTCAACGAGAAACGTCCGGGCCGCGCGATTCGAGGAAGGTCGCCGATCGGATGCGTGCTCACCCGTTCCAGGATGGACGACACCTGAACACGAGGAAACGCCATGACCACCTTCACGCAGACACGCCGCGCGCAGACCGAGCCGCCCCGCATTCGCCGCCCCAGCGCGGTCGCTGGATACCTGCTGCTGCTGCCCGCGACCGCTGTGATCGTCGTGCTGGTCATCGTGCCGACCCTGGTCATCCTGCGCGACAGCTTCGCCATCAGCGACCCGCTCGGCGGCACCCTCGGAGGCTTCACGCTCGACAACTACGCGAAACTCCTCGACCCCGTGTACGCGAAGACGTTGGGGTACAGCCTTGGCATGGCCGCACTCAATGCGATCGTGTGCGTGGTCGTGGGCTACATCGTCGCCTACTTCATCGCCACACGGTCGGCCCGCACGCAGCCCGTATTGCTCGTTCTCGTCATCATCCCGTTCCTCACCGACTTCCTCGTCCGCACCTTCGCCTGGATCACGTTGCTCGGATCGGGGGGCCCTCTCATCCCGCTGCTCCGCGCGGTGGGCATCGACGCGACCTCGCTCGTCCCCTCGCAGCTCGCCGTGACGCTGTCGCTGCTGTATGCGTTCCTCCCCGTGGCGGTCTTCCCGATCTACGCCTCGCTGCGGGCGGTCGATCCGGCCCTGCGTGAGGCGGCATCCGACCTCGGCGCCACGGCGGTCCAGACGCACCTGCGGGTGTTCATCCCGCTGGCCGCACCGGGGATCGTCTCGGCAGTGGTGCTGACCTTCGTGCCCACCCTGGGGGTCTTCGTGATCCCCGTCCTCCTCGGCGGCGGCAAGGACCCGCTCGTGGGGAACCTGATCGTGACGCTGTTCACCGAGTTCCGAAACGAACCCCTCGGAGCGGCCCTCTCGATGGTGGTGCTCGCCCTCATGTTGCTGACGATCGTCGTCGCTGCTCTTCTCGCCCGCCTGCGCACCTCTCGGAAGGCCTCGTGATGGACCGCATCATCTCCTGGATCGCCGGCGCGGTCTTCGTCTTCCTCTACATCCCGATCGCCGCCGTCATCGTCTACTCGTTCAACGCCTCGGAGGTCGGGTACCGCTTCGACGGCCTGACTCTGCGGTGGTACGCCGAGCTCTTCGGCGATCGAATGCTGGGCGATGCGCTGCGCACGAGCCTCGTCGTCGGTCTCGCCGCCGCCGTGCTCTCGACGATCATCGGTCTGCTCTCCGCGTACGGACTGGTGCGATTCCGCGTCCGTGGTCGCGCCGTGTTCCTCGCCGCGATCCTCATTCCGCTGATCGTCCCCGAGATCGTGCTGGGCGTCTCGCTGCTGACGATCTTCTCGAGCGCCGGCATTCCGACCGGTTACGCGACGCTCGTCCTCGGCCACGTCGTGATCACGCTGCCGCTGTCGACCCTGGTCCTGGTCGGCGCCATGAGCACGCTCGATCCGAGCCTGGGCGAAGCGGCGGCTGACCTCGGCGCGAGTCCCTGGCAGACCTTCGCCCGCGTCATCCTGCCTCTGCTGCGTCCCTCGCTCATGGCGGCGTTCCTGCTGAGCTTCGCGACGTCGTTCTCGAACATCGTCGTGTCGACCTTCACCTCGGGTGTCGGTACGACGACGCTCCCGCTGCGCATCTACAGCACGCTCCGCACGGGGCTCACCCCCGAGCTGAACGCGCTCGGGACGCTCCTCGTGCTCGCCACTCTCGGCCTCATCCTCGTCGTCGGCGTCTCACAGATGCGCCGCATCCTCGCCGGCCCTCCCACTCCCGCCGCCTGAGCGGGCCGACGACGACGTCGGACTCAGGCATCACCCGAAACATGCGCTCCACCCACCACGAAAGCAGGCACCCATGAACACGCGTCACCGGGCCGTCGGTGCGGTCCTCGCCGTCGGCGTCCTCTCCGCACTCACCGCTTGCGCCTCCGGCGCCGGCACCGACTCCGCGGGCGGCGGTTCCTCGTCGCTCAGCATCTACGCCTGGGCGGGTGAGATCCCCGACTCCGTCATCTCGGGCTTCGAGAAGGAGACCGGCATCACGGTCACCGTCGACACCTTCGACAGCAACGAGACGATGATCTCCAAGCTCGCCGCGGGGAACTCGGGGTACGACATCGTCGAGCCCAGCCAGTACGCCGTCCAGCTGCTCGTCGACCGCAACCTCGTCGCGCAGATCGACAAGAGCAAGCTCGAGGGCTTCGACAACCTGGCCGAGAAGTTCGTCGACCCCTCATTCGACCCCGACAACGCGCACGCCATTCCGTGGGCCTGGGGCACCACCGGCATCCTGTACAACCAGGCCTGCACCGGCAAGGAGATCACCGGCTGGGCCGACATGTGGGACCCCGCGTACAGCGGCAAGATCTACATGCTCGACAACATGCTCTCGGCCTACATCGCCGGACTCCAGGTCGAGGGACTCAGCGCCACCACCACGAGCCAGGACGACATCGAGAAGGCCACGCAGAAGCTCATCGAGCAGAAGCCGCTCCTCGCCGGATACAACAGTCAGAACTACGCCGACCTCGTCGGGTCGGGCGATGCGTGCATCGCCGAGGCGTACAGCGGCACGACCGCGGCGAAGGCGGTCATGGCCAACCCCGACGTGCACTACATCATCCCCGAAGAGGGCGGCACGCTCTGGACCGACAGCTTCTCGGTCGTCGAGGGCACGAGCAACACGGATGCCGCGTACAAGTGGCTCAACTACACCCTTCGTCCCGAGGTGGCAGCCCTGCTCACCGACGACGCGTCGTTGGCCTCCACCAACGCCGGGGCGCTCGAGCTCGTCAAGGACCAGAGCCTCGTGAGCAACCCGGCGATCTACGCCCCCGCTGACTCCCTTACGAAGTCGGAATTCATCGTCGACCCGGGCGCGGCTCTGTCGTACTTCCAGGACGGCTGGACCCGCCTCCGCGCCTCGTGATCTGAGACCGAAATGAGCCCCATGACGATCGACAGCCCCGTGGCCGGCACTGCGCCGGCCACGGGCCCCGCCCCGGCCGTGCGCCTGCGGGGCCTCACCAAGTCGTTCGGCGCCAACCGCGTCGTCGACCCTCTCGACCTCGACATCGCGCAGAACGAGTTCTTCAGCATCCTGGGCCCGTCCGGCTGCGGCAAGACGACACTCATGCGCATGATCACGGGGTTCGAAACGCCGACCGCCGGCTCGATCGAGCTCGACGGCCGCAACGTCGACGGTGTCGCCACCCGTCAGCGCGATCTGAACATGCTGTTCCAGAGCTACGCGCTGTTCCCGCACCTCAGCGTCTACGAGAACGTCGCCTTCGAGCTGCGCGTGCGCCGCACTCCGAAGCGCGAGATCGACGACCGCGTCCGCGCGGCGCTCGAGCTCGTTCGGTTGAGCGCGTTCGCCGACCGCAAGCCCGCGGCGCTGAGCGGCGGTCAGCGTCAGCGCGTCGCCCTCGCCCGCGCCGTCGTCGGGCGCCCCGCCGTCGTGCTGCTCGACGAGCCGCTCGGTGCGCTCGATCAGAAGCTGCGCAAAGAGATGCAATTCGAGCTCAAGCGCATGCAGCGTGAGGTCGGCATCACGTTCATCTACGTCACCCACGATCAGGAGGAGGCGCTGACGATGTCGGACCGTATCGCGGTCATGTCGGAGGGGCGCATCCAGCAGATCGGAACGCCGACCGAGATCTACGACACCCCGGCGTCGCGGTTCGTGGCGGGGTTCATCGGCAGCTGCAATCTCATCGACGGTGTCGCGGATGCCGCGACCGGCCGCTTCACGATCCCCGGCGTGGGCGAGGTGCCGGTGGACGAGATCCCGGACGCCGCGCCGGAGACGCCCCTCACCCTCGCGGTGCGTCCCGAGCGGGTACGCGTGCTCCCCGACGGTGCTCGTACCGAGGGCGGCGTCCACCTGCCGGCGACGCTCACGCAACGCGTTTTCCTCGGCGACGAGTGGATCTCGCACCTCGCGCTCGATTCGGGCATCGTCCTGTCTGCCTCGGTGCCGAGCGGCGACGCCGCCCGGGCCCTCGCGGCGACGGCCGATGGTGCGCGCGTGACGGTGTCATGGCATCCGTCCGACAGTCGTGTCATCCCGACGGGAGAGCTCGCATGAACCCGGTCCTGCTGGCCGCGGTGGGGCAGATGGCTCCCACCACCGACGCCGCTCACAACCGCGACGAGGTCACCGCGCTCGCCGCCGACGCGTCGGCCGAGGGAGTGCGTCTGCTCGTGCTGCCCGAGGAGGCGATGCTCGTCGCAGGCGAGATCGACGCGTCGGAGCGTGCAGACGTCGTCGCCCGAGAGTGGCCCGCGTTCCTCGCGCACCTGTCGGAACTCGCCATGCGGCACGATCTGTGGATCATCGCCGGGGGCTACGAGCCCAGTGGCTCCGAGCGACCCTTCAACACCCTCGTCGTCGTCAACCCGCGCGGCGAGTTGGTCGACGTGTACCGCAAGCTGCACCTCTACGACGCCTTCACCTATCGCGAATCCGACTACGTCACCGCCGGGCACGAGCTGCCGCCGCTCGTGCTGATCGACGGCGTGGCCGTCGGACTGGTCAACTGCTACGACCTGCGTTTCCCCGAGCTGGCGCGCGACCTCGTCTCGCGCGGCGCCGACGTGCTCAGCGTGTCGGCGGCCTGGGTCGCCGGTCACCGCAAGGTCGAGCACTGGACCACCCTGCTCACCGCTCGCGCGATCGAGAACACGTGCTGGGTGCTGGCATCCGGATCGTCCTCGCCCGACTGCATCGGCACGAGCCTCGTCATCGACCCCCTCGGGGTCGAGCAGGTGCACCTGCCCGCCACCGGTCGCGCGATCGGCATCGTGCCGGTCTCGCTCGATCGCATCGCCGAGGTGCGCGACGCGCTGCCCGCGCTGTCGAATCGCCGCCTCTCCGCCCACCTCTCCCTCCTGGACTGATCCATGCCCTACACCTCCGGCCCGACGCCGTCCGCCCTCGACCCCGACCTCGTTGCGAAACTCGAACGCGTGTCATTCCCGACCCTCGGCCACTACCTCGAGGAAGGCTTCGTCGACCCTGAGATCCGTCGACAGACCGGCGATCGTCGGGTCGTCGGGCGTGCCGTCACGGTGCGCCTCACCGCGCAGGACTCCACCGCGCTCCATCACGCCGCGGGCTGGTGCGAGCCGGGTGACGTGTTCGTCATCGACACCGGGGGAGACGTGCGGCACGCACCGGTGGGCGAGGTTCTCGCGGCCGCTCTCAGCATCCGCGGAGCGGCCGGAATCGTCGTCGACGGTGTCGTCACCGACCTCGACGAAGTGGAGGCGTTCGGCATCCCCGTCTACGCGCGGGGCACGAGCGTGCTGACCACGAAGCTGCTGGGGGTGGATGCCGGTGGCCACAACATCGCGGTCACGTGCGGCGGCGTGCCGGTGCAGCCCGGCGACGTCGTGCTGGCCGATCGCAACGGGGTGTTCATCGCTGCGGCGGCGACGGTCGCCGCGTTGATCGACACCGCGCTCGACGACGACGCCGAAGAGCCCGAGCTCGTCGCACAGCTGCGCGCGGGCGGTCGCCTGGGCGAGCTGACGGGTGCGACGGCCATGCTCGACGCCCTCACCGGCCACTGACGACGACAGCGAAAGCGCAGGAGAACCATGCTCATCAAGGCCGCCATCAACGGAGGTCGCTCGCGCGACGAACACTCCGCCATTCCCCTCACCGTCGAGCAGATCGCGGATGCCGCGGTCGCGGCCGTGCGTGCCGGAGCCGATGTCGTGCACGCCCATGCGCGCACCGACGACGGCGCCCAGACGATCGCGCCCGACGAGATCGCCCGCATGGTGCGCGGCATCCGGGAACGTGATCCCGGCATCGTCGTCGGAACCACCACAGGGCTGTGGACGTGTTCGGGACACGAGGAGCGGATGCGCCTGATCGCGGAGTGGCCCGAGGAGTGGCTCCCCGATTTCGCCTCCGTCGCATTCTCGGAAGAGGGGGCGGCCGAGGCCGCCGTGCTCGTGCGCGAGCGCGGGATGGTGCTCGAGAGTGCGGTGTGGCACATCGACGAGGTGCCCGCGCTCCTCGCCTCGCCGACCCTCCACGAGAACGTCCGCATCCTCATCGAGCCCGAAGACGAGCAGATCCAGGATGCCGTGGACCACTCGCGGCGCATCGCCGCTGCACTGCGTGAGGCCGGGGTGACGGTACCGATGCTCTACCACGGGTATGACCAGACCGCCTGGCCGGTCGTGCGCGCGGCGATCGAGGACGGATGCGAAGTGCGCGTCGGTTTCGAGGACATGCTGACCCTCCCCGACGGGTCGATCGCCCCCGACAACAGCGAGATGGTGCGGACCGCGCGGCGGTGGTCGGACGCCGAGTGAGCCGCGGGTGAGCGCCGACGCGCGAGAATGAGAGCATGAGCGCCGACGATCTGGACCGTCGCCTCGTCGAACTCCTCGTCGAGGACGGCCGCCGCGCCTACACGGAGATGGCGGCGATCGTCGGCGTGTCCGAGGCGACGGTGCGCACGCGCGTCAGCCGACTGACCTCATCGGGGATCCTCCGGATCGTCGCGCTGTGCAACCCGCTGACGCTCGGGCATCAGTCGGTGCGCCTCATGCTGTCGGTGCAGGGGCTGCGCCCCCGGCAGGTGGCCCGTTCGCTCGCGTCGAACCCGATGATCGGGCACGTCTCGCTCACCTCCGGAGCGCACGACATCTACCTTGAAGCGACGGCTCGCGACCTGACCCAGCTCGTCGAGCTGCTCGATGAGCTCCGGCGCACGCCGGGCGTGACGACCATCGACCAGTACGTGCTGACACGGTTGTACAAGGACTACTCGTGGAACGGGCTGCGCGACCAGTCAGGTCAGCGCGCCGTCGGCGGATCCGCCGGCGCCGCAGGGACCACCGGGGCGGTCACGACCCAGACGGGCGCGATCCGGCAGACGGATGCGGCCGGGTCAAACGGCCGACCGGGTCACGGAAGCCCGACCACAGATACTCGTCTTTGATCACCTCGAGGATGTTCGTCGTGTCGACGACGGCGATGCCGGGGATCGTGTGCAGGGTGTCGGTGAGGAACGCGGTGAGCTCGGTCTGCGTCTCGCAGCGCACGTCGACGATCAGGTCGTAGGCGCCGATGCACGCGCCGACGTACTTGACGGGCGCGAGGGCCGAGAGCGCGTGCGCCACGGCGTCGACCGTGGTTCCGCGCACGCGGATCGACAGGCGCACTTCGAGCAATCCGAGCTTGGGGCTGTTCGGCATGCCGATGACCTGCACCACACCCAGGTCGAGAAGCCGCTTGTACCGCTGGCGCACGCTCGCCTCGGACAATCCGACGTAGCGGGCGATCTGACCGAACGAACGACGGCCGTCGAGGCGCAGCTGATCGATGATCTTGCGGTCGATCACGTCGATGGCCTCGAGCTGCACGCCTCGATCCAATCACACGAGCCGTGCGCGCGCCGCGTCAGTCATCGGCATCCGGAATCGAAGAACTCACCACGGGCCACGCGGGAAGAGGGTCGTCGTAGCGCACCCACGCGGAGGGGCCGGCGGCGAGCTCGTCGTCGGTGAGCGCGGCGGCATCGAGGAGGTGTCCGAGGCGCGGGGCCGACAGATCGAGACCGGTGAAGACGATCTCCTGTCCGAGGCCCATGCGGCCGTCGTCGGCTCCCAGAGGTTCGAGCCACATCGCGGAACCGACGTGCTCCCACCGCGCGAGGATGCCCGGCCGCGACGCCAGCCGGCAGAAGCCCGCGGAGCGCACGAGGCGTCCGGCGGCGCCGTCGTCGAGGCGGTCGAGCGCGGTCGACAGGCGGCCGGGGTGGAACGGCCGCACCTGCTCGTAGCGCAGCGTGAAGACGCGGTTGTCGTGCATGTAGGGGTCGTGCTCGTCGTTCAAGGCGCGTACCCACCCGGCGCGCTCGAGCATCTCGCCTTCGTGCACGGCCTCGGACTGCAGGTCGCTCAGGGGGTCGCGCGAGAGCCGCACGATGGCGGAGGGGTTCAGGTGCGAGGCGAGGGCCATCTGCACCGCGAGAGCGTGGGTGGGCACGCGTTCCCAGTTGATCCAGACGATGCGCGTCGCCAGCTCCAGCGCCAGCGCCGCCTGTCGAGCGCGGGCACCGACATCGCCGCGGGTGTCACCGGGCCTTGCGGATGCCGCGAGGGGAGCGTCGTCGAGAAGGTCGCCGATCATGTGGCGGGCGTCGACCACGCACACCGCCTCGACCTGCGCTGCTCCCCGCGCGGTGATCGCGTGCACGAGATCGACGTCGGTGCCCAGGTCGACGACCGCCGATGTGTCGTCGGCACGCGGGCGGGGGAGCGGGAGCGCGTGCGAGACGCGCAGGTCGGCATAGCGCAGCAGGTGCAGGGGGCGCGCGAGCGCGACGGCGGTGCGCTCGGCGTAGGCGCGGCGCTCCGGGGCGCACACGCCCATGATGGCGATTGTTCGGGGCATGGCATCCGCCTCTCGTTCGTCGATGGGGCTGCAATGACTCTATCGTGTAGATGAGAACGGTTATCAACAAGGAGGATGTCATGAAGGTTCGCGCATCGCTGGCGTCGCTGAAGAAACAGCCAGGAGCTCAGGTCGTCCGGCGTCGAGGGCGCGTGTTCGTCATCAACAAGGCGAACCCGCGGTTCAAGGGCCGACAGGGATGACCGCGGTCTGCGTCGGGGTGAGTCCGCGTCGCAAGCTCTTGTCGTGAGACGGAGGTGATGGTGTCGTGGGGGCCGTGGACGGCACGCGCCGCCGCTGTCCGGATTCCGAAAGACCACAGGAGTGAAGAATGAGCACGCCCGAGACCCACGCGGAGCACACGATCGACGAGCACGCACACGGCGACGACTGCGGCCACGAGAAGATCGAGCACGGCGACCACCTCGACTACGTGCACGGAACGCATCGACACGCGCTGCACGGCGACCACTACGACGAGCACGAGTCGCACGCCGAGCACTCCGTCGACGAGCACCGTCACGGCGACGACTGCGGTCACGAGAAGGTCGTGCACGACGACCACGCCGACTACGTGCACGACGGCCACCGTCACGCGCTGCACGCCGACCACTACGACGAGCACTGAGTCGTGCGGCATCCCGTGTCACGAGCGCGGGGTGTTCGAGGCCCGCTTCCCCGTCGGGGTGGCGGGCCTTTCGTGTGGGCCGGGTCAGGCCTGAACGCGGAAGGAGGGGGTCACTACATCGACATGGCGGTGCAGAACGGACCCGTTCACGAATCGGATGGTGTCGACGCCACCCACCAGTCGGTGAAGAGCGCGGCACGGCCGTCTTCGGCGAGCCGGATGACCATCATGTTGTCGTAGTGTCTCGCTTTCGCAGTGGCGTTGGGGTAGTCCGTCCACCCGCGGATCACGGCGACGTCGCCGTCGACCGCGACGAGCTCGTGCGTGAACGACCACGTTCCCGGTTCGTCCTTCTGAGCGAGCCACGCGTCGACGATCGCGTCGCGACCCACCCACGGAGGGGTCGACGGCCCGTCGCGGTACTCGGCCTCCTCCGTGAAAAGGGAGCGGATGTCGTCCGGGTCGTTCGTCGACCACGCGCGGACGTAACGAGCGATCCAACTTTCAGCGGCGACGGCATTCTCGCGATTGTCCATGTGGGTCACGCTTCCGGAGCGGATGACAGTGCGCAAGCGCTTTGCAGCGCAGCAGGGCGGGCCGCTTCAGGTGACGAGGGGTGGCTCATCGCGCCAATGTCGGGCCGGATCAGGCCTGAACGCGGAAGGAGCGGCCCTCGAAGGTCACGACGTCGCCCACCTGCAGCTGGCGGCCTCGGCGACGGTCGACCTCGCCGTTGACCTCGACGTAGCCGTCGATGATGGCCTCTTTGACGTCTCCGCCGGAGTCGAGGATGCTGGCGAACTTCATGAACTGGCCGAGGCGGATGCCCTCGCTGCCGACGGGCACGTCTTCGGGGGCGGGGGAGGTCATGCTTTCAGTCTGGCAGGCTCCGGCCCGCGCGGGCTTCTCGTGATTGCCCGAGTGCTCTGAAGATATCGAGATGAACTCAACCGACGAAGCGATTGCTCTTCCCGAGATTGCAGTCCTGGCAAAGGGTCTGCAGATTCTCGGGGATCGAGCGGCCGTTTCGACTGACCGGGATGATGTGGTCGACGTGCAACGTGATGCCGTGGTCGGCG